>WBZP01000510.1_pt1 | contig 52480 bp, 54 predicted proteins | sample 5204301 | NCBI WGS metagenome assembly WBZP01 (sample SAMN12412401, study PRJNA552823) | activated sludge metagenome | isolation source: activated sludge from nitrification reactor of wastewater treatment plant... | place: USA: Pennsylvania | collected 2017
TCGAAGATCGCCTCGTTCGGACATTCCGGAAGGCAGGCGCCACAGTTGATACATTCGTCGGTAATCAGCAATGCCATGATCCTGGTCTCCTTCTGCTCTAAAGATTAAACCCGGCGTTGTATATTCTTTTCTCCCTAATTGATGCAAGCGTCAAAAAAACAACGAGGAGCATATGGTGCACTTTCGCAAACGCATCTGTCAATGCGGTGGTCCGAAAGACGGTTTCCCGGCAACGAAACGAATGATGATGAGTGCGACCGGCTTTAGTGATCCGTACTGCGTCTGTGGCGTCCTGGTTCAGGACCGGGGTAGGCCATGTGAGTGTTGAAGACGTAGTCAGCGCGAAAGTTATTCCGGTGGTCCCACAAAGTAGAGGCGCTTTTCTCCTGAGAGATGCTGGGGTTGGACAATGTAGTCCCCTGTCATCGAGGAAATCCAGATGGACTTGGCCAACTCCGTGTTTCCACCAGTCACTGTCCACGCGAGGCCACCCACAACACCTCCGCCGATGGCATAGGCGACTTTCACGGCGCCATAGGGCATGCTCAGAGCCCAGCAGGCGGCTTGGAGCCCCGCAGCCTTCGGGCTAGTTGGGTTCGGCAAGATCGATTGGCTTGCGGGCGCGGGACTTATCTCCGACATACCGTCACCATGGGCCATGGCTGAATGCGCTGTCATGAGTAAGGTTGAGAGCAAGACAACTCCGACAAGCAGCAGCCGTGCGGCCAGCATAAATAGAAAACGATGTGCACGCATAGTTGTCCTCCAGTGGACCGGGTGAGTCAGGACGAACGCACTCCAACAGTGGCGTACTCTACCGGTTCTGGTTTTTGGAACGCAAATAGGTGCGCGGCAACGGATAACATCAACGAAGTGGAATGTGAGGGGGAGGATTGCGTGAGCCCGTCATCACGGAATGAGCCGGCGTCAGTCAGGGCATAGCTCTGTACGGTTGTTCCAGCAAAACTAGCTGGTTGAGAGGTATCGTGACTCGTCGTGCTTGCGTGCGATCCCCGTATGTGTCATAGGCCGGACACCGGCGTATTGCTGCTCGCTTCTTCGCTGAGAATAGCGTTACGTCTGGCGCATGGCGATTCCTGCGTTCATCAGAGCTCTTCGCGCAAAAATCGGGACCGCGTTGTTGCACGTCCCGACGGTGGCGGTCCTGGCCTATGATGATCAGGGACGGGTGGTGCTCGTCAAGGATAGGGCTTCAGGCTTGTGGGGGGCGCCGAGCGGGATTGTCGACCCTCATGAGTTGCCATCGGATGCGGCGGTGCGGGAAGTGTGGGAAGAGGCGGCGGTGTATGTCGAACTTACACAAGTTCTTGGCGTCTTCGCAGGGGAACGGTTTTCCGTGGTCTATCCGAACGGCGATCAGTTGGCAGGGGTGGAGACCGTCTTTGCGGGGCGGGTAATCAGCGGAATGCCGCGAGCCGATCAGGAGGAAACCTCCGACGCCGGCCTCTTTCATCCTGGCGAAATCGAGCATCTGCCTTGTTATCCCCATTTTCTTGAGATTCACCGGGCCGTTGGCCGACGCCCACTGCAACCCTATTTCAAGCCGGCCACCTGGCGTCCACCACAAACGTAAACGGGCTTGAGCGGTGTCGCTGCGTCGTCGAGCGGCTCGTACTGCATGAGGTGAATCCTGTCAGGAATTGGACTCAAACAGGGCGCGAATCATCAAGGGCTTGGATGCCATCGTGCAGTTCCCTTCTGCCCCTCTGCACACCGCAATTTCCGGTGCAGGATTGTTGGAATCCAGCAGGTTGTGGGGTTGAACTCTGGGCCTGCCGGTTGTATGGTGCATTCAGGCTGATCCCCTCAGAGCTCAGATTTCGGGGATGTCATCAACAACAGGCCCGCCGTGTTGTCAGGATCCTGATTGGTGGGTCAGGTTGTTGGGACTGGGGTGAGCCGCGTGTACGTAAAGCAGACATTAGTGCTGTTTCTGTCCACCTTCTCATAAAGGAGCGTATCCCATGGCAGAAGTAACTGAGCAGATTACCAAGGCCCTCGAACATTTCAAGCAGCAGCGCGATGAACTTCAAGTGCAGTTGCATTTGGCGAAGGCGGAAGCCAAGGACGAATGGGCTCGGCTGGAGACTCAGTGGGACGAGATCAAGCCAAAGTTGGAGGCCGCACGGGAGGAAGTGGGGAAAACGGCGGTGTCCGTCGGCGATGCACTGAACCAGGCGATCGAGGAATTGAAGAACGGGTACGAGCGGCTACGGAGCCGACTCTAATTCATGACGTTGAAAAAGCCCACCAGCGGTGTTCTTGCCCCGCTGGATGGGCTTTTAGAACATCCTGTGCACACCTTTACAACGGCGATTCTTGATTCCGGGGGCTGAGCAATCACGATTTTCAATCATCGATTCTTGCTCTCGCCCTCGTCCGTATCGTTCGTCGTGATCGGTTTACTATCCTCATAGCCCACGGCTTTGACTCTGTCATCCTACAGTCCTCCGTTGATCAGCACCTGCACGACGTAGTCCGCACGGGGTCGGGAGAGTTCCTGATTGTCCCGAAAGCCCTTTCGATGGTCGGACCGGAACGGGTGTTGTCGGTATGTCCGGCCACCTCGATCCCTTGGTACCTGGATTCGTGCAAGCCGGTGCTGATTTGCCCTAGTAACGAGGTGTCGCCGAGAGGCATCCTCATGCCGCGTGCTGATCTGCCATCTGCCCACTCGTTGTCTGGTAGCGGCCCTCGTACGATAGATGTGAGCGCACAGTCTGTTGCTCGGATGTTTTGCATTGTAGGTGCAGACACATGGTGCGATACAAGTATAGTTACTTGTGCAAAATAAGTATTTTGACTGTACTTCCTAGTAGGATGGCGTCCTGCAGTAGGTGCATTCTAATCTTGGTTGGAGGGGGGAATTGGCAGTATAAGTACCCCGCGCCGTGCCCGATTGGTTTCGATGAGCGGTTCTCGGTGGCCTTGTTGAGGAGAGGCCGGAAAGTTAATTGTGGGATGCGTCCTCACGATTTAGGAATAAAAAATGGTTAACGCGGTCTAATACATAAATGACGAATTTGCCCACTTAATCGATAAGGAGGAGAAATCATGGGGGATGGGTCTAAACGTAGATACAAAGCGGCGAAGCAGAGCGTCAATGACCTTACGGCAGGAGTGAGCTCGTTGGTAAGTACAAAAGCGAGTCTGGAGCAGGTCTATGGGGAAATACATGCCCTTAGTACAAATTCCAGTAATGGGGGGGCGCTGGCCGCAAAGAGTGTCGAGATGGATCGTCTTGAGACCGAATTAAAACGTCAGCTGTCTCTTGTTTCATATGTATCTGAAGGCGCCAGGGTTGCAGTGCTAGATTACGGAGAATATCTGGGGAAGAAAACAGAGAAATATAAAGATCTGACAGATATGCTGAAGAAGAAGACGCTCGCAGTACACCAGGCGAATTACATAGATCTCGCGCCAAAGTTGTATGCCCTAGTGCAGAAGCTTCAGCCCATTGTCGACTATGCCAAAACTCTTCCAGGATGATGATTTCTACATGCCAGGCTCAAACATGACAAGTGATTGAGAGCACTTAGGACACAAGGAGGCACTGAATATGGCGAATAAACCTGACACAAAACTGGTGGCATTACTCGAAGAGCTGAATCGAACCGATCTTGACTCGGCGTATAGAAGTCTTGCTGAGAAACTGCATGCGTTCAATGCGTTACCGGAAGATGACGGCCTGGAAGATGACGGTATTCCGGACGATCCTCCATCTAACAACAATCCGAGTCAGCCGCTGACCAGCGTTCCTCCCTTGCCGCCCAAGACGGTTCTCGATTTGTCGCACCCGACGGTGAAGGCCCCCAATGTACCGGAGTTCACCATTCCCCCGATGCTGAGTGCGAAGGGCGACGGCAGCGCAGTCATTTTACCCACAGAACTGACGTCGGGCGACTGGCTCGTCATCGCGCGCAATAATCGCTTGCTCTATGCGTATACGATGGGTGCCATCTCGGAGAGCGGTGACCCGCCCCAGGCACTCAAGGCAGCGCTTGACTGGATGGTGCCCGATACGCTGGATTTCCTTGAGTCGCGGGTCGACAAGGCCAAAGTCATAACGAAAACTACCTACACGGCGGAATCGGCCAGCTATGTCGAAGCCGGTTTCGACCAGCAGCAGGCCAGTATCAGTTTCCCATTTGCGGCCGCCTCATTCGAGCGTGAGCATAAAGCGCGGCAGGCCGGGGCATCGGAGCATAAAAAGCTGCAGGTGGTTGGCCACTGGTATTTTCCACGTGCTATTTTGAAACTCCGGTACTGCACGGTTTTATCGACGCGCTTTCACAACGCGGTGGAGAAGGCAGTCGGCGAAGCCGAGTCCACCGGTGATATCCGAGCACTTCAGACGGTCTTCGAGGAATACGGTACCGCGGTGCCAGACCAGATCGAGCTCGGCGCCCAGATGAGACTGACGCATACCGAGCTGTCGTCGGGTACTGTCGATGAGAAGGCGGTCGAGACGACTGTGCGTGGTGCGATAGAAATCAAGACCCGTCAGGGTGGCGGGTCGGTCGGCGCGTCCTATACCAATGCCAAGGGTGAAAAGGTGACAGCCGAAAACCTCAGTCGGTCGATCCAGTTCAAGGTGGAGGGCGGCGATACCACTTTGGCTAGTAATCCGGTTGACTGGCCCGCGACGGTTAAGAAAGCCACCAACTGGACAGTGATTGGTCGAAAGAATTTGGTTTCGATTCTCGAGTGGCTGCCTGAGACTCTGCGCAAGCGGGTATTGGCCCAATGGCCCAAAGTGGCCTTGTTGCCGGCGATCCGGGAGGGCGTGCGCCTCAGCAAGGGGCCTTCGTGGATCGGCAAGGCGGAACAGGCCCAGTTCCTCATCGGCATACGCAACGACTTTGCTCCCGCTACGGACAGCTACTTGGGCGAGCTGGCCATTGCTTGTGGCCCTGACCTCTCCCCGGAGTTACCCTATGGCAGTGCTGTCGGTGGCGTAGCCAGTCTGCACCGTTACCGGCCACATGATATCTGGATAGATAGCACGGCGCTCTGTGTGCCGGTTCCCCTAGGCTCTCATTTTTCGGTTCGGGCCCACGATACCTCCGGCAGTGCGTCAACCCATGTTGTCGCGGTCGAGACCAATCTAAATTTCGGACAGTGGCGCATCATCGATGCCTTCATGGGGGGAGTTGGCACTGCGACCACCCATAGTCTCGTGGCGGATAGCGATGGGTTGATCTTTTGTTCCCTTAGGGCGGACGAATATGGGGCGCGAGGATATGTCACCTGTGCGGTGAATGGGACGGTTCTCGGTGCGGCGTCGGTGCATAACTATGCTGAAAATGACTGTCGCATCCGGTATGCCAGCTGTTGCGTTCCCTATGCCAAAGGCAGCAGGGTCGAGATCAAGGCAGAAGGCACGTCCGGTAAGATAGGGGTGAGACCGTGGCAGATCTCCGTGTCCCCAGCCTGGCGCTTCACTGCGCCCCAACGACTCCAGCTTGGGGAGAAGCTACTCGCACCTACCGACGGTTTTCTCAACGGCGTCGTCATGGTCGAGGATAATGGCCCACGCGGCATCCTGAGGCTCTATTCCTTCAATGAAATTCAACCTAATAATGTGGATCCAAACCTGTATCTTCCAATGGCGGCGGTGGCGGTTCACAAGTACAGTCAATCTGACCGATGGATTTCGCACGCGTCGGGGATGGTGCCGGCGGGCAAGGGTTCCACGGTGTGGGGAGAACTAAAAGCTACTGCGGGCATGCCACCAGCCGAGATCTATTGGACGGGCGTCAAGCCGGCGACTGATATGCCGTAAATTCCAGCGCGGGGTGCCGTGTTCAGATGAGCTCATAACGAGTGTGGATACTCGTGGGCATCTTGCCTTACGCGATGGAACAGGGAAGGGAGAGGCATCTTGATCGCCAATCCCTTCCCTGAAATCTTTTGAGTCATCCAAACGTGATCAGCTACAAGCCTAACCTCACCAGGTGAAAGCGGGGGCGAGGCACGAATGGGTTCGTCTGAGTGGGCAAGGGGATATCAACCTCAAGCTACAGATGCAGGGGATGACGCGGGTGTGAGTTAACACCGAACTCCCTACCCGTTCAGTAACGATCCTGTGCGCAAAGAAATCTCAGTCCTCTCACCTCACCCAGGATCACCGCTTGTGTGACCCATCTGGTGGCTTCTTCCCAACTTGGGCTTTCCCCTCACCGATCGTGATTCCTGATTCCGCTGTCTGAGTAATCACGATTTCCAGTCGTCGGTTCTTGCTCTTGCCTCTGTCCGTATCATTCGTCGTGATTGGCTTGCTGTCCCCATAGCCCACCGCCTTCACGCGGTCATTCTGAAGACCCCCGTTGATCAGGATCTGGACGGCATAGTCAGCCCGTGCTCTGGAGAGCTCCAGGTTATCTCGAAAGCCCTTTCGGAGGTCTGATCTGAGCGGGGTGTTGTCGGTATGCCCTGCCACCTCGATCCCTTGGTATCTGGACCCGTGCAAGACGGCGCCGATTCGTTCGAGCAAGGAGGTGCCGCCGAGGGTCACTGTGGCGTCACCGGTGGAGAAGAGATCACTATTGGCCAGCGCCAGGGTCAATTTATTGCCTCGCTGCCTCACGGTGACGCTGCCTTTCTTCAGTTCCGGCTGTAGCAGACTTGCGAGGCTCTCACTGATTTTGCGCAGGTCGCTATTCCCGAGGAGAGTGAGCGTTTCTTCTTCTTCGGTAGCATCCGCATTGGGCCCGAGTAGGGTGGATGTGGAGAGTGTTTGATCGATCGACTGGAGCGATAGGGCAGGAGGGGGCTCGTCTTGTGCGGGTGCGGTGTCGGTCTGCTTTGAAGCGGTGGTGGTGGCATTGAGTTCAACGTCCACCAGCTGTTGCTTGATGCGAGCGAGTTCGGCTTCTTTCGCCGACAGTTGAGGATTCACATCAGCGAACTTTTGACTGACGTGTTTCAATTCTTCCTTCACCTGCGTCAGTTCTTGTTCCCTCTTTGCCACCAGTTGTTCCGCGTCCGTGGCCCGGCGCTTTGCCTGGGCCAGGTCTTGTTCACGCCCTGATGACGTCAGCTGTTGCTCGACCTCGGCGATCCGACGTCTTGCCTGTGCTAATTCCAGGTCTTTTCCTGCCAACTGTTGTTCGACATCGGTGACGCGGCGTTTAGCCTGAATAACTTCCTGGTCCTTTTTCGTCGTTTGCTGTTCGGCGTCGATGACGTGGCGTTTGACCTGGGTCAGTTCCTGCTCTTTCCCCGCCATTTGTTGTTCGACCTCGACGACGCGACGCTTGGCCTGGTTCAACTCCAGTTCTTTGTTAGCCGTTTGCTGTTCGACTTCGGAGACCCGGCGTTTGATTTGCGTGAGGTCCTGTTCCTTCTTGGCGGTCTGTTGTTCGGCTTCAGCAATACGGCGCTTGGCTTGGGTCAGTTCCTGCCCCTTTGCGGTCGCTGCCATCTGTTGCTCGACTTCGCTTACTCGGCGTTTCGCCTGACTGAGCTCCTCGGTTTGAGCCGCAAGGTCGTCCCGAAATTTCTTGGAATTGTCGATGGCATTCGACCGTAAGGCGGCGAGATCCGTTTCTCTGGCATGCAGCTGAAGCACCAGCTCACCGATGCGTTGTTTGAGCTCCTCGATCTTTTGCTTGGCTGCCTGGAGACTGTTTCTCGCCAGGCTTAATTCCTCTGAGGCCTGGCCGTCTGCCGCGTTTCGCACAGACTCGTCGTCAACTCTGTAGACATGGGGAGCGGTCGACTGTGGTGAAACGAGTCGCGGTTCACGCCAGGTTCCATAGGATGACACGAGGAGGGAGGATGAAGACAGTTGGAGATGATGTAGTTGAGCCTTTGAGGAGGCAGGCATGGCCGGCGGTTGAACAGCGGCAACTGAAACCGGTGCCTGTCCGTAGATCAGAGCGATTGCGCCCAGTACAACGGCAGAGAAATTCACAAGCATGATTGACCTACCAAATGGAATACAGTGTGGTGACGACACATGGATCGGCGCCTTAGGCACGCGCCTCACCGCACGGATGTGGTTATGGACTCCGCTCAGAAATCACAGGCGGCAGGACAGATTATTCCCCCCACCCCGTTCGCGGCGCCGTCCCCTCATGACATGACAAAACAGAGCAAGAGGGAGAGAGGATCCTATCGTCTTCCAGATTCACTTTGCAACGGGGGTGTGAGGCGGAATCATTGGGACGGTCTGTGTGGAAGTGGCTGATTGTCACGGTCTGAAAGTGACGAGGTCCATCCCGCTGGGACCCTCTTTTTGATGCGTCTTGTTCTCGAGGTGGACGATCTGGAATCCGAATGGTGACAACGGGATGTGGCATATGGACGTATGAGCTTTTTTGCCGATATTACTGGAACTTATCCATGGATCAGCCTGCACGGCCTTAAAAGAGTCGCGACAAGTGGTTACTCTGTAGTGAGGCACGCGCTCCCGCCTTGAATCTGAATGTGGAATCTCGCTAGACTGCGCCCGCTCACCTTGTTCTGCTTCTTCGGAGGGTATGCCATGAGGGGTCGCACGTTTTTTCCTGCCTGTATTGTGGTCGGAGTTCTGCTCTTGACCGGGGTGTATCACGCGGACGCAGCCGACCAGCCGCAGCAACTCAAAACTGCCTGTGAGAGGGGTACGCCGGCTGCCTGTAATGGACTTGGGTTGTTGTATATGAAGGGTGAAGGGGTGAAGCAAGACGAGTCACGAGCGGCGGCCATGTTCAGAAAAGCTTGTGACGCCGGTGATCCGAATAGCTGTTCCAACCTCGGGGTGTTGTATGCCGAAGGAACGGGCGTTCCCCAGGACGATGTGCAAGCTGTGGTCTTCTCGAGGAAGGCTTGTGACGGCGGCGATGCACGGGGCTGTTACAACCTTGGGGTGATGTATGCCGAGGGAACAGGCGTTCAACAGGACGATGTGCAGGCGTCCGATTTCACGCGGAAGGCCTGTGATAGCGGAAATATGAAGGGTTGCTACAATCTGGCCGTGATGTATGCCTCCGGAACCGGGGTGCAACAGGATGAGGTGCAGGCGGCCGATCTCTACAAAGCGGTCTGTGAGAGCGGGAATGCGAGAGGGTGCTACAATCTGGCCGCGATGTATGCAGGCGGAGCTGGAATCCAACAGGACGACATTCGAGCCGCCGACTTCTACCGGAAGGCTTGTGACGGCGGAAACGCACGAGGTTGTTACAATCTTGGCGTGATGTACGCCGAAGGGACCGGGGTTCCCCAGGACGATTTCCAAGCCGCCGACTTCTACCGAAAGGCCTGTGATGGTGGAAGTGCAAGGGGTTGCTCCAACCTTGGCTCGATGTACGCTGCGGGTAACGGGATAAAGCAAGACGATGTTCGCGCGGCGACTCTCTACCGGAAGGCCTGTGATGATGGCGATGCCAAAGGTTGCATCAATCTCGGGGTGATCTATCAAGTCGGACGAGGTGTCAAATCGGATGACACGGAAGCCCTCAAGCATTATGGAAAAGCCTGCGATCTCCGGGAACAGAAAGGCTGCTCCCTCTATGCCAAGTTGAAGACGGGAAGACGATGAGATGCTGTGCGGTCAAGACGAGCAGCACCATCTTTAGAGGTTCAGCCAAAGCGACGGTCGTGGGCAGAGCCTGATCATGTTGTCCAGGTCCTTCATCTGCGTCAGGGTGCCGTGAGATTGTCCGAATAGTTTTCCTGCAGCCTATTGGCAAGACTGGCACCCTATTACAGTCTCACCTCCGTACAGCCTCACGTGGTATTGGTATTCGATGATGGCCAATGAACTATGAGGGACCAACTTCATGGACCACTGGATCGAAACAGTGGTTCGAATGCGGCTGATTAGACTGGGAGGGTTGCTTGATCACAGTTGTAGCTAAGGGGAGCACAATGGTGTTGCAGAGACGCATTATGACGTGGTGTGTGGGCGTGGCGGCATGCTTGTGTTGTGGTCCCGATGTCTTTGCGCATGGGCCTCAAGCGGTCCCTCCTTCCGGGAACTCGGAGATCCGAGCAGTGGTCGAGCAGGATGTTTCCTGGGACACGATTGAGTGGACGGAGCGACGCTATAAGATTGAGGCAGTCGGATTCAAGGCACGGAATGAAACCGGCTGGGATTGGTGGGGGAGTGATGAGGTGATGGTCGGAACGGAGGATGCGAAAGGCTGGACTGTTTCGGCGGAGCTCAGCGGTGTCGATTCAGGAGAATTTTATTCCTTTGATCCTGTCAGGAGTTGTGTCGTTGCCGTGCGTACTGGGATTGTCGTCTTGGGGAAGACGTCGGTCTGCGATGAGGCCGGTGAGCCTACTCCACTGAGTTTTGGAGTGGAACTGTGGGAGAAGGATGTTTTTGGGTGGCGGACGGGTTTCTGTAAGGCGTTGCCGCCCGGGAAGGATCTCCATGCGGGGCCCCATTGTGCGGACGATGGAAGCGGTGCGGATTTTATCGGCCGTGCCCGGGTAGATCTTTCCGCGTTGGATCTTGAGACGGTGTTGCCGAATGTCGGTGATGAACACATCGAGACCGTTGTGTTGAGCCCTTGTCCCAGCGGCGAGGTGTGCAGCGATGCCGATTTGCCGGACTACAGTTTCACGTTTCGCGTCACGCGTGTGCGTGACGCACGGATCGAGCTGCGTTCGTTACTCGATGAGACCATGCACCGAACGGGTGCGCGTTCTGAATTGGAAGCCATCGTGACCGGTCTGCGCTCCTTGCGCGCGCCGAGTCCTCGACAGGTGGAGCCGAGTCTGCCCAGGTAGGTCGGATGAGCAGTGCGTCACCCCTTCGCTGGATTGAGGGGTGATGAGTTCCGATGAGAATGTGGCTGCAGCTTTACGGGTTTGCAGCTTGGTCGGGTTCATCCTTCTACGGGCTATTGCCATAGACTTGTTCATAAATAATGAGACCAGAGATTGGTTGGATCGCATGGGGGTACCGTTATGATATTCAGACGACCAGAGCTGGAAAAGGACAATCCAATCGCTCCAGAGCCTTATGTCGGACCGCGTCGTCGTCTCGCTATGGCCCGTGCAGTGGCAGCGGGGAAATCTGCGGAGCCTAGTGATGTGAGGGAGACGTTGCAGGTTTTGGCGAAGGCAGCCGCTCAGGTGGTGAAACGTCTCTCCCACCAGGGGAAAGTCGACAAGGATCTGCAGACGCTCCGAGAAGCCATTGCCCAAGCTGAACGAACACTATCGAAGTCAGAATAGTTTGGGTGGCCCATGAGCTGAGGGTTTGAGGTCTCACAAGGAGTTGTGGTGTATCTGGATCAATCGAGTCAGCGCTGTAAGAGAAAGCCGGGCGTCCAGTGGAAAACCGGTTGGAGTTTCTTCGGCGCTCTCCTTTGGGTCGTACTCTCGGGCTGCGAGACGATGAACGGGTTGTCTTGCGGTGGTGGCGGGCAGCGCGCAGTCCAAGAGTCGGTGTATTTCGGAACCGATACGCCGTCTGGTTCAGTTACGTCGGAAGCCTGGGCGCAATTTCTTAGCGAAACCGTGACTCCGCGTTTTCCTCATGGGCTGTCAGCTTGGCAAGCGTCTGGCCAGTGGCAAGCCGCCTCAGGACGGATCATTTACGAACCCTCGTATGTGCTGAGTCTGATACATCCCAACAATGACCAACTGAACAAGGCGGTTCATGAAATTATCGCGTCCTACAAGACGCGCTTTCGGCAAGAAGCCGTGCTCCGTGTGACGACTCCAGTCTGTACCTCGCGCTAACAAATCCTGAAAAAAGCCGTCAGCGGTGTTCTTGCATCGTTCAGAGACTCAATGTACAGCCCAGAGTACGTGTCGCCTCCTCACTCGCTGCGGCCCTGCTGGACGGTCTTTGAGCTTATCCTGCATGGTTGTTCAGCGTCGCCTCATGTATACATTCCTGCGCTGGCAACAGAATGTCTACAAGAGAGTACGATGCGATCCATCTGGATCAGGACATGAGCATGTGTCCCCCAGCTTTTTGCTTTCTCTGATAGAGCCATATTTCTCATCCCCTCCCCTTGACAGATACGGAATCACGCTCCTGGAAAAGAGAACGTCATCCCCAGAAAACTTTGCAACCTGTGGATATCTCGTCAGCATGCTGGGAATAATATGGGAAACAGCATAATTAAGTGGATAACTCAGGACGATTTTTCTAGGAATATGTAAGAAGCGCAAGAACATCTCATTGAACCACTATTCCTAGTGGTTTGAATGTCGAGATGCAGATGCCTAAATAGTAGGCACTTTGATAGATTCGCACGTTTTTAGTGCTATTTTTGCAATGGAATTTGGTTTGCTCACAAGCTTATCCACAGAAGATGGGGAGTATGGACGTTCATCCTCTAGCAGTCTGTTAACACAGTCGCCAGCGGCCTTCTCGCGTCGTTCAGAGGCTCAACGTGTGGGGCAGGGTCTGATTCGCCTCTTCGCTCGCTGCGGCCTTTCTGAACAGCCTACGAGGCATCTGATTCTGCTCAGCAACCATACGCGTACAGATTGCTTTCAGGCAGCCAAGGATTGTCAACAGACTACTCGATAGGGACAACGCTACGAGCGATTGTGGGATTGTCGGTAATCGGCTCGCCCGCGGTGTTCCTGAGCAACAGCGATGAATGGTTTGGGTCACTCCTGCTCTCGAAGAGCGGATCGAACACGATCGATCGTGTGTTGAAGCGTCGACCCTGTGAGAAGGACAGGGGCATGAGGTACTTGCCACACCGGTTCCAGCGGGGCTGGATCATTCGTCAATCGGGGAATTACATGCCAATGGATATGGGGGAGTTGATTCCCTAAGAGTTCATAGTTGATCTTTTTCGCGTGGTAGATCTCAGATAAGGCGGACGCGACGCGGCTGACTTCTTCGATCAGTTGCATACGTTCAGGCGGCCTCAAGTGGAATAGTTCAGTGATATGCCGCTGAAAGACCAGCACCGTCCATCCGGGGAAGAACTGGTCCTCGTGCAAGTAGGCCTTGGACAATCCAAGGTCTATCAGAAAATGGTCTGGGCGGGGCCACGTTCCAGTACAGGCCTTACAACTCGAATCGCTTACGGCTTGGTGGCCTTCTTCCATTCTTCTTCCGTCAAGACACCTTTCTTGATCAGCAACTGAATCAGCATTTCGATGGTCTTGCGGTTGGCGGCTGCGGCGGCTTCCGGAGGAGCAGTGGCAGAGGTTGAGCCTCCCGGACGCTTTGCGTCTGGCAGTACCCGCTTTTGTCCAAAGACCTTAAACGACGGAGTGAATACCGCGACATAGTCTCTATTTCTGATGCGTATGCTGGCAGGCAGGCTATCCGATTGTGGAGTAAGATCCGGTGCGGACCCCGACGGGATATGAAAATAGGGTTTCCCATCACTAGTCTGACCGTCTTGGTCCAGCACCTCGAATCGCTTGAGGAATGATTCTCCCGTCAGCGCCTCGTGGTCCTCACCCGCAAGGTTCGTGATCTTATCGAGGACGATCACCAGCGAATCGCCGGTGATCGAATCCGGTGAAAGGTTTCTGACAGTGATGTCGTAGCGGTACTCACTGGAGAAGTTATCTCGGTTTTTCAATGTCACTAGAACCTGGACTCGTCCGGTGAGATCAGTCAGCTGATCCGGGGAAGCGCCGAAGGTGTCCAGTGGTGCCGTTACCACGAGGGCCATAGCAATGAGCCCGCCGCGTCGTAACCAATTCGTCATCCTGGGATCGCTCACTGGTGAGTGTGATTCGAGCATAGCAGACCAGAAGGCATTGAGCGAGCCGATTCCTCTTAGAAGTCGCCTTGACAGTTTCTTCTTCCTGACGATATTCTCGCCCGCATCCCCGTTATCCTGTGAGTTTGTCTATTACGTATGGCACGGTCAGCTCCCTCCCGATTACAGACGCCTGAGATTTCACGCTCGCTCGTAAAGGCCTTCATGGCCCTGTACGACTATCCTCATCCTCTTGACCGTGATCGGATCATCCGTGGCTACGACCGACCCCATGCTGTGCGGACGGCGAAGATGTGTGTGGCGGTCGCAGTACGCTTGGGACATCCTGCTGACCGGGTCCGACTGTATCATGTGGCTTGTCTGCTGCATGACCTCGGGCGTGCAGGCCTGGACCGACGGCTCTTTGGCACGATCTGGTCGTGGGCCAAGCAGCGGGGCATTCCCACAAGACCGCGTGAATGGCGAGCCGTTCATCCAACGACGCGATATGGTCGTGAGACTGAGGCGTTCGTGTCGCGCTATCGAAAAGACCTTGCGGCTGCGGGTGTGATCCTGGATCCATGGGCGATCGAGCAGGTTGAGATGAGATTAGGATACGCCAGGCGCCTGGCGAGACGATTGCGGGCGGTGAAGCCGACCTTTGCGAAACTAGGGGTGAGCTGGCAACCGTGGATGCAACAGGTGATGCTGTACTACTACTATCCAGAACGGTTAGCCAAAGCACGATCATGGGTGAAACAATTGGCGGAAGTCCTGGTCGCCTGTGAACAATTTGAGGCCTATAGTAACCAGCGTCGAGGGCGTGATTATTATGCCAGGAGCAAAGAGAGCCTGGCGGAGGCCTTTGCGTATCTGGGTAAGCTGAAACAAGAGGGGATTCTCAGTGGCGAAGTCCTGGAGGCTGTGCGAGGCTTGACGGCTGAAGGGGCTTTTGACTCGATTCTTGAGGCAGCGCGAGGTGAACCGCTGACTCGACATGAGCGCCGGTACCTTCGCAATCTTACCGTCTAGGAGTGTCTGATGGCCGTCCATACTGTGACGTTGACGATTCAAATGGCAGGGGGGACTCAGATCGAAAATGTAACCAAGTCCGTCGTCGACGCCATGGCCGAGGCGAAGTTTCAGGCGGGGATTGTGACGGTCTTCGTGAAACATACCACCGCATCTGTGATGATCATTGAGGATGAGCCGGGGATCCGCGCGGACACCCACACGTTTTGGGATCGCCTCATCCCGGCAGATGCCCGGTGGCGACATAATACGGTCAATCCGGGAGAAGACAATGGTCATAGTCACCTTCGAGGACAACTCCAGGGGGCTTCCGTCACGATTCCGTTTGCTGCGGGGACCCTGTTACTTGGAACCTGGCAGCAAATCGTGCTCGTAGATTTTGATACACGTGCGCGAGCACGTGAGCTGGTTCTACAGGTGTTGGGTGAGTAACTCACTCAGCGGTCTCACGTTCCTCCTTTTCACCACTATACTGAGTTCAACGGCTTCTGCAGCAGACTGGGGGAAGCCGCTGGGAGCCAACCATGACGGTCCTGAAGGCAGGCCGCGCTCTGTGACGCCTGCATCCCTGGAGCTTGGTGCCGATGAGCGAACCACGATCACGGTCTTTGAGCGAGCGACGAAGTCCGTGGTGTTTATTGCCAATACCGCTATCCAGCAGGACATTTGGTCCCTGAACGTCATGGAAGTGCCGCAGGGATCGGGGTCCGGGTTTATTTGGAGTAAGCAAGGGCACATTGTGACGAACTTTCATGTCATCTATGGGGCTGATGCGATCAAGGTGACCTTGGCAGATCGGAGCGAACATCAGGCTAAGTTGGTTGGGGCCGATCCCGATCACGATCTGGCGGTGCTTCAAATACAAGTTTCGGACGGCCAGTTGGATCCGATGGCGATCGGCTCCTCCCATGATTTGCGGGTCGGACAAAAAGTGCTGGCGATCGGCAATCCATTCGGGCTTGACCATACCCTGACGACGGGCGTCGTCAGCGCCTTGGGCCGGACCATTAAGTCAATGTCCAATCGAACGATTGAAGGGGTGGTTCAGACGGACGCCGCGATCAATCCGGGCAACTCTGGTGGGCCCTTGCTCGATAGTGCCGGGCGGTTGATTGGTGTCAATACGCAGATTGTGAGTCCGAGCGGAGCCTATGCCGGTATTGGGTTTGCGGTTCCGGTTGATACCGTCAATCGTATCGTTCCTGAACTCATCAAGCATGGGAAGCTCATTCGTCCTGGACTGGGGGTCTCGCTCGTACCGGATGCGATGGCAAAGCGATGGGGAATCAAAGGGGTCATCATCGGTAAGGTGACTCGTGGTGGGCCCGCGGACCGCGCCGGCCTCAAGGGGGCTCGCGAAACGATGATGGGACAGATTCAACTCGGCGATGTTCTTGTCTCGGTCGCAGGGAAAGCCGTGACCACCATTGACGATCTCATGGATGCGATGGAAGAGCACAAGATCGGTGACCACGTTACAGTGGAGATCCTCCGTGGTAACCGGCGCGAAAAGGTGCCGGTGACGCTTCAGGCCGTCAACTAGCAAGACGGCAATTCATCACATCGGTATGGTAGGATCAGCCAGCTGGGGTGAAGGTGTATGTATGAGTGATCACGGCTCTTTTGACCAAGAGACAAGGAATGATCGAAGCGATGAACCATCGCTGAAGATCGGGACGGATCCGCTCGAGTTGATTGAGCAGTGTCTGGCCACCTTTTCAGACGGTGATCCTCGGCAAAAGCTGCTGTACAAGCTGCGGCATGCCGTGATGTTGTCTCAAACCGCTTCTCAGCAACGTGAGGTGGAGTTCAAGAAGGTGAGCGAGGTCGTGGCCAAGCTCACAGCTCCAGCCAACCGGATCGGCACCTTGCTTGAAATTCCGGCTCCTGGTCTCGCCCGTATCGTCGTCGGTGGGGCGGAGTATTATGCCAACGTGGATCCTCGCGTGGCTGATGACGATCTGCGGATCGGTACCCAGATCCTGGTCAATGAAGCCTACGCGGTCATTCGGACGCTGGGGTATGATCGGAACGGGCCCATTTTGAAACTGGCAGAAACGTTACCGGACGGTCGGTTGCGGTTTGAGCAGGATATGGGCCGGCAGTCGTTGATTTTGCAACGTTCGACGGATTTGGTCGGTGCCGATCTTAAGGCAGGGGACCACATTCGAATCGACCCCAGTCTCCGCGTCGCCCTTGAGAAGCTTGTGGACCAGAAGGCCGGCCGGCATGTCCTAGATGAAGCACCCACAGTGACATGGGACCTCAACCGAAGGGGTTTTTGCTCTACGGACCACCCGGGTGCGGGAAGACGCTGATCGGGCAAGCTGCTGCCGGTAGCTTAGCCAAGCGGCTCAGTGAATCGCAGCAAGGACAGGCGCCTGACATGGCTAAGCGCCCGCCCGTCACAAGCGGGGCATTTCTTCATGTCAAAGGGCCAGAAATCCTCAATATGTGGCTTGGGGAGTCAGAGCGGATGGTCCGTGATCTCTTTGAGCAGGCGCGAGCTCGACGAAAGGAAGGGGCTCTGCCGTTCATCTTTATCGACGAGGCGGAGTCAATTTTAGGGACGCGGCGTGCTATGCGTTCCTTCAACATCTCCAACACGCTCGTTCCGATGTTTTGCAGCGAAATGGATGGGATCGAGTCGTTGCGGGACGTCGTCATCATTTTGGCCTCCAACCGACCGGACCTGATTGATCCAGCCGTGTTGCGTCCCGGTCGAATCGATCGGAAAATTAAAGTGAGCCGGCCGAACAAGGCTGCCGCAGCCGAGATTTTGAAAGTCTATTTGACGGCGGATCTTCCACTCGACCCCATGTTGGTGAAGGACCGCGGGGGTGAGCCAGTGCAGGCGGTGGTGGCGCTTGTCGAAGACATTATTGAGGCGATCTTCCGTCGAACGGAGGAAACCCGTCTCCTCTCGATCAGACTGAGAAGTGGTCAGAGTACGGTGCTGTACCGCGGCGATCTTGTCAGTGGGGCAATCCTGGCGTCGATCGTTCAACGGGCGAAGGAAAAGGCGATCGATCGTACGGTTCAGTCCGGGCTGCCGGCGGGATTGCTGGAGGAGGATCTCCGGCTAGCCGTGTCCGAGGAATTTCGAGAGGGTGACATGTTGCCGCCGGACGATGCCGCCGAGGAATGGCTGAAATTGCTTGATCATCATCCGGAACAGGTGGTCGGTATTTCGTCCTTCAGGCGAGGCCGTCAGGCCGAAGAACGGCTCACCAGTCAGATCATCTAAGGATGTGAAAGGTCAGAAGCTGATTGGTTAGGCGCTATGATCGAGTCTGACCGTCGCTTCAGGTTGTCCTTTTTACTTCTCACTCACTATGCGTCTTTTTGGAATTGAGACCGAGTACGGGATCACGCGCGATGATGTGCCGGACATGGATCCGGTGGTCGAATCAATGGAACTCGTGCGTGCTCATCTGGCCGCCTCATTCGAGCGGCGGTGGGATTATGCCGGTGAGGATCCGCATGAGGATGCGCGCGGCTTCCGAGTCTCGGGCTTGCAACAGGATAAAGAGGAGGATGAGTTCGCACGCCGCGATGCCCATCGCCCCTTTTCGTTCCATGACATGAAAAGCGACCTCGTCTTGCCGAACGGTGCGCGATTCTACAACGACCATACGCATCCAGAGTACTCCACACCTGAATGTCGAACGCTTCGCGATCTGGTAGCGCATGATCGTGCGGGAGAACGGATCGTGCACCGTGCCGCCCAGCGGCGCAACCGGCTTTTGGGGGGAGCTCACCTGCGGCTGTACAAAAACAATACTGACTTCCACGGCCACAGTTACGGGTGTCATGACAACTATCTCGTTCCGCGCTCGATACCCTTTCCTGCACTGGCAGCAGGCCTTCTTCCGTTTCTGGTCAGCCGACAGGTCATTGCCGGGGCAGGGAAGGTGGGAATCGAGGCGCAGGAATCCGGATGGGTTCCTGGCGTCTATCAGCTCTCGCAACGTGCAGATTTTATGGAGACGGAGCTGGGGGTCGATACGATGCACAATCGGCCCATCCTCAATACCAGAGATGAGCCTCATGCTGACCGGCGAAAATATCGCCGTCTGCATCTGATTATCGGCGATGCCAACATGTGCGAGTATGCGACGGCGCTTAAGATTGGAACGACCAGGCTGGTGCTTGATCTCATTGAGCGAGGGGCGCTGCCTCCCCTGGAGGTGGAGCAACCGGTGGTGGCCGTCAAACAAGTCTCGCGTGATCTGGAGATGAAAACAATGATTCGTCTGAAGGATGGCCGAAAGGTTTCGGCGTTGGAGCTTCAGGCGCACTATTGCGAGATAGCACGTCGTGAGTTAGCCGGATCAGACGAGGAGTCAGATTGGCTCTTGAGTGAGTGGGCTGAGACCTTGCATGCCTTGTCGGAGGACCGCTCCCGGTTAGTGGGGAAACTTGATTGGGTGACCAAACTGTGGTTGATCGAGACCTTCATGCGGGAGGAACGCATCGGCTGGGATGACCCCTGGTTGGCGAGCCTAGACTTGGAGTATCACAACGTCAACCCCGAGCAGGGGCTCTATCTTGGACTGGAGGCAGAGGGAAAAGCCTGGCGGTTGACCACTGAGGATGGAATCGAAGAGGCGCTTCGGAGCGGGCCACAGGATACTCGTGGCGGGGTGCGTGGGTTGTGTGTGCAGCGGTTTTCTGAGCAGATTCAGTCGATGCAATGGGAACAGATACAATTCAGGGGGAGCATCCGTTCTCAGCACCTCAATATGGGAGATCTCTTTGACCCAAAGGAAGTCCGACGATGCGTCGATATTTTCCAACAGGCGCGCTCGCCTGCTGATGCATTGGCTGTGTGGGACCACAGAAAGGAAATACAGACATGATCCAGAGCCCTATGCCGGAAAGACGAGAGAGGCCAGGAGATCCCATGCCGAAATCCCCCAGCCCCCAGGAAGAAGGAGGGGGGCCACGCCGCCCAGAAACCGGGTCACCCGATAAAGATAGTTTGCTCAAGCGGATGCGCAGAGTCGACCCCAAGCAGGCAGAGCGATATCGGCAGCGGACAGGGGAGTGATTGTGAAACGTAATCAGTGAGATGTGAAAGGTAGAAGATGGTCTCTGGAATATCGACCAGACTTCTTTCATATTTTACGCCTCACGTTTACCGAGGTTAAGTATGCAGGGTGATTTTTATCAGATACTGAAGGAACAGGGGTACGCATTGGGAATACCGGGACAGTCCGGAGCGGGGCAACCCCTGACCACCGCTACGACGATTCTTGCCTTCAAATATCGCGATGGGGTGCTGGTGGCTGGAGATCGTCGAGCGACAGCCGGCAACATGGTCATGTATGACCGAACTGACAAGGTCTTAGAGATCGATCGACATTGCGTCATGGCGATTGCCGGGGTTCCTGCCACCGCGTATGAGATGGCGCGCGTTCTGGAACACTCCTTTAAGTATTATCGGCGGACACAGCTGCAGGAACTTAGCTTTGAGGGCAAACTTCGAGCCCTATCCAAACTGCTCAAGGAAAATGTTCCGGCAGCCTTGGCAGGGACGGGGGCCGTTGTCCCGATCTTTGCCGGATACGATGCCGACCAAGAGGCCGCAAAGATTTACTTCTACGATATCCTTGGCGCGGAGTTTGAGGGAGTAGAGTATGCTGTGTCTGGTTCTGGTTCGCCAACCATACGAGGTATCCTTCACTATGTGAATACCTGGGGTGAGCAGCCTCTGAGTACGATGTCTCAAGAGCAGGCCACTATTCAGGCATTGCGGCTGTTAACATGTGCCGCAGAATTTGACAGTGCGACCGGTGGGGTGAATCGAGAGGCTGGGCTGTATCCGGTTGTGAAATTGATCACAGCCGAGGGTGTGACGGCAATGGCTGATCCATCTCTCCGATCCTTGTTTGAGTCAAACGTATCGAAAGGCATGTAAGGTCGTTCACGTTATGTACGAAGAACCCTATCGGTGGGTCGAAGCAGTCGGGAATCGCCGTCAGTATCTTGATGAGCAGTTTGCGCAGGGGAGTCCGGTGGTCGGTGTGGTGTGCGATCAAGGGATTCTCCTGATGACGATGAGTAAGGGCACCCCAAAGCTATATGAAATCTATGACCGTCTCGCTTTCGGGGGAATGGGACACCCGGCCGATCTCGAGAAGTTGCGGTTCACGCTGTTGGAGATGGCTCACGTTGAAGGGTTCAACCGCTCTGCGGCCGATGTCACGGGGAGTCGTCTCGTCAAGTACGGCATCGCACCGGTCGTCAAGCAGGCGTTTGAGGAAGTATTTAAGGCTCCGTCCATTGTGAAGATCATGTTGGCTGAGTTGGGTCAGAAGGCTGGGAAAGACAGCTTCCTCACGATCAACTACGACGGAGTGTTCGAAGAGAAGAATCAGTATGCCGTACTTGCGGCAACGTCGTCGGTTGAGCAGCGGATGATGGAATATCTTCGACCGCAGTCTTGTGTGTCTTTGAAAGAGGCTGTGGATCTCGTGATTCGCACCTGGGCGGTCGGGGATCGAGCGCAGCGGCAAGCACATGAGCTCAGGGAAAGTCATGAGGGTGCAAAGGAGAGTTTCGATCAGTTGGTAACGGACTCTCAGACCCTCTTGACCCATGTGCGTCAGCGTATGGAGGAAAAAATGATCGAATGTGCGCTACTCGATCGTCATGTGTCAGGGGCCTCTAAATACCGGACGCTGGGGTCTGTCGAGTTGAAAGCATTGCTTCCCAGTGACCTGAGTTCGGCACTGACGTAAACGTATGTTGCATCGAATTTTTGGCTTGGAGACCGAGTACGGGCTCTTGATCCATGAGGACCGGCCTGACCATTCCCCAACCTGGTTTGCCCATCAAATTAGAAATCATCTGTTCCAGGTCCAGCGTCGAGGGGTGCTTGATCTCCACCATCGCGGCCATGATGAGCCGCCTGGAAATGGGGGATTTCTCACTAACGGTGGGCGAATCTACCTGGACATGGGGCATTTAGAGTACGCCTCACCCGAGTGTCACTCTCTCACGGATGTTGTGGTGTCTGATCGTGCAGGAGATCGCTTACTGCAGCAAGCGGTCGAAGAGCTTGGGTTTTCCGAGCACGTATCGCTGATCAAGAACAACATCGATCATGAGACGGATGCGACCTTTGGCTCACATGAAAACTATCTTGTCTCTCGTCGGTTCCCGTTTTCGAGGCGCGGGTTGGCCCCGTTTGTGACCTTCCTGGTGACTAGACAGATCTTTACCGGAGCAGGACGTATCGGTGCCGCCGGTCCACAGGATGCCTGGATTCAAATGGATCGATTGATTGTTCCACGTGCGGCCGCTGGGGCCCGAGGTGACTCGAAACTGCCGTTTCAAATTTCTCAGCGAAGCGATTACATCGTCAATGATTTCTTTGAGTGGGTGCAGCACAATCGGGCGATTGTGAATACGAGGGATGAGCCATTGGCGGATCCCAATGAATACCGGCGAATCCATTTACTGCTTGGCGATTCCAATATGGCTGAATACGCGACAGCGTTGAAACTTGGTGTGACCGGATTAGTTCTGCAGCTGATTGAGGAAGGGCATGCTCCTCAGGATTTAGAGATTGACGAACCGGTAGAGGCACTACAAGAAATTTCCCAGGACCAAGAGCGGAGCTGGGTTATTCGGCTTCAGTCTCAACGAACCATGTCGGCTCTTGATATTCAGGAGCGGTTTCTTGATTGTGCCCTGCGGCATTGTAAGGGGCAGGATGAGGAAACTGATTGGGTCCTTGCTCAATGGGCGTCGGTCCTCAACGATCTGCGCGGGGATTATCAGAAGCTGGTTGGCCGTGTGGATTGGGCGTCAAAGCTCTGGCTGTTGGAGTGTTTTAGAGAAGCAGAAGGACTGGATTGGGGCGATTCTCTGCTCAAGAGCTTGGATTTAGAGTATCACAACTTGAACCCTTCAAAGGGGCTTTATGCTGGGCTTGTGGAAGAGGGACGGGTTCCTCGTATGACGACCGATGCACTGATTCAGATTGCGATGGATGAGGCTCCTAAGAATACTCGTGCCTATGGGCGCAGTGCGTTGGTCAGGCATCTCTTGGGTGGATGGTCGCCTTCCAACGCAGATCAAGGGGCGAAGCCTGATGGACTATTTCCTGCCTATGTGATTAATTGGTCCATTTTCCAAGTTCGAGGTCGTGCCCCCTTTCCCATGCCGGACCCGTTTCGGACATATCGTGACGAGGTGCGGACGCACCTCGAACCCGCCATCGTCTGAATGTTCCTTGCACAACGCACGTCGCCAACCGTGGCTTGGATTTTCTCAGGTGAGAAGGGGCTCTACGTAGTCAGCTTGTCGCTCTGCTTGTGGAGGGTGAATCAGTACACGTTTGGGCCGACTGAAAGTGTGTGATCCATGCAATCAGGACCGGTTCGGTCGCATCCCACGCAAGAAGTCTAGGATTCGGTTCTCCGACCAGTAGGGGTCCTCATCACGTCGCCTACGTTGGTAGAATCCACAATGTCCTCCATAACGAGGTGCGATCACAGTGATCTGGGGATGTTCCTGAATCTTTGCCTCGGTGAACATCGTGTAGGGAATGAATGGATCGTCTTGTGCCGTAATGATCAGAGTCGGTACCGCAATCCTATCGAGCACGTGTCGCGACCCAGCTCGGTCGTAATAGTCTGCGCCGTCCCTGTAGCCGCCGTCTCTGGCGGTATATACATCGTCGAATTCGCTGATCGTTCTGATCTTGTCGAGGAGCGAGAGATCCCATTTCCCTGGGAACAAAGAGGCCTTTCGTCGTAAGCGCTCCTTCAGTTTTGTGACGAAGTGACGGTGATAAATCCAATTGCGCGGTTCCTCCAGGGCATGGGCACAGACGGTCGGATTGATATTGGGGCATACGGCAGCTACCCCGGCCAGAGCTGGCTCACTCCGCCCTAACTCCCCCGCTGCTTTGAGCACAAGGTTCCCTCCCATGGAATAGCCGGCCAGCCAGATTCGATCAAGGCCATCTTGATAAATGAGTTCTTTCACGATAGCCCGGTAATCACTACTAAGTCCGCTGTTGTACAGAGTTGGGGAAAGATGTTCTGTTCCACCACAGGTTCGTTGGTTTAGGCGGATGACGTTGAACCCTGAGCGGAAGGCTTTTGCGGTGATCCCTCGCATGTATCGCGATTCGCTGGAACCTTCCAAACCATGAACCAGTACGACGGTGGGAAAGGCCTTGCGATCGGTTTGCCAATGACAGAATCCTTGGAGTCGTGACTGTGGTTCGACGGTAAAGAGTCGCGATTCCTGAGGCAAGTCCGCCAGCGATATCTCCCGCGGCACGTAGCGAGGGATGAGGGTCATGAGATGAGCATTCTTGAGTGGCAGTGGAGGCTGAAAGGACAATGCAAGATCCTGCACGGTGAGATTTGTCATAGTATCAAGTATGGTAGGCTTCATTCTTGAGGCGGATGAGACGTGGGGAGCCTTCATGTCACCCTATTATCGTGTCGGGACGTAGGACATGGATGGCTCAGGCAAACATTTTAACGGAGGGATTATGCTGACGGCTATAGGGGATGTCATGAGGCGTTGTTATGAGAGAGGGTGGATTACCACTAGAGACGGCAATATCAGCATGAAAAAGCGAGAAGGCCGGTACTTGTACATCACTCCATCCGGTTGGCGTAAGACGATCGTCCATCCTGAACATGTCGTTCGATTAGAGATTGTCACGGATCCTAAGACCGGTCTACGCATACCAAAAATCAACGATCAACAGAAGCCATCCGGTGAGCTCTGGATGCATTGGAATCTGCAGCGGGACTCAAAGCGAACACGAACTGTCGTCCATGTGCATGCAACACATGTGGTGGCGGCGATGTATGCTGGATTTGACTTGCAAGACATCAGTAAAGAATTTCCAGAGATCTCACGCTACACGCGGGTAGGTCGTACCGTTCCTGCCTTGCCGGCCTTGTCGCGTGAGTTGGCCGATACAACGGGGGAGTGTATAGGGGTGAGGAAAGATGGGACGCTTGAGTTTGACATTGTGGGGCAGGCCAATCACGGAGTCTGTGCCGTTGCCATGGATCCATGGGGTGCGTACGAGCACATTGAACGTCTGGATCACATCTGCGAGATTGTCCTGAAGAGTGGCGTAACTGCGAGACGAATACCCGGTTAATGGGATTTCAATGAAGAGAAAGAAGAACAGAAAGATCTGCCGTTATTCTGAAGATTGGGGGCAATTGCCTGACAGTTTATAGTAAAAAGGAAACGTTGGCTCCCCGGGCAGGACTCGAACCTGCGACCAGCCGGTTAACAGCCGGCTGCTCTACCAACTGAGCTACCGGGGAACAGAAGTATCATTCAATGAGGGGCGTATTTTAGCAAAACTTTTTGTGGAATAGGGAGATTTTTTAAATGTCAAAGTCCTCGGTCTCGTCTTCATCCGAGGAGGCATCTGTGTTGCCCTCTGCCAATGCCGCATAGTGTTTCGCCCAGGTGAGGTAGAGATTTCCACTGTCTCGCATGGTATCAGCTGCCTTGACTAGCTTTTCGACAAGATCGGGGTCTTTACCTGTGGCATCAATTACTGCTGCGCGACGTTCAATGGCTCGAGGGTACTCATTAATCAATCCGGCAATCTCTCTCAGGAGTTCGTTGATTACGTTATCTTCATGTTCCATGTAGGTACCTTAGGGGCCGCCAACAAAAAACCCCATAGCGTCCGCGCTATGGGGTTTTCGAATTCAACTCAATATCGTTTAGCCCTGGTAGGCTTGTCCCAACGCTGCAGATTCACCTTTTTGGACCATCAGTTGGCCTGTGGCACTGACGGCCTGCATGGTGATGGCGAAGTGTTTGGCTGCATCACATACGATGACGCAGAGTTCACAACCTTTACACCGGTCTATGACGACTTCCGCCACCATCTTGTCGGTGTTTAAGTCCAGACAGTTCGCTTCAGGACAGTACATGATACACAGCCGGCAACCCTTCTTCGCTGTGCACTTTTCATCGATGACTTGCGCGACGTTATACATGCAATGTGATTCCTTCTTTTACGCTGCGACGGCCGGATCGCCGACGCGCAGCTCGATCTTGTTCTTGTCAGCCCATTCACTGGCGATTTCATAGGCTGCTTTAACTGTGGCCAAGTTCTTGGCTAACAGCATTTCCTTCTTGGCAAATTTCTTCTTGATGGCTTCGTCTAAGGAGGCAGTTCCTCCGGAGGCCACAAATTTCTTTCCAAAGCGCTCCTGAAGCGCACCGTCGAGGGCCTCCATTGAGACACATTTCGTAATGCCTGAGACAGAACCGATCATCGCCATATTCGTCGACAGCTCGGTTCCAGCCACTTCAATAGCCAACTCGGTACCAGCGATGTAAAACACGGCGACGTTCAAGTCCTTCAGGCGATCCACATCCTCATTGGATAGTAACGGCTGTGCGGAATTGATGATGACGACCCCGCCCTCCTTTACACCTGAGTAAAACGGCATGGTGTAACTTTTTCCCATGGTGATGACTTGAGGATGAAAAACCTGAATGACATCCGGAAATACTAATTCACCACGATCATAGATTCTCTCAATGCCAATACGGCAATAGCTCTCGGCCGGCGCCATGCGTTTCTCGGCGCCGAAAAACGGGTTGGAGATGGAGAACTTACCGTCTCGGTTGGCAGCCATGGCCAAGACATGTGCTGCGGTAACCGCACCCTGTCCGCCCAAGCCTGACATCCGGATATTCAATCGTCTCTTAATCATGTCTGCCTCCGGTCTAAACTATGCGGATGCTTGCCCTGCCAGCTGCTTGGCGGCGGCTTTCCGCTCTTTATCCTTTGCTGCCAATTCTGCAAGCAATTGTTTGGCTGGTTCGCTGATATATTCCTTGTAGGCGAACCGTTCAGTTGGCTTTTCCGAGTCGCGCATTTCCTGCAATCCCTCCATGCTGTTCTTGCCAATTTCAAGAATGCATGGCGTATAAAGCTGGAGATAGGTTGGGCCGATTTCTCGGGCTACATGCACTGCATTTCGAATGACTTTTTCGACGAGCGATGGCTTGCTGACCGTGCAATTGACGACATAATGGCAGCCGGACTCGCGGGCGATCTCGGGCAGCCGTACCTTATCAAATAACTTGCCAACTGGTGCCATCTTTGCGACGAATCCCTTTTGCATGAGTCCGCTTTCCTGGCCACCAGTATTGGCGTAGAGTTCGTTGTCGAAGCAGATGGTGGTGAACTTTTCCTGCCGGAACCAGGCCTGCAAAGTCATATCCAAGCCGATGTCGACCGTAGCTCCGTCACCAGCAAGGACGACGACATCCTTCACTCTGCCAGGGAATCGAACGCTCAGCGCACGCTTCAGGCCGGATGCGATTGCATTCTGATTGCCGAACAGCGAATGGATGTTATGAACGGCAACCATCGGGAAGACCAAACTCGTACAGCCGGTTGATCCGACCATGACTGTATCTTCCGGGTTCGGCAGTGAAGCTAAAATGTATCGGAAGGCCATTGATTCCGGACAGCCAGCACATAGCGAGTGCTGTTCGATTAGCTCTTTTGAGGTTCCAATATCTTTCCAACCACGATCTTCTTTGCCGTAGGTCGCACTCTTCACAAGGTCTTGATAGTCCGACGGCATAATATCGTACAGGGCCTCGGAAATTTGTATACGCTCTTTACTCATATATCCTCCTCAGTATCGCTTGTTAAGGCGCACAGGTTCGAATTCCGTGAATCTCAGCTACCACGACCAGCCATCGAGAAGGTTTTCATCCCCAGGGCGGTCTTGATTTCCGATACGATAATTTCTGGCGGCATGGTCATTCCGCCACAGACATGAGGGCCAGCATGCACACGCTGGGAGTTTGGAACTGTAGCGCGAATTTCCTTGGCCAGCCAGCCGGTCACATTGAATTCCGGTACAAAGATGTGTTTTGCATTCTTGGTGGCCTGTCGAATCTCTTCCTCAGGCCACGGGCGTAGGGCCTTCACCTTTACGAGGCCGCATCGCACGCCTTCGTCTTCCAGCATGCGGATTGCTTCACGGCCTTGCGAAACAGCGGTACCTGAAGCCACAATTACGATCTCCGCGTCCGTATTCTCTGTATCGACCAGGCCATTCAACCAATGGATCGTGTGTTTACGTGAGCGTTCAACTGCGGCCCAGATCTCTTGCTGCCAGCTAGCATGTGTTGCATAGCTGATGTAGTTGCTTTTCATTACGAACGGATCGCGCATCATGCGTACGGGAGGACATTCCATATCCATACATGGTACAGGTGATCGATAAGGGTCATATGGTGGAAGGCACATGTCGGGAGGTGTGAGGTTCACCACATCCTTTGTATGCGTAACAAAAAATCCGTCACAGCATAGCGCGAGCGGGAGGTGGACATCGGGCTCTTCAGACACGATGTATCCCTTCAGGATCCAATCAAAAAAGTCTTGAGCCGTCTCTGCATGCCACACCAACATGCCAGTATTCAGTAGATAGGCGATTTCAAGCGTATCCGGTTGAATCGACAGTGGTGAGTTAATCCCTCGACACGTCACAATCATTTGAATCGGCAACCGGGCACCGGCCCACATCGGAAAATTTTCCATAGCTCGCATGGTGCCAGGGCCTGCTGTAGTCGTAAACACGCGGGCTCCACCGAATGAAGCTCCTGCACATTGCGACATCACGGCAAACTCACTCTCTCCACGGAAATAGTCCCCGATATAGCCTTCGGCGAATAATTCGCCGATCAATGCAGCGGCTTCACTCTGCGGCGTGATTGGGTAGGCAATCATGACATCGCAGCTTGCCCGACGGATGGCTTCTTTAATGACCTCGCTGCCCGTGTAGAAGGAAGGCGTCCGCGGCGCCTCGTTCATCATTTTCCAGGTATCTGTATAGGTCTGGCCTTTTTTATTTTTAGTTCCAATGATTGAGTGTATATCCGCCATATGCTCATCCTCCTTGTCATGTATCGTTCGCAGGGGCAAGCAGTTAACTTGAAGCCCCATTCTTGGCTGATGTCAGCCGTGGTTGGACCGTCCCTTTCAATCGTTTTATAGTATCGGCCAATCTCATAATCTTCTCGACCGAGGCATCACGGAATGAGAGCATTGCGTCTTCATGACCTGCCTGGGCACACATGGCAATAGTATAGCAAGAGGTGCCACCACGAATGATCTTCAGTGAGAGATTGGCCTGGTGGCAATGGACGCCAATGAACATGCAACAATCAATTTTATTATGCCAGATTGTCAAATTCGGGTGATTCGGGTTGATCTCAACCTCTGGATTGATCTTGGGATATTTGGGGCGATAGTCGGGCATGGGAATCAGCATAGGTTTTTGCCCAGGCTGAACGCATTCCTTCAGGGTATTGAAGAGATGACGAACAGCCGTAGCTTTCTTAGCAGCCTTCTCATTCCACGCCCAGAGAACGAGTGGTCCTGGGAAGATAGTTGGAACCTTGGCCATTAAAAATTGGCGAGCAGCCTCTTCATAGGCCTTATCTTCTGAAGTGATGACACCATTGATATGAGCTTCTCCTGGATTGGGCAAGCGAATTCCCATACTTGCTGCAGCCGGGGGAAGAAAGTGTTCGGGACCTGGGAGCACACGATAGTCACTCATCGCAACCTACACTCCGAATAAAAATAAAGGTTTATGAAATAAATATCATTTTTTATGCACGTGGTTCGCTTGAGCACTTTAAGCTCTTTCCTCACCCTCTGCAAGACCACAGAAGCCCCACACGAAGGAACTTTCTGGGCACTAGTTGGTTATATAACTTAGGTCCTTTGCCCCTTAAGTCATAACTTTGGAAGGCACGTACACTAGCGAGGGCGTTTCATTATAGGTGTCGATTGTTTAGATTGTCAACGAAGGTTCAGCGAGAGTACTAAGGGGCTGCACTCCTAGGTAGTGAAGAATGATCGGCCTCAGGAATGTTGTCTATAGGAAGTTGATTGCAGGCCATGATTGATCCAAGTTTGCAGGCTTGTGAAAGGTCATTTTTAGCAGAATGTCCCAGCATCGCACCTTGGTAGAGTTGCGCCCTTGCCTCCAAGGCGTGTTTATTAGATGGGTCAACCCTTAAGATGGTACTGAGGTCCTCGATTGCAAGGATTGGTTGCTTCAACTGTTGATAGATTGTGCTTCTGAGAAAATATGATTCCTTTTGGTAGGGAATCCAGCTCTCGTGTAGGTGGGGTGGGAGGCATTTTTGTAAGACAGAAAGGGCGGGGGACCATTGTCTAAGAGCTACTAGTTTTTTTGCCTCAGCAGTATACAGGGTGATCAGCCGGAGCCGTGCAAGATCAAAGAAAGGGGCCAATTCCAGTGCTTGCTCAAACACCAGTATGGCTTCCTGGGGTCGATTCAGCCAAGTATAGACATCACCTTCTCCAAGAAGGGCCCAGATGTTGTGAGGGTCGATAAGGAGTGCACGGTCAAAATCCATTCGGGCACTGTCGACATACACTGAATATTCGCTTAGTCTTCTCTTGTTCGAATGGTCAACAGATGCGAGGCTCAGGTAGGTCTGACCGCGCAGGATAAGCGGATCGACAAATTTAGGGTCTAGAACAGCTGCTCGCGAGGTCAACTTGAGTTTTAGAGGGAGATCTTGAATCGTCATCGCTTTTTTGAGAAAGGTTCGAGCTTGCGTTTGAGGTCTAGTGTTATGGCTGACCGGTTCGACCGTGAGAGTTCGCACCCCCGATGGTAAGGCTCTGAGGGTTTCAATCTGGGTCTTGAGAGAGGCGTTCTCTTTTTGAAGGCGACGATAGTGTTCCGTAAGGTGCTGTTCCAAATGCCATTTTCGAACTGCTATCTGTAGGCTGTCCAGATCGATGATTGCGCGGATCCTGACGTACAAATTAGGGCGGTCATTTACGAAGGTGCGACGAGACTCAAGAATTTCAGTTTTTGTGATCGCCCCGGCGATGGTTCGAATCTCCAACGAGCTTATCTGGAGGCTCTCGCCGGCTTCGGTTTTTTCTCTATCTAGGAAAGTAGATTCGATATACAGCCCAGCTTCCTCCACTGCCTTACGTTGGGCCCGTTGGAGTACCCGCTCCTCTGCTGCAGCAAGAGTGTCGCTATCTCCCATTACATAATGTGCTTCGGCTACGACAGCGGTTTCCAAGGCGGATGCGGGATGGGGCCACGCTAGTAGGAGGATGGTGATGAGAGAAGCTAGGCTCCGTAGCCGATGGAAATTCATGCACAAACTATATAGCTTGACCGTGCAACCAGACAATGCACCCAAAAGGGGAAGGCAGGGGGGGGCAATTTGGGGAAGTATCCTGCTAAGGAGGATTATTCGTGCGGAGTTGGGAAAATCTGCGTAAATGGATGAATTTCAACGCGTTCGAACACGCCGTGAATGGTATAGGGATCCTGTCGCGCGAATTCCTCAGCATCCTCCCTCGAGTCAAATTCTAAAACGAGTAAGCTTCCCGTCTTATCGGCCAGAGGCCCAGCGAGGATCACACGCCCTTGTTTATCAAGCCGTTCGAGGTTGAGGAGATGGACGGCACGATGCACTTTCCGCTTTGCTTCTCCGTCCGGCCCATCATACCCAATGATGACGAATTTCATAATGATCAGGAGGGGCACAAAGGATTTCAGATTTCGGACGGATCTTCTTCGATGGGACGACGATCTTTATAGCCGTTGGTAACCTCGTGCCACCAGCGGACTTCTTTTTCACCCAGTTTCCAGCACAGATAGACGACTCGACCCTCCCGAACATGTGGGAAGTCGCAGAGCCCTAGGTCAATGTCCTTTACAACGACGCCTAGCTCATGGATGGCTTGGAGATGGGTGCTGATGTCTAGAAGGCTTTTTACATACGGTCTCCCTACCGCTGTGCCGCCTCCAAAGACAGCGTTGGCAGAAGCCCTGCTCACTTCCTCTCTGGTTCTTACGAGCACCTCTTTCCCTTCTTGAACAGTCGAGAGGTGCTTCTGGAGTTGAGGGATCAGGTGGTTCGCCTCTGATAGGGAGAAGACCCGCTCCGGAGTGATCTCGTTTTCTCCATGTGCCATAAGGTAGCCGTAATTTCTGTGTAGCATACTTCTGATGTTATGAACAACCCAGGGCGAACGGCCTGTTGAAAAATGTTGACGTGCGTATCCGGCGAAAAATTCTAGACGCCAGTTGACAAGTAGAGGGTGCATAGGTATGATCTGACCAGCATTTTGGTTGAGCTGATTCTCTCCATCGAATAATTCAATTCTGGAACCTGTCTCGATTTAAATCCTAAGCGGTGTTCGGTGTGGTGGAGTTCAGCTGTACAATGAATAACAACGTCTAATTTGTATTGCATGAGAGCAACGGCATTCTTCCGTCACGAGTAGCGAGCCGACTTCCCCAAGTTTTCCACCCAAGACAGACTCAAGACCCAGGCAGATTACACAAAACAAAAACACGTTTGCATGGCCCAAATCAGGTTGCGCGAATTTTTCCATTAAACGATAACCGAGCTAAGGCTCGAGAGGAGTCGTATGTCAGTAGCTAGGGGGGAAGTAATGCATCTTGCCGAACTGAAGCAGAAGTCCATCGCCGATCTGAATGATGTGGCGAGAGAACTGAAGATTGAAGGAGCTGCCAACTTAAGAAAGCAGGAGCTCATTTTTGCGATCCTGCAGGCCCAAACTGAAAAGAATGGGGTGGTCTTTGGAGAGGGTGTGCTAGAAACATTACCTGACGGGTTCGGCTTTCTTCGGGCGCCCGATTCGAATTATCTCCCCGGGCCTGACGATATTTATATCTCTCCGTCGCAGATTCGGCGGTTTAATCTTCGCACCGGTGACATCGTCTCGGGTCAAATCCGTCCCCCTAAAGAGAGTGAACGATATTTTGCGTTGCTCAAGGTGGAAAAGGTTAACTACGAAGATCCTGAGGTTGCACGGGATAAGATCCTGTTTGACAACCTAACTCCATTGTATCCAGAGGAACGGCTCAATCTGGAATTTGACCGAGAAGAATACTGCACTCGTGTCATGGATCTGACGACTCCGATCGGTAAGGGCCAACGTGGATTGATCGTAGCCGCGCCTCGTACAGGGAAGACGATGTTGCTGCAGGCCATTGCTCGCGCGATTCTCAAAAACCACAAGGAAGTGACGCTGATCGTGCTCTTGATTGATGAACGGCCGGAAGAGGTGACTGATTGGCAGCGCCAGGTCAAGGCTGAGGTTATTAGCTCCACGTTCGATGAACCCGCTCAGCGGCATGCGCAGGTTGCCGAAATGGTGCTCGAGAAAGCTAAGCGTCTGGTTGAACACAAGAAGGATGTCGTTATTTTACTGGATAGCATCACGCGGCTTGCTCGTGCCTACAATACCATTGCGCCTCCGAGCGGGAAGGTCCTCTCCGGAGGGTTGGATTCCAATGCGTTGCAGCGGCCAAAACGGTTTTTTGGCGCGGCTCGCAATATTGAGAACGGTGGCAGCTTGACTATTATGGCGACAGCGTTGGTCGATACGGGCAGCCGTATGGACGACGTTATTTTCGAAGAATTCAAGGGAACTGGCAATATGGAAGTGCATTTGGATCGTCGTCTGGCCGACAAACGACTCTTCCCGGCGATTGATATCAGTCAGTCTGGGACAAGAAAAGAAGAGTTGTTGGTGGACAAGGATCGACTTAACAAGATGTGGATCCTGCGCAAGGTCCTTAGTCCATTGGGGACGATGGAAGCGATGGAGTTTCTCATGGATAAGATCGGCGGAACCAAAAATAACCAGGAGTTTCTGCAGTCCATGAATCGTTAAGGATGCGCTTGTATCTGGTCCGGTCTTCAGATAAAGTGTGACGCCTTGGCATATAGTTTAAATGGTTAGTCATTCTTTCGGTAAGGAGTCGCAGGTCATGCAGAAGGGTATTCATCCAGTCTATCGAGAGGCGACAATTCACTGTGCGTGTGGGAATTCGTTTAAGACCCGTACGACTATCGGTGATATCAGCGTCGATATTTGCTCCAATTGCCATCCGTTCTTCACCGGAACGCAGAAAATCGTCGATACGGAAGGGCGAGTTGAGCGGTTTAAGAAGAAGTACGCGAAGAAGGGCAAGTAGCGCACCACGTGGTTATAAAAAGGACCCTGCTTCGTGCTTGAAGCAGGGTCCTTTTTTTGTGGCCAATGGGGAATAGGCTGGACAATGGAAGTCGTACTACTCAAGAAGTGGGAGAGTCTCGCGTCACGATTTCACGAGCTGACTGATCAGCTCATGGATCCGTCCGTCGTCAGCCAACCGACGCTCTTACGTAAGTTGAGCAAGGAGCGGACGGAGCTCGAACCGGTCGTGGCCCTCTTTGAGATCTATCATGAAAATACCAGACAGCTCGACGATGCTGTACAGATCCTCTGTGACCCATCGGCAGGGAGTGAGTTGCAAAAAATGGCGTTTGAGGAACGGGTAGAGCTCGAACGGAGGCAGGGCGAAATTGAGGGACAGGTCAGGGAATTCTTGATCCCGAAAGACCCACGGGATGAAAAGAATCTGGTGCTGGAAATTCGGGCTGGGACGGGCGGGGATGAGGCGGCGCTCTTTGCCGGCGAGCTATTTCGCCTGTACAGCAAATTTTCGGAAAAGAAAGGACTGAAGGTCGATACTGTCGAGGCGTCTGAGACCGGCATCGGTGGGTATAAAAATATCGTCGCATTAATTGAGGGGAAAGGGGCGTACGGCCAGTTCAAGTATGAGGCCGGTGTTCATCGAGTGCAGCGGGTACCTGTGACTGAAGCAAGTGGTCGTATTCACACGTCCACGGTTACAGTTGCCGTCATGCCAGAGGTTGACGAAGTCGATGTGCAGATCGATCCGAAAGACTTGCGGATCGACACATTTTGCTCATCCGGGGCTGGTGGACAGAGTGTGAATACCACATACTCTGCTGTTCGTATTACCCATCTACCGACAGGGGTGGTGGTCTCCTGTCAAGATGAACGATCGCAGCTCAAAAATCGGACGAAGGCCATGCGGACCTTGCGTGCGAGAATTGTCGAAGCTGAGCGGGAGAGGCAAGAGGCCGAGATCGCACAGAACAGGAAGTCACAGGTGGGAAGTGGTGAACGGAGTGAGAAAATCCGAACCTATAATTTCCCACAGAATCGTGTGACGGATCATCGAGTTGGCTTGACGCTTCACAAGCTGGAATTGGTGATGGAAGGTGATCTCGAGGATATTGTTCAGGCTTTGAAAGCGCAACAACAGCAAGTCGAAACTGCAAAGGTCTAAGGAGCGACAACCCCTGTCATGTCAGACTCACAGGCTGTCGGGAAGTTACTCGTCAACGCACAGCAGATATTGGAAGGTGCAGGGATTGCGAACGCCGCGCAGGAAGCGCGGTGGCTGCTGGCCTATGCCTTAGAGATGAAGCACCATGAGTTAGCCAGTCGGACAGAACGGTCGGTAACGACGGAGCAACTCGCACGTGTGATGTCGGTGGTGCGCAGGCGGGAGTCGCGAGAGCCGCTCCAGTATATCTTGGGGTCGCAAGAGTTTTGTGGACTCGACTTCTCTGTGACTCCGGCTGTGTTGATCCCTCGTCCAGAAACAGAGCTTCTTATTCAAGAAACGGTGAGGGAGGGCAGATTCGCGGAGGGTGCCATGCTGGTGGATGTCGGAACAGGTTCCGGTTGTGTGGCTGTGACGCTGGCGACCATCCTCGACGGCATGCGAATTTTTGCGCTGGATTGCTCGCACGATGCAGTAAAGGTTGCAAAGGGGAACGCGGACCGACATGGAGTTGGCGACAAGATTATCTGGCTGGAGGGGGATCTTCTCTCTCCATTGAAGGGATGCGTTGGTGTAGGACCTGTGGATGCCATCCTCTCCAATCCTCCGTATATTGCTGAAGCGGACTGGGCAGGTTTGCAGCCGGAGGTGCGGGACTATGAGCCGCGAGGCGCTTTGCTGGCAGGGCCGCAAGGGATCGAGTTCCATGAACGGCTGATCCATGACTCTAAAGAATTCCTCGCTCCCGGCGGCTTGCTGGTGATGGAACTTGGTCAGAACCAAGCACCCCTTGTGCGACGCGCGGTAGAAGAAGCGAAGGGGTACACCGGGCTTCAAACCGTCGAGGACGAAGCGGGGATTGAACGCGTGTTCATTGCGCGGCGTGCGTGTGAGGGGCCAAGTCATGGATGAGATTCTTATTAACGGGGGCAACCGGCTTTCCGGTGAAGTCCGAATCAGCGGGGCGAAGAATTCCGCACTCCCGATCTTGGCCTCGACCATTCTCAGCGGTGGAGAATGTGTCATCACCAACCTCCCTAGGGTCGTTGATGTGCTGACGATGGGAAAGCTCCTGGGGATCCTTGGGGCAACGGTTTCACACGAGGGTAACCGAGCTGTAATTCAATCGGACATGATCGCATCAACGGAAGCACCGTACGATCTCGTCAAGACCATGCGAGCTTCGGTTCTGGTCTTAGGGCCGTTGGTGGCACGATGTGGTGAGGCAAAGGTTTCTCTGCCCGGCGGCTGTGCGATCGGCTCCCGGCCAGTGAATCTGCACTTGACCGGATTGGCAAAGTTAGGGGCTGAGATTTCCATCGAACATGGCTATATCACGGCCAAAGCCAAGCGCCTGAGAGGCGCACGCATTTACTGTGATACTCCGACGGTGACCGGAACCGAAAACCTCATGATGGCGGCGTCACTGGCTGATGGGGTGACGATGCTCGAGAATGCGGCGAAGGAACCAGAAATCGTGGATCTAGCTCAATTCCTCGTCAAACGCGGCGCGCGGATTCATGGGGCTGGCACCGATGTGATCACCATCGAAGGAGTACCACAACTTCATGGTGGCGATCATGATGTCATCCCCGATCGTATCGAAGCAGGGACATACTTGGCGGCGGGGGCCATGACGTGCGGGGAGGTCACGGTGACGCACTGCTACCCCAGTCACCTTGAGGCGGTTCTGATGAAGTTGCGGGAAGCGGGAGCTGATGTGGAGGAAAAGCAGGATAGGGTGCATCTGGCTATGCCGGGCATCCTAAGAGGGACCGATATAAAGACCTTACCGTTCCCAGGGTTTCCGACCGATATGCAGGCGCAGATGGTAGCGCTGATGAGTCTTGCGGAAGGGACAAGTGTCATCACGGAGACCGTGTTTGAAAGTCGATTTATGCATGTGGAAGAGCTGCGCCGGATGGGTGCTGATATTCGGGTTGAAGGGAACCGACTCGTGGTGACCGGCCGCAAGACCCTGACCGGGGCACCGGTGATGGCATCCGATCTACGCGCCAGCGCCGGGCTCATTGTGGCAGGGTTAGCTGCTGAGGGGGTGACGCAGATTCAACGTGTCTATCATCTCGATCGTGGATATGAACGGCTTGAAGAGAAGCTTCGAGCCCTAGGCGCGGACATCCAGCGCCGACCGATGACGACAAAGATGCACTAGAGGTGGTCGATGTTGACGATTGCGCTGTCAAAAGGAAAGCTTATCGAGTCTGCGCTGGACCTCTTTCGACGAGCTGGCTATGCAATTGCCGGGCTTTCTGCGGAGAGCCGGCGGCTGATCTTCGTCAGTCCTGAGCATGATATGACCTTTCTCATTGTTCGTCCAAGCGACGTGCCGACCTATGTGGAGTACGGTGGGGCTGACGCCGGCATTGTCGGGAAAGACGTACTGATGGAACAGGAAAGTGACGTATACGAACCATTGGATTTAGGGTTCGGAGCGTGTAGAATCGCCGTCGCGGCTCTCCAGGGTGAAGATGTGGGTGTTCGGTTGTCGCCCAAGGTTCGGATTGCGACGAAATACCCACGGATCAGCGAGCGCTATTTTAATGCACGTGGGATTCCGGTTGAGATCATCAAACTTTATGGTTCAATCGAGCTCGCGCCGGTCGTCGGCTTGGCCGATCGGATTGTTGATTTGGTCGAAACCGGCAGCACCCTGAAGGCCCATGATTTGATGGAAGTGGAAGTGATTGCCCGATCGACCGCTCGGTTTATCGTCAATCGGGCGAGTCTGCGTCTGAAGCAGGAGCCGCTGATGACCTTGATTCGGAACCTCCGTGCCGTGGTCCCGAGTCAACGGATGCTATCCGATGGCGGTCGTCCAATGACTCTCCAGACACGCAAGAAAAAGATGGTTCGTTCATGAAAATCGTTACTCAAGCTGATCGAAACTTTCTCCCGATCTTAAAAAAAGCTTCTCTGCGAGGGCGGACCACCGGTGCGGCCGTTGAAAAGGCCGTCCGCACGATCTTGCAAGCCGTTGAGCGAGGTGGAGATAAGGCGGTCTTTCGCTACACGGCACAATTTGACAAGGTGACACTCAAACCCGACACAGTACGGGTGACGCCGGAGGAGATCAAGAACGCCTATTTCCATATCAGAAAAGATGAAGGTGATGCGCTGCGGTTGGCCGCTGAGCGGGTGACCGCGTTCCATGAACGGCAACGTTCGAAGACTTGGATGTATCAGGACGGGGATGCGACGTTAGGGCAATTCATTGGACCGGTCGATGCGGTCGGGGTCTATGTACCCGGTGGGAAAGCGGTCTACCCGTCTTCGGTCCTGATGTGTGCCATTCCCGCCAAAGTGGCCGGCGTCCCGCGTATTGTGATGGTCACGCCGCCGCAGAAGGAGGGGATCAATCCCTACCTGTTGGTCGCGGCTGACATCGCTGGGGTGACGGAGATCTATCGTGTGGGCGGCGTTCAGGCTGTCGCCGCACTTGCGTATGGAACAAAAACCATCGAGAAGGTCGATAAGATCGTTGGGCCGGGTAATATTTATGTAGCGACGGCCAAGCGGTTGCTCTATGGCACCGTTGGAATCGACATGGTGGCCGGTCCCAGCGAGTTACTTGTTGTGGCTGATGATGATGCGAAGCCGGCGCATGTTGCGGCCGATTTGCTCTGTGAAGCAGAGCATGACGAAGACGCGCAGGTTTTTCTGGTGACCACATCGGAGCGATTGGCGAAAGACGTCTCGAAATTGATCGCGGCTCAATTGAAAGGGCTTCAGAGGGAGAAGATCGCCTCAAAGGCAATTGCACAGCACGCGGTCGCTTTCGTTGTCCCTACGATGGGTGAGGCGATTGCGGTGGCCAATGTAATTGCGGCCGAACACCTTACGCTGTCGGTCGACAATCCGTTCGATTATCTGGAGCAGATTCGTCATGCCGGTGCCTTGTTTTTGGGGCGGTATACGCCGCCGTCGGTTGCCGACTATATTGCTGGGCCGAACCATGTGTTGCCGACCGGTGGAACAGCCAGGTTTTTTTCCCCACTGTCCGTCAACGATTATGTCAAGATCAGCAACATCGTGCATTACACGAAGCAGGCATTGGCCAAAGTCAAAGATCCTTTGATTCGACTCGCTCAGATCGAAGGGTTTGATGCCCACGCAAAGTCCGCTCAGAGCAGGTTTTTATGAAAAAGAACGGATCAGCGCCTCGACAGGCGAGTGTTCATCGGGCTACCAAGGAAACCGATATCCGTGTCGAGTGGACTGTGGACGGCTGCGGTCAGGCGAAGATTGACACGGGCATTCGCTTCTTTGACCACATGTTAGAGCTCCTGGCTAAGCACGGCTTCTTCGATCTCATGGTGCAGGCGAAAGGCGATCTGGATATTGATGAACACCATACGGTGGAAGATGTTGGGATCGTCATGGGAAAAGCGTTGCACCAGGCTTTGGGTGAAAAGGCGGGGATCAAACGATTTGGGTTCGCCTCGGCGCCGCTTGACGAAACCTTGGCTCAAGTGACTATTGATCTCAGCGGCCGACCATTCCTTGTCTACAATGTCGCGTTACCGGACCGGAAGATCAAAGCGTTCGATCTTGGCCTCTTCGAAGACTTTTTTCAGGCCTTTGTCACTCATGGTGGCCTTAATCTGCACGTCAATCTGCTCTATGGCCGTAACCCGCACCACATCATGGAAGCCATCTTCAAAGCGCTTGCCAAGGCCCTCGATCAGGCGACAATGCCGGAAGAGCGGTTGGCCGGAAACGTCCTCTCGACAAAGGGCACGTTGTAACCGTGGCCAGTGCCTTATCTCTCGGAGTTGGTGGAGGGAATAGGCGGGAGATCAGCGTAACAGCTCCTTCAATGATGAGTTTTTTCTTCCAAACCGCATAGATCCCTCCTTCGTGGTGCCCGAAGATTCTGGGCTCCGTCGTTCGCATTTCAAACCTCAGCGACGTTTGTTTGGGGAACGTGTCTGCCCAGTCACTATGTCTAGGGTTATTGATTCTGGCATATTTACTGATCGGCAGGCTTCCGTACCCCCTTCCCCCATCGAAAGGTCCCCCAGGTTAGAGCAATCCTCCTCGGTATGATTCTGTTCCTTATCTAGGGGATTTCCTAGTGGACCATTCGCAATCCTCAGTGAGATGATTGTGAGAGTAATGAGGGTGAGAGTACCGTATAACTAAGGAGCAGCCGAAGATGAGAGGCCTATGTAGCCTTGTGGGCTCGTTACCAACGAAAGCCTGGCTGGCCAGGGTCTGGTCTCTTATAGTGCCAGACCGGAAAGGGGAACAAGACTCCACACGTATCCCCAGTATCGAGAGTTTCCGGGTATTGGCCATCTTCTCGGTGATCCTCTGGCATAGCCATTTTCTATCAAGTCTCTTGCAGTTCGCCGATGGTAATTTCTTCGTCGTCCTCAATGGCTATCTTGTCTGGTGGGTGGGGGTACCGTATTTCTTCATTACCGCTGGCTATTTCTTTCAGCGATCGGTTTTGACACAGGGACATCCTATGGCTCAGTTCCATCGGTATGCGTCTCCCCTAACATGGATATTTCTTATTTGGCTGTGTATTTACACCGTGACGCCACCTGATTGGCCAGCCGAGGTCCGTCATCACGGTTTATGGCAGCCATTTTACGCCGAGGCCCTGAAGAATATTCAGTTGCTGGAGTCTCGGCATCTCTGGGTTTTCATCGAAGGGGTTCGTCCTGTTTGGCATCTCTGGTTTCTTCCTGCGCTCATATTCAGTCTGGCTATCCTGACGCTGGTGGTTATGGGTAAGGCACAAAGACACCTGGCGCTCTTGGCTGCCGGCATCTATGTGCTCATTCTTGCAGAGGAAAGTACGCCGAGGAATTTGCTCAACGCCCCTATCCCGCTTGGGCAATGGATCAGTGCCATTCTTCTTGTTGCCATAGGCGGGTGGTTTGCGGAACGACGAGAGTTGGTCTCAACGACCATAGCATGGAGCTTGATTTTGGGTGGCTACGCCATTGCATTGATGGAAGGCACGATGATGAACATGGTGCTCCATAGCTCGATGCAAGCTATTAAGGGACACGCGTTCTTGGGAGGAATACTCTTCAGCCTGGGGATATTTCAGTTGGCTCTCGCGAAGCCTCAACTAGGCAGGTCAACTCCCTTCCCGTTCCTTGGGCAGTTGACCTTAGGAATCTATGTAGCACATATCCTTGTGATGTATACCATCACTCCATTCGTGTGGAAATTGTCCGACAAGGTCCCATTGTGGGGACTATTATTAGGCCTGATGGTGTATGGTGCGACAGCGGTATTCGTGGTTGCTTTAACTAGAGTCCCGATTCTCAAATTTCTGGTGGTGAGGCCCGCGTGGGGGGGTAATCAAATCTTCAGACCGAATCCGAGACCGATCGATAGCGCCCATCAGAATGACACAGGAAGACAATTGCCTCCCCACGCGGCATAAGGCCGTTCTTAGGTTTCTTACCTCTCTTCATTTACTTTTGCCTGGCATTGGTACTGGATACAGGGGTTAGATGTGCAGTGAGTACGCTTGTGTCCAGTCTTGTTAGGTGGCGAGAATTCGCAACTACGGCTGTTCAGGAGGTGAGTCGAGTCTGCTATGCAACCTGGTGATACCCGTTGCGATGCGAGAATCCCAGTGGCAGGATCATCTCAGTTGCGGTATGGTTACGGTTCTTTCTCAGGTCTGGAAGAGCTATGATTGCCATCATCGATTATGGAATGGGGAACTTGCGGAGCGTCTCCAAAGCCTTTGAGGCTGTGGGCTGTCAGGCGATCATCACCCGTGATGCAAGCCTTATTCAGAGTGCGAGTCATGTTGTGTTGCCCGGCGTGGGAGCGTTTGGCGATTGTATGGCGAATTTGGTTCAATACGAATTGGTCGAACCCATCAAGGCAGCAGTCCGGTCAGGAAAACCATTCTTGGGAATCTGCTTAGGATTCCAACTGCTGTTTTCGGAGAGTGAGGAATTCGGCAAGCATGCAGGCCTCAATCTGTTTCCGGGGAAGGTGCGGGCGTTTTCCAGGGAGCAGGGGCTGAAAGTCCCCCACATGGGATGGAATCAGGTTGCGATCCAAAGTCCTTGTCCTGTTTTCAAGGGTATCGTCGACGGATCGAATTGGTATTTCGTCCATTCCTTTTTTGTCGATCCGGCGGATCAGCAGATCACTGCCACTACGACGAGCTATGGCATCCCCTTCACCTCCAGTATTTGGAAAGACAACGTGGTCGCCTGCCAGTTTCATCCAGAGAAGAGCCAGGCAGTTGGATTGCAATTGATCCGGAATTTTGGGGGATGGAAGTGAGAGAAGTGCAGCTGCCCTTTCGCATGGTGCTAGTGGTCATTGTGATGGGATTTGCGGGGATGGGTGTGGGCTGTAGTGGGTCGAAAGTTGCAACGAAATCAGCGCCTGAATTGTCTCGTTACCAGATTCGCTCCATGGCCCTGATACCGTTTGTATCGATCGCAACTCCCCAGTCATCAGGTCAGGATGACCTCTTTATTCCAGCTCCGGACAGTATTCGCCGGTCCGATATCTCCATAGGCGTTCCGTTGGAGAGACAGCCGGTTACCACCCCAACCATGCTCGTGCCGGGATACGCGGCAGAGCAAGTGACGGAGTTATTTTGGCGACATCTCCGGAATTGGAAAGGACTTCAGGTGGTATCCCCCGGTGATGTCGTGCGAGCCTCATCGACCGATGCGGATTTTCCCAGGCTGGGGTCAGAAAAGGCTGCTGTTGCCGTCGCGAAGCGACTCAAGACGGATGCAGCGTTGATCGGACTTGTGTCCATATATCAAGAACGGGTGGGTAGTCGGCTCGGTGCTAATCCGCCGGCGATCGTGGGCTTTCAGGCAAAGGTCATGGCTGTCGATGGGCAAGTTCTCTGGGCCGGTGCGTATTATGAACGGCAACGGCCGATGACTGAGGATCTCTTGGGGTTTCTGCAGCGGTGGTCTTTTGTAACGGCGGCGGAATTGGCGGAATACGGTGTCGATGAGGTGCTGAAAGAATTTCCGTTTGGCAGTGGAGAGGAACAATAAGGTGTTAGTTATCCCCGCGATTGACTTAAAGGATGGACGGTGTGTGCGGTTGCGTCAGGGAGACATGGCGGCGGAGACGGTCTATTCGGAAGATATCGTCGCGGTTGCCAGAAACTGGCAACAGCGCGGAGCCGGCCTTATTCATGTCGTCGATTTGAATGGCGCGGTCGGTGGTGAGCCGAAGAATTTGCCTCAGATCGAAGCGGTACGCAAGGCGGTTACCGTTGATGTTCAAGTTGGTGGTGGAATTCGGACAATCGAGACCGTACGGCGTTACCTGAAGGCCGGAGTATCCCGCGTGGTCTTGGGAACCGCCGCACTCATGGATCGGGCGTTTCTTGAGCAGGCGTGTAGTGAGTTCCCTCGACAAGTCGTGCTCGGCCTCGATGCTCGCGATGGTAAGGTTGCGGTGAAAGGCTGGACGGCAGTATCAGAGACGAAGGCGATTGATCTATTAAATGAAGTGCGCGGGCTGGCGATTGGGGCGGTCATCTATACGGATATTGCGAGGGACGGCATGCTGAACGGGCCGAATCTCACGGCGTTACAAGAAGTCGTCGCCTCCTCGGCCTTTCCGGTGATTGCGTCAGGGGGGATCAGTAGTGTCGAGGATCTTCTTGCGGTGCGCTTGCTTGGGTCAAGGATTGAGGGAGCCATTGTGGGCAAAGCATTATATGATGGCAAACTCGACTATCAATCTGCCGTTGCGTCCATCGGTAAGGTGTAAGGCCCGAGAGGATTCTCGGGTGCAAAGGTTTCACCGTTTACGTCTCTGGTTCACGAGTCTCCATGTTGACCAAACGCATCATTCCCTGTCTTGATGTCAAAGAGGGGCGCGTAGTGAAGGGGGTGAGCTTCGTGAATCTTCGTGATGCGGGAGATCCGGTTGAAGTCGCGATGGGATATGATCGCGAAGGCGCGGACGAACTTTGCTTTTTGGACATTACGGCCTCGCATGAGAACCGAAAGACGATTCTTGATGTCGTTGAGCGGACCGCGGCCTGTGTTTTCATGCCGGTGACGGTCGGTGGCGGGGTGCGGACGATCGAGGATATTCGCGCCTTGTTGAATGCGGGAGCGGATAAGGTCAGCATCAATACCGCAGCGGTCCAGCGGCCTGAGTTTGTTCAAGAAGCCGCACAGCGATTCGGGACGCAGTGTATCGTCGTCGCGATCGATGCCAAAGCTGTCGCGCCAGATCGGTGGGAAATCTTTACACATGGCGGTCGAAAACCAACCGGGCTAGATGTCGCCGCCTGGGCGACACGAATGGAACAGTATGGTGCCGGTGAAATTTTACTGACCAGCATGGATCAGGATGGTCGTCAAACCGGATACGATTTGGGCTTGACGGCGACGGTGTCTGGGGCGGTGTCGATTCCTGTGATCGCCTCGGGTGGAGTGGGAACGTTGGAGCATTTGTACGATGGATTCGTGGAGGGGAAAGCGGACGCCGTCCTGGCCGCATCCATTTTTCATTTTCGGACCTATACGATTGCTCAAGCAAAGGGTTATTTGCGGGAGCGCGGTGTTCCGATCCGTATGCCGGACAACATAGCTCAGGTGGCGTGAATCGATGAGCCAGACAAGGGCTGACCAATTGAAATTCGATCAACAAGGCTTGCTCCCTGCCGTGGTGCAGGATTGGCTAGACGGTACCGTGTTGATGCTGGGGTATATGAATCAGGAGGCGTTGGCCAAGACGGTTGCGACCAGAAACGTCCATTTTTGGAGCCGGTCCAGAAACAAGCTGTGGGAAAAAGGCGAGACGTCAGGCCATAGACTTTCCGTGAAGGATCTCTTTATCGACTGCGACCGCGACACGATTCTAGTCAAGGCCCAACCAGTCGGACCAACCTGTCACACTGGTGAACGGGCTTGCTTCTTTTCTCGTCTGGATGAAGCAGGTGGGGTACTGGGCGCGCTCTCACAGGACGCAGCTGGCGGAATTCTAGAGAGTGTTCTTCGGACGATCCGAGAGCGTCGGTCCAATCCCCAGGCCGGTTCCTACACGACGAAGCTGTTCGAGGGCGGACACGACAAGATCCTGAAAAAGGTGGCGGAAGAGGCCGGTGAGGTATTGTTGGCGTCGAAAGGTGGTAAGAGAGAGGAAATTGTGTACGAAGTGGCCGACCTCTTTTTTCACACCCTCATGGTTCTGGGGTACCACGACCTGTCTTTGCAGGATATCTATGAAGAACTGGGGCGTAGATTTGGGAAATCCGGTTTACGGTCAGAGAAGTAGCCAGCATTGTCTGTAAGAGCATCGGCCTGATGGAGTGAATGTTGAGTGGGTGGGAGGCATCGACATGAGCGAGTGCCTGTTTTGTAAAATTGCAGAAAAGAAGATTCCAGCAAAGTTGGTGCATGAAGATGCAGACACGCTGGCGTTTGACGACATTCATCCTCAAGCGCCTGTCCATACGTTGGTGATACCAAAACGACATGTAGGTTCAGTCCAAGATTTGGGTGAGGCGGATCAGCCCTTGTTGGCGAGGTTGCTGCTGACTTGTCGGAAGGTTGCGAACGACAAAGGGCTGGCTGGTTCAGGGTTTCGCCTCGTGGCCAATACCGGACGAGAAGGGGGGCAAACCGTGTTCCACCTTCACTTTCATGTCATGGGTGGGCGACAGATGGGCTGGCCTCCAGGCTGAGAGAAGACGACGAATTGACAGGATTTCCACTCGTCTGTTAATCTGACCGGTCGATTATTCCGATTACTTAGTAACCAACTCGTCAGGTCGTGCGCGACGGGAACGTAGGAGTGGAGACTCTCGTGGGCCGAGGCCTGATTTCCGACGAGATCAAGAATCGAATACGAGACCGTGTGGATATAGCGGATGTCGTAGGCCAGCATGTCTCCTTGAGGCGGGCCGGTCAGAACCTGGTGGGGCTATGTCCCTTTCATCAGGAAAAGAGCCCATCATTTTCGGTCAGTTCCTCCAAACAAATGTTTTACTGCTTCGGCTGTAAGGCCGGGGGCGATGTGTTTGCCTTTCTGAGCAAGATGACTGGCGCCACCTTTCCAGAAGTGCTGCGTGAGCTCGGGGACAAGGTGGGCATTGCCGTGGAAGAGTCGCCTGCGGAACGAGGACAGCGCGGACAGGCGCATCGCATCGAAGAGATGAACCAGGCTGCGCTGACGTGGTTCCAATCGAACCTTCGCGATCCACAGCTTGGAGCAACGGCTCGTGAGTATCTCGTCAGGCGGGGAATCCAACAAGCAACCGTGGAGATGTTCAGGCTCGGTGTGTCCTCCTCCGATTGGGAAGGACTCTGTAAGTTCCTCGCCCGGAAAGGGTTTTCGGCCAGCGACAGTGTAACGGCCGGGCTCATCACTCCACGAGCAAACGGAAACGGATATTATGACAAGTTTCATGAGCGGCTCATGTTCACCATCACCGACCTGCGCAGGCGTGTAGTGGGGTTCGGCGGTCGCGTGTTGGGCGACGGCATGCCCAAATATCTGAATTCGCCAGATACCCCACTGTTTAAAAAGGGGCAAACGCTATTTGCCTTCGAACAGGCGCGGGAAGCCATTGTTCGGACCAAGACGGTGATCGTTGTCGAAGGCTATTTCGATGCCATCGCGCTCCACCAGGCCGGACTGACCCATACCGTGGCGACCTTAGGGACGGCCCTGACTGCTGAGCATGTGCAGGCGCTACGGCGATTTGCCGAGCGAATCGTGTTGCTCTTTGACCCGGACGCAGCCGGGGTGAGGGCGGCACTGCGCGGATTGGATCTTTTTGTCAACAGCGGTTTAAGTGTCAAGGTTGTCACGCTCCCTGCGGGAGAGGATCCGGATACGTTTATCCGGAGAGCTGGTGCCGATGCATTTGCTCAGTTAGAAGCGGGGGCGCCAAGTCTGTTGGACTATGCATTGAACTACACGATCGATCAAGCTGATCCCGGTTCGCTTGAGAGCCGTATCCGAAGTGTCGATGAAGTCCTGCGAATTCTGCAGAGGAGTGAGCATCCGATTGAGCGGCAGGAGCGGATGAGAGTTGTCGCTGAACGGCTGAGAATCAGCGAGGCTCGGCTGATTGAGCGGTATCCGGCGCTGGCGGCTCAACCGAAGCCTGGTGTTGTCCCACCGCGCGTGCAACTCCCACGGGGGATTTCTCTGACGACGCAGTTTAAAGGATTGCCCGAAGAAAGAGATCTTCTGCTTCTCTTGCTGCAAGGGAAACTGTCTGCTGCTGATGTGCGACGTCTGAAGCCAGAATCGTTTACCCTAGCCTCCGGACGAAAGCTGATCTCGATTGCCCTCACGCATGTGGATCGCGAAGGACGTCTCAGCCTGAGAGCGGTCTTGGATGAAGCGGCGGGAGATCCTGAGTGTGGTGGGTTGGCGACGGAATTGTCCATGCGTGAGGATTATTTCGATGATGTTCCGGCCCATGTCCAGGCCTGTTTGGATACGCTTGATCGTAAGCGGACGGAGCATGCGTTGCGGGATCTTATCGAACGACTCAAAACGGCTGAACGTGAAGGCCGAGCGGATGAAGCGGGCAGCTTGAACGTGCAGATTAATGAAGTGCGGATGCGGAAAGCCGGCACGCTGGGCGCTGGCGTGGTGACCTTGGTGAAGGAGTAGTCATGTCGAAACAAGAGTTATTGGGCGAGGTGAAGAAGCTGATCTCAATCGGGAAGGAAAAAGGCTTCCTGACGTATGACGAGCTCAACAGCACCTTGCCGGCTGAAGTGGTCTCATCCGATCAGTTTGGCAGCATCATGGCGATGTTTGGTGAGATGGACATCGAGATCGTCGAAGCGACGGAGGGAGAACGGGTTTCGAAACGAGGCGATGGTGAGGGGGGGGAAGAAGGCGAAGAGGTGGAGTCGGATTCAGAGGACGACAACGATAAGGCGATCGATTTGACGCCAGGGGCATTGAGTCGCACGGATGATCCTGTGCGCCTCTACCTCAAGGAAATGGGCAGTGTAGCGCTCTTGAGCCGAGAAGGTGAAATCGAGATCGCCAAACGGATTGAAGAGGGGAAATTTGATATTGCGTCCGTGATCTACGGGATGCCGATGACGATTGAGTTCGTCTTGGCGCTCAGGGATCAGCTGAAGAATGGGAAAATCGATGTCCGCGAAATCGTTCCCGTGCAAGAGACAGAAGAGGATTTTGAAGAAGAGCAGCAACCCGTCGAACGTGACTACGAGGAGCTCCGAGTCAAGACGCTCGATGCGTTGAACTCGGTACGAAAAGTCTCCCTCGCGCTCAAGGCCTTGGCGGAGAAGGGAAAACATCTCGGGAACGATCAGGCGAAGCAGAAGAAGTTTAAGAAACAGTTTGAAGCCGTCCGTCAGCAGGTGGTGAACAAGATCGAATCAGTCAACCTCCATGGGGTGCTGAAAGAGCGGATGGTGCAACGGGTCCGCGAGCTTGCCATCCAAATTAGAGTGGCCGAACGAGAGGCGGTCAGCTGTCAGCGGCGTATTGGGGTTGGTGGCGAGGCCGGAGCAGAGTTATTGAGGAAGATGTGCCGCAGCCGCCAGGATTTTCTGGCGGTGAAGCGGAAGACCGGCGTGTCGGAGGAGGCCTTGCTGGAGATTCGCAAGGTGTACCAAGCCGCCAAGGCACGAGTCCGGCAGCTGGAGGCCGAAGAAGCGTTGGTCCCTGCTGAAGAAATCAAGGACGCGGTCAAGCATCTTGATGTCGCGGAGGAGAAGGTCAAGCGCGGAAAGGCGGAGTTGGTCGAGGCGAATCTGCGGCTTGTCGTCAGTATCGCCAAGAAGTATACGAACCGTGGCCTTCAATTTCTCGATTTGATTCAAGAAGGCAATATCGGGCTCATGAAGGCGGTAGACAAATTTGAATATAAGCGCGGGTACAAGTTCAGCACGTACGCGACGTGGTGGATCCGGCAGGCGATCACTCGGGCAATCGCTGACCAGGCCCGTACGATCCGGATCCCGGTGCATATGATTGAAACGATCAATAAACTGATCCGCACGTCTCGGCATCTCGTGCAAAAACTGGGACGAGAACCCTTGCCGGAAGAAATCGCCGAACGGATGGATCTGCCGTTGGACAAAGTCAGAAAGATCCTCAAAATTGCCCGTGAGCCTATTTCGCTCGAAACACCGATCGGAGAAGAAGAAGACAGCCATCTGGGCGATTTCATCGAAGATAAGAAGGCCGTGTCACCGCTGGAAGCGGCCATTCGCTACGATTTGCAACGGCAGATCAACAGCGCATTAGAAACCTTGACGCCACGTGAGGAAAAGGTCCTGCGCAAACGGTTTGGGATCGGGGAAGCAACCGACCATACCTTGGAAGAAGTCGGTCAGGACTTTGAAGTGACGCGTGAGCGTATCCGGCAGATCGAGGCCAAAGCCCTCAGAAAGTTGCGACATCCGAGCCGCAGTAAGAAGCTGCGGAGTTTTGTCGAGAGTTTGTAGACGATCGGACTCACGGAGGCCTGATTTGACTCCGTTCGGAGGGTCGGCCTAGAATCCGCTCCAAGTTGAGGCTCAGGTCAAGAAGAGGGCGTGAGGAGAACTGTCGAGGCCATTTCCTATACCAGCCCTCATCCTGGTTTTGACCATTCCGAAGAGGGCCCATAGCTCAGGTGGTTAGAGCGGCTGACTCATAATCAGCTGGTCCTAGGTTCAAGTCCTAGTGGGCCCACCAGCCGGAGATATTACTCGCGCCTTCAGTGCTTCGGCACTGATGGAAAGGATACGGTGAATCAGAAACTGTCCCCGCTCATCGAATTACAAAAACTTGATCTCCGGATCATGGAGATCACGGAGATTCGAAGAAAAATCCCCGAACGTCTCCACGTGGCCGAAACTCCGATTCGAGAACTATCCCAGGCTCTGACTGATACGAAAGCCGCAGTCGATGCGGCTACCAAGGAACGACGCGTGCATGAGAAGGATCTCGAAATGCACGAAGTGCAGACGGAGAAGATGAAATCACATGCAGCGAGTCTGAAGACCAACAAAGAGTATCAGGCACATTTGTTTGAGCTCGAATTGGCGAACAAAAAGCGGGGCGAGTTTGAGGAAAAGATTTTGCTGGCGATGGAAAAGATCGATGAACTCCAAAAGGTCGCCAAGGAGCTGCAGGAGAAAAAACAAGCGCAGGACAGTGTGTTCAGTCAGGAAAAACAGGGGTTGGACACGCAGGACAAGGAGCTGGCGAAAGAACTGGCACGACTGGAGGCCGACTATCGAGACGCGGCTGGGAAAGTGGAGAAGAGCCTCCTGGAGCGGTACAATCAGGTGAAGGCCACCAGAAGGGATCAGCCCTTGGCCGCCGTCCGTGATGGCATGTGTGTCGGGTGTCGCTTACAGATCCCACCCCAGCTCATCGCCCAGGTGAGGCGATCAGATGATCTCCATCTCTGCCCCTATTGTAGGCGGATTCTCTACTGGGAAGGCGAACCAGCGAAAGAATCCGCTTCGGCCCTCAGTGAAGCGAGAAAAGCGGATATGGAAGTGGGGGAGTCGGTCTAAGGATAGGTTCTAGCCTTTCAGGAACGGGATCCGCAGGCATCGACCCTCCTGTTCCACAGCGATATGAGGTCGGTCATGACTCCAGTTCATGGGATAAATCCATAATCGGCAAGGCACAGGTTGATTGCAAGGCAGGATCACGATGCCGCAATCAACGCAACGATTCGTCGATCCGCTTTCCCTCTTGTGTAAGATGCCCGAGGAAAAGAGAAGCAATATCATGAACAGCGTTATCGGGTGAAGACCAGGATGCTGTTGGCCGGAAGGACCAGAGCTGCAGAAGAACCGAAGCCATGCAAGGGATGTGGATCCGCGGCCACTCGTTCGCCGTTGCCGACCACGCTTGGATTGACCCAGTTCTCGTACACGTCACTGTTGAACGCTTCGCGCCATTCTCCGCTGGAGGGGAAGCCGATACGGTATTCGAACCGATGAAACGGCGACAGGTGCACGACCACGATTGCGTCGTGACCTTTACCCTCGACCCAGCGATGGAATGACAGCACACGGTTCTGATCATGCAGATGCACCACACGAAAGCCTTGTCCGCGCAACCCGGGTGATCGGCGCCGAAGGGCGAGCAACTCTCTGACGAACCGCACATGGTCGAGCATCTGCTTGTCACCCTGATCCAGGCCTGCCCAGTAGAGGAGCAGATCATGGTGGGACACGAAATCGTCCGCCCACTGTTTGTCCTCTAGAAATTCCTGGCCCATGAACAGCATCGGAATCCCCGGAGCCGTCAAACTGAGGCCTGTCGCCACGCGAGAGCGGCTTCTTCCGTACCAGGAACGGGGATTGGACGGATCACCAAGTCGAGCAATGCGCTGTTCCCGCCCTCGATAGATGATGTCGTGATTTTCCGGACCCTGCACGAAACGCCACTGCTCACGAAACCCCTCAGGCCAGAGAGCCTGTGCGAGGCCCGTCATGTCGAGCGGACGCTCATCCGGCAGGCTTGCGTTCCCGATCGTGTTGCGGATCGCGATACGGAAGCCGTCAGTGAGGGTCGTATCGAACCCGGCCCCTTCCGCGGCTGGCTTCACCACATAGGGATTCACGTTCCAATACTCGGCGTGATGCAAGACTGAAGGTCGATGCGCGTGCAGCGTGGAGGTGAGGTCCTGGCAGAATCCCCACCCATGTGGCGCACCATCATGGTCGATCACGCTGACCTGATCATAGCGAAAGCCGTCGATTCGATATTCGTCGACAAAGAACTTGGCATTCTGAATCAAAAAATCACGCACCTCTGGTTCGGCGTAATCGAACACGAGCCCGCCTGCATGGCCCTTGTCGGAAAAATACAGCGAGTGCCGGTGTCCTCCTGCCGGATGTTGGCGATCAAAGAAGTAGAGGCTCTGGTCTCCGAATTCGCCGCCCGCATGATTGTAGACCACGTCAAGGATGATGGCCAGATCGTGAAGATGGGCCAGATCCACCAGAGCCTTGAGTTGGTTCATTTCCCCGCGCAAGTCAGCGACGTGATAACGGCGCAATCCCTTCGCGTCGAGTAAGCGGTTCAGTTCGGCCACGTATGGAGGCAGCTCGGCATCCGCTACGGCAAAATCCATTTCCGGCGAAAAATAGTCGGTGCCGTTGTAGCCCAGACTGAAGCTGGTTTGAAACTCCTGAATGGGTAGAAGCTGCAGGGCTGTCACACCCAGCTCAGCCAGGTAGGGGAGCTGGCGAGCGACATCCAGAAACGTCCCACCCTTATAAGGCAGATTCGGGGTGAAGAATGTGCCGACGTGGAGTTGGTAGATTACAAACTCGTGGAAGGGTGGCGTAATGAACCCGCTCTCGTGCCAGGGAAAATCGGTCGTACGGACGATGCACTCACTGGGGAAAGGGGTCTCGAGCTCGCGGGCGTATGGATCGCGTTTTGGTCCCTCGCTGCCCTCGCCCACGATGTAGAACATGTACCGCTGGCGATCCTTGACCCCGGGAATGAATCCGCGCCAGTGGCCTGACTCATCGCGCGTGAGCAAACTGGCGTCGGTGCGAAGCCGGTTATTGAACTCCCCGATGACGTGAACGGTCCTGGCATTGGGAGCCCAGACCC
>WBZP01000511.1_pt1 | contig 52397 bp, 45 predicted proteins | sample 5204301 | NCBI WGS metagenome assembly WBZP01 (sample SAMN12412401, study PRJNA552823) | activated sludge metagenome | isolation source: activated sludge from nitrification reactor of wastewater treatment plant... | place: USA: Pennsylvania | collected 2017
CCCATCCGCGCTTCACGCGCAACCTGGGCACCGGCGAAGACCAGGGCAGCGGACGCCGGATGCGTGCGGTCACCCATACGATTCACCACGGCGGCGGCTCGCGCCTGCTCCTGCCCACCGGGGCCGCGTCAGCCGACTAGCCGCCGAACCCGATCGGCCAGGCCTGCCAGTGCCGCCGAATCATGAACGGGTGCAGTGAGTTCGGGCTCGACAGGCAGCTCGACCCAGCTCTTGCACCCCGCGTAGCCGGGCAACCGCGGCAGCACGGCCGGCGTGGCCAGCGGCCGGGCCTGCACCACCAGCACCGTCAGCCGGTGCCTGGGCCGGAAGTCCAGCCGTTCGGCCCGCACCGACTCAGCGGTCCAGATGTGCAGATCGGCCAGCTCCTCGATACGTTCGTGCCGGTTTACCTCAACGGCGGCAACGACTTTGGCGGCCGCCCGAACCACGATCCGATCGTCGGTGCTGTCGGCACCGGCGGGGGCGAGCAGGTCCCGGTGTTCGGGACGCACCCGCCGGCCATGACTGTGCGCGACCGTCGGGAACAACACGAACTCGCGCGCGCTGACCTCGAACCGCTTCTCACCGATGCCACCCTTGCGCAGCAGCACCGTCTGGCGTCCGTCGAGCAGCGCGTGGATGGCCGCGCTCCACTCCTTGAGGGCGGGGGTCATCGGGGGTTCAGGCGGGCCAGCACCTCGGGTCGTCTCAGGGGTGGCACCGTCTTGGGCGGCCGGCGCCGGTCGGGCAGCGCGTCGAGTAGGCGGGTGGTGCCGGCCGCCACCTCGGCGACCGCCGCCTCGAACGCCGCGCTGTTCGCCTCGGAAGGCCGGGTGATTCCGCTGACCTTGCGAACGTACTGGCGCGCGGCGGCCTCGATCTCGACCGCGGTGGCCGGCGGCTGCAGGCCGCGCAGTTCGGTGATGTTCCGGCACATGGCCTCCAAGGTAGGCGCGTCCGCGGCGGCTGGCTATGGTGCCCCTGTGACCGAAGACGTCCTGTTGACCGACACCGCCGACCGCATCCGCACGCTGACCCTGAACCGGCCGGCGTCCCGCAACGCCCTGTCCGCCGAACTGCGCCGCCGGTTCTTCCGCGCACTCGCGGACGCCGAGGCCGACGACGCCGTCGACGTCGTCATCGTCACGGGCGCCGATCCGGTGTTCTGCGCGGGCCTGGACCTCAAGGAACTGGGCGACACCACCGAACTACCGGACATCTCGCCGAAGTGGCCCGCCATGACCAAACCGGTGATCGGCGCCATCAACGGCGCCGCCGTGACCGGCGGACTGGAGCTGGCGCTGTACTGCGACGTCCTGATCGCCTCGGAGCAGGCGGCGTTCGCCGACACCCACGCCCGGGTCGGTCTGCTGCCCACCTGGGGCCTGTCGGTGCGGCTACCGCAGAAGGTGGGCGTCGGCATGGCCCGCCGGATGAGCCTGACCGGCGACTACCTGTCGGCCACCGATGCGCTGCGCGCCGGCCTGGTCACCGAGGTGGTGGCCCACGACGACCTCCTGCCCGCCGCGCGCCGGGTGGCCACGTCGATCGTCGGCAACAACCAGAAGGCGGTGCGCGCGCTGCTGGAGTCCTACCACCGCATCGACGGCGCGCAGACCGACGGTGCGCTGTGGATCGAAGCCGAGTCGGCACGGCAGTGGATGCGGTCCACCACCGGCGACGACATCGCCGCCAGCCGCGCCGGCGTCATCGAGCGCGGCCGCACCCAGGTGAAGTGACTACCGGCGCAGACGCGGACATGGGACGCTGCCCGGCATGACCTCAGCCGCCGAGCCGTCCGGGAAGCACCGGCACACCGCCGACCTGGTCGCATCCGCGGTGCTGAGCACTCTGCTGCTGTTGGGTGGATTTGCCCTCGGCTACATCACACTGTTCTTTTTCGCCATGTCGACCGACGGCTGCTATGAGGGGTCTCGTTGCCGTGAGGAGTTCGTGGGCCGAGCCATCACGGCACAGTGGCTGGGTATCGGGCTGGCCGTCCTGGTGAACGCCGGCGGCGTGATCTATGCGGCCGTCACGAAACGGCTGATGGTGATCTGGCCGCTGATCGGCATGGCCGTGCTGGCACTCGGCACGACGATCGCTTTCCAGTTCATCGACAAGGCGATGGGCAACTGACGGAGCGCCCCATGGCCACCGGTGGCGTCCTAGTGTGTCGGCATGAACGAAGCGCATCAGATCTGCGGCAGTGCCGAGTGGCGCCAGGCGATCCGCGAGGTGATCCTGCCCTGGGCGCTCGGCGAGGTATCGCTCGGCGACGACGTTCTCGAGGTCGGCCCCGGTTACGGCGCCGTCACCGACGTACTCAGCGGGCTCACCCCGCGACTGACCTCGGTCGAGATCGACCCGGAACTCGCCGAGATGCTACGCGGCCGGTTTGCCGGCACCCCGTCGGTCCAGATCGTCGACGGTGATGCGACCGCACTGCCGTTTCCCGACGAGACATTCACCGGCGCAGCGTGTTTCACGATGCTGCACCACGTCCCGACCACTGAATTGCAGGACCGGCTGTTCACCGAGCTGGCCCGGGTGCTGGCGCCCGGCGCGGCCCTGGTCGCCAGTGACAGCCTGGCCGGCGACGGGTTGGCCGGCATGCACGAGGGCGACACCTACCACCCCGTCGACCCGGCGTCGCTGCCTGCGCGGCTCACCTCGGCGGGGTTCGGCGACGTGCAGGTGCGCACCAACGACTTCGGCTGGGCGGCGGTGGCACGCCGCTGAGCGTGCGCAAACGGCCGCCGGCGAGGGACGGTCACACGAGCCAGCGGCCGGAGCACGCCCGCGCGCCGACGAACACCAACCGCAGCACCATGAACGCCGACAGGCCCGCCCAGATGCCGGCCAGGCCCCAGCCGTAGGCCAGCGACAGCCAGATCGGCGGCAGGAAGCCGACCAGCGCGCTGAACAGCGTGGCGTTGCGCATGAATCGCGCGTCGCCGGCACCCAGCAGGACGCCGTCGAGTGCGAAAACGATTCCGGCGACCGGTAATTGGGCCACCATGAACCACCACGGCACCCCGATGGCGTCGAGCACCGAGCGGTCGCCGGTGAACAGCCGCGGCAGGACGGGCGCGCCGAGCCCGAACACCACGGCCAGCACGGCGGCCGCGGCCGTCGAGAACAGCGTGACCCGCCCGGCCACCGACTTGGCGTGTGCGGGATCGCCGGCGCCGAGCGCTGCGCCGACCAGTGATTGCGCGGCGATCGCCAGCGAATCCAACACCAGCGCAAGGAAACTCCACAGCTGCAGCACGACCTGGTGCGCGGCGACGGCGGCCGCGCCGAACCGGGCCGCGACCGCGGCCGCGGACACGAAGCAGGCCTGGAACGCCAGCGAACGGGCCAGCAGGTCGCGGCCCAGCACGGCCTGCGCGCGCAGCACGCCCGGATCGGGCCGCCACGGGGCCCGCTCGGCGACCAGCGCCCGGCAGAACAACGCCGCGGCCACCCACTGCCCCACCAGGTTCGCCACCGCCGATCCCGCCAACTCCAGCCGCGGCAGACCCAGCCATCCGTACACCAGCACCGGGCACAGCAGCGCGCAGACCGCGAACCCCATGACGACGTAGCGCAGCGGACGGACCGTGTCCTGCACACCGCGCATCCAGCCGTTGCCGGCCAGGGAGATCAGGATCGCCGGGGCGCCCAGGATGGCGATCCGCAGCCACGGCAGGGCGGCGCCGGCGATCCCGGCGGATCCGGCGATCGCCGTCGTGACGGGCACGGCGGCCAGTTCGACCGCCGCGACGATGAGGACTCCGAGTCCGACCGCCAGCCAGGTGGCCTGCATGCCCTCACCCACCGCGGCGGACCGGTCCCCGGCCCCGAAACGGCGGGCCGACCGCGCGGTGGTGCCGTAGGACAGGAAGGTGCCCTGTGACGAGACCAGGCCCAGGATCAGCGCGCCGATCGCCAGGCCCGCCAGCGGAAGCGCGCCGAGCCGGCCCACCACCGCCAGGTCGAACAGCAGGTACAGCGGTTCGGCGGCCAGCACCCCCAGTGCCGGCAGCGCCAGCCCGGCGATGGTCCGGTTCGTCGGGGCCGGACGGCCGGCGTCGGATTCCGGCTCAGCCAAGGGCGGAACGCAGGCCCGCGACGACCTCGTCGACGCGGCCGTTCGCCGAATATCCCGCGGCATGCGGGTGCCCACCCCCACCGAACGACGCCGCGACCGCGGTCAGGTCAAAGCTCTTGGCGCGCATGGAAACCGACCAGTGCGACGGCTCGATCTCCTTGAACACCGCGGCCACCTCGGCCTGCGCGGTGGTGCGCACGATGTCGACGATGCTCTCCACCTCCTCGTGCCGCGCCCGGGACCACTCGTCGTGTGGCACCAGCACGTAGACCAGGCCGCGGCCGTCGAGCACGTCGGGAAGCAACTGCGCCGACCCCAACACCCGGGACAGCATGGGCAACCAGGCGAAGGGATGGGTGTCCAGCAACGTCCGGCTGATCGCGGCGTTGTCGACGCCGGCCTCCACCAGGCGGGCGGCCAGCCGGTAGGCGCGGGCGCTGGCCCACCGGAACGATCCGGTGTCGGTGGTGAGCCCGGCGTAGAGGCAGTGCGCGACCGCGACGTCGATCTGCTGGCCCCACTCGTCGAGCAGCTCGGCCACCAACATGGTGGTCGAATCTGCCTTTACGTCAACGTAATTCGCGGTGCCGAACAGATGGTTGGAGGCGTGGTGGTCGATGACGAGCACCTCGGGTCGCACGCCGTGGTCGTCGGCTTCCAGCAGACCGCGCAGCCCGCCGAGCCGGTTGGGGCTGGGGATGTCGACGGTGACCACGAGATCAGGATGCGGATGCACCTGCTCCGGCCGCACCAGCAGATGCCGGCCGGGCAGGCTCTGCAGTGACTCCGGCAGCAGCGCGGGCGCCGCGAAGCTGACGGCCACGGTCTTGTTCAGCCGTTCGAGCACCTGCGCCAACGCCAGGCCCGCTCCGATGGTGTCAGCGTCGGGGTAGACGTGCCCGACGATGACGATGGTTTCGGCGCGGCTCAGCACATCAGCGGCGCCGCGTGCATCCACGCGGGTGCCTACTGGGGCCGCGTCAGCAGCCGGTTCGATCGCCGTCATCGTTGTCCTCGGAGTCTGGTGTGCTTCGGGCCCCCGCCCCTACGCCCCAGTGAACACGGTACGGGGCGATGCCGCCGGTTGACAGCGCACCCTCGGATGCGGTCGCTTGCCGTTCCGGTGATCCGAATAAAGAGAAGAGAGGCCCGCCGGAGCGCGCCTCTCTCCTCGTCGTCCCCCGACAGATCAGCTGTCGTAGGCACCATTCGCGCCGTTGGTACCGGGCGTGCCGTCCGGCAGCGCGTCGGTGCCGTCACCGCCGTCGCCACCGTGACCGATCTTCCCGGCGGTATTGCCGCCGACGCCGCCGTTACCGCCGGCACCACCGTTACCGCTGCCGCCCGCGCCGGGCGCGCTGCCGTCGCCGCCGTTGCCGCCGTCACCGCCGGAGTTGACCTCGTCGGTGGACTCCTGACCGCCGACCTTCCAGAAGGTGCTGTTGCCGCCGTTACCGCCCTTGCCGCCGATGGCTCCGCCGGTTCCGTTGGCGCCGCCGTCACCACCGTCGCCGCCACTGGAGGTGCCGTTGGTTACGGTCGTGCCGGTGCCGTAGGCCTGGATCCAGCCCATGCCGCCGGCACCACCATTGGCACCGTAGGCGTCACCACCGGCACCCGAGGTTGCGGTGCTGCCGGTGATGCTGGTGTTCTCGGCGTAGACGTTGGTGAAGCCGCCCGCACCACCGACGGCATCGCTCGCGCTGGCCGAGCCGCCCGCACCACCGATGGCGGTGTTCCCGGTGGCGACGCCACCGGCACCCGCAGCCATCAACAGGGCACCCGCACCGGCGCCACCCTTGCCGCCGTTGGTGGCATTGCCACCGGCCCCGCCGGTGGCGCTGCCGCCGGCCGTACCGCCGGTCAGGCTGCCGTAGCCGGCCTGGACCTCGGCCCATCCGCCGACACCACCGCTGCTGCCCGTTCCGGCGCCGCTGCCGCCGGCCCCGCCCGTGGCGCTACCGCTGGAGCTTCCGTTGGCGGCCGCGTTGAGGTCGGCGTCGCCACCGGCACCACCGGTACCGCCGGCGCTGCCCGCTCCACCGGCCCCGCCGGTGGCACCCGCGCCCGTGCCAGTGATCGTGGCGCCCGTGCCAGTGGCCAGCAGGCCCGCCGTACCACCGGCGCCGCCGTGGCCGCCGTTGCTGCCGGCCCCGCCGACACCGCCGGTCGCGGTGCCCGTGGCCGATGCGCCGGCCGCGCTGGCCGAGACCTTGCCCTCGCCACCGGCACCGCCGCTGCCGCCGCTGCTGCCCTGACCGCCGGCACCGCCGACCGCACCGGCACCCGTCGCCGAGGCGTGGCCGCCGCCCTGGGCCAGGACATAACCCCGACCGCCGACTGCACCATTGCCGGTGCCGACCGCGTCGCCACCGACCCCACCGGTCGCGGTGCCATCGGCCTGGCTGCCGGCGCCGCCGGCCCATATTTCGCCCTTACCGCCGGCACCACCGGTGCCGCCGTCACCGGCCGCCGAACCGTCGGCGCCGTTGGCACCGGCACCGGCGGACGACGTCGCTCCGTCGACCGCACCGCCGCCGTCCGCGCCGACCAGCGCCTGCCCACCGACACCACCGGTGCCGCCGCGAGTGTTGTGCGCCACATCGTTGAGACCGCCGTCGCCGCCGGCGCCGCCGATCGCGACACCGTTGGCGACCGTGCTGCCGGCCGGGCCGGTGTAGTCGTAGACCCCGACCCAGCCCTGGTTGCCGGCGCCGCCGTTGCCGCCGAGCCCAGCTCCGCCGGCGCCGCCCGTCGCGGTGCCCGCGGTGGTCACCCCGTTGAAGCCGGTCACCTGAGCGGTACCGCCGGCCCCACCGGTCGCGCCGGATGCGCTGGCATCACCGCCGGCGCCGCCCGTCGCGGTGCCGTCCGAGCCGCTGCCGGAGCCGACGGTCAGGACCAAGCCGTAACCGCCCTTGCCTCCGGTGCCCGCGTTGGACGCGTCACCGCCTGCACCACCGGTTGCGGTGCCCGCTGCCGTGCCGCCGGAGGCCTGCACCCAGGCTCCGGCGCCGACGCCACCCGTGCTCCCGGTCCCGGTCGCGGTACCACCGGCGCCGCCCTGGCTGGTTCCGGCCGCATCCCCGGCCGAGTCGGCGTTGGTGATGCCCTCGCCGCCGGCACCACCGACGCCACCATTGATGCCCGCGCCACCGGCGCCACCGATACCGGCACCGGCCGCGTGACTGTTGGCATCCACTGCCTCGACGCCGCCCTCGCCGCCGGCGCCACCGGCACCGCCGTTGGTTCCGCCGGCACCACCGGCGCCGCCCGTGGCATCACCGTCGGCCACACTGCCCGCACCATCGGCCGACACCTCCGCATGGCCACCGGCACCACCGGTGCCACCGGCCGCGGTCGCAGCACCCGCGCCGCCGGCTCCACCGACACCGCCGGTCGCGGTGCTGGTCGCCGAGACCGCGCCGCCGTTCGCTGTCGTGATATCCGCGGCACCACCGGCACCGCCGACAGCACCGGCGTGCCCGGCGCCACCGGCACCGCCCGCGCCGCCCGCACCGCCGGTCGCCGTACCGGCCGCCGCCAGGGCCGCACCGCCCGCGCCGCCGGCTCCACCGGCACCGCCGCCGGTTCCACCGGCGCCACCGGCGCCACCCGCACCGCCGTGGCCCAGCAGGCCCGCGGTGTTGCCACCGATGCCGCCGGCACCACCGGCGCCGCCGGCACTACCCACACCGTCGCCTCCGGCACCGCCGGCGCCTCCGGCACCGCCGGAATTCGTTGCACCAGTGGAGATCTGGCCACCGGTCATCCAGAATGTCGAGTTACCGCCCACACCGCCGACACCACCGACGGCACCGTTGGTCCCGTTGACGCCGCCGGCACCACCGGCACCGGCCACCGAGGCCCCGTCGGTGATGTGCGTCCCGGCGTCATAGCCCTGGATCCAGCCGAGGCCACCGGCACCGCCGTCAGCGCCGCGGCCTTCACCACCGGCACCGGCCGTCGCCGTGGCATTCTCGATCACCGCACCGGTCTGCGCGGCGATGTTGGCCGAACCGCCCGCGCCACCGGATGCCCCGGCCGCGCTGCCCGCACCGCCGGCACCACCGGTGGCCGCACCGCCGGCATTCGAGGTGCCCGCCGAGAGCACCACCGCGTAACCGCCGTCGGCGCCGTGGCCGGCATTGGTCGCGGCACCGCCGGCGCCACCGGTCGCCGAGCCTGTCGAGATGCCGCCGGGAGCGCCGGAGTAGCCGGCCTGGACCCAGGCACCGCCGCCGTCACCGCCGACGCTGCCAACACCGGTGCCGGACCCACCCGCACCGCCGGTGCTGGTGCCATCGGCGAGACCGTTCTGTGCCGCGTTGGTGATGCCCTCACCGCCGACACCGCCGACACCGCCGTTGATCCCGGCACCACCGGCGCCACCGACACCGGCACCGGCGGCATAGCTGTCGGTGCCGACCGCCTGGACGCCGCCTTCACCGCCGACACCGCCCTTGCCGCCATTGATTCCACCGGCACCGCCGACACCGCCGGTCGCCGTACCGGTGGCGACACTGCCCGCACCGTCGGCCGACAGCAGCGCATTGCCACCCAGACCGCCGGCGCCACCGGTCGACGTCGAGGTGCCCGCAGCACCGGCTCCACCGGTGCCACCGACCGCGGTACCGGTTGCCGTGCCTCCGTTGAGTTCTTCGACGAGGGCGCCGCCGCCGCCGCCACCGCCGCCGCCGCCGAAGCCGCCGAGCCCGTGCGCAGCCGAGGCGCCGAGGCCGCCCGCGCCGCCGGCCCCACCGGTCGCACCGGTACCGACGCCGGCGCCCGTTCCGCCGGCGCCACCGGCGCCGCCCGCCCCGGCCACGCTGAACCAGCCGTATGCGGACCCGCCGCGGCCACCGGCACCACCGGCACCACCAGCGCCGCCATCGACGCCGGCGACACCCTGAGCGCCCTGAGCTCCGGCGCCGCCCTTACCTCCGTTGCCGTAGAACGAACCGCCCTTACCGCCGTTGCCGCCGGCCCCGGCATTGAGCCAGATGACACCGACGCCACCGTTGCCGCCGCTGCCCCAGACGCCGGCCGAGCCACCGTCGCCACCGTTGAAGCCGCTACCGCCGTTGCCGCCCCACATGCCCGCCTTGCCGCCGGTGCAGGCCAGGCCGGCGTTGCAGGTCTCGGCGGTCCAGCTGTAGCCGTTGCCGAACAGGATGCCCGCGTCCGGATGCTCGGCCGTGCCGTCGCCGATGAGCAGTAGATAGCCGAGCCAGATCTGGAACGGCGCGGGTGTCGTCACGGTCGTGGTGGTCACGGCCGGAGCGAGCAGCGTCGCCGGCTCCGCCGGGGCGGACACCTCGACGCTGGCCGCTGCGGGTGCCACGCCGTCGGACGTCTCGTCGCCGACCTCCCGACGGATGACGCCGACGGCGGTCGCGAGAATCAGCGAATCGACGACCAGGGAGTCCGAGGGGGCGCCGGCCGTCTCGTCCGGAGCGCCCTGCACCACGACGGCGACGACCGGAACCGCGTTGTCCGGAATCGCTTGCGCCAGTGGGTGATCCAGCGGAAGGGTCACGATGGGAAGGACGGGAACCGCGGCGGCTTCCTGGGCCTCGGTCGACTCCTGGTCGGCCTCGTCGGCATCGGCCGTCGCGTCGGCCGTCCCCTCGGCGAGCGCCGATGACACGGCCGCGGCCGCCTTCTCCTGGGCCTCCTGGGACTCGGTGGGCGCCACCGAGGCCTTGCCCTTCGACGATTTCGACCCGGACGTCGCGGGGGTGGCGTCGTCGCCGCCGGACTCATCCCCGGAACCGTCGGTGCCCGCCGAGACACCAGAGTCGGTACCTGCCGTCGGCGCCCCGGAGTCGTCCTGATCGGGATCGGTGGACGATCCGCCGGACTGCGCAGCCTCATGCTGGTCGGCGTCAACGTCCGACTTCGGATCGGTCTGGGTGCCCGACGAATCGGACCCTGCGGAGGTCCCGGAAGAACCAGCCGCGTTCGAATCCGAACCCGACGACCCCGTACCCGAGCCCGCTGAAGTCTGGCCCGGAGCGCCCGCCGAACCGTTCGAATCCGTGGACGAACCAGTCGAGCCCCCCGACTCCGTGCCATCCGCGTAGGCCGCCGGCAGGAAGGCCGTCATAGCCGCACCGATGCCCAACGCCACGGCGAGCGCTCCGACACGGCCGACGTGGCTGGCCGCGGTATTCGCCCTGGGCGCAGCGTGCTTCGGCGCCGCATGCCTGCCCCGGCTCGACTTCCGGACGGCGCCAATTGGCCGGTTCTGATCCATCAGCAAATCCCCGTTCCCACTGTTTTCACTCGGCGCCGGTCCTGCTGGCTCACGATCCCGCGCGCAGGCAAGCAACCGGAGAACCGCAGGGCGACCGGACGCTAACACGTCGGCCAACCGATCAACGTCAAAATTAACGTCGAACGGAAAATACCTGCGAACCTGAGAAATAGCCAGCATCAAGTTTGCTGCAGAGAGTGCCAAAAGATTCGGCGTTTGCTAAATGTTTACCTGCGGGGCACGTTGCCGTTAACGACCGAGTGGTGTCGGTGGAAGTCGTCAAATCATTCAGCGGCGACGGATTCGCTGCCGATCTCCCGACAACACAGCTGGATCATCGGCATAATCGGCGCGTGGTGCACAAATGCGACAGATCGGGCCCGGTCGTCCGGAGGCTCTGCGGCAGTGCGCTTCGCTGCCGGAGCGGGATGTGAATGCGACTACAGGAAGTTAGCTGAAAGCTGAGAAACAGCCGCCTGGGAGCAACCGGAAGGCGACGTTCAGGAGCCGTTCTCATCGGCCACGTCGGCCTCGTCGGCCGCCGTGTCGCTCACCCGGTACGGGTCCGCGTCACCCGCCGGAACCGCTCCTTCCCGGATTCGCGCGACATCGGCATCGGCCGCCCGTGCGGCTGCCAGCAACTCTTCCATCCGGTGCGCCGCATCCGGCACGGTGTCGCGTTCGAAGCTCAGCGTCGGGGTGAACCGGACCCCGGTGCCGGCGCCGACCTTGGTGCGTAACGTGCCCTTGGCACTTTCCAAGGCGGCGGCGGCACCGGCGTAGTCCGGCTCCTCATCCAGGGAGCGGCCCAGCACCGTGTAGTACAGCGTGGCGTCGTGCAGATCTCCGGTCACCTTGGCGTCGGTGATCGTCACGCCGGACAGCCGCGGATCCTTGATCTCGTACTCGATGGCCGAGGCGACGATGGTGGAGATCCGCTTGGCCAGGCGTTTGGCTCGTGCGGGATCCGCCATTGCTACACCCGTTCCTTCTCGACCAGCTCGTACGTCTCGATGACGTCGCCTTCCTTGATGTCGCTGTAGGTGAGCGTCAGACCGCACTCGTAGCCCTCGCGCACCTCGGTGGCGTCGTCCTTCTCCCGCTTGAGCGACGAGATGGTGAGGTTCTCGGCGACCACGACGTTGTCGCGGAGCAACCGGGCCTTGGCGTTGCGGCGCATGATGCCCGACTGCACCAGGCAGCCCGCGATGTTGCCGACCTTGGACGACCGGAAGATGGCGCGGATCTCGGCACGGCCGAGCTCCTTCTCCTCGTAGATCGGCTTGAGCATGCCCTTCAGCGCGCTCTCGATCTCGTCGATGGCCTGGTAGATCACCGAGTAGTAGCGGATCTCCACACCCTCGCGGTTGGCCAGCTCGGTCGCCTTGCCCTCGGCCCGCACGTTGAAGCCGATGATGATCGCGTCCGAAGCCGAGGCCAGGTTGACGTTGGTCTCCGTGACGCCACCGACGCCGCGGTCGATGACCCGCAGCTCCACCTCGTCGTCGACCTGGATGCCCAGCAGGGCCTCTTCGAGCGCCTCGACCGTACCGGCGTTGTCGCCCTTGAGGATCAGGTTCAGCTGGCTGGTTTCCTTCAGCGCCGAATCCAGGTCTTCCAGGCTGATCCGCTTGCGGCTGCGCGCGGCCAGTGCGTTGCGCTTGCGCGCGCTGCGCCGGTCGGCGATCTGGCGGGCGATCCGGTCCTCGTCGACGACCAGGAAGTTGTCGCCCGCGCCGGGGACCGACGTGAAACCGATCACCTGAACCGGACGCGACGGCAGCGCCTCCTCGACGTCCTCGCCGTGCTCGTCGACCATCCGCCGGACGCGGCCGTAGGCGTCGCCGGCCACCACCGAGTCGCCGACGCGCAGCGTGCCGCGCTGGATCAGCACGGTCGCCACCGGACCCCGGCCGCGGTCCAGGTGCGCCTCGATCGCCACGCCCTGGGCCTCCATGTCGGGGTTGGCTCGCAGGTCCAGTGCGGCGTCCGCGGTCAGCAGCACCGCCTCTTCCAGCGCCTCGATGTTGGTGCCGTTCTTGGCCGAGATGTCCACGAACATGGTGTCGCCGCCGAAGTCCTCGGCGACCAGGCCGTACTCGGTGAGCTGCGCCCGGATCTTGGCCGGGTCGGCGCCCTCCTTGTCGATCTTGTTGACCGCGACCACGATCGGCACGTCGGCGGCCTGCGCGTGGTTGATGGCCTCCACCGTCTGCGGCATGACGCCGTCGTCGGCGGCGACCACCAGGATCGCGATGTCGGTGGCCTTCGCGCCGCGGGCACGCATGGCGGTGAACGCCTCGTGACCGGGGGTGTCGATGAAGGTGATGGGTCGCTCGACACCGTCGTGCTCGACACTCACCTGGTAGGCGCCGATGTGCTGGGTGATGCCGCCGGCCTCGCCCTCGCGGACGCTGGCCTGGCGGATGGTGTCCAGCAGCCGGGTCTTGCCGTGGTCGACGTGACCCATGACGGTGACCACCGGCGGGCGGACCTCCAGGTCCTCCTCGTCGCCTTCGTCCTCGCCGTAGGTCAGGTCGAAGGACTCCAGCAGTTCGCGGTCCTCGTCCTCGGGCGAGACGACCTGCACGACGTAGTTCATCTCGCTGCCGAGCAGTTCCAGGGTCTCGTCACCGACGGACTGGGTGGCCGTCACCATCTCGCCGAGGTTGAACAGCGCCTGCACCAGCGAGGCCGGATTGGCGTTGATCTTCTCGGCGAAATCGGACAGCGACGCGCCACGCGCCAGCCGGATGGTTTCGCCGTTGCCGTGCGGCAACCGCACCCCGCCGACGACCGGCGCCTGCATGTTCTCGTACTCGGCGCGTTTGGCCCGCTTCGACTTGCGGCCCCGCTTCGGCGCACCGCCGGGACGGCCGAACGCACCGGCCGCGCCACCGCGCTGACCGGGACGGCCACCACCGCCGCCGCCACCACCGGGACGGCCACGGAAACCTCCGGCAGCGCCCGCGCCACCGGCACCTGCGCCGGCTCCGGCGCCGCCGCCGCGGTAGTTACCGCCACCGCCGCCGCCGGGACGGGCACCCTGGCCGGGCCCGGGACGGGGGCCACCGCCGGGACGCGGAGCACCCGGACGCGCCGGGCGACCCGGAGCGCCGGCACCGGGTGGCCGTGGCGGCATGTTCCCGGGCGTGGGCCGCGGACCGCCACCGGGGCGGGGTCCGCCGGCGCCGGGTGCCGGCCGTGGGCCACCGGGACCCGCGGGCCCCATCGGACGTGGTATCGGCCGCTCGACGGGCTGCTGCGAGGAGAACGGGTTGTTTCCGACCCGCGGGGGGCGCGGTGCGGCGGGCTTGGGACCGGGCCTCGGACCGGGCGCGCCGGGCGCGCCGGCCACGCCAGGAGCGCCGGGGGCGACCGGAGGTGCCGGCGGAGCGGTCGACGCGGCCGCGGGGGCCGGCGCGGCCGGCGGGGCCGGCGGCTTGGGCGCCGCGGGCTTGGGTCCGGGCACCACGGGCGCCGGGGCGCCGTTGGTGACCGCGGCGGCGACGGCGGGGGCGGTCACCGTGCTGTCCGGGGCCGCCGGCGTGGCCTTCGCCGGGGCTTTCTCCGCCGCCGGTTTGCTTCCGCCGAATGATTCGCGAAGACGGCGCGCGACGGGAGCCTCCACCGTCGACGACGCCGATTTTACGAACTCGCCCTGCTCACTGAGCCGCGCGAGGACTTCCTTGCTGGTGACACCGAGTTCCTTGGCCAACTCGTGCACGCGCGCCTTACCTGCTGCCACTACATCTCCATCTCGTAGAGGCGACAGCGGTGGTCGGTGCCGCGCCTCGGGTTTAGCTATGACGCATGGTCATCGGGACTTCACGGTGTGCTCATGGTTCTTCGCTACCTAACTTCTTCTCGTTCTGCTGTCCGCGGCGCGGCGAGCGACTGCCAGTGCTCGACGACCGCGGAGGTGTCCGGTGAACCGGTGATGCGCAACGCTCGGGTGAACGCTCGCCGCCGGATTGCTTCGGTCAGACACTGCTGGTCAGGGTGCAGCCACGCCCCCCGACCCGGAAGGTTACCGGCCGTGTCAACGACCAGCGAACCGGCCACCCGACCGATCCCCGCACCATCCTGTACAGCCACTACCCGCAGCAGTTCGGCGGCCAACTCTCGCTTCCGGCATCCCACGCACGTCCGCACCGGTCCTTCGGGGCTGCCAGGGCTTCCGTGCGCGCGAACCGAACTCTCGCGCTGGATCACGGCTCAGTCTACCTGCACCCGAGGGGTGTTCCGAACCGCCGGGACCCGGGGAGTCACCGGTCGTGTGCCGCCCGGTGCGGCGCGCCGCCACCCGGTCCCGGCCCGGGCCGGTCGTCGCCCTCGCCGGCGGCATCACTGCGGATGTCGATCCGCCACCCGGTCAAGCGGGCCGCCAGGCGGGCGTTCTGCCCCTCCTTGCCGATCGCCAGGGACAACTGGAAGTCGGGGACCACCACGCGGGCCGCCCGCGCCTGCGGATCGATCACGGTCACCGAGATGACCTTGGCCGGCGAGAGCGCATTGGCGACGAACCGCGCCGGGTCCTCGTCGTAGTCGATGATGTCGATCTTCTCGTCGGACAGTTCACGCATGACGTTGCGGACCCGTTGACCCATCGGGCCGATGCAGGCGCCCTTGGCGTTGAGCCCCGACACCTTGGAGGCGACGGCGATCTTGGACCGGTGTCCGGCCTCGCGGGCGACGGCGACGATCTCCACCGACCCCTCGGCGATCTCGGGCACCTCGAGCGAGAAGAGCTTCCGGACCAGATTGGGGTGGGTGCGCGACAGTCGGATCTTCGGTTCCCGGATCCCGCGCGTCACACCGAGCACATAGCAGCGCAACCGGTCGCCGTGGTCGTACTTCTCGCCGGGCACCTGCTCGGAGGACGGGATGACGCCTTCGGAGAACTTCGTCTCGCTGCCCATCCGCAGCACGACTTCGCCGAGTGCATTGGCGCGCGCGTTCTGCTGGATGACACCGGCGACGATGTCGCCCTCGCGCGCGGCGAACTCGCCGTAGATCTTCTCGTTCTCGGCGTCCCGGAACCGCTGCAGCATGACCTGCCGCGCGGTGGTGGCCGCGACCCGGCCGAAACCCTCCGGGGTGTCGTCCCATTCACTGACCACGTTTCCGTCGTCGTCGAGTTCGCGCGCCATCACCTTGACCTCACCGGTCTTCTGGTCGATGTCGATGGTGGCCTCGGCCTGATGGCCGGCGGTGTGCCGGTAGGCGGTCAGCAGGGCGGACTTGATGGTGTCGATGAGTTCGCCCGCCGGAATCCCGCGGTCGACCTCGATGGCGTGGAGTGCGGCCATGTCGATGTTCATGCTCAGGCCTCCGTTCCGGCTTTGCCCAACAGTTCCAGCTCGCGCGCACCCGGTGTCGAAAACTCAACCTGCACAACGGCTTTGACAATGTCCGCCAGTCGGACCTGACGGATGTCCCAATCCGAACCGGCCTTGCTGACCAACCTCAGCGCACCGGCGTCGACGTCGCCGATGCGTCCGGTGAGCCGCGTGCCGTCGGCGAGGTCGAGCTCGACTTTCCGCCCCCGCGCACGGCGGAAGTGCTTCTCGGTGGTCAGCGGGCGGTCCACGCCCGGCGAACTGACTTCCAGCACATAGCTGTCCACGATCCCCGGATGCGCGTCCAGCCGTTCCGAGGCGCGGCGCGACAGCTCGGCGATGGTGTCCAGGTCCAGGGCGGTGTCACCGTCGGCCACGACGACGATCCGGGGCGGGCGTACCGCGGTGTCCACCGTGACGCTGTCGATCTCGAAGCCCGCGCGGGCGAAATCCGCGCCGAGCAGCTCGACCACCTCGGGCGGAGAGGGCATGCCCCGGGACCCCTCAGTCACGACGAGCTCCTCATCTTGAATTGTCACCGGCGCCGGGGCCGTCCCCGGCCGGTCGTACTGGCCAGCCAACAACGATACGCCAGCAGGAGGGTGCGCCAGCGACAAACCGTGTTCGATCCCGACACGGCGGCGGTACCGGACCGGCTGCGGGGCCAATGGCAGGATGTGGCTGTGCTGCGCCCGCCTCCTGAATCGGCCACCCTGCGCAGGCGGGATGTCCTGGCCGGCTTCTGCCGCGGTGCGGCCGGGCTGGGCCTGCTGGCCGTCACCGCCTCCGCGTGCGGCTCGTCGGAGCCGGAGGTCGACCCGCTCCAGGCGCAATCGGACCAGGCCACCGCCGACGCCGAACAGGCCCGCGCGGCCGCCGCGACCGCGGCTCCCCCGCTGGCCCGGGCGCTGACCCAGGTCGCCGCCGAGCGTGCCGAACATGCCCGGGCGCTCGACGTCGAGATCGCACGGGCGGCCGGACGGCCCGCACCCACCGGCACCACGGCGAGCGCCACCGCGACGCCGACGGCGCCGGCCGGCCCGGCGCCGACCGTCAAGGACGTCGTCGGCGCGCTGCGCCGGGCCGCCGACAGCGCGGGCCGGCTCGCCGCCACCCGGGCCGGCTACCGGGCCGGACTGCTCGGCTCGATCGCCGCATCCTGCACCGCATCGGCCACCGTCACCCTCAATGCCCCGGCGGTCGCGCGATGACGTCCACCGAGCCGGTCCCCGGCCGGCCCGAGGCGGCGGATGCGGCCGCCCTGTTCGACGTGCTGACCGTCGAACACGCGACCATCTACGGCTACGGCATCGTCTCGGCGCACTCCACGCCCGACGACAACGATCTGGTGTCTGAGGCGATGAAGATTCATCGCGCGCAGCGCGAGAAGGCCATCGAGATGCTCCGGGCGCAATCGGTCACTCCGCCGCTGCCCGCGGCCGGGTATCGATTGCCGATCGAGGTGAACGATCCGACCGATGCGGCGAACCTGGCCGTGCGGATGGAAAACGACGCCGCGGTCGCCTGGCGGGCCGTCCTCGAACAGGCGCCGACGGGGTCCGACGGCGACGCGGTGCGAGCGTTCGCGGTGTCGGCGCTGACGCAGTCGGCGGTGCTGGCGGCCCGGTGGAATCGCATCCTCGGGGCCTGGCCGTTGACGCAGGCGTTTCCCGGCGGCCGGGACTGAGCGCCGGCGCAGAAGTCGGCGCGGTCAGCCCCGAACGGACGCCTCGATCTGAGCCGCGGCGTCATCGACGGCGATCTCGCGGTTCTCCCCGCCGAACCGGTTGCGCAGTTCCACCACCCCGTTGGCCCAGCCACGGCCTACCACCACGATCCAGGGCACCCCGAGCAGCTCGGCGTCCTTGAACTTCACCCCGGGTGAGGCGGTGCGGTCGTCGAACAGCACGTCGAGGCCGCGGCGGTCCAGGCCCGCGGCCAATTCGGTTGCGCCCGTTCGTGCTTGGTCGTCCTTGTTGGCGATCACCAGGTGCACATCAAAGGGTGCGACGCTGGCCGGCCAGCGCAGGCCCAGTTCGTCGTGATGCTGCTCGGCGATCACGGCGACCAGCCGGGACACGCCCACCCCGTAGGAGCCCATGGTCAGCCGCACGGGCTTGCCGTCCTCGCCGAGGACGTCGGCGGTGAAGGCGTCGGTGTACTTGCGGCCCAGCTGGAAGATGTGGCCGATCTCGATGCCGCGCGCACTGACCAGTGGACCGGCCCCGTCCGGCGAGGGATCGCCGTCACGGACCTCGGCGGCTTCGATGGTGCCGTCCGGGGTGAAGTCCCGTCCGGCAACCAGGCCGACGACATGCTTGCCGGGCGCGTCCGCACCGGTGATCCAACTGGTGCCGTCCACCACCCGGGGATCGACGAGGTAGCGAACACCGTTGTCCTGCAACCCCTTCGGACCGATGTAGCCCTTCACCAGGAACGGGTTGCGGGCGAAGTCGGCATCGTCGAGCAGGGCATAGTCGGCCGGGTCCAGCGCCGCGCCGAGGCGTTTGTCGTCGACCTCACGGTCGCCGGGTACACCGATGGCCAGCAGCTCCCAGTCCTCGGCACCGGGCTCGCGGACCTTGACCACGACGTTCTTGAGCGTGTCGGCCGCGGACACCTCGCGATCGAGCGCACCGTTGGCCCAGTCGACCAGTGTGGCGATGGTCTCGGTACCCGGGGTGTCGTGCACCACCGGGTCGGGCAGCCCGTCCGTCGGCTGCGACTCCGGGACGCGGGTCAGCACGGCCTCGACATTGGCCGCGTAGCCGGACTCCACGCAACGCACGAACGTGTCCTCACCGACCTCGCTCTCGGCCAGGAACTCCTCCGAGGCGCTGCCGCCCATCGCACCCGAAACCGCCGACACGATCACGTATTTCACGGCGAGCCGCTCGAAGATCTTCTGGTAGGCCTCGCGGTGGGCGTGGTACGCGTTCTTCAACCCGCCCTCGTCGATGTCGAACGAGTAGGAGTCCTTCATGATGAACTCGCGGCCGCGCAGGATGCCGGCGCGCGGACGCGCCTCGTCACGGTACTTGGTCTGGATCTGGAACAGGATCAGCGGGAAGTCCTTGTAAGAGCTGTACTCCCCCTTGACCGTCAGGGTGAACAACTCTTCGTGGGTGGGCCCCAGCAGCATGTCGTTGCGGCGGCGGTCCTGCAGGCGAAACAGGTTGTCGCCGTACTCAGTCCAGCGTCCCGTGGCCTCGTACGGGGCCCGCGGCAGCAGCGCCGGGAACAGGATCTCCTGCGCGCCGATGGCCACCATCTCGTCCCGCACGACGGACTCGACCTTGCGTAACACCTTCAGCCCCAGTGGCAGCCAGCTGTACAGACCGGGTGCGATCGGGCGGACGTAGCCGGCCCGGATCAGCAATTTGTGGCTGGGGACTTCGGCGTCGGCGGGGTCGTCGCGCAGCGTGCGCAGGAAGAGTTCCGACATGCGGGTGATCACAGGCGGCTAGCTTACTGAGTGCGTCGTAACCGTCCGTGCGCGGTGCAAACCCGATCGCCGACGATCACGCGGCCGCCGGCTACGCGGCCGCGGGTGCCGGGCGGGTCGCGCCCGGATCGTCCGAGCCGGTTCCGGTCGGATTCCCGTGCTCGGACTCCCGGTCCGGGTCGGCATCCTCGGATGCCGAATCCTCCGCCGCGGCGGGCACTTCCCGATGCACAGCCTCGTCGGATTCGGCCGGCGCCGGATCGGACGTATCGGCGAGTGATTCCGACCTCTCCGCCGGGACGTCCGCATCACCGGTGGACTCGTCGGTGACATCGGCGTCGGTGGCATCGGCGTCGGCCGGGGTGTCGGCGGAGGCCGTCCGGGCCGTCGCGGCCGGCACCGCCGCGTCGGCGTCGGCGCCGGGGTCGGCCTGCGCGGGCTCGTGACCCGTGACGGACCGCAGCACCGACGCCACCGACTGGGTCGCGACCGACAACACGTCCGACACGCCGACAACCGTGTCCCGCACCGCTTGCTCCCCGGGCGAGTTGTCCACCGGTGTGGCGGGATGCTCGGTCACCGGTGTCTCCGGTTCGACGTCCGACACCACCGGCTTGGGCACCGTCGGGGTGTAGGTCGCTCCGCACAGAATCGACAGCGACTGCGCGAACGCGCCCGGCAGCGCCTCGAACGCCTCGCGTACCTTCGCCGGCGGCGTCGACCAGCCGAACTCCTTGACCTGCCTGGGATCCGCCGTCCGGTCGTAATCCATCTCGACGAACACCCGCAGGATCGGATCCAGGGCGTCGACGAACCGCTGCGCGCCGACCAGGGAGGCGGCCAGGCGCAGCGGTGCCAGCAGCGGCAGCAGGTGCGGGATGGTCACGTAGGTGGTGTTGCCGGCCGTGGTGGAAACGGTGCCCGGTGCGTCGGGATCATCGAACACGTAGCCGGGCAGGATGTGTTCGAACACGATCCCGACCAACGCGTTCGTCAGCGACAGCAGGCCGAGATACGCCGGGAAGTCGGTCAATCCGTCGTACTGGTTCTGGTAGTAGGTCGTTCGAAAAGGGCTGTCGGACGGGCCCGGACGGCCCAGTGGGAACAGGTCACCGATCACGGGCACGGCGCTCCAGGAGGTGAACCGCGACAGGATTCCGCCGTTGGGCAGATAGGGGTCGCCGACCAGAACGAACTCGTAGTCATCGGCGTTGGCCGTGTACGCCGGGTTCTTCGCCATGTCGGCGCGGGCGATCTCGGCGACCTGGCTGCCCTGCGAGTACCCGATGACCGTCACCTTGGCTCCGGCCGGCGCCGCCGCGAGGTCCTGTTCGAGGTATCCGGCGCCGATCCGCTCGGACTGCTTGAGCGAATGTGGCCAATACGGCAGATCGGAGAGCCCGGGCAGGTCCGAGATGATCGGATAGTCGAGGTTGATCTGAGCCGGGTAGGGCACCGTGTGGAAGGTGTCCCCGGCGGGGATGACGGTCCCGTTGAACAGCAACGGGATGCTCAGCCCGAACCCGTCGAACGACGGGCCGACGCCGATGCTCGTCCCGAGCAGCCGAACCGCCCCCTGGTGGAAGCGCACCGGGACGTTGACCCACATCACGATCACGGCCAGGCAGACGAACAGGATGAATGCGCGGGTGACCCGCCCGACCGTGCCCGACATCGCGGTCCTACTTCCCCATTGAGGTGATCCCGGCCACTCGGCGCGAACCGTCAGTCTGACATGCCGGCAGCCCGCCGCAGCAAAGGACTCACAGTTCGCCGGCGTCCACGGCCTCCCGGGTGTGCTGCGCGCGGGCGATGTCGCGCGCGGAGAAGCCGATGAACAGCGCGACGGCGCCGACGAGCACCGCGATCGCGGCCACCCACAGCAGCGAATAGGTGTAGCCGTGGCCGAGTGCGTCGAGCTGTGCCGGCGTCATGTCCTTGACCGGCCCGGTCGTGCCGCCCAGGTACAGCGTGCGGGAGGTCTGCACGGCCTGGATGACCACCAGCAACAGCGGGCCGCCCAGGTTGTAGACCATGAGCGTGACCGATGAGACCGGCCCGATGTCGCGGGGATCCACCTGTGCCACCGCGCACAGCGGCAGGATCACCGAGATCAGCCCGATGCCCAGACCACCGACCACGATCGGGACGACGAGGTTCGGGAAGTACGGGATGCCGCGGTCCAGCGTCGAGCCGTACAGCATCGCGGCCAGCACCAGGACGCCGCCGCCGAGGATCAGCCAGCGCGGCGCGACCAGCGGGGCCAGCCGGGTGGCGAGGATGTTGCCGACGACGAAGGCGAGCGCGAACGGCATGAAGCAGATGCCGGCCCGCAGCGGCGAGTAGCCGAGCACATCCTGCACCAGCAGGCCGATCATCACGCTCAACGTCAGCATCACCCCGCCGGCCAGGAAGTAGGCGGCGAACGACGCGACCCGGTTGCGGTTGTCGAACACCGTCCCCGGCACCAGCGGGTTGTCGGCGCGGCGTTCGACGAACAGGAAGGCGACCAGGCACACCACCGCCGCCACGGCCGCGCCGATCACCCACGGGTCGATCCAGCCGCGCGGCGGGCCCTGCGTGAACACCAGCACGGCCGCGCTGCAGCCCAGGGTGGCCAGCAGCGCTCCGGTGATGTCGAGTTTGAGCCGCTCGTGCTGGGTTTCGGCGATCCGGGTCACCGCGATCCAGATGATGAGGATCCCGATCGGCACGTTCACCAGGAAGGCCAGCCGCCAAGAGAGCGCCGTCAGCGCACCGCCGAGCACCAGACCCAGCACCGAGCCCAGCCCCTGCATCGCCGCCGACACCGCCAGCGCCTGGTTGCGGGCATGGCCGACGGCGTACGTCGTGGCGATCAGCGCCAGCCCGGTGGGGGCGGCCACCGCGGCCCCCGCGCCCTGCACCGCCCGCGCGATGATCAGCGTCCACTGTTCGGTGGCCAGCCCGCAGATCAGCGAGGCCAGGGTGAACACCCCGACGCCGGACAGGAATGCCCGCTTGCGCCCGATGGCGTCCCCGATCCGGCCGCCCAGCAGCAGCAGTCCCCCGAAGGTGAGCGCGTAGGCGGTGATCACCCAGCTCTTGGAGGCGTCGGAGAGATCCAGTTCGGCCTGCATCCGCGGCAGTGCGACGATGACGATCGTGCCGTCCAGCGTCGACATCAACTGCATGCCGGTGATCGCGAAGATCGCGATGCCCATCACACTGTCCGACAGCCGGCTGGCGGCTCTCGATCCGGCGGGCATGAGACCCGACCCTACCGGGGCGGCGACGCTTCCCCGGGGAAGGTGGTGCAGGCGGCTACCGGCTACAACTCGCCGGCGTCGATCGCGTCCTTGACCTCCTGCGCGTGCGCCACCTGCTCGGCGCTGTAGCCGATGAACAGCGCGGCGCCGCCGACCAGGACCGCCACGGCGGCAACCCAGAGCAAACCGTAGGTGTATCCGGCGTCCAGCGCCGCGAGTTGCGCGTCGTTCATGTTCTTCACCGGGCCGGTGGTGCCGCCCAGATACAGCGTGCGCGAGGTGATGACGGCCTGGATGACGGCCAGCACGACCGGGCCGCCGAGGTTCTGCAGCATGAGCGCGATGGCCGAGACCGGCCCGATCTGGTCGAAGCCGACACCGGCGATGGCCGACACCGTCAGCGGGACGACGATCATGCCGATGCCCAGGCCGCCGATGGTGATGGGGATGACCAGGTTCGGGAAGTACGGGATGCCGCGGTTGAGTGTCGAGCCGTAGATCATGGCGGCCAGCACCAGGATGCCGCCGCCGATCACCAGCACACGGGGGGAGAACAACGACACGAGATGGGACGACAGACCCAGACCGATGCCCAGGGCGATCACGAACGGGATGAACGAGATTCCGGCGCGCAGCGCGCTGTAGCCCATGATGTCCTGCACATACAGGCCGATGAGGACCGTCAGGGTGAACATCACGCCGCCGGCCAGGAACACCGCCGAGAAGGTCGCCAGCCGGTTGCGGTCCTTGAACAACTCGAAGGGGACGACGGGGTTCTCGGCGCTGCGCTCGACGATGACGAACGCGACGCCCGCCGCCACCGCCACCAGCGCGGAGACGATGGTCATCGGGGCCAGCCAGCCGTTCTCCGGGCCCTGGGTGAAGCCGAACACCGCGGCGGTGCAGCCGAGGGTCGCCAGCAGGGCGCCGGCGGCGTCGAGCTTCATCCGCTCCTTGTGGGTCTCCCGCAGCGTGGTGCGGGCCAGGTAGATCATCACCAGGCCGATCGGGATGTTCACCAGGAAGGCCAGCCGCCACGACACCTCGACCAGCGCGCCGCCGACCACCAGGCCCATCACCGAGCCGATGCCGGTCATCGCGGCGAACACCGCCGTGGCGGCGTTGCGGGCCGGGCCCTTGGGGAACGTCGTGGCGACCAGCGCCAGACCGGCCGGGCTGGCGATCGCGGCGCCGACACCCTGCAGCAGCCGGGCGATCACCAGCGTGGCCTCGTCCCAGGCGACGCCGCAGAGCACCGAGGCGATGGTGAACAGTGCGACACCGGCGATGAAGGTGCGTTTGCGGCCGATCGTGTCGCCGAGCCGTCCGCCCAGCAGCATCAGGCCGCCGAAGGTGAGCACGTAGGCCGTGATGACCCAGCTGCGGCCGGCGTCGGACAGAGAAAGTTCGTCCTGGATCTTCGGCAGCGCCACGATCGCGACGGTGCTGTCCATGGTCGCCAGCAGCTGCATGCCGCCGATAGCGACCACCGCGGCGATGAACCGGTAGGACGGCAGCCACGCCGGGTAGAACCGGCTGAGCTGCGATCCGGGCTCCTGAACTGGCACGGGCAGGTCACGGTCGCGCGGTGCGGTCCGGGCGGCAGCCGCCACCCGCTCTGCATCGTTGAGAGCCGTCATAGCGGGCTACCCTACAGTAATCTTAAGAGAAGGTTAAAGAGGCGCTGGTCGCACCGAGTCCGAACCGAGACCGATTCCGGCGCGCTCACAACCCCGCGACGGCGCCGATCACGATGATCGCCGGCGGCCGGATCCCCTGCTCGGCCATGGCATCGGCCGCCCCGCCCAGCGTCGCCCGGAGCACCCGCTGTTGGGCGGTGGCGCCGTGCTGCACCACCAGCACCGGAGTGTCGGCCGGCCGGCCGCCCTGCATCAGCGCCGCGGCGAACAACTCGATCCGCTCGACGGCCATGAGCAGCACGATCGTCCCCGACAACGCCGCCAGGGCGGGCCAGTTCACCAGCGAATCCGGGTGGCCGGGGGCGACGTGGCCACTGACGACGACGAACTCGTGGTTGACGGCGCGGTGGGTGACGGGCACACCGGCCAGTGCCGGCACACCGATCGCGCTGGTCACGCCAGGGACGACGGTGACCGGAATCCCGGCTTCGGCGCAGGCGAGAACTTCCTCATATCCGCGGGCGAAGACGAACGGATCGCCACCCTTCAACCGCACCACGAACTTGCCCGCCCGCGCGCGGTCGACGAGCACCTCGTTGATCGCGTCCTGCGCCATCGCCCGGCCGTAGGGCACCTTGGCCGCGTCGATCACCTCGACGTGCGGTGGCAGTTCGGCAAGCAGTTCGGGCGGGGCGAGCCGGTCGGCGACGACGACGTCGGCGTGGGCGAGCAGGCGGCGGCCCCGCACCGTGATGAGCTCCGGGTCGCCGGGCCCCCCGCCGACGAGCGCGACGGTGCCTTTCAGTTCGGCCTGCTCGAGCCCGGCGGTGATCAGGCCCTGCTGCAGTGCCTCGTGGATCGCGGTGCGGATGGCCGCGCTGCGGCGATGCTCGCCGCCGGCCAGCACACCCACCGACAATCCCTCGTAGTCGAAGGTCGCCGGCGTCACCGCGCTGCCCTCGCGGGCGATGTCAGCGCGCACGCAGAAGATCTGCCGACGGTCCGCTTCGGCGACGATCGCGGCGTTGACGTCCGGGTCGTCGGTGGCGGCGATCGCGTACCACGCATCGGTCAGGTCACCGTCGCGGTAGTCCCGAAGCTCCAGGGTGATCCCGGCCATCGACTCGACGGCAGGCGTCGCCGCGCGCGCGATGACGTGGACATCGGCGCCGGTGGAGACGAGCAGCCCGAGCCGGCGCTGCGCCACCGTGCCGCCGCCGACGACGACGACCTTCTTACCGGCCAGCCGCACACCGACGAGGTAGGCGTTCTCGGTCACCCGGCGAGCCTAGAGGCTGCGGCGTGGGCGACGAACCGGCGCACCGCCCCGGCATCGGCGACGGGATGGGTGTGCAGATACGACGCATGCACGCCGGCGTGCACCGCGCCCTCGCGGACCGGGGCCGATCCGGTGCCGCGGTACGCCCAGGCCGGCGGATACTCCTGCGCGAAATCGACTGTGGTGCGGTGAAATTCGTGACCGGTCACCCGCTGCCCGACGGTGTGCACCGGCGACTCGGTGACCGCGACGGCGTCGCGGTAACCCAGGGTCAGGCGCTCGGTGAAGCGGGCCGAGCCGTGCAGCACATCACACATCGGGTGACCGTCGAGGTCGGTCATCAGATACGTCAGCCCGGCGCACTCGGCATGCACCGGGGCCTGCCGGGCCAGCGCGCGGATATCGGCCCGCAGCGCGACGTTGCCCGACAGTTCGCCCGGATACTGCTCGGGGAAGCCGCCCGGCAACACCAGCGCCGCGGTGTCCTGCGGCAGGCGCTCGGCCATCGGGTTGAATTCGACGACCCAGGCGCCGGCCGCGCGCAGCATCTCGGCGTGTTCGGGGTAGCCGAAGCTGAACGCCGGTCCGGCGGCCACCGCGACGGTCGGGGCACCGGTCACCGGATCCCCGACGACGTCGGGGCGCCACGGCGCACCGGGCACGCGGGCGGCGGCCGCTGCGACCACGGCGGGCACGTCGACGTGCCGGGCGATCAGATCCGTCATCGCCGCCACCGCGGCGTCGGCCCGCCGGCCGTGCTCGACGGCGGTGACCAGCCCCAGATGCCGCGACGGCACCGCGATGTCCTCGACGCGGGGCACCGCACCGAAGACCGGGATGCCGGCGGTTTCACAGGCCTGGCGCAGCACCTGTTCGTGGCGCGGCGATCCGACCCGGTTCAGAATCACGCCACCGATCCGGGTGGCCGTGTCGAACGTCGAAAACCCGTGCAGCAGAGCGGCGATGCTGTGGCTCTGGCCGCGCGCATCGACGACGAGGAGCACCGGCGCGCCGAGCAGGCCGGCCACCTGAGCGGTGGAACCCGTTGCCGGCGAGGATGATCCGGCTTCGATGCGGCCGTCGAACAGGCCCATCACCCCCTCGACGACGGCGATGTCGGCGCCGGCGCTGCCGTGCCGGTACAGCGGGCCGATGCGGTCCGCGCCGACGAGCACCGGGTCCAGGTTGCGGCCCGCCCGGCCGGTGGCCAGCGCATGGTATCCGGGGTCGATGAAGTCCGGGCCCACCTTGAACCCGGCCACGGTATGACCGGCGGCGCGCAGCGCGCCCATCAAACCCGTTGCGATGGTGGTCTTTCCGCTACCCGACGCGGGGGCGGCGATCACGACGGCGGGAGAGGTCACGGGGTGCGGCCCATTCGCGAGCGTGCGCGGAAGTACGCCGCGAGCGGCGTGTCGGCGTACCGACACGCACGCTCGGCGGGAAAGTCGGCGGGAAAGGGAGTCACCACGCTCTCACCACTCGATACCCTTCTGGCCCTTGCGGCCCGCATCCATGGGGTGTTTGACCTTCGTCATCTCGGTCACCAGGTCGGCCGCCTCGATCAGTTCGGCGGGCGCGTCCCGGCCGGTGATCACGACGTGCTGGGTGCCCGGCCGGTTGCGGAGCACCTCGACCACTTCCCCGGTGTCCACCCAGCCCCACTTGAGCGGATAGGTGAACTCGTCGAGCACATAGAAACCGTGCCGCTCCGCCGCGAGCCGGCGGGCGATCTCCGCCCAGCCGTCGGCGGCGGCCGTGGCGTGGTCGGCCTCGTCACCCGGCTTGCGCGACCACGACCAACCCGCACCCATCTTGTGCCACTCGACCGGCGCGCCGATGCCGTACTCCTCGTGCAAGCGGTCCAGAGCGCGAAAGGCGTTCTCCTCGCCCACTTTCCACTTGGCGCTCTTGACGAACTGGAACACCCCGACCTCCAGGCCGGCATTCCATGCGCGCAGCGCCATCCCGAACGCCGCCGTCGACTTGCCCTTGCCCGCGCCGGTGTGCACGGCCAGCACGGGTGCGTTGCGCCGGGCCCGGGTGGTCAACCCGTCGTCGGGGATCTCGGTCGGGCGGCCCTGTGGCATGTCCGTCCCTCCGGTCAGGCGACGCCGCGAACGGCGTGGCTCAGATGGTCGGCCCGCAACTGCTCCAACCGCAGCACCGGCGCGCCGAGCCAGCCGGCCAGCTCGGCGGCCAGGCCCAGCCGGATGTAGGACGTCTCGCAGTCGACCACCACCGCGGCGACCCCCTCGGCCACCAGGCGGGCCGCGGCCATCCGGCTGCGGCCCAACGGATCCGGACCGCCGGTGGCCCGGCCGTCGGTGAGCACGACGACCAGGGCGCGCCGCGAGGCGTCCCGCACCTTCTGGCGCGCGACCAGGTCGCGGGCGGCCAGCAGACCGGCGGCCAGCGGGGTCCGCCCGCCCGTGTCGAAACGCGCCAGTCGCCGTCCCGCGATGTGCGCCGAGGACGTGGGCGGCAACAGCACCCCGGCGTCGGCGCCGCGGAACGTGATGACCGCCACCTGATCCCGGCGTTGATACGCGTCGCGCAGCAGCGACAGCGCCGCGCCGCTGACCGCGGACATCCGGTCGCGGGCGGCCATCGATCCCGACGCGTCGACGACGAAGACCACCAGGTTGCCCTCCCGGCCCTCCCGGATGGCGCGGCGCACGTCCCGCGGTGCGGGCCGAACCGGTCCGGGTTCCGCCGACCTGCCGGCGGCCGACAGCAGGGTGGCGAACAGATGCAGACCGTCACCGGAGTCGTCGGGGCTGACGGCGACGACGGCCCCGGAGCGGTTGCGGGCCCGGGACCGCCGTCCCGGTGCGCCCTCGCCCACCCCGGGCACCCGCAGCGCGCGGGTGCGGAACGCCGGCGCCGGCGGCGCGCTGGGCCGGGTTTTCGGTGCGGCGCCCGGCGTGGTCGAATCACCTTGGCGCGCCGCGGTTTCCGCGTCGGCGGGGGCGCCGCCACCGGGTGGGTCCGGCTCGGGTTCCGGGGGTGCGCCGGCGTCGGCCAGCGCCTGATCGAGCTTCTCGCGATCCAGCCCGGGTTCGTCGAACGGATCGCGGCGGCGGCGGTGCGGCAACGCGAATTCGGCGGCGACGCGGATGTCGTCGACGCTGACGGCACCGGCACCGCGCCACGCCGCGTGGGCCACCGAGGTGCGGGCCACCACCAGATCCGCGCGCATCCCGTCGACGTCGAACGCCGCGCACAGGGCCGCGATCCGGCGCACCTCGTCGTCGCCCAGCACCACGTCGGCGATCCGGTCCCGCGCGGCGGCGATCCGTTCGGCCAGTGCGACCTCGGCGTCGGCGTGGCGGGCGGCGAACGCGGCCGGGTCGGATTCGTAGGCCATCCGCGCGCGGACCACCTCGGTGCGCACGTCGACGTCCCGGGACGCGCGGACGTCGACGGTCAGGCCGAACCGGTCGAGCAGTTGGGGGCGCAGCTCACCCTCTTCGGGATTCATCGTGCCGATCAGCACGAAACGCGCCTCGTGGGAATGCGATACGCCGTCGCGCTCGACGTGCACGCGGCCCATCGCGGCGGCGTCCAGCAGAACGTCCACCAGGTGGTCGTGCAGCAGGTTCACCTCGTCGACGTAGAGCACGCCGCCGTGGGCGCGGGCCAGCAGACCCGGGGCGAAGGCGTGCTCGCCGGCCGCGAGGACCTTCTGCAGATCCAGCGACCCGACGACCCGGTCCTCGGTGGCGCCGATCGGCAGTTCGACCAGCCCGGAGTCGCCGATGGCCGCCAGCACCCCGGCCAGGCCGCGCACCGCGGTGGACTTGGCGGTGCCCTTCTCCCCGCGGATCAGCACGCCGCCGATCTCCGGGCGGATCGCGCACAGGATCAGCGCCAGTCGCAACTCGTCGTGGCCCACGATCGCGGTGAAGGGAAACGCCGGGTTCGGCGAGCGGTGTTGTTCCGCGAGCACGAGGCCCGGCGAATCCGGGTCCGCGGGGTTCACGGTGTCGCTCACGCCGGGCGCCCGGGCCGGACCATCGGAACGTGCGGGATGCCGTCCTCCAGGAATTCCGCGCCGTCGCGGACGAATCCGTGCCGGCCGTACATGTCCGCCAGATAGGTCTGCGCATCGATGCGGCACGCGAAGGCGCCGACCTCGGCGAGCGCGGCCTGCAGCAACCTGTTGGTGTGCCCGCTGCCGCGGTGCTCGCGCTTGGTGCACACCCGGCCGATCCGGAACGCCTTGCCGCCGCCGGAGTGCTCCTCCATCAGGCGCAGGGTGCTGATCACCGTGGCGGGCCCGGAACCGTCCGGGGTCTCCAGCCAGAAATGCCGGGTCTCGGCCAGCAGATCACGGCCGTCGAGTTCGGGGTACGGGCAGGCCTGTTCGACGACGAAGACCTCGACCCGCAGCTTGAGCAGTTCGTAGAGGGTCGCGGCGTCCACGTCCGGGGCCCGCAGGCGGCGCAGCGCGACCGTCACAAGCCGAGCACCCGGGTGCCCCAATCCCATACCTCGGTGAACAGGCCCGGCTCGTCGGACAGTTTGGCCCCCAGCGACGGGATCATCTCCTTGAGCCGGGGCTGCCAGGAGGTGGTGTAGCGGTCGGCGAAGCAGCGTTCCATGACGTCGAGCATGGCCGGGACCGCGGTGGACGCACCCGGCGAGGCGCCGAGCAGGCCGGCGATGCTGCCGTCGGCGGCGTTGAGCACCGTGGTGCCGAACTCCAGCGTGCCGCCCAGCCCGTTCTCCTTGGGCTTGATGACCTGCACCCGCTGCCCGGCCACCGACAGGTCCCAGTCGGAATCGACTGCGCTGGGCGCGAATTCGCGCAGCGTATCCACCCGGGCCCCGTGCGAGAGGGTCAGCTGGCCGAGCAGATATCCGACGAGATCCAGCTGGGTCAGGGCGACGCCGAGCATCGACGCCAGGTTGTCCGGCTTCACGCTGCCCGGCAGGTCGGTCAGGTGGCCCTGCTTGAGGAACTTCGGCGACCACCCGGCGAACGGCCCGAACAGCAGCCATTGCTTGCCGGTGATGATGCGGGTGTCCAGATGCGGTGCCGACATCGGCGGGGCGCCCAGCGGCGGGAAACCGTACACCTTGGCGACGTGCCCGGCGGTGACCGCCGGATTGGACGTCCGCAGGAACTGCCCGCCGACGGGGAACCCGCCGTAACCCTTGGACTCCTTGATGCCCGCCTTCTGCAGCAGCGGCAGCGCGTCACCGCCGGCGCCGACGAACACGAACCGGGTGTTGAGCTTGCGGATGTCACCGGTGCGGCGGTTCCGCACCTTCAGCGTCCAGGTGCCGTCGGACTCGCGCGAGAGATTGCGGACCTCGTGGCCGAACAACGTGCTGGTGCCGTTGCGCACGCCGTAGCCGATGAGTTGCTTGGACAGCGACCCGAAGTCGATGTCGGTGCCGTCGGTGCTCCAGTTCAGCGCGATCGGGTCGGAGAAGTCCCGCCCGGCGGCCATCAACGGCAACCGGCGCGCGAACTCGTCGGCGTCGTCGATGAATTCCATGCCCGCGAACAACGGGTTGGCCACCAGGGCGTCACGGCGCTTGCGCAGATACTCCACCCGGTCGGCGCCGTGCACGAAGGACACGTGCGGCACCGGGTTGAGGAAGCTGCGCACGTCGGTGAGCACCCCGTTCTCCACGGCGTGCGCCCAGAACTGGCGCGACACCTGGAACTGCTCGTTGACGGTGACGGCCTTGGCGATGTCGATGGAACCGTCGGGGTTCTCCGGGGTGTAGTTCAGCTCGCACAGCGCCGAATGGCCGGTGCCGGCGTTGTTCCACGGATCACTGCTCTCGGCCGCGGCCCCGTCGAGCCGCTCGATCATGGTGATCGACCAGTCCGGTTCCACCAGGCGCAGCAGTGCGCCCAGCGTCGAGCTCATGATGCCCGCGCCGATCAACACGACGTCGGTCTTGGCAGCAGAAGTCACGATTCACAGGTTATCCCGCGGCGCTGTGACAATCCCAGCCAGCCGTCGCGAGGCATCCACCACAGAACCCCCCGATTGCTGGCTATGGTGACGATGTGACCGACTGGGAACCCGACCTCCTGGCCGGCTACCACCAGCACACCATCGAACTGGGCGCCGACCCACTGGGCGAGGGCGATCTGCTGGCCACCCTGGTGCGCCGCGGCCCGGCCGCACCGGCCCGGCATGCGGTGCTGGCCGTGCACGGCTACACCGACTACTTCTTCAACACCGAACTGGCCGACCGCTTCGCCGCGCACGGCCTCGCGTTCTATGCACTGGACCTGCACAAGTGCGGCCGGTCCTGGCGCCAGGGCCAGACGCCGCACTTCGCCACCGACCTGGCGGCCTACCACCGGGAGCTGGAGCGGGCGGTGGCGGTCATCGCGGCCGAGACGGACGGCGCCGGCGTGTGCGTCTACGGGCATTCGGCCGGCGGGCTGATCGTCACGCTGTGGCTGGACCGGCTGCGCGACCGCGGCCTGACGGCGGCCCTCGGCGTGGACGGCCTGGTGCTCAACAGCCCGTTCCTGGATCTGCACGGCCCGGCGATCCTGCGGACCGCCCCGACGACGGCCGCGCTGCTCGCGCTGGCCAAGGTGCGCCGGACCTCGGTGGTCCGCAAACCCACCGAGGGGGGCTACGGCACGACGCTGCACCGCGACTACGCCGGTGAGTTCGAGTACGACCTGACGCTCAAACCGCTGGGCGGGTTCCCCGTCACCTTCGGCTGGATCAACGCCGTCCGGCGCGGTCAGGCCCGGCTGCACCGCGGCCTCGACGTCGGGGTGCCCAATCTGATCCTGCGCTCCGATCACAGTGTCGCCGAGAGCAACACCCCGGAGTCGATGGCCCGCGGCGACGCCGTGCTCGACGTGCGGCAGATCGCACGCTGGGCGGGCTGCGTCGGGGGTACCCACACCACCGTGGCGCCCATCGTCGATGCCAAACACGACGTCTTCCTGTCGCTGCCGGCTCCGCGGGCCGCGGCCTACACCGAACTCGACCGGTGGCTGGAGCACGTCCTGGATTGCGCCGAAAGGGCCTGATGTGCAGCACTTCGACCTGACGATCATCGGAACCGGTTCGGGCAACAGCATTCTCGACGATCGCTACGACGGGATGCGGGTCGCGATCTGCGAGCAGGGCACCTTCGGCGGCACCTGTCTGAACGTCGGCTGCATACCGACGAAGATGTTCGTCTACGCCGCGGAGGTGGCCGCCACGGTGCGCGACGCCGCCCGGTTCGGCGTCGACGCCCACGTCGACGGCGTGCGCTGGGGCGACATCGTGTCGCGGGTGTTCGGCCGGATCGACCCGATCGCGCTGGGCGGCGAACGCTACCGCCGGTCCTCCCCCAACGTCACGGTGTTCGCCTCGCACACCCGGTTCGGGCCCACCCGCCCGGACGGCCGCTACCTGCTCCGCACGGCGGACGGTGCGGAGTTCACGTCGGACCAGGTGGTGCTGGCCGCCGGCGCCCGGGCAATGATCCCACCGGCAATTGCCCAGAGCGGCATCGACTTTCACACCAGCGACACCGTCATGCGGCTGCCGGAGTTGCCCGGGCACCTGGTGATCGTCGGCGGCGGTTTCGTCGCCGCCGAGTTCGCGCACGTGTTCTCGGCCCTGGGGTCGAAGGTGACGATGGTGCTGCGCGGTTCGACGCTGCTCTCGCACTGCGACGACGACATCGGGGAACGGTTCACCGACATCGCGTCGCACAAGTGGGAGGTGCGCTGCCACCGCACCGTGGTCGGGGGTTCGGGCACCAGCCTGGAACTCGACGACGGTTCGGTGCTGCACGCCGACGCCGTTCTGGTGGCCACCGGGCGCACCCCCAACGGCGATCTGCTGGACGCGGATCTGGCCGGTGTCGAGGTCACCGATTCCGGCCGGGTCGTCGTCGACGAATACCAGCGCACCACGGCCCGAGGGGTTTTCGCGCTCGGCGACGTCAGCTCGGACTACCAGCTCAAGCACGTCGCCAACCACGAGGCCCGGGTGGTCCGGCACAACCTGCTGCAGGACTGGGACGACACGGCCGCGCTGGCCGCCGCCGATCACCGCTACGTCCCGTCGGCGGTGTTCACCGAACCGCAGATCGCCTGCGTCGGGTTGACCGAAAATGAGTGCCGGGCACAGGGTTTGGCCATCAAGGTCAAGATCCAGGACTACGGCGACGTGGCCTACGGCTGGGCGATGGAGGACACCACCGGCATCTGCAAGATCATCGTCGACGCCGGCAGCGGCCGGCTCCTGGGCGCGCACATCATGGGTCACCAGGCCTCGACCCTGATCCAGCCGCTGATCCAGGCGATGAGCTTCGGGCTGGACGGCCAGACCATGGCCCGCGGGCAGTACTGGATCCACCCGGCGCTGCCCGAGGTGATCGAGAACGCGCTGCTGGATCTGTGCGGCGAACCGCCCTGGCCGCCGGCCAGGCGGCACTGAGATTCAGCCGAGGAGACCGCCGAGGTTGGTCCGCAGCCATGCGCACCACAGATCCACGGTGCGCAGCTGACCGCGGATGTGTTCGACCGCCTCGGGTGTCCACAGCCAGTCGGGGGTTCCCACCTCGCGGGCCACGGCCAGGCGACGCAGCTGCAGCAGCGCGACGCGCGGGTGACCGACGTCGTAACCGCGCGGCGCGGTGCGCAGCGCGTCGTCGCGCATGAGCGAAAACCCTTCGCGGGCAACCTGGTTCACGACGCGGGTCAGACCGCGCGCCAGCCGGGGATCGTCGACGATCTCCCGGAAGCGCGTCAGCGCCGCCGGCGGAACCAGATAGCTACCACCACCGAGCATCAGCCCCGTCTCACCCAATTGCAGGTACGAGGCGACCGCGCTGCGGGACACCATGCCGATGTGCAGCTTGTAGGGCGACTTGTCCGGGCTGAACCGCACATCCCGGTAGGGCCGGAACACCTTCATCGGGCCGAACTCGCCGGACAGCTGGTCGCCGAGCGCGGTGAAGGGTTCCGCGACGTTCTCGTCGTAGCGCCGCTTGTTCGCCGTCCACCACTTCTTGGTGTTGTTCTCCCGGAGCTCGGCGTAGAACGACAGGACGTCCGGGTTCAGCGGCACGGCGTCCATCCGCGGATTCTAAGCGCCCGGTTACCCGACCGGTGCGGCCCACTTTTCTTCGATGCGGCCGAACCGCCAGACCAGCAGCGCGATGGCCCACGTCGCGACGAAGAGGCCCACGATGGCGAACCCGACGAACTCCAGGTCCGCCGACCCCAGCACCGCCAGCGGGCCCGACTCGATACCCAGCCGGTCGGCCAGCAGACCGGACAGCACGATGACGCCGATCACCAGGGCCACCACCACCGACAGCAACGTGACGGTCAGGTTGTAGAACACCTTGCGGACCGGCTGCAGGAACGCCCAGCCGTATGCCCGTGCCATGAAGATGCCGTCGGCGGCGTCGAACAGGCTCATGCCCGCGGCGAAGAGCACCGGCAGCACCAGGATCGCGTACCAGGGCAGCGTGAACGCCGCGGTTCCCGCCGCCAGCACCAGCAATGCGACCTGGGTCGCGGTGTCGAAGCCCAGCCCCATCAGCAGCCCGGCCGGATACAGATGGACCGGCTTGTCGACCCGGTGCATCACCTTCGACAGCAGCCGCGCCATGACGCCGCGGCTGTGCAGTTGGCGTTCCAGTTCGGCTTCGTCCAACTCGCCGTTGCGCATCGCGCGGAACACCCTGGCGATCCCGACGACGGCGAACAGGTTCGTCAGCCCGATCAGGATGAGGAAGGTCCCGGCGACCACCGAGCCGATCAGCCCGAGCGTCTGCAGCATCGGCGAGCCCTCGTCCTGGACCGGCCCGACCACCGCACGGACGCCGATGGCCAGCAGGAACGCCAGCGCGAACACGACGCTGGAGTGTCCCAGCGAGAACCAGAACCCGGCCGACAGTGAGCGCTTGCCCTCGCCGACCAGCTTGCGGGTGGTGTTGTCGATGACGGCGATGTGGTCGGCGTCGAAGGCGTGCCGCACGCCGAGCAGATAGGCGGTGACACCCAGACCGACCCCGAACACCCCGGCCGACCCGAGCGTGATGTGTTGGGGCGCAACGCCGAACATCAGCACCCCCCAGCCGAACACATGCAGGGCCAGCACCACCGCCCCCATCGACGCGATGGCGGTCCAGTCCGTGCGGTCGAAGCGGTGGGCGCTCATGGGTCGAGCGTATGAGGGTGTTCGATATATGTCTAGCTGTTCAGATGTTCAGGTGTGCCGGGCGCCGATGCGGTGCAGCAGATCGTGCACGATCTCGTCCTCCAGGCGATAGCTCACCTGTCGCCCGGTCCGTTCGCTGCTCACCCAGCCCTGCTGGCGCAACACCCGCAGTGCCTGGGAGACCGCATTCTCCGACCGCCCCAGCGCGGCCGCCAGGTCGCTGACACAGATGCCCGGAGCGCGGTGCAGGCTGAGCAGGATCTCGAGGCGGTGCGGATCGGAGAGCAGATCGAAACGCTGCGCCCACCCGATCGTGTCCACGTCGGACAACGCCGACGCGGCGTGGTGCACCTGGTCCCCGGCCGCGTTCATGGCCCGAATCTAGTCCAGATGCGGTACCCACCGGCCGCGGTCGGACGCCGAGACTGCCTCGGATTCGCTCTCATCACAGTCCCGACGGCAGGGTGACCCTCAGTCCAGGAAGCCGTGTAGCAGCGCCGCCGAACCGCCGACATGCCCGCCCATGGCCGCGCCGGCGGCCTCGGGGTCGCCGGCCAGGATGGCGATGACGATGGCCTTGTGCTGCTCGTTGGAGTGCGCGATGTTGCGCGCGAGCAGCGGAATCTGATCCAGCAGCGCGTTCAGCCGCATCCGGTTCTCGGCGACCAGCGGCACCAGTGACGGCGACCCGGCGGCCTCGGCGATGGCCAGGTGCAGCCGCGAATCCAGCCGCCGGTAGTCCTCGGGCCCGGCGTCGCGGACATCGGCCAGCCGCGACCACAGTCCTTCCCGCTCGGCGGCGGTCAGCGTCCGGGTGGCCGCCATCCGGGCCGCACCGACCTCGAGGATCTCGCGCAGCCGCAGCGCGTCGTCGATCTCCGCGCGGGTGACGCGCGGAGCATGCGCCGCCAGGGCGGGAATCTGGTCGGTCAGGAAGGTGCCGCCGTAGCGGCCCCGCTTGGACACCAGGTAGCCCGCATCGGCCAGGCTCTTGATCGCCTCCCGCACCGTGTCGCGCGAAACCCCAAGCCGCACCGCCAGTTCCCGCTCCGGCGGCAGGCATGCCCCCGGTTCCAGCACGCCGAGCCGGATGGTCTGCAGCAGCCGGCCCACGGTGTCCTCGAACGCGTTGCCGAGCCGTACCGGGCGCAGCAGTGTCGCCTGGGCCAGTGCGGGATCGGGTGCGGTCATGACGTCACCTCTACAACGGAGTCACATAGGCGGAGCTGATGCCGCCGTCGACCAGGAACGTCGAGCCGGTGATGAACGACGCGTCGTCGCTGGCCAGGAAGGCGACGGCGGCGGCCAGTTCCTCGGGTTCGGCAAACCGGCCGAGCGGCACGTGCACCAGCCGGCGCGCGGCACGTTCGGGATCCTTGGCGAACAGCTCCTGCAGCAGCGGGGTGTTCACCGGGCCCGGGCACAGCGCATTGACCCGGATGCCCTGCCGGGCGAACTGCACACCGAGCTCGCGTGACATGGCCAGCACGCCGCCCTTGGACGCGGTGTAGGAGATCTGCGAGGTGGCCGAGCCCAGCACCGCGACGAACGATGCGGTGTTGATGATCGACCCCTTCTGCGCGGGCACCATGTGCCGCAGCGCGGCCCGGCAGCACAGGTACACGCTCTTGAGGTTGACGTCCTGCACCTTCTGCCAGGCCGGCAGTTCGGTGTTCTCGATCAGGTCGTCGTCCGGGGGGCTGATGCCGGCGTTGTTGAACGCGATGTCGACGCCGCCGTGCACCCTGAACGTGGTGTCGAACAAATTGTTCACGGCGTCCTCGTCGGAAACGTCGACCTGTACGAACGTCACGTTGAGTTCGTCGGCGACGGCCTGGCCGGTCGTCGGGTCGACGTCCCCGATGACGACGACGGCTCCCTCGTCGCGCATCCGCTTCACCGCGGCCAGCCCGATGCCGCTGGCGCCGCCGGTGACGACGGCGACCTTGTCCTTGAGTCGCTGGGACAGATCCATTAGCCCTCCTGTACGGCGAAGAACACGTTCTTGGTTTCGGTGAAATGCTCCGGGGCGTCCGGCCCGAGTTCGCGGCCCAGCCCGGACTGCTTGAACCCGCCGAACGGGGTGTTGTACCGGACCGACGAGTGCGAGTTCACGCTCAGGTTGCCGGCCTCCACGGCCCGGGATACCCGCAGTGCCCGGGACAGGTTGTCGGTCCAGATCGACCCGGACAGACCGTATTCGGTGGCATTGGCCAGGGCGATGGCGTCGGCCTCGTCCTCGAACGGCAGCACGGCCACCACCGGGCCGAAGATCTCCTCGGTCACGGTGCGGTCGGTGCGCGCCGGGGTCAGCACGGTGGGCGCGAACCAGTAGCCGGGGCCGTCCGGCGCGGAACCCCGGAACGCGATGGGCGCATCGTCGGGGACGTAGGCGGCCACCGACTCCCAGTGCGGTCTGGACACCAACGGACCCATCTCGGTGTCCCGGGCGGTCGGATCGCCCACGATGACACCCTTGACCGCGGGTTCGAGGAGCTCCATGAACCGGTCGTACACGTTGCGCTGCACCAGGATCCGGCTGCGTGCGCAGCAGTCCTGCCCGGCGTTGTCGAAGACACCGTAGGGCGCCGTGGCGGCGGCACGCTCGATGTCGCAGTCGTCGAAGACGATGTTGGCGCTCTTGCCGCCCAGTTCGAGCGTGACCCGCTTGACCTGTTTGGCGGCCCCGGCCATCACCCGCGTGCCGACCTCGGTGGACCCGGTGAACACCACCTTGCGGACTCCCGGATGGGTGACGAAGCGATCCCCGATCACCGACCCGCGGCCGGGCAGCACCTGGAACAGGTCCGGGTCCAGGCCCGCCTCGACGGCCAGTTCGCCGATCCGCAGGGTGGTCAGCGGGGTCCATTCGGCGGGTTTGATCAGCACCGCGTTGCCCGCGGCCAGCGCCGGCGCGAACCCCCACGAGGCGATCGGCATCGGGAAGTTCCACGGCGTGATGATCCCGACCACCCCAAGCGGTTCGTGGAACGTCACGTCGAGGCCGCCGGCCACGGGAATCTGCTTGCCGCTCAACCGTTCCGGGGCGGCCGAATAGAACTGCAGCACATCGCGGACGTGTCCGGCCTCCCATTCGGCCGCGCCGATCGGGTGCCCGGAGTTGGCGACTTCCAGCTCGGCCAGCTCGCCGATGTGCGCGTCGACGGTGGCGGCGAACGACCGCAGCACCGCGGCCCGTTCGGCGGGGGCCGCGGCCGCCCACCGCTGCTGGGCGACCCCGGCGCGGGCCACCGCATCGTCGACGGCGTCGACGTCGAGCCGCTCGACGGTGCGCAGCACCGCCTCGGTCGCGGGATTGATCACTTCACTGGACGTGCTCACGGCATCCTCTCCGTCGCATGGTCGCGCGCCGCGGCCACCAGCCCGGCGAACAGGCGCAGGTCGTCGAGCCGCTCCTCCGGATGCCATTGCACCGCAACGCAGAAGCCGTCCCCGGGCAATTCGATCGCTTCGATGACACCGTCGGCGGCGTCGGTGGCGGCCACCATCAACCCGTGCCCCAGGCCGGCGATCGCCTGGTGGTGATAGCACTGCGCCTCGGTCGACTCCCCGACGAGCGCGGCGACCCGCGTACCCGGCACCGTGCGCACCGTCGAGGTGGTGAACACCGCGTCGCCCGCCTGATGGCCGGTATGCCCGAGGGTGTCGGGCAGATGCTGGTTCAGCGTCCCGCCGAGGGCGACGTTGAGGACCTGGGCGCCGCGGCAGATGCCCAGTATCGGCAGCCGGCGCGCCAGGGCTCCGCGCAGCAGGGCGAATTCCCAGGTGTCCCGATCACGCGCCGGCTCATCGGTTTTCCGGTGTTTGACGTGACCGTAGGCGGCGGGGTCCACATCCCGGCCGCCGGTCAGAACGAGGCCGTCGAGCCCGTCGAGCACACGTTCGGCGATCGTGTCGTCGACCGGTTGCGGGGGCAGCAGGGTGGCGATGCCGCCGGCCCGGGTGACCCCGTCGATGTAGATCGCGGGCAGGAACGACGCTTCGACGTCCCACACCCCGCTGCTGGCCTTCTGCAGGTAGCTGGTCAGGCCCACGACGGGCCGCACCAGATCCCGGCGAGCAGACGCATAGGGCCCCGAATCGGCGCTATTCGAGGGACCTTCGTGTCTGCTCGCGATGGGATCAGAGGCGCTCAAAGCCCCGCACCCTTTCCCAGTCGGTGACCGCGGAGTTGAAGGCGGCCAGTTCCACCCGCGCATTGTTCAGGTAGTGCTCCACCACCTCGTCGCCGAACGCGGTGCGGGCCACCGCCGAGGCCTCGAACAAACCGGCGGCCTCGGCCAGGGTGCTCGGAAGTCGTTGCGCCGAACCGGTATACGCGTTTCCGGCACAGGGCTCCTCGAGTTCGAGGCCGCGCTCGATGCCGTGCAGGCCGCCGGCGATCAGCGCCGCGACCGCCAGATACGGGTTGACGTCCCCGCCGGGAGCGCGGCACTCCATCCGCATGCCGTGGCCGTGGCCCACCACCCGCAGCGAACACGTCCGGTTGTCCATCCCCCAGGCGACCGCCGTGGGCGCGAAGCTGCCGTCGACGAATCGCTTGTAGGAGTTGATGTTCGGCGCGTAGAACAATGTCAGTTCGCGCAGCGTCGCGAGCTGACCGGCCACGAAACTGCGGAACATCGCCGACATGTCCTGGCCGTCGGCGAACACCGCGGATCCGTCGGCGCCGCGCAGCGAGATGTGGATGTGGCAGCTGTTGCCCTCGCGCTCATCGTATTTCGCCATGAACGTCAGCGATTTGCCGTGCTGATCGGCGATCTCCTTGGCGCCGTTCTTGTAGATCGTGTGGTTGTCACAGGTGACCAGCGCGTCGGCGTAGCGGAACGCGATCTCCTGCTGGCCCAGGTTGCACTCGCCCTTGACGCCCTCGCAGTACATGCCGGCGCCGTCCATGCCCAGCCGGATGTCGCGCAGCAGCGGCTCCATCCGGGTGGACGCGAGCATCGCGTAGTCGACGTTGTAGTCGCTGGCCGGTGTCAGTCCCCGGTAGCCGGCCTGCCACGCGTCGCGATAGGTGTCGTCGAACACCATGAACTCGAGTTCCGTGCCCACAAACGCGCGCAGGCCCAGCCGGTCGAGCCGGTCGAGCTGCCCGCGCAGGATGGTCCGCGGCGCGGCCGGCACCCGCGCCCCGCCGTCGAACGACAGATCGGCCATCACCAGGGCGGTACCCGGCAGCCACGGCAGCAGCCGCAGCGTGGCGAAGTCCGGGGTCATCACCATGTCGCCGTAGCCGGTCTCCCAGCTGCTCATCGCGTAGCCGTCGACGGTGTTCATGTCCACGTCGACGGCCAGCAGGTAGTTGCAGCATTCGGCGCCGTGGGCGGCCACGTCCTCGACGAACAGCCGCGCCGACACCCGCTTGCCGGTGAGCCGGCCCTGCATGTCCGCGAACGCCACGATGACGGTGTCGACCTGCCCCGCAGCCACCAGTGAATGAAGATCGGACTGCGTCAGCATCGGCACTCCCTTCCCGTGCGAGTCAACCATTGGACCGCCGCCACCCGTCGGTGTCCCTGCACAGATTTACACAACCTTCACTCCAAAGGTAGGACAGCAGACCAATAGCGTCTTATTCTCCCCGGAGGGACAATTCAAGAATCAGGCAGGAGATCGCTGTGCCCGAAGGCCACGAACTGCTCGACGAGGACGAACGGCACCTCGCCACACTCGGCTACGCCCAGGAACTGCACCGGTCCTGGTCGGGCTTCTCCAACTTCGCCATCTCGTTCTCGATCATCTCGATCCTGGCGGGCTGCTTCACGTCGTTCGGCCTGGGCTGGAACAACGGCGGGCCGGCCGCGATCGCCTGGGGCTGGCCGATCGTCTCGGCGTTCATCCTCATCATCGGGCTGTGCATGTCCGAACTGGTCTCGGCCTTCCCGACCTCCGGCGGAATCTATTGGTGGGCAGCCAAACTCGGCGGACCGAAGGCCGGCTACTACACCGGCTGGCTCAACCTGATCGGCCTGATCGCGATCCTGGCGTCGGTCGCCTACGGTTGCGCCACCTTCCTGGACCTGACGCTGGGCACCTTCAGCCAGACCTGGCTCGACGGCTACAGCCTGAAGCGGACCTTCGCGCTGTTCGTGGTCATCCTGGCGGTCTCGGCGATCATCAACATCTTCTCGAGCCACCTGCTGGCGGTGCTCAACAACATCTCGGTGTGGTGGCACGTCATCGGTGCGGCCGCGGTGATCGGAATCCTGTTCCTGGTTCCCGATCAACACGCCAGCTTCTCCGACGTGTTCGCCAAGACCATCAACAACAGCGGCATGTTCGGCGGCACCACCTCCGGATGGGGCTGGCTGCTGTTCGTGCTGCCGATCTCGGCGATCCTGACCCAGTACACGATCACCGGGTACGACGCCTCCGCGCACCTGTCCGAGGAGACCAAGAGCGCGGCCAACGCGGCCGCCAAGGGCATCTGGCGGTCCATCTTCTACTCGGCCATCGGCGGCTGGATCCTGTTGCTGAGCTTCCTATTCGCCGTGCAGGACGCCGACGGGGTCTCCACCGGCGGCGGCGCCGTGGTGACGATCTTCAACCAGGCCCTGCCGCAGAACATGGTGGTGCTGGTGCTGTTCATCTCCACCGCCGGTCAGTTCTTCTGCACCACCGCGTGCCAGACCAGCGCGTCGCGCATGCTGTTCGCGTTCAGCCGCGACCGCGCCGTGCCCGGCCACCAGCTGTGGGCGAAGGTCAACGCCAACCGGGTGCCGTCCGCGGCCGTCATCATCACGGCCACGCTCGCCGCGGTCATCACCCTGCCCGCCCTGGTCGAGGTGGACATCAACGGGGCTCCCGTCCCGGTGGCGTTCTTCGCTGTGGTGTCGATCGGCGTCGTCGGCCTGTACCTGTGCTTCGCGGTGCCGATCTTCCTGCGCTGGCGGATGGGTGACCGGTTCGAGGCCGGCCGGTGGAACCTGCGCGGCCATCACCGGTGGATGGCGCCGGTCGCGGTCATCGAGATCATCATCACCTCGGCGATCGCGATGTTCCCGACCTCCTCGGGCGGGGTGCCCTGGAACACCGGGGCGTTCGCCTGGAAATACGTCAACTACACCCCGCTGTTGGTCGGCGGCGTGCTGCTGCTGCTCTTCGTCTATTGGCACGTGTCGGTGAAGCACTGGTTCACCGGTCCGATCAAGCAGGTCGAGCTGACCGGCGACGAAGTGCACGAGCTCGAATAGGCCCCCGCAATAGGCCCACCCGCGGGTGGGTCCCGCGCCCCTCGTGCCTACCGGCCGAGGGGCGCGGTCCTGTGCGGACCACGATGGTGGCCGCAGCGGTGATCTGTGCAGGCAACCGCCGTCGTCCCGACCATGCCTCAGCCGCCGCGACCGGCATGGGTTCAGACCAGACGCGTGATTCCCGGATAGGCGTCGAAACCGCGATCGAAGCTCATGAGTCGGGTGATGCCATGACGCGCCATCACCGCGAGATGAAGAGCGTCCCGCGCCGAAAGATGTTGATAGCGCAACACGATGTCCTTGGCATGCTCCGCGTCATCACGCGCGATCGGTAGGACATCGTCGACCACACCGAGTACCGCGTCGAACGCCGGTTGAATCGCTTCGCGCCGGTTGATGGCCACATAGCGGTGGCAGATCTCTTGCAGTACCTCGACATCGGTGATCAACCGCTCGCCGCACATCTTCGCAGTCAGGGCTGAGCAGCTCCGGAATGCTGCCTCACCACGTGCTGGTGCGCATGACCACCTCGGCCGCGAACTGCGCCGTCGATTCCGCGGCATTGCGGCGGGCGACCATGTCGACCACCCGGAAATCGCCGTACACGTAACGCTGGCTGGCGCCGGCGACCGCCCGGGCGGCCGGGGTGCTGACCAGCGCGGTGGTGTTCATCTCGACCGGCGGGCACTGCGGGTCGCGAATCCGGCCGTCCTGATCGGCAACGGCGGGGTGGCCCCGGTCGATGACCACCAGCGCGGTGAACCGGTCCAGCCGGGTGGCGGCGAGCTCCCAGGCCAGCTCCGCCCCGGCCCGGTCGCCCACGATGACGGCCCACCGCACGCCGACGGTGTCGAGCATCCCCAGCACCGACCCCGGGGTGAGCCGCGGGTCGGACCCGATGACGACCGTGCGCAGCGACGCGGTGTGCAGGCGGTCGCACACCGCGTCGTACGCCGCCACCGCCTGCTGGGCCGCACCCAGGAGCAACACCGCCGGGCTCTGTTCCGGGCCGGTCACACCGACGGGGACCGGATAACCATCAACGGTCATCATCGTCGAGACCACCGGGCCACGCTACCGCCCGCCGCGGCACCGCGGAGCCGTTTCAGGCGGCCCGCATCCGCTGCACCTGGCGGTCGACCACATCGGTAAAGGTTTGCGGCAGCGTCGCTTTGACCGGTATCGACGGATCCTCGGTGGGGAACACCAGGCCGAACACGGCGTACCGGCCGACGTTGGCGAACGCCATGTAGACGCTGCTCTGCTGCCCGGCCAGGTCCATCGTCTGCCGGTAGCTCAGCGTCCCGGTGTCCGAGGGCAGCCGGGAGGTGGTGATGGGGATCCCCTCCGACTGCGGGTCGAAGAACGTTTCGAAGTGTTCGCATCTGGCGGCCGTGGCCGCCAGGGCATCGAGGTCCAGCGACCACGACAGCACGGTCATCTCGATGTGCGCGCCGTTGTAGGCGACCGTGTACTTCGCGGCGCTGCCCGGGCCGCGCTGAGCCGACTTCGCGATCACGTCCGTCAGCGCATTGGCGCAGCCGGGCGGCTTGGACAGCATCGACGGCGGGGCGCCGGCGGCGTCCGGGACACCCGGATCCTGGCGGATGCGGTCGAACCGCACCCCGGCCGGGAAGTCGTGCGCGGTCAGCAGCATCCTCTCCAGGGTGGCGCCCGGCCAGGTCGGCGTGCCCGGCACCACCGAACTGCAGGCGGTCAACCCGAACAACACGACCGCAACCGCACCCCGGGCCATCCGCCGACCGACCATGGGCTCAGGGTAGGCGATCCAGGGTGGTCGTGATCGTCCGCCGCGGCGGGGCGCCGGCGTCGATCAGGTCCCAGACGGCGTCGAGGTCGACGTGGGCGGTCAACAGGTCGGCCAGCACGTCCAGTTGCGCGTCGCGGCGGCCCGCGACTTCGGTGTCGGCGGCGACGACGAAACCGTCCCGGCCGGCGGCGGCCGCGGCGGCAACCAGCCAGTCGCGCCGCAGGGCGTCGTTGTCCAGCAGGCCGTGCCAGTGTGTGCCGCACACCGCCCCGCGCCGCAGCCCCACCCCGAGCCAGTCGTCGGCGTCGGCCCGGGTGAGTTGCCCGTGGTGGATCTCGTACCCGGTCGGCGTCCCGGTGTGCCGGGCCAGCGTCTTGTCCGGGGCGAACGTGATGTCGGCGTCGAGCAGTCCCAGCCCCGGGACGCCGCCCGCGCCCGACTCCACCGGGTCCTCGATGTGCCGGCACAACATCTGGAATCCGCCGCACACCCCGAGCACCGCGCGGCCGACCGCGGCGTGCGCGGCGATGGCGGTGTCCAACCCGCGGTCCCGCAGCCAGGCCAGGTCGGCCACGGTGGCCTTGCTGCCCGGGATGACCACGACGTCGGCGTTCGCCAGGTCCGCCGCGTCGTGCACCCACCGCACCACCACGCCCGGCTCGCAGGCCAGGGCCTCCAGGTCGGTGGTGTTGGAGATGCGCGGCAACCGGACCGCGGCGACGTCGAGCACCTCACGGCCGCGCGGCGGTTGCGGCACCCCGAGGGTCCGGCCGGCCGCCACCGACAACGAGTCCTCGGTGTCCAGCCACAGTTGGTCGCAGTACGGGATGACGCCGTAGGTGGGCCGGTCGGTCAGCTCGTCCAGCCGGCGCAGGCCCGGCGCCAGCAGGGCCGGATCGCCGCGGAACTTGTTGACCAGAAACCCGGCGATCAGCGCCTGATCGGCGGGCTCCAGGACTGCGACGGTGCCGAAGAAGTGCGCCAGGACACCGCCGCGGTCGATGTCGCCGACGACGAGCACCGGCAGCTCCGCGGCGCGGGCCAGTCCCATGTTCGCCAGATCCGTCGCGCGCAGGTTGATCTCGGCCGGCGATCCGGCGCCTTCACATATCACCACGTCGAATTCGGTTCGCAGCGCGGCTAATTCGTCGGCGACGACGGCGGCCAGCCGGTCCCGGTGCGCGACGTAGTCGACGGCACGGACCTGCCCGACGACCCGGCCGCGCACCACCAACTGCGACGTGCGGTCGCTGCCCGGCTTGAGCAGCACCGGGTTGAAGCGGGTGTGCGGTTGCAGTCCGGCGGCGGCGGCCTGCATCGCCTGCGCCCGGCCGATCTCGCCGCCGTCCACCGTCACCGCCGAATTGTTGGACATGTTCTGCGCCTTGAACGGCGCGACGCGAATTCCCTTGCGCGCCAGCAGTCGGCACAGCCCGGCGACCACCATCGACTTGCCGGCGTCGGACGTGGTCCCGGCAACCAGCAGCGCGCCGCTCACGTTCTTTCGCCGAGCAGACGCAAAGGGCCCACAATTTCGGCCGAAACCTCCGCCTTTGCGTCTGCTCGCGCGGTCACAGCCGGGTCAGGATCTCGGCGCCGTCGTCGGTGACCACCAGGGTGTGCTCGAACTGCGCGGTCCACTTCTTGTCGCGGGTGGCCACCGTCCAGCCGTCGTCCCAGATCTCGTAGTCGAGTGCGCCGAGGTTGATCATCGGCTCGATCGTGAACGTCATCCCGGGTTCGATGACGGTCTCGACCGACGGCTGGTCGTAGTGCAACACGACCAGGCCGTTGTGAAAAGTGGTGCCGATGCCGTGTCCGGTGAAATCGCGAACCACGTTGTAGCCGAACCGGTTTGCATACGCCTCGATGACCCGGCCGACGACCGAGAGCTGCCGGCCCGGCTTGACGGCCTTGATGGCCCGCATCGTCGCCTCGTGGGTGCGCTCGACGAGCAGCCGGTGTTCCTCGGATACGTCACCGGCCAGGAAGGTGGCGTTGGTGTCGCCGTGCACCCCGTCGATGTAGGCGGTGACGTCGATGTTGACGATGTCGCCGTCCTCGATGACCGTCGAGTCCGGGATGCCGTGACAGATGATCTCGTTGAGCGACGTGCAGCAGGACTTCGGGAATCCCTTGTAACCCAGCGTCGACGGGTAGGCGCCGTGGTCGAGCATGTAGTCGTGGGCGACCCGGTCGAGGTGGTCGGTGCTCACGCCGGGCGCGACCGCCCGGCCCGCCTCGGCCAGGGCGCCGGCGGCGATCCGGCCGGCGACGCGCATCTTCTCGATCACCTCGGGGGTCTGCACCCACGGCTCGGAGCCCTCGCGCACGGTGGGCTGCCACGCGTACTCGGGGCGGGGTATCGACTTGGGGACCGGCAGCGTCGGGGACAGCTCGCCGGGCCGCAGGGCGGTACGAACGGACATGTCTAGAGACTAACTTCCCACCGACTTCTGCATGAGGGTCGTCGCCCCGCTCGCCGGCACCCGCACGCAGATACCGGCGCGAGAACCGGAATCTCACAATGAGACGAGAACCGGAATCTCACAATGAGAGAGGACTGCTACCGTCATGCCGGTGACCGAGTCCATCCACCTGCTGAACCAGCTCAACTACCGCACGACCGTGGAAACCGACGAGCGGGTGGTCATGGAGATGGACAACCGTCCCGATCTGGTCAACGTGCGCGGCGCCCTGCAGGGCGGGCTGCTGGCCACGCTGATCGACATCGCCGCCGGCATCCTGGCGGGCCGGCACGTCGGCGCCGACCAGGACGTCACCACCGCCGATCTGCACATCAACTATCTGGCCCCGGTGGTCGAAGGACCCGCCCGCGCCGAGGCCATCATCGTGCGGGCGGGCAAACGCCTGATCGTGACGGCCGTCGACGTCAAAGACGTCGCCCGGGACCGGCTGGCGTGCCGCGCGACGCTCAGTTTCGCGGTTCTCGATCGGCGCTGAACCCGTGACACCCGACGTCGCCCCGAAGTCGCGGCAGGCCTGGCAATTCGTCCGGCAGATGCTGGCGGACATGACGCAGATGGTGCTCGACGACGCCGAGACCGAGCGGGAGACGCTCGAGGGACTGCGGGTGATCGCCCGGATCTCGGCCCTGTGCGCGCAGCTGTCCGTCGAGTCCGACCCCGAACGCCCCCGGTTCTTCGACATGAGCCCCCCCGGACAGATGGTCGGCGGGCCGAACCCGGACGGCAACTACTACCTGGCCATGATCCGCGGCGACCGGACCTACCGGGTGACGGGCACCCGCGGCTCGACGGCCTATCTGGGCTTCCAGATCCTGGCCGGCACGGGCCTGACGCCACGCCGGATGTCCGGCTATGTCAGCGACACCGACCTGGCGCTGCGCGACGGCGCATTCACCATGGTGCTCTCCGAACACCGACCCGACGGGGACGAACACTGGGTGCCGATCCCCGCCGACGCGTCGTCGATCGTGGTGCGCGAATACGTCGGCGACGCGGCCGCCGAACGGCCCGCGACGTTGCACATCGAAACACTGAATACCATTGCCCCGCAACCACTTACCGACGACGAGCTGGCCGAGCAGTTCACTTCGATGGCCTGGACGCTGGCCAAGCTGGCCACCCTGCACCGCACCATCAAGCCCGAACTGCTGACCACCCCCAACGTCCTGCTGACCGCCGAGGCCGCCGACCTCGGTGCCGCCGACACGACACCGGACAACCTGTACATGATCGGCACGTTCCGCCTCGAGCCCCAGCAGGCGCTGGTCCTCGACATCGACCCGCCCGACACCCGCTACTGGAACGTGGCGCTGGAAAATGTCTGGCACGAGTGCCTCGAACCGCAGCGCCGGCACAGCAGCGTCACCAATAGCGCGGTGTCGCCCGGCGTCGACGGGCGGGTGCGAATTGCGATCTCCGACCGCGATTTTCGCGACCTCACGGCCGCAGACCACTGGCTCGACACCGGCGGGCGCCGACGTGGTTTCGTCATCCTGCGCTGGCTGGACAACCCGCAACCACCGGCCGTGACGGCGACCGTCGTCGATGCGGGGCACCCATGAACCGGTTCGACCCCGACACCCTGATTGCGCAGGCCTGCGAGATGGCCGGCTGCGACGATTTCGGCGACTTCGGTTACGGCACAACGTGGCAGGATGGCCTGGGATTGCTGACCGACGGGCTGGCGCGTCAGGCCCGACTGTCGCCGCTGGGGATCGAGATCGCGTGCGGAGACATCCTGCGCGCATTGGTCAATCGGCTGCAGATCGTCGCGCACCGCACCGCCCATCCCGAGGTCGCCGACGGTCGGATCACCCGGCCGATCGTCATCGTCGGCCAGCCGCGCACCGGCACCACGATCCTCTACGACCTGCTGGCCCAGGACCCCGATCTGCGGCCACCGCTGACGTGGGAGGTCGACTACCCCTGTCCCCCACCACAACCCGAGACCTATCACGACGATCCGCGGATCGCGCAGACACAGGCCACGCTGGAGGCCTCCGAGCTGATCATCCCCGGCTTCCTCAAGTTCCACCCGATGGGCGCCCTCGTCGGGCAGGAGTGTGTGCGGATCTTCGCCGGCGAGTTCACATCGATGATCTTCAGCGTCCAATACCGGCTGCCGGACTACTACCGCTGGCTGCTCTACGACGCCGACCACGCGGCGGCCTACCGGTTTCACCGAATCTTCCTGCAGCACCTGCAATCCGGGGTGCCCGGCCAGTGGCTGCTGAAGTCACCGGCACACCTGTGGCAACTGGACACCCTGCTGGCCGAGTATCCCGACGCGCTGATCGTGCAGACCCACCGGGACCCGGTGAACGTCATCTCCTCCATCACCGCGCTGACGGGCCTGTTGCGCCGGATGGCCTCCGACGACGTCGACCTGGCCGAGTGCGCGGCGCAGTCCTATGAGGAGATCACCGTCGGGCTGGAACGCTCGATGTCGGTGCGGGACAACCTGTCCGACGACCGGGTGATCGATGTGCTGTTCGCCGACTTCATGCGGGACCCGTTCGCGACCATCGCGACCGTCTACGACCGGCTGGGCCGCGAGCTGCGCCCGGACACCGAGCGGCGGATGCGCGACTTCCTGGCCGGTCATCCCGGGGACGGCGGCGGGGGCCGGTACACCTGGGCCGACACGGGCCTTGACGCCGGCGAGGTACGCGACCGGGTGCGCGGCTATCAGGAGCGCTACGGGGTTCCCAGCGAGCCGATCAGGTGAACCGGCGGCGCAACGCCCGCTCGGCCATCGCCCGACCGAAACCCTTCTTGCGCGGGCCGCGGATGTCAACGGACCCCCAGGTCACCTTCCCGGTGAGCACGACGTGCGGCTTGCCCTCCGCGGGCTGATTGACCCGGTGGTCGTGCGCACTGCCGACGATCACCTCGACGTCGTCGATCGACACGCTCGCGCCCTCGGGCAGGCGCAGATCCAGGGAACCGAACTTCATGTCCAGTTCGATGACGACGATCGGGCCGGCGAAGCGCGCGTGGGTCAGGTCGAGATCCACCGAACCCATCCGGCGCACCAGCGTCAGCCGGGTGGGAACCATCCACTCGCCACGCCGCTCGAGCGAGCCCATCACGCCGCGCAGCTCGAGGTGGTCGGTGGCGGAGGTGACGATGGCGCCGGGACCGGGCAGATCGTCGACCAGCGCGTCCAGTTCGTCGCGCATGCGCGCCGTCGCGACCCGCATCGAGCGGTCCTCGAACTCACCTATGTCGAGCAGTCCGAGCGCGACGGCGTTGTGCAGGCGGCGCAGGGTGCCGTTGCGGTCGGCATCGGAGATGCGCATCGGAACGGGGTTCGAAACGGGTTGGAGCTCGAATCCGGACATGACCGGACCAGTCTACGGCCGCGGCGGCCGTCGCCGAGCCGTCAGGCCAGGTAGCCGGGGGGCAGTGCGTCGAACATCACCTTCGTCATCCGCACCGCGTACTCCGAACTGCCGCCGCCGACGATCAGTGACGCGAATGCCAGGTCCCCGCGATAACCCGCGAACCAGGCGTGCGAACCCCCGTTGAACTCCGCCTCGCCGGTCTTGCCGCGGACGTCCCCGCAGCAGTCGCCGAGTTCCTTCGCCGTCCCGCTGGTGACCACCATCCGCATCATCGAGCGCAACCCGTCGAGCATGTCCGCACCGATGGGCGGCTGCTGCTGGGCCTTGACCTGCGTGGGCCGGCCCACGATCAGCTGCGGCACCGGGGTCCGCCCGGCCGCGATGGTGGCCGCCGCCAGCGCCATGCCGAACGGGCTGGCCAGCACCTTGCCCTGGCCGAAGCCGTCCTCGGTGCGCTCGGCCAGGTCGACGGTCGGCGGGACGGACCCGGTCACCGTGGGCAGCCCGTCGATCACGTAGTCGGCGCCGATGCCGTACTGGGCGGCGGTCTGGTTCAGCGCCCGCGGCGGCATCCGGCTGGCCAGCTCCGCGAACGTGGTGTTACACGAGTTGGCGAAGGCCCGCGCCATCGGCACGGTCCCCAGGTCGAACTTGTTGAAGTTCGGCACCACCCGATGCCCGATCTCGGCCTCGCCCGGGCAGCCCAGCGGGGTGTCCGGCGTCGCCATGTCGCGTTCCATCGCCGCACCGGCGGTGACGATCTTGAACGTCGAGCCGGGCGGGTAGAGGCCCATGGTGGCGGTCGGTCCGTCGGAATCCGCCGCGGCGTTCTGCGCGACGGCCAGGATCTCGCCCGTCGACGGTTTGATCACGACGAGCATCGCCTTGCGCCACTGCCAGTCCACGGCCCGCTGGGCGGCGTCCTGCACGACGCGGTCGAGCGTGATCGACACCGACGGCGCGGGTGCGGGCGCGACGTCGTTGAGGACGTCGACGTCCAGTCCGTTCTGGTTGACGCTGACGACCTCCCAGCCGGCCGCCCCGTCGAGCTGGTTGATGACGGCCTTCTTGACCTCCCCGACGATGGCCGGGGCGAAGGCGGGGTCGGTGGGCAGCAGGTCGGCGATGGGCGTGACGACAACGCCCGGCCGCTGCGCGATCGCCGGTGCGACGCGGTCGTTGTCGTCCTTGTTCAGGGTGATCAGGTCCATGCGCGCCGCCGCGCTGGTCTGTTCGGCGAGCCGCTGCGGGTTGTCCAGGGCGTTGTCGAAGGGCCGCAGCGCGTCGACCACCGCCCGCGCCGTCGTCATCAGCTCGGGGCCGGCGAGTTTGGCGTCGAGGCTGTAGCGGTACAGGTTGCCCGGCCGCAGCACGTCGGTGCCGCCGAGTTCGTTGACTGAGGCGCGTTCGGGCGCGTCGGCCCGCAGCTCGAGGGTCTGATGATCACCCAGCTTTGGATGCAAACCCGTTGCGGCCCAACGGACTTCCCAGCGTCCCTCGTTGCGGACCAAGTTGAGCTGGCCGTCGTATGTCCAGGTGCGGTCCTTGGGTAGGTGCCAGGTGTAGCGGTAGTCGACGGTTCCGGTGTCCTCGGTGAAACCGGAGCCGAGCACCTGGGCGTCCAGATGGCTGGCCTGCAGGCCGGCCCAGGAGGCGTTGAGCGTGTTGCGGGCGTCGTCCGGGCGGTCGGTCAGCTGCGCCGCGGCCGTGGTGTCGCCGGTGGCCAGCCGCGCGAAGAACTGGGCGGCGGTCGGGGCGGGCCCGTCGGGCTTCGGTGTGCAGGCCGAGACCCCGCTGCCGATCAGCGCCGCTACGGCCATCACTGAAACGTGTGTGACTGTTGATCTCATTGTGACCATTGAGGCTGATGTTAAGACCAGCGGCGCGCAGTGGCGCGCAGCGACACCCCCACTCCCATCCATTCAGCGTCCACAGCGACGTCCACTCGCGCGATGTCGCAGTGGACGCTCACTCACTCGAAAATTGGTGACCACGGGTTGGTTGAGTGGGTGGTGTCTGGTGTTAGGCGACGGTGGTGTGGGGTTCGAGGGTGACGTCGTAGCCGAGTGCTTGGAGTTGTTTGATGGCGTTGTTCTTG
>WBZP01000484.1_pt2 | contig 52379 bp, 54 predicted proteins | sample 5204301 | NCBI WGS metagenome assembly WBZP01 (sample SAMN12412401, study PRJNA552823) | activated sludge metagenome | isolation source: activated sludge from nitrification reactor of wastewater treatment plant... | place: USA: Pennsylvania | collected 2017
GCACCAGACCACGCCGGTGATGATCAGTAGCACGAAGAGTATCAACGCAAAGTTCAAACCGCCTCCCGCTCGCTATTTGTCGCCCACACGAAGCACGGCGAGGAAGGCTTCCTGCGGAATCTCCACGTTGCCCACCTGCTTCATACGCTTCTTGCCCGCCTTCTGCTTCTCCAGCAGCTTCTTCTTCCGTGTAATGTCGCCGCCATAACACTTGGCGAGTACGTTCTTGCGCAGCGCCTTGATCGTCTCGCGCGCAATGATGTGCGCACCGATCGCCGCCTGCACCGCCACATCGAACATCTGTCTGGGTATCAGTTCGCGCATCTTGGCGGCGACTTCGCGACCGCGGTAAATCGCGTTTTGCCGATGCACTATTAGCGAGAGCGCGTCCACCTTTTCGTTCGCCACCAAGATATCAAGCTTGACGACGTCAGCGCCACGAAATTCCTTGAACTCGTAATCGAGCGAGGCGTAGCCGCGCGATACCGACTTGAGCTTGTCGAAAAAATCGAATACCACTTCGGCCATCGGCAGTTCGTACACCAGTTGCACCTGGCGGCCGTGGTAATGCATATCGACTTGCGAGCCACGCTTGGATTCGCACAGCGTGATGACCGCGCCGAGGTATTCCTGTGGCACAAAGACCGTCGCCCGAATGATGGGCTCACGAATCTCCTCGATTTTCGGCGTTTCGGGCAGCTTGGACGGGTTTTCGACCATCACGATGGTTCCGTCGATCAGTTTGACCTCGTAGACGACGGTGGGCGCGGTCGTTATCAGATCCATGTCGAACTCTCGTTCGAGCCGCTCCTGTACGATCTCCATGTGCAGCAGGCCGAGAAACCCGCAGCGAAAACCGAATCCGAGGGCCTGCGAGACCTCCGGCTCATACTGCAGCGAGGCGTCGTTGAGCTTGAGTTTCTCGAGCGATTCGCGCAACTGATCGTACTGATTCGCCTCCACCGGGTACAGGCCGGCAAACACTTGCGCCTTGATTTCCTTGAAGCCGGGAAGCGCCTCGGCCGCAGGCCTGTCGACGGTCGTTACGGTGTCTCCGACCTTGGCGGACTTTAGTTCCTTGATACCGGAGATGATGAAACCGACCTCGCCCGTGGCCAGCCGCTCGCATGGCGATGCCTTCGGCGTGAAGACTCCCACCTGCTCGCACAGATGCGTAGTCGAGGTGGACATCAGCAAAACCCTGTCCTTTGGCCGCAATATGCCATCGACAACACGAACCAACATTACGACGCCAACATAGTTGTCAAACCAGGAATCGATTATCAGAGCCTTAAGCGGCTTGGCCTTATCACCTCGCGGTGCCGGCACTCGGGCAATGATCGCTTCGAGCACATCGTCGATTCCCTCGCCGGTCTTCGCGCTGGTCAGCACCGCGTCGGTCGCTTCGACACCGATCACGTCTTCGATTTCCTCTCGCGCCCGGTCTGTATCCGCCGACGGTAGATCAATCTTGTTGAGCACCGGGACGACTTCGACACCTTGCTCGATTGCGGTGTAGCAATTGGCGACAGTCTGTGCTTCTACGCCTTGGGACGCATCGACCACAAGCAGGGCGCCCTCGCAAGCGGCAAGAGAGCGGCTGACTTCGTAAGAGAAATCGACGTGCCCTGGCGTATCGATCAGGTTGAGATTGTAGGTCTCACCATCGCGCGCCCTGTACGACAGGGAGGCCGTTTGGGCTTTGATGGTAATGCCGCGCTCGCGCTCGAGATCCATCGAGTCGAGCACCTGTTCCTCCATCTCGCGATCGGAGAGTCCGCCGCAGCGCTGGATCAACCGATCGGCCAAAGTCGATTTGCCGTGATCGATATGCGCGATGATGGAGAAATTGCGTATGTGTTGCATCAGATGGAGCGGGCGGAAAAAAGGGTGCGACTGTCGGGCGGCATGTCGGCGCACCCTGTTGCGCACCCTCTCGGGAACGAGGCCACTGTAGCGAGTGCCTCAAAGAGGCTGGATTCTAACGGAAATCCGACAAATAGGCACGAACCGCCGCGGCATCCAGGACGTAGTGGCAAAGCTCCTTCCCGTCGCACTCGAGAACCGGAACCCGCTCATTGAATCGCGCCTCCAGTTGAGGATCGGCATCGACGTCGAGAACCTCCAGATCGAAACGCAATTCGATTTGAAGCCGGAGCAGACCTTCTTCCATTTCGCGGCAAAGGTGGCACCACTGACGAGAATACAGGGTGAGGCCTGGCGCCCCGCCAGGGCTACCTTTCATTCGGTGCCTTGATCGTGACGAACAACTGATTGTCCCCTCGCCGAACCAGCAACGTTAGGTTCTGACCCTTTTCCACGTTCGACACCAGTTTGTTGAATTGGTCCGGCGACCTGATTTCTGTGGTCGCTCCTTTGTGGATCGCAGACATGATCACGTCGCCCGCCTGAAGATCTAACCGCATTCCGTTGCGGACGTCTTCAACAAGCACGCCTGACGATACCTTGAGTTCCCGCTTCTGTTCTGCAGTGAGTTCGGAAAGCACTAGACCCAGTTGATTGGCGGCGGGTTCGGCTTTGGCCGGCTTGGACTTGCGCTGGGCCGATTTCTCTTCCGGGATCTCGGCCACGGCGACCAGCAGATCCCGCGTCTGTCCCTTGCGAAATACCTGGACCGTCGACTTGGTCCCAGGTTTGGTTCCACCGACGATGCGCGGCAGGTCAGAGGACTGGGAGACCGGCTTGCCGTCAAACTTCAGAATGATGTCGCCAGCCTCGACTCCCGCCTTGTCGGCCGGCCCGGCTTTCTCCACCGAACTGACGAGCGCACCTTGCGGTTTGGCGAGTCCAAACGAGTCAGAGAGTTCCTTCGTCACTTCCTGAATCACCACGCCAATCCGGCCGCGGCTCACCTTCCCCGAGGATCGCAACTGGTTCTGGATTTCCATCGCGATATCGATCGGAATCGCGAACGACAGGCCCATGAATCCACCGGTGCGGCTGTATATCTGTGAGTTGATGCCAACCACTTCGCCCTTCATGTTAAACAAGGGTCCACCCGAATTCCCCGGATTCACGGCAACGTCGGTCTGGATGAAAGGGACGAAATTCTCCTGCGGCAAAGAACGACCCTTCGCGCTGACGATTCCCGCAGTAACCGTGTTGTCGAAGCCGAAGGGTGAGCCGATCGCAATGACCCACTCTCCGACACGCAGTTTCGCGGGATCACCGAGGGTAACCTTGGGCAGATTGGAAGCATCGATCTTGATCAACGCAACATCGGTCCGTTTGTCTGCACCGATTACCTTGGCCTTGTACTCGCGCTTGTCCGTCAACCTGACGAGGATCTCCTCCGCCGCATCCACAACATGCGCATTGGTCAGAATGAAGCCGTCGCCACTAATGACGAACCCGGATCCGAGAGATTTGCTCTCGAAATCATGCGGCGTTCCACCAGGGGGCTGACGCGGAATGAACCGCTTGAAAAACTCGAACATCGGATCGTCTTCGTCGACTCCCGGCGGCAACTGAAATCCCGGCCGGCCCTTTTGCACCTGTGTCGTACTGATGTTCACGACAGCCGCACCCTGCTTTTCTGCGAGGTCTGCGAAATCAGGAAGGTCCCGTTGAGCATACGCTGGCAAAATGAACGCCGCCGCCATCGCGAACGCTGCTGTCAGCCAATGGCTTCGGCTCATGGCATCCTTCCCGGTATGCGGTTCGGCGCGCGGTCCACATGGCGAACCATCTGCGGTCCCGTCCCGAGCGATGTCGGGAGCAGTCGGAAGACAATCCAGCAAACTGCCAGAGCTACTAGGGAGCCGCTGATCGCACCGAAATCGCGGAAACTTGCGTCGCCCAAGCAGAAGATCCCAAGTGCGGCACCAATCAAGACTGCGAGAACGGGAACGAGGTATATCGTCAAAGACCATCTAGCCAGACTGCCGTCTGGGAGTCGAAGTACGACCCTGTCCCCAACGCGAGCCCCGATCCGGTTCGGCACGGAGAACTCGCAACCACGCTGACGGAACATCTGAGTCAGAACCGCACTCCGGCAACCGCCCGGTTCGCTACAACGGCCACAGCCTCCGTTCTCGGCATCGACCGCGATAATAGCCACTGCGCCGTCCAGGCGCTCGATCCGGGCAACCATGTCCATGATCCGGATTGTATTACTTTCGCCGCTGCTCTATTCCGTCCCCAAGCAATTTGACTGCGGTAGCCGGCACCTCGCCCAAAAGGGTCAGGACAAAGTCGCCTTGGATCCGCTTGTACACATTGAACGGTCCGGAACTGAACACCCCGACCCGCTCCGGATGATTCGACCGAATCGGTTCAATGAAAACCGATATGGCTGCCAAGCCGTCCGAAAATACTACATGAAAGGCCTCGGGCCGATCCGCTTGCATCCGACGTCGCATCCAGGTGCCTTGCTGGTAGCCGGGTAGCTGAGTGCGAAACACCCAGTCGCCTTCGTCGTTCGGCGAGTCAGTCGCCCTTGCGTTGATGATGCGCCAATCGGCCGACTTGTTTAAAAACCTCGGTTTGAGCTTGTCCTTGTCAACCTGTGCACCGATGGTCACATCGGTAAACATGAACTGTTCAATGGGCTCGCCGCGGTCGTTGACCATGCGCGTTCGCAGCAACAAGCCGGAAGCCGTGTCCGCCCACAGTTGATGGCCATAGCGCAGGCCATCTTTCGGCTCAAGAATCAGCATCTGACTCACTCGGCCAGCCACGCGGCCTATCTCCCCGATGCGAACCCGGTAGTACTCTGTGACCTTGGACAACGAGTCCGACAAACGCGCCGGGAATGTCCGCCCGCGCACAGACTGATCGATAATTACGGTTCGCTCTTCGGGCAAGTAGCACTTGACTTGGCTATTCACCCGGGTCACTTCGCGCGGACTCCCGTCCAGGACTTCGAGTTTCTCCCGCTCTCCGCCAGCGTCGACCACACGCGTAATGCGGGAAGTTTCGATCTGACTGCCGCTGGAGTAGGTGAATGAGCCGGAGTAGTTGAGCTTCTTGGTCGCGGAGACAATCTTGTTCAGCCACGCCACACCGTCGACAGGCTGTTCGGCCCCTAGGTGTGAGGAGCTGCCCGCGAACGCAAGCGCGAGCGGCCAACAAATCCACCTCATTGCATAGTCTCGTTGCGGGACTCGGCAACGGTGCGGACGTACTGTGCCACCCCGGACATCTTTGCGCTGGGAGAATGGGCCTGGTGCGCAATCAAATACTCGCGACCGAATGTGGCCCGGATCGGAATCTGGCTCTGGTCGGCCGAGACAACTGCGGCCACCGAGGAAATCGGGCTGGGTTTCGATTCTGGAACCGTGGCGCCCGGCGCGGGAGCCAGACGGGCGACCGTCTGCTCGTTTCTTGCTTGAAGATTGAGGCTCTGCGACACCCAAGCGACGGCCCCAACCCCCATTACCGAGGCCGCGAGCGGCAAAGCCCAGCGCAACCGGTTCGGCGCCGAGCGCTTGGGAAACGGTACGACAACGCTGGCTTCCGCCTCAATGCGCGACATGACCTTTGCGAGCACATCAGAGTCCAGACGGGCGTCTCCGCGCATGGAGTCCCCAATCAGGTGATAGGTACCCCATGTCCGCAATGTTTCGTCGTCGGAGCGAAGTCGCTCCAAAAGCGGCGAAGTGGAATCCTCGTCAAGGGCACCGTCCATCAGCGCGGAAATCTCTTCCTTCATTTCTGTCACCACCTCTTGTCTGGCGCCGTATCGAGCAACGGCCTCAACTTCTCTGCTATCGCCTCACGCGCACGAAAGATTCTCGACCGAACCGTCCCGATAGGACAGTCCATGATGCCTGCAATATCCTCGTAGCTCAGCCCTTCAATTTCGCGCAACGCGATGGCTGTGCGAAGTTCCTCCGGTAATGCGTCCATCGCCGAATTCACGGTCTCCCCGATCTGTTTTGATTGAAGCATGCGCTCGGGCGTATTGCTGTCTCGCAACTGTTCGCCATCATCGAAACTCTCAGCTTCTTCCGAGTCGAATTCGGTCGTCGTGGGCGCCCTGCGTCCTTGAGACACCAGATAATTCTTTGCCGTGTTGATTCCTATCCGGTACAGCCAAGTGTAGAACGCACTCTCACCCCTGAACGAGGGTAGCGCCCGGTAGGCTTTGATGAACGCCTCCTGGGCAACGTCTTCAACCTCGGCCGCATCGCGAATCAATCGAGACAACAAACGAACAAGCTTGCGCTGATATTTTGATACCAGCAAGCCGAATGCCTGTTTGTCGCCGCGTTGAGCGCGCTCCACCAGTTGCTGGTCTACTTCCCGGTCACTCATCTACCGACTTCGAAATATTCAGGGACGTGCGCTTCGTCATTCGAAGCGGCGCACAGTATATCCGATGCCGACGAGCCACTCGGCTGACCAACTGCCCGGCTTGTCCACAAGACACGACACCATACAAATAGTTCAGAGGGACTTGACCCGATTTGAGGCAGGTCAAAAGGAAGGGTCAATAGTAAGGTGATATATTCGGCAACCTTCTACGATGAATCTCTGCCAGCCCCCGTATCGTGCAACATTTCGACGTTCTCATCGTTGGCAGCGGTCTCGCGGGCCAATCGCTCGCCCTGCGTCTCGCAGCGCATCGGAAGGTCGCGTTGGTCACCAAACGGCAACTCGAAGACAGCGCCAGCAGTTGGGCGCAGGGAGGGATCGCGGCTGTGCTTGATCGCACCGATTCGATCGAGGCGCATATCCAGGACACCCTAACAGCCGGCGCGGGACTGTGCAGCAAAAGAGCCACGCGTTTCGTCGTCGAACATGGTCGCAAGGCAATCGAATGGCTGATTGCGCGCGGGGTACCCTTCACGCCCGACCCCGGTTCCGATTCCGGGTTCCACTTGACCAGGGAGGGTGGTCACAGCCATCGGCGGGTCATCCACGCTGCGGATGCCACTGGCGCGGCAGTTCAAACGACCTTGACCGATTTGGTTCGCGCACACCCCAACATCCGAATCTTTCAGCACCACATCGGAATCGACCTGATTACCGGTGCCAAGATAGGCATGGCTGATCGTGGTTGTCTGGGCGCCTACGTGCTCGATATCGACCAAGACCATGTCATAACCATAGCAGCTGCGCATACGGTTCTGGCTACCGGCGGCGCTGGAAAGGTATACCTCTACACCACCAATCCAGATACGGCGACCGGCGACGGCATTGCGATGGCGTGGCGTGCCGGGTGCAGGGTGGCTAACATGGAATTCGTCCAATTTCATCCAACCTGCCTCTACCACCCACACGCTAAGAGTTTTCTGATCTCTGAGGCACTGCGCGGCGAGGGCGGAATCCTGCGCCTGAATGACGGATCACGTTTCATGCCGTGGCATGATCCACGCGCGGAACTCGCCCCCAGGGACATAGTCGCGCGCGCCATCGACTTCGAAATGAAGAAGCACGGTTCGGACTGCGTCTTTCTCGACATGACGCACAAGCCGGCTCAGTTTCTCGTAGACCACTTCCCCAACATCCACGCGAACTGCATGAGCCTAGGTATCGACATGCGGATCGAACCCATTCCCGTGGTACCGGCGGCACACTATTCATGCGGCGGTGTGCGGACCGATCTGAACGCGCGAACCGATGTTCCTAGGCTTTACGCAATCGGCGAGACGGCATCGACTGGCCTGCACGGCGCAAACAGATTGGCCAGCAATTCGCTGCTTGAATGCCTGGTATTCAGCGAGGCGGCCTGCGCCGATATCCTTGCTTCGCCACAGCAAGTCATGCCGAATCTCCCGCAATGGGACGAGAGCCGCGTCACCGACGCCGACGAGTCGATCGTGATTTCACATAACTGGGATGAGCTTCGAAGATTCATGTGGGACTACGTCGGTATCGTTCGCACAGTCAAGCGCCTCGAACGTGCAGGTCATCGGATCAAGCTGCTGACCCGCGAGATCGACGAGTACTATAGTCATTTCCGCGTCAGCAACGATCTGATCGAATTGCGCAATCTGGTCCAGACCGCCGAATTGATCGTACGCAGCGCACACCGAAGGCGAGAGAGCCGCGGTTTGCATTTCTCGCGCGACTATCCGAACACGCTACCAAAGGCTCGCGATACCGTTGTCCACCCGGCCCTCACGCGACGTGGAGCGCGCTAGCATCCCAGCGCAGCCAAATTGACAATCGCCGCCAGTCCGAATCCGTCATTCTGTCGCGCAGAATTAGGACGACGACTGGCCAACGCGTTTCGCTAACTTCGAATCGCAACAACAGCATCCACGGCCAGGCAACCGAGTCCGGCAAGATCGTCGCGTCGATACACTCCCCGGACGACTTCTCCAGAACACACATGCCTTCCGGCATAAGTTGGATGGAAACAACCGAACCGCCACTGCGATTCAACGCATGCCGCCAAACCGCGTACGCACTGATGGCAAACGCTACTATGGCAACGAGAGATCGAACCAAATCAGCTAAAGGGGTGATCGCCAAGGACACAAGCGACGCGGTGGCAAGCACCCCTAGACCGACAGCTGCAACTGTGGAAGGTAGAACCGCGACCGATGTGTTGGTTGCCACTCGCCGGTTCAACTAGACCCGTCGAAAGACTAGCGTACTGTTGGTGCCGCCGAACCCGAACGCGTTTGACAACGCGGCGCGAATGGTCATGGAGCGCGCAGATAGCGGCACATAGTCGAGATCACAAGCAGGATCGGTGTCGACAAGGTTGACTGTCGGTGGCGCGACCTGGTTGTAAATTGCAAGCGTCGTGAAGATCGCCTCAATTCCTCCCGCAGCCCCAAGAAGATGCCCGGTCATCGACTTGGTGGAACTCACCGCAAGCTTCTTGGCATGATCGCCAAACGCCCGCTTGACAGCCAGCGTTTCGGCAATGTCTCCAAGCGGCGTAGAGGTTCCGTGCGCGTTGATATAGTCAATCTCATCACGATTCGTTCGCCCGTTGCGCAATGCCCAGACCATGCTGCGCGCAGCGCCCTCCCCGTCGTCTGCCGGGGCAGTAATGTGAAATGCATCGGAACTCATGCCATATCCAGCCAACTCCGCATAAATCTTCGCGCCACGGGACTTCGCGTGTTCGTACTCCTCGAGAACCATCACGCCAGCGCCCTCCCCAAGCACGAATCCGTCTCGCCCGGTATCCCAAGGACGGCTGGCGCCCTGCGGATCGTCGTTGCGGGTGCTCATTGCTTTCGCAGCACAGAATCCCCCGACGCCGAGGGGTGATACGGTCGCCTCCGCACCGCCCGCAACCATGACATCCGCGTCACCATATTCGATCAAGCGTTGCGCCTCCCCCAAAGCGTGATTGGAGGTCGCGCAGGCACTTACCGTCGCGAAGTTGGGTCCCTTGAATCCATAGTTGATGGAAAGAATTCCCGAAACCATGTTGATGATCGATCCCGGCACGAAGAACGGCGTGATTTTGCGCACTCCGCCTTCGCGATAGGCCAGATCGGTGCCTTCGATCAACGGCAAGCCGCCAATCCCGGAACCAATGCACACGCCGATTCGCTCTGCATAAGCAGGGCACTTGTCGATGCCTGCATCCTTCAGCGCGTCCATCGCAGCTGCGAGTCCGAAATGAATGAACGTATCGTAGCGCCGCGCCTCTTTGGGCGAGAGGTAGCCCGCCATGTCAAAGTCCTTGACCTCCGCAGCAATCTGCGTGGGAAAGGAATGTGCGTCGAATCTGGTGATCCTCCCGATCCCCGAACGACCGTTGGTGATGTTGTCCCACGCTTGGGCAACGCCATTGCCGACGGGCGAGATGATGCCCATGCCGGTGACGACGACACGACGACGGTTCAACTCCGGCTCCGGGGCGATGTGTTACTGGATGGAAGGCGGTTCGGCTGGGGAGCCTTCAGGCCTTCTTGAGATGCTCGTTAATGTAATTCACTGCCTGCTGGACCGTCGTAATCTTCTCAGCCTCTTCATCAGGGATCTCACACTCGAACTCTTCCTCAAGAGCCATCACCAATTCCACCGTGTCAAGCGAGTCTGCCCCGAGATCATCGACAAACGATGACTCGATCTTGATCTCGGACTCATTGACGCCAAGTTGCTCGGCGACAATCTTCTTGACACGCTGCTCGATGCTATCCATTACCTTTCTCCTTCCCTGTTCGGGTGTGCGTAGCCGTTCAGTTTACCAAAAAACGAATCCTGCGCCTTGTCCGTGACGCAATCCGGATTCGGTTCAGACCATGTACATGCCGCCGTTGACATGCAAGGTAGAGCCGGTCACGAACCCTGCCTCCGACGATGCGAGAAAGGCCACGGCCGCCGCAACCTCCTCCGGACGCCCCAATCGTCCGAGCGAAATCTGCCTTAGCAAAGCCTCGCGCTGCGTCTCGGATATCGACTTCGTCATATCCGTTTCAATGAATCCGGGTGCGATGCAATTGACAGTGATGTTGCGCGAACCCAGTTCGCGCGCGAGCGATCGGGTCATTCCTGCCACCCCTGCTTTTGCCGCCGCGTAATTGGCCTGTCCCGAATTTCCCAATGCGCCGACGACCGACGTGATATTGATGATGCGTCCATAGCGCGCCTTCATCATTCCGCGCATAACAAGTTTCGCCAGACGAAACACAGACTTCAGGTTGGTGTCGATCACCTGATCCCAATCATTGTCGCTCATTCGCAGGGCAAGATTGTCTCGAGTTACGCCGGCGTTGTTCACCAGAATCGAAACCGGACCAAACCGGGACTCGATCTCGCCGATCACTCTGATGCACTCTGAAGCTTCACACACATCGAGTTTCAGACCCGCACCAATCACTCCCGCGGCCGCGAGCGCGATCCGAATGTTATCGGCACCCTCGTCAGAGGTAGCAGTCCCGACGACCGTGGCACCGCGTGCGCCAAGTTCGACGGCTATTGCGCGTCCGATACCGCGCGACGCCCCGGTTACCAGCGCGATCTGTCCGGTAAGGCTGTTCGATGTCTCACTCACAAAGGAGCCTCAGTCGAGTGAAGCCACGGCCGCATCAATTGACGACAAATCAAGCAACGCCAGTCCCTGCAGGCCGCTGTTGATGCGCTTGGTGAAGGGGGAAAGCATGTTGACAGGGCCGCATTCGATCACCTTGGTGCAGCCCAACCTGGCCATCGACTCGATGGTCTCGATCCACCGCACAGGAGAGAACGCCTGACGCACCAAGGCGTCCCGGATTCGATCAGGCTCAGTGTAACTCTGCACATCGGCATTGTGAATTATCGGAATCTCCGGTGGCCGCAACTGCAGCGACTCAAGGCGTCGCATCAGTTGATCTCCGGCAGGTTTCATGAGGCTGCAATGGAAGGGCGCGGATACTTGTAGCATCACCGCTCGCTTCGCTCCCATCTCCTTGGCCACGACTACTGCGCGTTCAACCGCCTCAGTATGTCCCGCAATGACGATCTGTCCTGGTGCATTCAGGTTGGCGCAGGAGACGACCTGATCTTGCGCTGCCTTTTCGCATGCAGCATGAGCATCGGGTTCATCCAATCCGAGCAACGCGGCCATCGCCCCTTCGCCCTGCGGAACAGACCCCTGCATCGCCTCTGCGCGCAACCGCACCAGGCCGACGGCCTCGGGGAAACCTAGAACTCCGGCAACGACGAGAGCCGAATACTCCCCAAGGCTGTGACCCGCAATCACCGCCGGAACAGCACCACCGCGCTGGCGCCACAGGCGATAGACAGCGACGCCCGCAGTCAACATGATCGGCTGAGTATTGACGGTCTGAGCGAGGACCTCTGCCGGCCCCGTGATGACCATCTGCCATAGATCGACGCCGAGCGCCGCGGAGGCCACATCGAAAGTTTGGCGCACGACAGTCTCGTCACCATAGGCATTCATCATGCCCACCGATTGCTGTCCCTGACCGGGAAACACGATTGCGAATTTCATCAGAGCGTCGCTCGTGAAAGTTAGAATTCGACCAAAACCGCGCCCCAGGTAAAGCCGCCGCCCACGCCTTCGAGCAGCACCTTGTGCCCCGGACGGATGCGCCCGTCCCGGACTGCCAAGTCGAGAGCAAGTGGCACGGATGCGGCCGATGTATTGCCATGCTGGTCCACAGTAACAATCACCTTGTCCATTGGCATACCGACGCGACGCGCAGTCGCTTGCAGGATGCGAATGTTGGCTTGGTGAGGAATGACCCAATCGATGTCGGCAACACTGATTCCGGCCAGTTCCGCTGCCTCGACCGCGACGTCGCCCAATACTCTGACAGCGAACTTGAATACCGCCTGCCCGTCCATTTGCAGAAACGGCGACCCTGTGACGCGGCCGCAGGATACCTGCCCCGGCACGGACAGTATATTGTTATGGCTGCCATCGGCATGAAGCGCACTCGAAAGTATTCCGCCAGGCAATTCTGATGCAGCAAGGATGACCGCGCCTGCACCGTCGCCAAATAACACACAGGTGCCGCGATCGTTCCAGTCAAGAATCCGCGAGAAAACTTCGGCACCTACTACCAGCGCGCACCGATGTGACCCAGAGCGGATGAACTTCTCTGCTGCAGCCAGGGCGTAAACGAAACCGGTGCAAACGGCCTGGAGATCAAACGCCGCGCCGCCATTGCGAACGCCAAGTTTGTCCTGCAGTAGCGCCGCTGTGCTGGGAAAAATTACGTCCGGCGTCGAAGTGGCCACAATCATCAGGTCAATTGCCGCGGGGTCGATTCCGGCCGAAGCGATCGCTCGCCTGCTTGCCTCCAGTGCAAGATCGCTCGACCCGACGCCATCGGAAGCAAAATGTCGGGAGCGAATTCCGGTTCTGTCTGTGATCCATTGGTCCGAGGTCTCGATTCCACGAGCGATCAGGTCACTGTTTGAAATCGGGTCGCCCGGAAGATGGCTCCCGGTACCGACGATTTTTGCGTTGATCATGCAGCGACTTCCTGCTTCTGGCCGAGTTGCGCCTCGATGCGCTTGAGCACGCCGTTGCGTACTTCCTCGGCAGCCCGATGCAGCGCCTTCTCGAACGCGTAGGCATCAGCCGACCCGTGACTCTTGAGAACTATGCCGCGCAGGCCGAGCAGGCTGGCGCCGTTGTAACGCCGGTGATCGACGCGACGCTTGAACGCCTTGAGCGCCGGCAGGGCGACCATCGCCCCAAGCTTGGCAATCCAGTTTCGCGAGAGTTCCTCACGAAGGAAACTGCCCAGCATCTGTGCTAGCCCTTCCGAAGCCTTCAGAGTGACGTTTCCCACGAATCCGTCGCACACCACCACGTCTGTCGTCCCTTTGAAAATGTCGTCGCCCTCGACATTCCCGAAAAAATTTAAACCGCTCGATCTCAGCAAATCGCCTGCCCGCTTTACGACGTCGTTACCTTTGATGTCTTCTTCACCGATATTGAGCAGCCCAACGCTGGGGCGCTCCTTATGTTCAACCGCAGCGCAGAGCATGGCGCCCATCACGCCAAACTGGCACAGATGGTCGGGACCGCAATCCACGTTTGCGCCAAGATCGAGCACGTAGGTCTCACCCTTCATGGTAGGAAGGACAGAGCAGATCGCTGGACGATCGATGCCGGGCATTGTCTTGAGCACAAAACGCGAGATCGCCATCAACGCCCCTGTGTTCCCGGCAGAAACCGCGGCATCCGCTTCGCCCGATTTGACCAGGTCAATGGCGACGCGCATCGACGAGTCCTTCTTGCCGCGCAACGCCAACGCAACAGGATCATCCATTTCGACGATCTCGGACGCGTCGCGAATCCGCAAACGCGTACCGAATTCGCGGGCAGCCTCCTTCATCAACGGGCCTACCGCGTCTAAGCGCCCGACCGCGATTACCGCGGCATCGCGTTCGTGGCGCAGGAAGTTGAAGGCAGCAGGAAGAGTAACTGCCGGGCCATTGTCGCCGCCCATGCAGTCAATCGCGATTTTGACGTCCATCTACGGTGGAGATTGGTGCGCAGCAGGATCCGAAGAATGTCGAAGCGGACGCCGATTCATGACTGGTCGACTGCTGCCGAAATCACCGCCCTATTCGTCCTTGGTCTTGAGAACCTTCTTGCCGCGATAATAGCCGGAAGGCGAAACATGGTGGCGAAGGTGGGTTTCTCCGGTAGTCGCCTCAACCGCGAGCGGCGGATTGGTCAGAAAATCGTGGGCTCGATGCATACCGCGCTTGGATGGGGATTTTTTGTTCTGCTGGACTGCCATGATCACTACTCCTTGACATTCTTGCTATGCGCGCACGCAATCAATGCGGGCGCTTCATCTTTCTCAACACCTCGAAAGCCGACATCTCAACCGGCCCCACTGCCGACCGTGGAAGCCGGCAGGCTTGGTGCCGCGGAGCAAGCGGCAGCCCGAGCAACACCTCGTCCTCGACAACTTGCGCCAAGTCCAGTTGCTCTGCCACAGGCAGCGCATCGAACGCATCTTCAAACAATTCTTCGTCCGGCAACGCTGCGTCCACCGGCCACAACTGGAACAGAACATCGTGCCCGACAACGTGCTCAACCGGATCAAGACAACGCTGACATGTCAGCCAAACCAAACCAGAAACCTTGACATGTAAATATGCCCCCTTGTCCTGCCCAAAGGTACCGGTCACACGAACATCTAACACGCCGCCGCTTTGCAAAACCATACCGGACAGGCGAGGCATGTCCGCCACCCCCATCGCCCCGTCACGATGTCCTGAAGTTCGGGCGAACGCCCATGGATCGATAAGCCAAGCATCACGGTACATAAACGGCTGATGGTATCATCGCCGAAATTCTTCTGTCAAAAGTTAGGCAGCTTCGCGCATTCCGTACGGGGCAAGGTTGTCGACGCGATCGATCATGGCTGAACACTCCACGGATTCCGGCGCACAGTGGCGCCGAGTCGTTCTGGCATCGACCTCTCCATTTCGTCGCCAACTGCTTGCGCGTCTGCATATTCCGTTCGAAATCGCGGACCCTGGAACAATCGAGGTGCCAGTTCCCGGTGAACCCCCGCAAGAGACGGCCACCCGCTTGGCAGTCGCCAAGGCGCAGGCCATGGCGGACAGGTTTCCCGACGCGCTGATAATCGGCAGCGACCAGGTCGCCTTTGCGATGGGGCGACATTTTGGCAAGCCGGGTGATCGCCGACTGGCCGTCTCTCAACTAGGCGAGATGAGCGGAAGAGAAATCATGTTTTACACCGCCGTGGCCTTGCTTGACTCGGCCACCGGAAATGAGCAGTCAGCGTGCGTACCGACAGAAGTGCGATTTCGGCACCTCTCCGGCGACGAAATCGAGCGCTACGTCGATGCAGATCAGCCCTTCAATTGCGCGGGAAGCGCCAAAGCCGAGTCTCTGGGAATTGCCCTGGTCGAGCATGTGCGCGGTGATGATCCTACTGCGCTGATTGGACTTCCGCTGATCGCGCTGTGCGCAATGCTGCGTCGTCAGGGAGTTCCGCTTCCCTGACCGGTGCCGACCGACCGTGACAGCCGGAAACCTTTACCTGATACCGGCCTCCCTCGCGCCAATAGCCTGGGAAAGCTACCTGCCGCCAGACGTGCGCTCCCGCGCCTTCTCGCTCGAATACCTGATCGTCGAAAACGCAAAGGCAACGCGAAGCGAACTTAAGCACATCGGCTTCCACGGGCCGATCCGTGAGGTACAGATTGAATCGCTGCCGGAGAAACCGACGAAGGACGATCTCAACCGCCTCCTTCAGCCCGTGGTCGATGGTCGAGACTGCGGTCTGATGTCGGATGCAGGTTGCCCGGGCGTCGCCGATCCCGGGTCACAACTCGTTCGGGCCGCGCATAGCAGCGGCCTGCGCGTCGTTCCCCTGGTCGGGCCATCATCAATACTCTTGGCTCTGATGGCCTCCGGCCTCAACGGGCAGTCGTTCGCGTTTCTCGGCTATTTGCCGATTGGCGATGCGGCCCGCGAAGAAGCGATTCGCGCTCTAGAACAAGAATCCCTCGAACGCCAACGGAGTCAGATCTTTATCGAGACCCCGTACCGGAATGATCGCCTGTTTGCCTCGCTCATCGCAGCCTGCCGGCCCAACACCATGCTTTGCGTTGCAACCGACATCACAGCAGCGACCGAGTCTATCGTTACCCGATCGATCGCCAGTTGGCGTAACGCGCCGCATCCTGCAATCGACAAACGACCGACCGTATTTCTGGTTCAGGCAGCAGACTCAGCGCAGCCGCATTTGCGACAGGAAATCAAGTAGCGTTTCGCCGGAGGCGGCGCCAAGTTGCCTTGCGAAACGCTCGGCAAAGTTGGATTTCTGAGTGTAGTCACGGACATCCTCGGCTTTGATCACCTCCCGCGCCACGAAATCCACGGTGCCCAGAGAATCGGCGAGACCGATGGCGACACTCTGCTCACCCGTCCACATCAATCCCGAAAACGTGTCGCCGGTTTCCTTGAGCCGGTTCCCGCGGCCTTTGCGCACGACCTCGATGAACTGCTTGTGCACGTCGGCCAACAACGATTTCGCGTGTTCGAGGTGCCGCGGTTCCTGTGGTGAAAACGGGTCGAGGAACCCCTTGTTCTCGCCGGCGGTCAGCAAACGGCGCTCGACGCCGACTTTGTCCATGGTTCCGGTGAAGCCGAAGCCTTCCATCAAAACGCCGATCGACCCGACGATCGACGCCTTGTCGACGAATATCTTGTCGGCTGCGGCCGCCACGTAATAGCCGCCGGAGGCACAGATGTCCTCGACCACCGCGTAGATCGGCGTGCTCGGATACTTCGCCCGCAAACGTCGGATTTCGTCATTGATCATGCCCGCCTGTACCGGACTTCCCCCGGGGCTGTTGATCAGCAGCACCACCCCTTGAGCGCCCTTGGCTTCGAAGGCCGACTGCAAAGCCAAGTTGATGTTCTCGGCGCTCGCCTCGCCTTTCGGACCGATAACGCCTTGCAGTTGAACCAGCGCAGTGTGCTTGCCGTCAGTCAGCTTGTTCGGCGTGCCGTCCCCAATACCACTAAACATCCAAAGGATCACACCGACGTATACGAACGCCAGCAGACGAAAGAAAATTCCCCAGCGCCGTTTGCGCCTCTGCTCGATCAGGGCGTCCGAGGCAAGCCTTTCAAGCACCCGGCGCTCCCAATTCGGTTCGTTGTTGCCTTCTGTCATTCAGTAACGCCTTCCAGGAAAACTGCTCCATCCCGCTCTTCGACCGCGATGGCGGTCAAGCTCGCCCCTTTGCATGGGCCGGCCACGCAATACCCGCTATCCGGTTCGTACATCGCGCCGTGAGTGGAGCAAATCAAGTATAACCGTGCCGAGTCGAAGAACTGACCGTTCTCCCAGTCGAGTTCGACCGAAACATGCGCACATCGGTTGAGGAAGGCGCGGGCACGTCCCTCGTACCGGACCACGAATGCCTGCACTAACTCCCCGGAGAGCCTGACTTCAAACCGAAAGCCCGGCCCTCTTTCAACCAGATCTTCGCTCGCACAGATCCGACCCGACCTATCCATTGAGCCGCAACCAGTCCGCCAACTCGGCGGTCGAACTGGCCAATGCCAGCGGGTCTTCTGCCAACAGAAGCTCGGTCGGGTGGGCGCCGAAGCCCACTGCCACCGCGGCCACGCCTGCATTCCGCGCCATCTGAAGATCGTGAGTGGTGTCGCCGATCATCAGAGTTCGCCCAGGCTCTGCCACCAACGCTTCCATCAGCTCCAGCAGCATCTCGGGGTGCGGCTTGGAGTGACATTCGTCGGCGCAACGAGTCGCATGAAACCAGCGATCGAGCCCGCTGTGCGCCAATGCCCGGTCCAGCCCCGGCCTGCTCTTTCCGGTGGCAATCGCGAGCGAGTGGCCCCGCATGTGCAGTTCGGCGACCATATCGGCCGCGCCGTCAAACAGTGCAAGGTCGTGATCCCGCGACAGGTAATGGTAGCGATAGCGTTCCGCCAGCTCGCGATAGCGTGCCGGCGGTAGGTCGGGAACAGCGCGGGCGAGGGCGTCCACCAGACCCAACCCGATCACCTGCCGGGCGCCGGCATCGTCGGGTTCGGCCACCCCAAGATCACGACAGGCCAGCTGAATCGAAAGCACGATCGCTTCCGCTGAGTCCAGTAGTGTGCCGTCCCAGTCGAACACGATCAAATCAAACCGGCACGACATCGGCCGCCTCGAAATCGACCCGCTCGTTAATGTTAAGCCGCGCAACGAAGTCGGTCAGATCACCGGGCAACGGGGCCGATAACGCCAGCGGAGCTCGCGAAACGGGATGTGCCAGGTCCAACCGCGCGGCGTGCAGGAACATGCGCTTCAGTCCCGCCTTTGCGAGATCCTTGTTCAAACCGAAATCGCCATACTTGTCGTCGCCAGCCAGCGGAAAGCCGAGATGCGCAAGATGTACGCGAATCTGGTGGGTCCGCCCGGTCTTCAGTTCCACTTCGAGCAGGCTGAAATTCTCCCAGCGGCGCAACAAACGCATGATCGAGTGCGCCGACTTCCCTTCGCGGTCCACCGAAACCCGACGCTCGCCCTCGCCGGTCAAATATTTGGTCAGCGGCAGCTTCACATGTTGCAACGGATTCAACCAGCGCCCGCGAACCAGGGTCAAATAGGTTTTGTGCATCGCACCATCTCGGAACATGCCGTGCAAAGCGGTAAGTGCGGTACGTTTCTTGGCGATCAAAAGCAGACCGGAGGTTTCGCGGTCCAACCGGTGCGCAAGTTCCAGCAACCGGGCGTCGGGGCGCTGGCGCCGCAGTTGTTCGATCACGCCGAAACTCACGCCGCTGCCGCCATGAACCGCCGTACCGGCCGGCTTGTCGATCACAAGGAGCGACTCGTCCTCATAGACAACTCGAAAAGGTTTGCCGACCGGCACGCCGGCCGCGCCGGAACGGGGCCCTCGCATGCGGACCGGCGGAATTCGGATCTCATCGCCGGCAAGCAGGCGGTACGCCGGATCGATGCGTTTTCCGTTCGCCCGCACCTGACCGCTGCGCAGGATTTGGTAAACGTGGCTCTTGGGTACGCCCTTGCAAATGCGCAGCAGGTAGTTATCGATGCGCTGGCCCGCATTTTCTTCGCCAATAACTTCGCGCGTAACCAGAAGGGCTTTGCTTAACATCTTCATTCTGAAATATACTCGCCGATGGAACGGCCTGCTCAGACCGTCCTTCGTGCATCGATCGGATCGGTTGATGCGGGGAGGCGGAAACGAGCCGGGAGCACTTGGCTCGCGGCATTCCTCGGTAGAAACAGAAACTCGTTAGACATGCAGTATCCGGTTACCTCGCGGTTTCAAAGTCGCGATCTTAGTTCAATTCACCAGCCTCTCTTTACTTGACGCGCGTTGCTGACACGCTGATCGCTTGATCCTGAAGGCCGGGAGCAACCTCGTCCGCTTCAGGATTCGCCTAGGACAAACCTCTGATTTAGTTTGCGAAACAGACGTCTGATGACCCTTACCCGACCAAACTAATTCCCGTCTTACTGACGGATGCGCGGTTTGTCCCCGCCAAGGTAGCGCGCGGGAGACCAAAACAATGAAGCGCATGCTATTCAACGCGACACAGGCAGAAGAACTCCGTGTCGCAATCGTGGACGGTCAGAAACTGATCGATCTCGATATCGAATCTGCCGCAAAGGAACAACGCAAGAGCAACATCTACAAGGCTGTCATCACCCGCATCGAGCCCAGTCTTGAAGCGGCGTTCGTCGATTACGGCGCCGAGCGGCACGGGTTCTTGCCGTTCAAGGAGGTTTCCCGGTCCTACTTCCGGGACGGTGTCGAGCCTTCGAAAGCGACCATTCGCGACGCCCTCCGCGAAGGCCAGGAACTGATCGTCCAAGTCGAAAAGGACGAGCGCGGCAACAAAGGCGCTGCCTTGACAACCTTCATTTCGCTTGCCGGCCGTTACCTGGTGCTGATGCCCAACAACCCGCGTGGCGGCGGTGTGTCGCGGCGAGTCGAAGGCGATGATCGCGCCGAACTGCGCGAAGCGATGGATCAGCTGGACGTACCGCAGGGCATGAGCCTGATCGCCCGCACTGCCGGCATCGGCCGCAACGCCGAAGAACTGCAGTGGGATTTGAACTACCTGCTGCAGCTCTGGCGGGCCATCGAGGGGGCGGCACAGGCGCAGGAAGGTGCGTTTCTGATCTACCAGGAGGGTAGCCTGGTGATCCGTGCAATCCGCGATTATTTCCAGCCGGATATCGGCGAAATCCTGATCGACACCGACGATGTGTTCGAGCAGGCCCAGCAGTTCATGGGTCACGTGATGCCGGCCACGGTCAATCGGATCAAGCGTTATCGCGACGACGTACCGCTGTTCTCGCGCTTCCAGATCGAACACCAGATCGAAACCGCGTTCGGCCGTCAGGTCGAGCTGCCTTCTGGCGGCGCAGTAGTAATCGACCATACCGAAGCCCTTGTGGCCATCGACGTGAACTCCGGTCGCGCCACCCGCGGTGCCGATATCGAGGAGACCGCGCTCAAGACCAACTGTGAAGCCGCAGACGAAATCGCCCGCCAATTGCGCCTGCGCGACCTGGGCGGCCTGATTGTCATTGACTTCATCGATATGGAAAGCAGCAAGAATCAGCGCGAGGTCGAAAATCGCCTTCGTGATGCGCTGCACCACGACCGCGCGCGCGTCCAGACCGGCAAGATCAGCCGCTTCGGCCTGATGGAACTTTCGCGCCAACGCCTGCGGCCCGCACTCGCCGAAACCAGTTACATCCCCTGCCCACGCTGCTCCGGCACCGGCCATATCCGCAGCACCGAATCGGCGGCCCTGCACATCCTTCGTATCCTCGAAGAGGAGGCGATGAAGGAAAACACCGGCGCTGTGCACGTGCAGATCCCGGTGGACGTCGCGACCTTTCTGCTGAACGAAAAACGGGCCGATATTCAGACCATCGAGCTGCGCCACAAGGTCAATGTTTTGCTGATTCCGAACCAGCACATGGAAACGCCGTTCTACCAGTTGACCCGTCTGCGCCACGACCAGCTCAACCAGGAGGACATCGCGATTCCGTCCTACAAGATGGTCGATGCCCCGGCGGACCCGACTTACCAGCCGCCATCGGCGCAGGCTGTGGAAGATCGTCCGCAGCGGATGGAGGCTGCAGTGAAGGGCATCCGCCCCGACCAACCGGCGCCGATCGTTGCGCCGCGCCCTGAAATCGGCCCGAGCCATCCGGTGGCGCCGGGCGCCGCCCGACCGGCTGGAATCATGGAGAAGATCTTCGGCTGGTTTCGCGGCAACCGAAGACCCGCGCCTGCCGCCAACGATGCACAGCCCGAGCCTGCCGTCGCGCCCGCGAGGGCCATTCAACCACCACGAGGCGAACGACGCAATAGCCGCGGCGGACAACGTGGCGAGCGACGCGACAGATCCGATAGACCCGAACCCCGCAATGCCAGCAGTTCGCGCGCCGAAGCCGTTGATGGCAAACAGCGCAACGAACGCTCGACCCGGCCGGATAGAAGCGAGCGGGGCGAACGCCCCGAGCGAACCGAAACCCCTCGGCAGCAGAACCGTCCGCCGAGGGAGCCGCGGGAACCGCGCGAACCGCGGGAAGTTCGGGAGCCACGTGAAACGCGTGCCCCACGCGAACCTCGGGAGCCGCGCGCCCCGTCTGAATTGATCGCCGGCAGCCCGCTGCTTGGCGAGACCGCCAGCCCGGCGTCCGCAGCGGTACAACCGAGCGAACCGTCGGCTGAAGGCGGGCAGCGGAGTCGGCGCGGACGGCGCGGACGGCGCAATGGCGAAAGGGGCGAGCGCCTGACGGCGGAAAGCCCGGCTGAGACTGAAGCGCAAGCCGGACCGTCCGATAGTGCATTGCAAACGTCTGCGGCGATAACTGCAACCCAGGGAATTGCCCCCACGGACGAAACCTTCCCACCGGTAGCAGTTGGCGAAGCCGTAGCTATACCGATCGAACCGCCACGCCAGGCAGATGTCGGTCATGCACCGCTTCCGGTGGCCATATCGCAAGCCGGGCCGGAATTTCAAGCGCCGTCCGGCAGCGCCATGGACAACGCAATCGAAGCGAACAGCGAACCGATGCCTACGCAGGCTCTGGCGCCGGCGGCCGTGGAATCGGCCGATCCGACCAATGCCGTTGCCAAGGCGGCGGCGGTCGTGGAAGCCGCACCATCGATCAACCTGGATGCCGTTCTCGAGGCTAGCGGCCTGGTCCTGGTGCAGACCGATCCACAACGCAGTGCGCAATCGTCCGTGCAGGATTCGCCGCCGCCGGTGCTCGGCCGTCGACCGCGACCGCCAGTCGCGATTGCCGATGAACCGCTGCAGCAGGTGGAAACTCAGAAGTAGGTAAGAAGCGGGCAAACCGCGGTTCGGTAAAGCATCGGGGGTCGCGCACGCCGCGGCCCCTGCGCTTTCCGGGGCCGCACTTTGCGCCGGGGGCGATGCCTGGAGAACCAGTATCCATGCGGGTTCCAGAGCATCTGCCAGCGGCGCGGGCGGGCGCCCGCCGAGTCACGGGCGGGCATGCCGGCGGCGCTCGTTCGGGGCCTACGGTCTATCGCGAAGCAACGTTTCGACCAGACCCTCTGCGGCATTTTCGACCATGTCCACAACTGCCTCGAAGCCAGCCTCGCCACCGTAATAGGGATCCGGCACTTCGTCGATCTTGATCCCGCGGGCGTAGCTCAAGAACAGCTTGACGCGAACTTGGTATACCGGCGGACAAATCTCGAGGAGATTCACCAGATTTTCGCGATCCATCGCCAGCAAAAAATCGAAGTTGGCGAAATCGTCGCGCCGCACCTTACGCGCACGGAGATCTGCGATGTCGTAGCCGCGACGTGCCGCTACCGCCACCGCACGGCGATCCGGCGGTTCCCCGGCGTGATAGCCGTGCGTGCCAGCAGAATCGACTTTAATTACCCCAGACAACCCATTCTTTTTAAGCTGTTCCTTAACGACACCTTCGGCAATCGGCGAACGGCAGATGTTGCCCATACAAACCAGCAAAATCTTGCGCACAAGGGGCTCGGTCATCATGGAGTCCCGTGCTGGTCAGCGCCGAACGCATGCTGGCGAAGGCGAAACAGTTCATCGCGCGACTGCGCTGCTTTCTCGAACTCCAGATTCTTCGCAAACTCCATCATTTCCCGTTCCAAGCGCTTGATTTCCCTACCGAGATCGCGCTCGCTCATGGCCTCGTAGCGGGCTGCTTCCGACGCCATCAAGAGGTCGATCTGCACTTCATCTGCATTATAAACGCCATCTATTATGTCTTTGATTCGTTTTACTACTCCTTTTGGCACAATTCCGTTTGCAGCATTGAATGCAAGCTGTTTGTTTCGCCGCCGCTCGGTTTCGCCGATCGCTCCACGCATCGACTCGGTCACAGTGTCGGCGTAGAGAATCGCCATGCCGTTGAGGTGCCGTGCCGCGCGCCCTATCGTCTGAATCAGACTGCGAACCGACCGAAGAAAGCCCTCCTTGTCCGCATCAAGTATGGCAACAAGCGAAACCTCCGGAATATCAATGCCTTCACGTAACAAGTTAATCCCGACTAGCACATCGAATTCGCCGAGCCGGAGGTCTCGAATGATCTCGACCCGTTCAACGGTATCGATGTCGGAGTGCAGATAGCGCACCCGCACGCCGTTTTCTGCCAGGTACTCGGTCAAATCTTCGGCCAGCCGCTTGGTCAGTGTGGTAATCAGCACCCGCTCGTTCTTTGCCACCCGCAGCTTGATCTCTCCCAGCACGTCGTCTACCTGCGTCTGCGCCGGGCGCACCTCGACCTGCGGATCGACCAGACCTGTCGGGCGCGCGAGCTGTTCGACCACCTGCCCTTGATGCTCCTTTTCATAGTTCGCTGGGGTTGCGGATACAAACACGGTCTGAGGCATCAAGCGCTCGAACTCGTCGAATCGCAACGGCCGGTTGTCCAGTGCGGATGGCAGCCGAAAACCGTACTCGACCAGGTTCTGCTTGCGCGACATGTCACCCTTGAACATGCTGCCGATCTGAGGAACGGTGACGTGAGATTCGTCGATGAACATCAGCGCGTCGCGCGGCAGGTAATCGATCAAGGTCGGCGGCGGCTCGCCGGCGGAACGCCCGGACAGGTGACGCGAGTAGTTCTCGATGCCTTTGCAGAAACCCAGTTCGGTGAGCATTTCGAGGTCGAAACGCGTGCGCTGTTCTATCCGTTGCGCTTCGAGCAGTTTATGTTGCGAAACGAACCAGTCGATGCGCTCGCGCAACTCGATCTTGATTGCTTCAGTGGCGCGCAGAACGGTGTCACGCGGCGTTACGTAGTGGCTGGACGGATACACAGTGAAACGGGCGAGCTTCTGCCTGTGGTGGCCGGTGAGCGGATCGAACAGAGTCAGGTGCTCGATCTCATCGTCGAACAACTCAACGCGCAATGCCAGTTCGGCGTTCTCGGCGGGAAAGATGTCCAACACGTCGCCGCGCACCCGGAACACGCCGCGCTTGAACTCGACATCGTTGCGCTGGTACTGCATCGACGTCAGCCGACGGATGATGTCGCGCTGCGCCAGCCGTTCGCCTTCGCGCAAATGCAGCACCATGCTGTGGTAGTCAACGGGATCGCCGATGCCGTAGATCGCCGACACCGATGCCACGATCACGCAGTCGCGCCGCTCCATCAGGCTTTTGGTTGCGGACAGACGCATCTGCTCGATATGTTCGTTGATCGCAGAGTCTTTCTCGATGAACAGGTCGCGCGACGGCACGTAGGCTTCCGGCTGGTAGTAGTCATAGTAAGAAACGAAATACTCGACCGCGTTCTCCGGGAAGAACTCGCGAAACTCGGCGTAGAGCTGGGCGGCAAGCGTCTTGTTCGGCGCCATCACGATGGCCGGTTTGCCGGTGCGCGCGATCACGTTGGCCATGGTGTAGGTCTTGCCCGAACCTGTCACCCCGAGCAGCGTCTGGAACGATAGGCCGTCATCGATGCCCTCGATCAGCTTGGCGATGGCCTCGGGCTGATCGCCGGCCGGCTGGAACGGCTGATGCAATCGCCATGGACTGTTGTCGAACGTCGCCACCGGGATCGCCGGGAGGTGGATCGGCGTGCTGTCCGACAAGTTCGCCATGGTAAGATTTCTCATTGTCTCGCTCGCCCGACCAGAGCCCGTCCGGATCGAGGCAAGCGCCGATTATTCCGCAAATCGCGTCGCCGGGCGCAGTATTCGCCGTCGCCGCAAACACAGGCAATCCGGAGCATCCATGACTTCTTCTATTTTCGCCGCGGTGGAAATGGCCCCGCGCGACCCCATCCTCGGACTGACCGAGGCTTTCAATGCCGACAGTCGGCCGAACAAAGTTAACCTCGGGGTCGGCGTGTACTACGACGACAACGGCAAAATCCCTTTACTGGCTGCCGTGCGCAACGCCGAGAAAGCCCGTGTTGAAGCCACACCGGCACGCGGCTATCAGCCGATCGAAGGACTCGGCGCCTACAACCAGTCGGTACAGAATCTGGTGTTCGGCAAGGAATCCTCGCTCCTCGCAGATGGCCGTGTGCTGACCATCGAGGCATTAGGCGGTACTGGTGCGCTGAAGGTCGGCGCCGACTACCTGAAGCGGTTGCTGCCATCGTCCACCGTCTACATCAGCGACCCGAGTTGGGAGAATCATCGCGCACTGTTCGAGTGCGCGGGCTTCAACGTCGAAAGCTACCCGTATTACGACGCCGCCACACGCGGAGTACGTTTCGACGCGATGAAGTCCTGCCTTGCCGAGTTGCCCCCAGGCTCGATTGTCGTGCTCCACGCCTGTTGTCACAACCCGACCGGCGCCGACCTCAGCGAAGCGCAGTGGAGCGCGGTGGTGGCGGCAATGCGCGAGCGGAACCTGATTGCATTCATAGACATGGCCTACCAGGGTTTCGCCGACGGGATCGAACCCGACGGCTCTGCAGTCCGCCTGTTCGCGCGGTCGGGGCTGCAGTTCCTGGTAGCCAGCTCGTTCTCGAAATCGTTCTCGCTTTACGGCGAACGTGTCGGCGCGCTGTCCATCGTGACCGCCAGCAAGGACGAAAGCACCCGCGTGCTTTCCCAGATCAAGCGCGTGATCCGTACCAACTACTCCAACCCGCCGACCCACGGCGGCGCCATCGTTGCTTCAGTTCTTGCGAGCACGGAACTGCGCGCAATGTGGGAAGACGAGCTGGCGACAATGCGTGAGCGCATCAGGACCATGCGCAGCGGTCTGGTAGATCAGCTCAAGGCGCGGGGCGTAGCGCAGGACTTCTCCTTCGTCACCCGCCAGCGTGGCATGTTTTCGTATACCGGCTTGACCACGACGCAGGTCGACCGGCTCAAAACCGAATTCGGAATCTACGCCGTCGGCACCGGCCGGATTTGTCTCGCGGCGCTCAATACGCGGAACCTGCCCTATGTCGCGGAGGCTATGGCCACCGTTATCAAAAGCTGACAATCCCGCTCGCTGCGCCACCGATGAAGGATCACGGCGGCGGTTGTCGCCCATCTGCAGCGGACTGGCGCCCAGACCCTCAGCAGTCGGGTATCAGCGAGCCTGCGCATCCGCGCTGGCCGAGTTGCCGTCCGCCGCTGGCGCTGGAGCACCGCGCCGTCGGGCACTGAGCATCGGATCGGCCAGGCTGCCGCTGATCACGACCGGCACATTGACCTGATTCGCAGACCCTCGCAACTGCACGTCCAACACGCCGTCGACCTTGCCGCCGGCTTGGTGCAGATAACCTGCTGTGCTCATGACGCCGGACCCCCCGCGAAGGCCGGACAGGCGCCAATTGCCGGCATCAAGGGAAATGCTGCCACTGAAATCCTCGAGTTTCGTGGCACCGCCGCGTATCGGGTTGTCCGAGCGCGTGCGTACCGCTTCCACGAGGTCGAACCCCTCGAGCGAACCCCGATCGAGTGTAAAGGTGCCGCCACCCGAAACGACCCGGCCGGCGGTTTCGAAGCTCGGGGCGTTGGCCCGCAGCGTAATTTTGCCGCTCACGTCTCCCTGGACGCGCGCCGCCGGCTCGACCAGCGCCAGCAGGCGCTGGAGGTTCACCCGCGCGAAATTCGCCTGCGTGGACAGCGCCACGTGCTGCTGCCAATCGACAGTTGCCGCACCGGTAATTGTTCCGCCGAGCGCGCGCACCGCAAACTTTTCGACGCGCAATGCGTTGCGGTTCAACTGGCCCTCGGCCTCGATCGAATCGACAGCTACCCCACCGCGCCACGGCATGCGCCACCCACCGCTGGAAAGTCCCAGCTTGAGGCTCGCTGCCGACTGCGGCAGGGCGACCAAGCGAAGGCTATCGTCCTTGTTGCGCAGACTGATCTCGCCGATTCGCCTGTCAGGTGTGAGTTCGATCGAGCCCGACACGCCCTCAAGACTCATTCCGGCAATGGAAACCATGGCCTCTTCGATGGCGACGCCCTGTACGCTGATCGAATCGCCTGCAGGCAAATGGCGGGAATCGAGCAAGGTCAGGATCGCCTTCTGGTCGATCAACGGTCGCTCAAGCACGATCGTGCCCAGGCGCCATTTGTCGCCAAAGAGCGAGAGCAGCGAAGGCAACACGCGGACAGAACCCAGTACGACCCCCTTTTCGCCATCGAGCCGCACGCGCTCCAAGGTAACCCCGGGACGCGGCGTCAAACCGAACCGAATCTCGCCGATCGTCACCGCCTGGCCCAGCCATACCGAGGCACGTTCCTCGACCTCGGGTCGAAAACGATCATATGGGAAGACCACGATGGCAAGCACGGCAAGCGCCGCCAGAGCGAGCAACCCCGCAACCAGCCGCGACCTCCAACTCATACGCGGCTCGGACGCAACGCCCCGGCGGATCGGTTTAATCCGCACCTTGGCCGGCTTGCGCGGAATCTGGGTCACCGGAGCGTGTTCAACATCTGGCAGTGCCGGAACAGGACTCGCCGACACCCCACCCGCTTTGCGCGCGCCAAACCAGCGCCGCCAGAACGGCTCCTTCGGTGCCGGACGCAGGTAAACCGGCGGTTCCGGCGCGACCACGGGTTCGATCGGCGGCGCCGCTTCCTCGACTTCCGGTTCCGGCTCGTCACGCCAGCGTGAATGTTCCGGCATCGCCGACTCAAGCTGCGGCGGCAGAGAAACCGGCGGCATCTCGGCGTCCGGAACCGGAACGGATTTCGGATCGTCCTGCGGCACATCGACCGCTGCGATACCGCGCCGGACACGGCTCTCCTCGATCGTCTCGACGAAGCCGCCACGCACCAGTTCCGCCAGCGAAGCGCGCAAAAAAGCGCCGTCTCCGAGCTTCTTTGTGAGGTCGGCAACCGTTGCCACGCCATCGACCAGAATCAGTACGTTGCGCAGATTGCGCTGTACCAGGCGGGTTCGCTGCACAAGGGCTCGCTCGCCTTCCGGGGTCTTGCAATAGATCTGTTCGTCGGTCATGACGATATTGTGCGCGATTCCGCCCATTTTGGGGTCCGGCCAGAGCTCGGCTTGACTCAACGTAACGAGTTGTCTAACATTCGCGCCTCATCGATTCCCCGATAGCTCAGTCGGTAGAGCGCCGGACTGTTAATCCGTAGGTCCCTGGTTCGAGCCCAGGTCGGGGAGCCAAAACTTGATATCCGAATAAGGCACTTATGTCGAAAGATCTAGGTGCTTTTTTCTTGCCTGCTTCACACCGAATACGGAATCCGCACAGAAGGGAAGCCCGCCGTCGTCGATGCCCCGTTCGGTGAATGTCGTCGTGGCGCCGCTCGCGCCGGAATCGAGAACGGCGACATTCCGGTAAAGGCGCGCGACACAGTATTTCGTTTCCGACTCATCGTTGCCATTCTTCTTCAGCGCATAGCTCATAGGGTAGTCGCTTCTGCCTGTTGACAGACAGATAGCCCTTCTCGGCGATCGCGTCGATATCGTAGGCACGCGCCAGCGGTACGACTGCTGCCTCCAGTCCGTCGATTGCGGCCCTCGCCTGCTTGCCGGAGCCGCCGTGCGACTTCCTCACGACAACCTCGCCGCCGCCCATCGCCTTTGTCTGCCTAGCGAAGGCGACAATGGGGTTCACGCAGGGCGCAACGGCGGCTCGTCCATCAACGCCACCTGCTCGCGCAATTCTAGTATGCGGTCCTGCCAGTAGCGCGGGGTGCCGAACCACGGGAAGGCCGCCGGAAAGGCCGGGTCGCGCCAGCGCCGGGCGATCCAGGCGGAATAGTGGATCAGGCGCAGTGTGCGCAGCGCTTCGACCAGATACAGTTCGCGGTCATCGAACTCGCGGAACTGCTCGTAGCCGGCGAGTATCCAGCCGAGTTGCCGTTCCATGGATTCCCGTTCGCCCGAGAGCAACATCCACAAATCCTGGATTGCAGGCCCCATGCGGCTGTCGTCGAAGTCGACGAAGTGCGGGCCGTCGTCTGTCCACAAGACGTTTCCCGCATGGCAGTCTCCGTGCAGGCGCAGGCTATGGACCGTCCCGGCGCGGGCGAAGCAGCGTCGCACACCCTCGATCGCCAGATCGACCACGGCGCGCCAGGCCGGTAGCAGATCGACGGGAATGAATTGTTGACCCAGCAGGAATGCGCGCGACGCTTCGCCGAAGCTCGCGATATCGATTGCCGGACGGGCGCCGAATGGCCGCAGCGCGCCGATCGCATGGATGCGTGCCAGAAACCGTCCCATCCATTCGAACGTGGCGCGGTCTTCAAGCTCCGGGGCACGGCCGAGCAGCTTGGGAAACAGCGCAAAGCGGAATCCGCCGAACCGATGCAGCGTCGAACCATCTGCCATTGCGATTGGCGGTACCGCAGGGATTTCGGCCTCGTCAAGACGGGCGACGAATTCATGCTCTTCGAGTATCGCGTCGTCGCTCCAGCGTTCGGGCCGATAAAACTTGACGACCAACGGCGGACCGTCGTCGATCCCGACCTGATATACGCGATTCTCGTAACTGTTGAGGCCGGCGAGGCGGCCGTCGGTGCGCCAGCCGACGCTGTCGATCGCATTCAGGATCAGATCGGGCGTGAGTGCCGAGTAGGGTTCCGCCGCGCTCGTTTCCGTGCTCATCCGAACCGTCTCATGCCCTACTTCTTCTGGCGGCGTCCTGCAGCGGGAGGCTGGACAGGTTTGGCGTCGGCGCCATCCTTGCCGGACTTGGCGGCATCACCGAGGACGGTTTTCAGCGGGCAAATTGAATAAGCCGGGCATTTCCGGCAGCCGGCAACGACGGCAATGGGGCAGACGGTCATGGGAGTCTCCGTTTTCGGTCAGGGCGGGCGCCTAGCCTACCCGAGGAACGACGCGGCGGGGAAATCGGAAAGAAGCCGTTGGCCGTGGCAAAAAATACGGGCGGCCTAGTCGACCGCCCGGAAAAGCCGAACCACGCTCCGGCTCAAGGGGGGAGAGGGCCGGAGCATACGAAATCTGACATGCGGACGCTTCACCGACCCACCATGTATCCAGTCTGTCGGGGCGCCCAGCGAAGGCTCTGAGGGGATTGGGGGAGCGCCAGAACGCTCATCGCTGCGTAACGCCAGACTTCAACACGTCGAAGTGACGAATGCTTCGTCACCCGAAACGCCACCGCAGATTACCATTCAAACATTCAAGCTTCAACGATGCACCGCACACACGAATGCAACATTGATACCCGATCCGGCCTCGCCCCAAATTGCTGCGGCGCAGCGTCCGGGTTGTTACGGATGGCCATTCGCTTGACGTGCAGGATCGCAAAGCCCAAAATGACGCGTGCAGTGTCGAAGGCATGTGATTGTCCGTAAGTTGCGATCGTCAAGACGGTACTACAGTTCGTCATATCTCCTGTCCTGAGATTCACCTGCGCCTCGGGCAACTTCTCGCCGATTTGCCCAAATTGACAACTTTTTTGGAAGGCTAAGAAATGGCAACAGGTACCGTCAAGTGGTTCAACGACGCTAAGGGTTTTGGCTTCATCAAGCCGGATGATGGCGGCGAAGATCTCTTCGCGCACTTCTCCGCAATTCAGGCCAACGGGTTCAAGACGCTGAAGGAGAACCAAAAGGTCACCTTCGACGTTACGACGGGGCCCAAGGGCAAGCAGGCAGCGAATATCCGTCCGATGGACTGAGGTTCGTCGGTATCGGAGAAAAGCCCGGGCAACCGGGTTTTTTTTCGCCCATGTCACGACCCGTGCGGACTGCTGCGGGCGGCGATCCCACTGCCCTTCAGGGCAGCGCATAAGCCGTCAAGTAGTCGCCCTGCTTATAGCCGAAAAGCTGGTTGCCCCCAACCGCAACCGCGACGTACTGCACACCGTCGATCTGGTAGGTGATTGGGGGCGCGTTGACGCCGGCCTCCGACTTGTGCTGCCAAAGCAATTTGCCCGTTTGGGAATCGAAGGCATCGAGGCTGCCGTTGCCTTCGCCCATGAACACCAAGCCGCCGGCGGTTGCGAGCACGCCGCCGACAAGCGGCTGGGCGGTTCGATGCTGCCAGCGAATCTTGCCCGACTGCAGATCGACGGCCGACAACAGACCCCAGCGCGGCTCGTCGATCGGCTCGAGCACCGAATAGCGAATCGCCGGCTTGTCGCCATCGGCCGGCGCATGATGTAGCGTGTAGCGCATCGGCATATGGAGCGCGGCGACGAAGGCCAATGCCGCATCCTGGTCGATCGCGGCGGGAGACCAGTTCACGCCGCCGACCACGCCCGGATGCAGGCGGACGCCCTCTGCCGTCGCCGGTGCAAACAGGTTGTGCTGCGGCACGAAGGCATCTGACCTGAGGAGCAATTCGCCATTGTCGCGCCGGTGTACGAAGAACCAGCCGAGTTTGCTTGCCTGCCCGACCGCCGGAATGCGTTTGCCATCGCGCGTCAGTTCGAACAAGACCGGCGGACTGGCCACGTCGTAACCCCAGATGTCGTGCGGCACCTGCTGATAGTGCCAGCGTCGGGTTCCGCTGGCGACATCGAGCGCGATCAACGACACCGTGTACAGGTTGTCTCCCGGGCGCGAGACATCGTCCATCTGCGGACTCGGATTGCCGGTGCCGAAGAAAAGCATGCCGCTTGCCGGATCGATCGCCGGCGTACTCCAGGCCGATCCGCCGCCGTAGCGCCAGGCGTCGGCATACTTCGCGGCACTCGCCCGCTCGGCCACGGTGTTGCGATTGAGCGGCACACCGAACGGCGTCGCGGCGACATAATCGCCCTCCCAGCCCTGCGGCGGAATCGTGTCGAACTGCCAGACGCGCTTGCCGCTGGCAATGTCGTAGGCGGCGAGAAAGCCCGGCCGGCCGTAGCGGCCGGCCACGCCGACCACCGCACCCATCGGCGCATCCTCGCGCGGTCCGTCCAGGTGCAGACCATAGCCGACGCCGGTGATGCCGACGATCACCTTGCCGTCATAAACGATCGGCGCCATGTTGATGCCGACGCCTGTCGCGCCGGTCACCCTGGCCCGCGACAGCGGATCAGCCGCACTCAGGGAACCGACGACCTCGGCATTGGTCGCATCGCCGCCGACGACGTCGACATCCCACAACTTCTGTCCGCTGCGCGCATCCAGCGCGATCAGGCGTGCATCGACAGTGCCGATAAACACCTTGCCGTCGGCCAGCGCCACGCCGCGATTGGCCGGACCGCAGCACATCGCCCGATCGGTACGCCGCTGATGCTCGTAGCGCCAGATCAGGCGGCCACTGCGTGCATCGAGCGCCACCACGTGGTTGAACGGCAGCGACAGATACATGACGCCGCCGACCACGATCGGCGTTGCCTGAAAGGTCGCCGTCACCCCGCTGCGGTAGGTCCAGCGCGGCGCTAGGGCAGCGACGTTCTCGCGATTGATCTGCTTGAGCGGAGAGAAGCGGCGGTTCGAGTAGTCGCGGCCGTAGCTCGGCCATTCGCCGGAATCGATCGCCACCGGGTCGCGCCGCAACGGAACGACCGAGCAAGCCGCCAGCGCGAAGAGTACGGCGGCTAGCGCCAGCGGGCACCTCAGTTTGGGCATGCCGGTTCTCCATTCCACCAACGCCGTTCTCCAGACGCCGGAATCAGCGCGCCATTACCGCGTCATGAATACGCCGCAGCGCCAGTTCCAGCACCGATCGGGCGCAGCCGAAGTTCAGGCGCACATAGCCGGGCGCGCCGAAGTCCGCGCCGTTCGAGAGCCCGACGCCGGCATCCTCGAAGAACCGCACGGTATCGCGCAGGGCGAGTGAACGGGCGTCGATCCATGCCAGACTGGTTGCCTCGACCGGCCAGGTGGACAAGCCCGGAATGGCGGCAATCGCCCGTTCGACGCATTCCGCATTGCCGCGCAGGTAGTCGACCAGCTCGCGGCGCCACGGATCGCCGTGGCGATAGGCGGCCTCGGTCGCCGCCAGGCCCAGCACATTCGCATGAGGCACGATGCCGTGCATCGCATCGAGGACCTGGCGACGCAGCTTCGGGTTGGCAACCACGGCGAAGGCGCAGCCGAGTCCGGGGATGTTCCATGTCTTCGACGGCGCCATCAGGGTGATGGTGCGCTCCGCGGTGGCGTCGTCCAGCATGGCGATCGGCAGGTGTTGCAGTCGCTTGTCCAGCACCAGGCCGCAGTGGATTTCGTCGGAGCAGATCACCAGGTTGTGCCGCTCTGCAGTCTGCGCGATCGACGCCAGTTCCTCGCGCGACAACACCCTGCCGACCGGATTGTGCGGATTGCACAGCATCAGCAGCCGGCTGCGCGGCGTGACGGCGCGCTCGAGCCGGCCCGGATCCCAGGTCCAGCGGCTGTCCGTACGGCGCAGATCGACTGTCGTCACCCGTCGCCCCGAATAGCACGGCGCACTCAGGAACGGCGGATACACCGGCGTTGCGGTCAGCACGTCGTCGCCCGCTTCTCCGATCGCGCGGCAAACGATGTTCAACGCGCTGACCAGGCCGGGCAGCCAAACCAGCCAGTCGGGGTCGATCGCCCAGCCGTGGTCGCGCTGCAGCGCTTCGACGACGGCGCCGGCCAGCGACATCGGCGGGCTGCCATAACCGAACACGCCGTGGTCGACCCGCTCGCGCAACGCCTCGATCACGCACGGCGGCGCGGCGAAGTCCATGTCGGCGACCCACATCGGCAGCACGTCGCGACCGGCGTACTTGCCCCACTTGACGCTGTCGCTGCCGCGCCGGTCGGGCGGATGGTCGAAGTCGAAGTTCAAGTCGGCGCGGGTTCAGACTTCGAGATGGCTGTACAGCACCGTCGACAGGTAACGCTCGCCGAACGACGGAATGATCACCACCAGCAGCTTGCCCTTGTTCTGCGGGCGCGCAGCCACCTGCATCGCCGCCCAGACGGCCGCGCCGGACGAGATGCCGACCAGCAGGCCGTCCTCGGTCGCCATGCGCCGTGCGGTGGCCAGCGCGTCGTCGTTTTTCACCCGCACCACTTCGTCATAGATGCCGGTGTTCAGGATGGCCGGCACGAAACCCGCGCCGATGCCCTGGATCGGGTGCGGGCCGCGCGCACCACCCGACAGCACCGGGCTGGCGTCCGGCTCGACGGCAACGATCTGGATGCCCGGTTTGCGCGCCTTGAGCACCTCGCCGACGCCAGTGATGGTGCCGCCGGTGCCGATACCGGAAACGAAAATGTCCACCTGTCCGTCGGTGTCGGCCCAGATCTCCTCGGCAGTGGTGGCGCGGTGGATCGCCGGATTGGCCGGATTCTCGAACTGCTGGGCGATCACATAGCGCGGGTCTGCCGCCGCCATCTCCTCGGCGCGGCGGATCGCCCCCGGCATGCCGTCCGGCCCCGGCGTCAGCACCAGCTCGGCGCCGTAGGCCTTGAGCAGCAGCCGCCGCTCGCGGCTCATCGTCTCCGGCATGACGAACGCGCATTTGATGCCGCGCGCGGCGCAGACCATCGCCAGGCCGATGCCGGTATTGCCGCTGGTCGGCTCCAGAATCACGGTGTCCGGCTTGATGCGACCCTGCGCGGTGAGTGCATCGATCATCGATACCGCGATGCGGTCCTTCACGCTGTGCGCCGGATTGAAATACTCGAGTTTGCAGGCGATGGTCGCCTCGATGCCGGCAGCCACCCGGTTCAACTTCACCAGCGGCGTGTTGCCGATCAGTTCGGCGGTGTTGTTGGCGATGCGCATGGATCCTCCGGTAGAAATCGGGCCGCGGCATGGCGGGCCGGCGTTTGCAGGGTCACGCAGTTTGGCGCAATTCAGGCGCCGGCGGAAGACGCGGGCGCTAGCGCGCGCCGGCCGCCCGCAGCAGTTCGCCGATATCGGTATTCTGCGAGTCCAGTGCCCATTTGAGCGCGGTATCGCCGCGATCGTTCTTCGCGTTGGGATCGGCCTTGGCTGCCAGCAGCGCGCGCACAATCTTGATATGGCCGTTGCGCGAGGCGATCATCAGCGGCGTGAGCTGGCTCGGCGCGCGCGAATCCGGATTCGCGCCCTTCTCGAGCAGCAGCTTCACGGTATCGAGGTGGCCTTCCATGGCTGCGTAAAGCAGCGCCGACCAGCCCGGCTGATTGACCTCGCCGCCGCCTTCGATCAGCCGCCGGATCACCTCGGTATGGCCTTTCTGCCCGGCCAGCGACATTGCCGTGTCGCCCCAACTGGTGCGGGCGCGCACATTGGCGCGGTTGCGCAGCAGGAAATCCGTCAGTTCGAGATTGCCTTCGCGCGCCGCCCGCATCAGCAGCGACACTCCGGCCTCGTCGCTCGAATCGACGTCCATGCCGCGGCGCACGCCCTCCATCACGGTTCGGTTGTGCCCCATCTCGGCGGCATTGAGCAGATCGTCGAGCGTGGTCTCGGCGCGCAGCGGTGCGCTCAACGCCAGCAGCACGGCCAGGGCGAGCAGTTTTGAGGGGATCAGTCGCATGTCAGGAAACCGCCTTTGCAAACAATCGGAAGAAGTTTTCGGTGGTCGCCGCGGCGATGGTCTCCAGTGGCACCTGGCGCAGCCGCGCGATCTCCTCGGCCACATGCACCACGTAAGCCGGCTGGTTGGTGCGGCCACGGTAGGGCATCGGCGCGAGATAGGGCGAGTCGGTTTCGATCAGCAGACGGTCGAGCGGCACCACCTTCGCCACCGCCTTGAGCGCCAGCGCGTTCTTGAAAGTCACAATGCCGGAAAACGAGATGTAGAACCCCAGTTCAAGCGCCTGCTCGGCTACCTCCAGCGATTCGGAAAAACAGTGCATCACGCCGCCTGCCAACCCGGCCGCTTCCTCGCGCATCAGCCGGATGGTATCGCCAGCCGCCTCGCGCGTATGCACCACCAGCGGCAACCCGGCCTCGCGTGCCGCGCGGATGTGGGTACGAAAGCGTTCGCGCTGCCATGGCGGCGCGTCCTTTTGCCAGTAGTAGTCGAGCCCGGTCTCGCCGATGGCGACGATGCGCGGATGCTGCGCCAGGCGCACCAGTTCCGCCACATCCGGCTCGTGGCCATCCACCTGGTCCGGATGCTTGCCGACGGTTGCCCAAAGGTTGCGGTGCGCCTCGGCCAGCGCAAGCACCGCCGGCCATTGTTCGAGATTCACGCTGATGCACAGCGCATGGCTTACCCGGTGCGCCTGCATCGCCGACAGGAGATCGCCGATGCGGCCGGAAAATTCGGGGAGATCGAGGTGGCAGTGCGAATCGACGTACATCGTTCGAGCTAAAGGGCCCGGAGCGGCATGGGGCCGCGGGGCCGAAGATCACCACGGCGGTCTCGAGGCCCCATGCCGTGGAGGTTCTGCTTGAGCGTGGGGTTACGCCCCATTTCGGCTGTGACCCACTACTTGGCAGTCTTGGTCAGGTTGTGCAGCTCACGCTGCATTGCCTGTTGTTCCTTGATTGACGTCACGAGGCGCTTGTCTGCCTCTTTGACAATCTGGAGCAGCAGGGTGGAGTCGGGATCCTTCCAGTTGCCTCCAGAACCTCGTGCCATGTACGCAACCGCGCGCGCGAAGTCTGCCAGTGTAAGTTCCGCGCTGCCGCCACGTGCGGGCATTGCGCGCACCCCGACCCAGGCGTGGCCAGTGAGAACGTGCTGGCCCTCCGCGATCAGAGGCGCCCAAGCGGCGCGATCGCCGAACTTCGGCGCGTGAGCGACGCCGCTATCGTGACACGCGACGCATACCGTCTTGTAGACCTGTTCGCCAGACTTGGTGCCTTGCAGGATGGGCGGCTGCGCATACGCGGCGTGAAGGAAGACGAGGGCAAGCGCGACCAAGGGGAGGCGAGGATAGAAGGACATGGCGGAGTTCAGCGGGTTGACGATGCTGGAGGTGTATGGGGCCTGACTACAAGGTATGCGTCGGGCGCGTGGACCCGAGGTGCGCACCGAGCAGTTGTTCGATTTTGCGCTTGGCGGTCTGGCCCGACTCGTCGTCGGAGAACTGCACGCCGATGCCCTGCGTCTTGTTGCCCTGGGCGCCGGCGGGCGTCACCCACACCACCTGGCCGGCGATCGGCATCTTGCCCGGCTCGTCCATCAGGGTCAGCAGCATGAACACCTCGTCGCCGATCGCATAGGGCCGCGTGGTCGGAATGAAGATGCCGCCGCGTTTTAGCTGCGGCATGTAGGCGGCGTAGAGCGCCGACTTGGAATTAATGTTGAGCGACAGCACCGACGGCCGCGGGCCGATCAGTTGCGACTTGGTCGGATCGTAGGGTTCAGTCATCGTGCCACCAGCCGTGCGTATCTAAGAAGCATGTCGTCTAGAACCAGCCTCAGGTTCAGGGGATGCGCCGCCACCCGGCGCAGGCGTTGCAGTTCATTGTAGCAATTGAGCAGCGCGGCGAGCGGCAACCTGACGGCCTGCGCCTGCAGGGCCGCCTGCTGGTCGGGAAAGGAGCGCACCCGTCCGGCCAGTGCCGCCAGCACCAGATCGGCCACCCAGCGCTGCAGCCAGCCGACCAGTTGCGGCACGCCGAAGCCGGCGGCGAGCGACTCCTTGCTCTTCAGCCAGGTTTCCCAGGCGCCGGCCAGCGCTACCGGGTCGGCCCGCTCCAGGCTCAGCATGTCGCGCACGAAACGCCCGCGCGCCGCCACGCCGATGCCCCGGGCGAGTTCCGCGGCTGCCACCGGCATGCCGCCGCACAGCGCGAGCAGTTCGGCCGGCTGATCGATGCCCTGCCCGGCCAGCCAGGCGGCGGCCTGCGCGGCATCCGGGCGCGCCAGGGCGACCATGCGGCAGCGGCTCAGGATGGTCGGCAGCAGACGGCGCGGCGCATCGGAAACCAGCACAAGATGGGTCTTCGCCGGCGGCTCCTCGAGCAGCTTGAGCAGCGCATTGGCGGTGTGGTGATTCATCGCCTCGGCCGGGTCGATCACCACCACCCGCACCCCCTGCCGCACCGCGCCGATGGTGACGAAGCCGGCCAGCGCGCGAATCTGCTCGATCAAAATCTGCGTCGAGCGCTTGCCCGGCTCGGCCGGCTCGGCGCCCTCGCCGTCGCCGGCCTCGGCTTCGAGTTCGTCGGAGCCGGGCGCGACGAAACGGAAATCGGGATGATTGCCGGCGAGAAACCAGCGGCAGCCGTCGCAGGTGCCGCAGGGCTGCGCGGTGCCCTGCGCGGTTTCGCACAGCAACCGCTGCGCCAGCGCCTGCGCCAGTTCGCTCTTGCCGCTGCCCGCCGCGCCGGCCAGCAGCAGCGCATGGGGCAATTGCTCGAGCCGGCCGAGCAGGCCGTTCCAGTCCGCTTGCTGCCAGTCGAAGATCATGCCGGCAGCAGCGGCGTGACGATGGCCTCGACCGCGGCGCGGATCGCCTCGGGCGAGCGGTCGGCGTCCACCACCCGCACCCGCGTCGGATCGGCCGCCGCGCGCTCCAGGTAGGCGGTGCGCACGCGGGCGAAAAAGGCGGCCTGCTCGCGCTCGAATTTGTCCGGCGCATTGCCGGCGCGCGCCAGCCGCCCGGCGGCGACTTCGGGGGCCAGATCGAACATCAGCGTCAGGTCCGGCCGCAGGTCGCCATGCACCCAGTCTTCCAGCGTCTCGATCTTCCACCAGGCGAGGCCGCGGCCGCCGCCCTGGTAGGCGAAGGTGGCGTCGGTAAAACGGTCGCACACCACCCAGGCGCCGCGCGCCAGTGCCGGCGCGATCACTTGTGCGATGTGCTCGCGGCGGGCGGCGAACATCAGCAGCGCCTCGGTTTCCAGATTCATCGGTTCATGCAGCAGCAGCTCGCGCAGCTTTTCGCCGAGCGCGGTCCCGCCGGGCTCGCGGGTCGATACCACCTCCAGACCTGCGCCGCGCAGGCGCCCCACGAGGAAGCCGATCTGGCTGCTCTTGCCCGCGCCGTCGATCCCCTCGATGGTGATGAAGCGTCCCGTCATCTTCAGAGCCCTACCCTGAGAGCCGCATGGAATGGACTTCTACAAAGCAATACCGCTGGAACCCGCATGGATAGGCGCTCTCCGGCATGCCGCCCTGTAGAGCAAGCACCGGTGCGGCCTGCAGCCCATGCTCATTCAGCGCTTCTTCTGATACTGCGCCACCGCGCGGTTGTGTTCGTCTAGCGAGCGGGAAAACACGCTGCTGCCGTCGCCGCGCGCGACGAAGTACAGATAATCGCTTTTCGGCGGATTCAGCGCCGCCTTGAGCGATGCCGCGCCCGCCATGGCGATCGGCGTCGGCGGCAGACCGGCGCGCAGGTAGGTATTGTACGGTCCGTCGGTGGTCAGATCGCGCTTGCGCAGGTTGCCATCGAAGCGCGATCCCAGGCCGTAGATCACCGTCGGATCGGTCTGCAGCAGCATGCCGGCGCGCAGGCGGTTGACGAACACCGCGGCCACCAGCGGCCGGTCCTCCGGTCTGCCGGTTTCCTTTTCGACGATCGAGGCCATGATCAACGCCTCGTAGGGCGATTTGTAGGGCAGCCCGTCGGGCCGGGCATCCCACGCCGTCTGCAAGCGCGTGCGCATTTCGCGGTAGGCGCGGCGCAGCAACGCGAGGTCGCTCGACTGTCTGGTGAACAGGTAGGTGTCGGGAAAGAACAGGCCCTCCGGGTGGGTCTCGGTGGCGCCGATGCGCTGCAGAATGTCGGCATCGCTGAGCAGGCGCGAGTCGTGCAGCAGATCGGATTGCGCATCCAGCGCCGCCCGCAACTGGCGGAAGGTCCAGCCCTCGATCAGCGCGATGCCGACCTGGCGCACGTCGCCGCGGGTCAGCATGGTGAGCAGCGTGCGCGGCGTGGCGCCCGCTTCGATCTCGTAGCTGCCGGCCTTGATGGCGGTGGTCTTGCCGAGCAGTCGGGCGAGCAGGCGGAAGTCCCACCCGCGCAGCGGCACGCCGGCGTCGATCAACTGCTGGGTCACCGAGGTGAGGGTTGCGCCGGGCTCGATCGAGACGTCGATCGCCGAGGCCGGAAGCGCCAGCGGCCGGTTCGCGAACAATGCGAACCAGCCGCCGAAGCCGATGCCGGCACCGACCAGAAAGAGCAGCAGGAGCTTGAGCAGGCGCATGCAGAAACCATGTGCGCTCGCCTCGCGGCGAGGTTGTTGTTCGAGTTTTTCCGGCGCGCCGGGCCGCGCCTGCCGCGGCGCCACCACCACCGCGCGCGGACGACTTCCTATGATACCTTAGCCTCATCGCCACCTTCCCAGCGCACGCAGATGAATCCAGCCTACCTGCCCCTGCTCGACGCCGCCCAGGCACGCCTGGAGGGCGACAGGCTGCACTCGTTCGGCGACCCGCAGGCCGAACTGGCAGCCGGCGAATCCGGCTCGGTGATCGTGCCGCTGGTCCACCTGGGCCTGATCCGCGTTGCCGGCGACGAGGCCGCGATCTTCTTGCACAACTTGCTCTCCAACGATGTCAAGGGACTGGCCGCGACCGGCGCGCGCCTGAACAGCTTCTGCACGCCCAAGGGGCGCATGCTGGCGAGCTTTCTGATGTGGCGCGATACGGCCGGCGAAATCCTGCTGCAGCCGGCGGCCGATATCGCCGCCGGCCTGCAGAAGAAGCTGTCGATGTATGTGCTGCGCTCGAAGGCCAAGGTCAGCGACGCCGCGGCGGACACCTGCCAGTTCGGCCTGGCCGGCCCGCAGGCATCGCGGGCGCTGCAATCCTGCGGCCTGGCGGTGCCCGATTCGGCGCTCGGCGTGGCGCACAGTGGCGAGTCCACGGTGATTCGGCTCGACGCCGCGCGCTTGGTTCTGGTGCTGCCCGCGGCTACAGCGGCCGCGCAGTTCGCCGCCCTGGTCGCAGCCGGTCTGGTCGCGGCGGGAACCGCCGTCTGGCAGGCGCTCGACATCCGCGCCGGCTGGCCGCTGATCACCGCCGCCACGCAGGAAGAATTCGTGCCGCAGATGGCCAACTTCGAACTGCTCGGCGGGGTCAGCTTCAACAAGGGCTGCTATCCGGGGCAGGAAATCGTTGCCCGCACGCAGTATCTGGGCAAGCTGAAAAAGCGCATGTACCGCGCCTTCGTCGCCGGCGGCGATCTGCCCGCCCCGGCAACCGACCTCTACAGCCCGGATGTCGGCGAGCAGTCGTGCGGCAAGGTGGTCACCGCGTCCGCGCTGGCGGGCGGCGGCGTCGAGTTGCTGGCGGTAATGCAGATGTCGAGCCACGAGGGTAACGATGTCCATCTGGGCACACCAGGCGGGCCGAAACTCGAATTCCGCCCGCTGCCCTACGCGGTGTCGTGATCCGGTGCGCATCGACTATTACGTCTATTACCGGGTGCTGCCTGACCGGGAAAGCGAACTGCTGGCCGCGCTGTCTGCGATGCAGTTGGCGCTGGCCGAGGCCACCGGGATCAGCGGGCGGTTTCGCCGCCGGGTGGATGATCCGCTGACCTGGATGGAGGTCTATGAGGGCGTCGGCGACCCCCGCCTGTTCGAGGTCGAACTCGGGGTGCAGGCGCTGCGCCACGGGCTGCACGAGTTTCTCGCCGCCGGCACGCCACGCCACCTGGAGCGGTTTCGCGCTGTCGGTTGAGGCGACTTTGCGATGTGCCTGATCCTGATTGCCTGGCAGGCCCGCGACGACCTTCCGTTGCTGGTGGCCGCCAATCGCGACGAGTTTTTCGCCCGCCCGAGCGCCCCGGCCGCCTTCTGGCACGACACGCCGCAGATCGCCGCCGGGCGCGACCTGGAAGCCGGCGGCACCTGGCTGGGCATCACCCGCAGCGGGCGCTTCGCCGCCCTGACCAATTTCCGCGACCCGCAACGCCAGTTGCCGGACAAGCGTTCGCGCGGCGAACTGGTGGCGAACTTTCTCTCCACCGCCGCCAGTCCGGCCGACTACGCCGCGGCGGTCGAACGCGAGGCGGATCGCTACAACGGCTTCAACCTGCTGGTCGCCGATCGGCGCGAGCTGCGCTATGTCTCCAACGCTGGCGGCGTTGCGGCGGCGCTGGCGCCCGGCATCTACGGCCTGTCGAACCACCTGCTCGACACGCCATGGCCCAAGGTGACGCGCGCCCGCTCGCAACTGGCACAGGCGCTGACGGCGATGCCGCAGACCGAACCGCTGTTCGCCATGCTGCGCGACGAAGCGATCGCGCCCGACGCGCATCTGCCGCGCACCGGCGTCAGCCTTGAATGGGAGCGCCTGCTCTCTGCCGCCTTCGTGCGATCGCCGGACTACGGCACCCGCTGTTCGACCGTTGTCACCGTCGGCGCGGACGGCGAGGTACGGTTCGAGGAACGCAGCTTCGGACCGGGCGCCCGGCCCGCAGGCACGGCGCGGCTGCGCTTCACACTGGGCGAAGCGAGCGGCGCATCGTGAGGTGCTCAATGCCGGCTTCGAAAAACGCCTCGCCTTCGCCGACGAAGCCGAATTTCTCGTAGAACGCCGTGGCCACGGTCTGCGCGTGCAGCACCAGATCGGTCTGCGCGAGGCGCTGCGACTGGTCGAGCAGCGTTTGCATCAGCAGGCGTCCGACGCCGCGGCCGCGCCAGGGCTTGAGCACCGCCAGCCGGTTGAAGTAGCAGGTGCCGCCGCCGCGCGGCGACAGGCGGGCGGTCGCGATGGCGCCGTCGCCCGCCTCGAACACCAGCACATGCAGTCCCGGCTCGTCATACTCGTCCCATTCGAGTGCCTGCGGCACGCCCTGCTCCTCGATGAACACGATGCGGCGGATCGGCCTTGCTGCATCGCGCGCTGCATCCCACGGCAGCACGCGGACCGAGAATTCGCTCATTCGCAGATGTCGACCGGCGTGTACGGCGCCACCAAGTCGTACAGTTCGACGATGTCCGCATTGCGCATGCGGATGCAGCCGATCGAGCCGGGCTCGCCCATCGGCACCGTGTCCGGGCTGCCGTGGAGATAGACGTAGCGGCGCATGGTGTCGACATCGCCGAGCCGATTGAAGCCGGGCTCGCAACCGGAAAGCCAGAGGATGCGTGTGAGAATCCAGTCGCGCGCCGGGTTGGCCGCCGCCAGTTCGGGCGTCCAGGTCTCGCCGGTCGGCCGGCGCCGCACGAATACGGTGTTCTCCGGCTGGTTGCCGCCGATCCTGGCGCGGATGATGTGGCGGCCGCGCGGCGTGCGGAAGCTGCCGCGTTGTTCGCCTGCGCCGTTCTTCGCGGTGGACACGGTGTATCGCCGGATCGTCGCGCCGTCGTCGGCGATCAGATCGAGCGTCTGGGTCGGAATGTCGATCTTCAGCCGCATCTCAGGCGCTCAGGGTCTGGCTGCGCCGGGCCGCGAAAAACGACGACAGCAGCGCCGCGCTCTCCGCCGCCAGCACGCCGCCTTCGACCTGGGCATGGTGATTGAGCCGCGCCTCGGCGAACAGATCGACCACGCTACCGCAGGCGCCGGTCTTCGGGTCGGCGGCGGCGAACACCAAGCGCGCGATCCGCGCATGCATGATCGCCCCGGCGCACATTGCGCAAGGTTCGAGCGTCGCATACAGCGTACAGCCGGCCAGACGGTAATTGCCTAGGCGCTGCGCGGCATCTCGCAGCGCCATGATCTCGGCATGGGCGGTGGGGTCAACGCCGCCGATCGGCCGATTGAAGCCGCGGCCGACGACTTGGCCATCGAGGACAACCAGAGCGCCGACCGGCACTTCGTCCGCTGCACCTGCGGTGCGCGCCAACGCCAGCGCTTCGCGCATCCATTCGATGTCGGTTTGGCTCATCGCGCGATTGTAGCCCGACCGACCGCGGGCTCAATCGACGCGCACCGCCTTGCCGGTGATGGTGGCCGGCGAGGACTTGGACCGTGGGTTGGTCTGCGGCGCACCGGGCTCGGGCGCGGTGGCTCGCGGTTCGGCGCCGGTGGCGGTCGGGACGTCACCGCGCCTGCGCAACGCGGCCAGGATCAGCGTCGCCAGGGCGAGCAGGATCTCGTCGACGAAAGGAATCAGGTCCGGCAGCACAAGATCGAGCAGGAACAGTCCCCCGGTGAGCAGGAACAACTGCGGAAAACGCAGCCGTTCGGCAAAGCGCAGAATGAAACGCGGGAACAGCCGGCCTAACAGTGGGGACATAGCAAACCTCTATCGGTACGAACAGCGCAACCACCTAACGCGCGGATTGCCGGAGCCGGTTGACCGCGACAGCCGGGTACGAGTTTCCCCCTTTTATCGACTCGGCGCCGGCTGCAGCGCCGGCATGTCCTCGCGCACACGCAGAAAGCGGGCAAAGCGCGGCAAGCCGCTGCCGTCGTGGAACCCGACATGGCGGTAGCTGACCCAGCTACCGAGCGGCGGCGGATCGCGCCGCTGCGCATCGGAAAACCCGCTGCCGAGGCGAAAGCGCTTGCCGTCGGGCATTTCCACCAGCAGCGCGCCGAGCATGCCGGCGAACTTCCCCTGTCCGGGCACATGGCCGACCACCCGCGCCTCGGCGTCCTCGAAGGGCTTGAGCTTGAGCAGGTCGTCGCTGCGCTCGGCACGGTAGAGCGAAGCGCCGCGATGGAGCATCAATCCTTCGCCGCCCTCGCGCACCACCCGGTCGAGCAGGCTTGCCAGTTCGCCGCGGCTGCGCACGCGAGATTGCGCAACCGCCTGCACCCAGGGCTGGCCGATCCGCTGCACGACGCGATTGAGTTCTGCGATGCGATCGCTGAAAGTGGCGGCGCTTGCCGGCAGGTCGAACACCATGAAGCGCACCAGCTTCCACTGCGCATCGCTCGGCGACTGCTGGCGCACGATCGACACCGTGCGTGCGAACTGTCCCCGCCCCGACCAAAGCTCGCCATCGAGCGGCGTGTGCGGCCAGTCGCGGGTAAACCAAGCCGGCGCGACGATGCGTTCGCCACCGCGGGTGAGCAGGGTCTTGCCGTCCCAATAGCCGCGCACGCCGTCGAGCTTCTCGCTGACCCAGTAGTCGTCGAGCGCAACCTGACCGCGGTAGACATTGGCGAGCATGAGCGGCGGCACTTCGGCGACGCCGGCGCCCGCCGCGGTCGCGGCCCAAAGTGCCAGCAGAATGAACTTGCCGATGCCCCTCAACGCGCGCGCCTCCATCTCTCGCCCGGTTCGATCCGTCCTTCCGGCGCGCCCCGGCCGGCGGCCACAGCGCGCTTCGGCGGACCGCCCGCCGCGTTGGCTTCGGCCGGAAGACGCTGTTCAATTCGACGCGCCGGTTTCATGCCCGAATCATAGCGGTTTCCCGAACGCCCAGGGTTGCCGGTTGCCGGCGAGGGGCAATCCGTGCCCGATAAACGAGCCGGGCCGCGCTCGCGCGCCGATTGTGCGAGTTTTCCGGCAAGACGACCGGCGAATGCGTAACATGGAAGTTATCGCCGATTCGCCGGGAAGGGGAGCGCGCATGCCGCCACCAGACCAGATCGATCCTCAGCCGCAGTGCGAGTCACTGTGCCACATGTGGTTTCGCTTTTTCTGGCCGTACCGCTATTTCCGCGACGTCACCCGCGGCTCCCTGCTGGAGCGGCAGCTCAACTACCGGCACAATCGCGCGATGCGGGTATTCCTGCCGGGATTCGTACTGAAATGGACGCTGCTGACCGCGCTGTGCTTCGCCCTCGGCGGGCTGCTCGACCAGCTTGCCGGACTGGTCATCCCGGCCGCCTGCTGCTTCATGACCGGGAGCTGGACGCTGATCGTGTCGCTGCTGCTGCTGACCTCCTGGGCCTGGCTGGAACGCTTTCCGGAACTCTACGACCAGCCGCTGCCGGCGCGTCGCCTGCGGGATCGCGAGGATTGAACTTTTCCCGGCCGGGGCGTCCTAAACGTCGTTTGGGCGCTCCTGCCCGCGGGCCGGGGTCGGCACTGATTCCGGCGACGGGGAACACCATGCGCGGTCCAATCCTGCTGCTGTCGGCGCTGCTATCCGCACCGGCGAGCGCCCAGGTCGATTCCACTTTCATAACGCGTCTGTCGCTGAGCGTGGTCAAGGTCAGCGCATACGCGGCCAACGGCCGAACCTTTCTCGGTTCCGGCGTGGTGGTGGCACCGGACGAGGTGCTGACCAACTGCCACGTAACCCGCGCGGCGAACAGCATCAGCGTTGTCAAGAGCGCGCTGCGCTTCAACGTCCACTCGCAAAAGGCCGACATGGATCACGATCTGTGCCTGCTCAAGACCGATGTCATGCCACTGCAACCGGTAGCGCTGCGCGCGTCGACCACACTCAAGCCCGGCGAACCCTCGTACTATTACGGCTACACCGGCGGCGTCGAAGCCTTCTTCGCCCAGGGCAAGGTGAGCGCACTGCATGGCGTGGACAGCAGTTCGGTAATCGAAACCACGGCCGGCTTTTCGCTCGGCGCCAGCGGCGGCGGGCTGTTCGACGAACAGGGCCGCCTGCTCGGCATCACCACGTTTCTTGCGGCTGGGCATCGCGGCGCCTACTACGCAATGCCGGCGGACTGGCTCGAGCGCCTGCGCACGCGCTCGGCGCGCAGCGTCGGGCCGCTCGAGGGAAGCCCGCTGTGGGACAAGCCCGACTCAGAGCAACCATTCTTTCTCCGCCTGGCGCGTCTGACCGAACAGAAGCGCTGGGACGAAGCCGCCGCGCTGGGCGCAACATGGACGCGCGAGGAATCGGCCAATCCCGGCGCCTGGCTGTCCCTCGGCACCGCCCTGTCGATGCTGTCGAAGAATCGCGAGGCGCTGCCCGCGCTGCAAAAGGCCTTCGAACTGTCACCGAACGATCCGCGGACGCTGTTCCAGCTCGGCACCGCACTGGCACGTACCGGCGAGAGCACTCAGGCGCAGTCGATGCGTACTTCGCTGGCGCAGGTGGATGCCGAACTTGCCGGCAAGCTACAGCAAACCATCAACGAGTGCTCGTCACGTTGCTGAACGCAACCGCTCAGCCGAGCCAACGCCGCGCGTTGGCGAACATCCTGAACCACGGCGACATCTCCTGCGCGCGCCACGGCGCCGGCGCCCATGACATCTGCACACTGCGCAAGACGCGCTCGGGGTGCGGCATCATGATCGTGAAGCGGCCGTCGGCGGTGGTCACGCCGGCGACGCCGGCCGGAGAGCCGTTCGGATTCGCCGGATAGCTTGTCGCCACCTTGCCCGCGTTGTCGACATAGCGCATCGCGACCAGCGCGTTGTCCTGCGCGTCGACGCCGGCAAACACCGCCCGCCCCTCGCCGTGCGACACCACCACCGGAATGCGGCTGCCTGCCATGTCGGCGAAGAACAGCGACGGACCGGGTGGCAGTTCCACCGTCACGAAACGCGCCTCGAACTGCTCGCTGCGGTTGCGCTGGAAGGTGGGCCAGCAGTCGGCACCGGGAATGATGGAGGCCAGATTGGCCATCATCTGGCAGCCGTTGCAGACGCCGAGCGCGAAGGTGTCCGCGCGCGCGAAGAACTGCTCGAACTGGCCGCGCAAGGTATCGTTGAACAGGATCGACTTCGCCCAGCCCTGCCCCGCGCCCAGCACGTCACCGTAAGAGAAGCCGCCGCAGGCCGCGAAGCCATGAAAGTCGGCCAGCCGCTGCCGACCCTGCTGCAGATCGCTCATATGCACGTCATGGGCAGCGAAGCCGGCGCGCACGAACGCCGCCGCCATCTCGACCTGGCCATTGACGCCCTGCTCGCGCAGGATGGCGATTTTCGGTCTGGCGCCGGCATTGATGAAGGGCGCCGCGACGTCCTGTTCCGGATCGAAGCTCAAGCGCGGCGACAGGCCGGGATCGGTTGCATCGGCAAGCGCGGCGAACGCCTCGTCGCACGACTCGGCATCGTCCCGCAGGCGTGCGATGCGATGGCTGGTCTCGCTCCAGGTCTGCCAGAGCAGGCTGCGTCTGGCGCCATAAACCAGCTTTGCGTTGCGCCAGACGCGAATCTCGTCGTGCGTGTTCGGATGGCCGATCGAGTGCAGGCAGTGGCCGAGTCCGGCCGCACGCAGCATCGCCGAGACTCGCGCGCGGTCGTCGCGGCGGATCTGGATCACCGCGCCGAGTTCCTCGTTGAACAGGCTGGCGAAGATGCGGTCGTTGAAACGCCCCTTGAGCGAATCGGGCCGGCGGTCGAGGCCATCGACATCGTTCATTTTCGGGTCGTAGCAGACGGTATCGATCATCAGCGAGATGCCGCAATGCGAGGCGAATGCCATCTCGCATATCGTGGCGAACAGGCCGCCGTCGCCACGGTCGTGGTAGGCCAGCAGCAACCCATCGCGGCGCAGTTGGCCGATCGCCTCGAAGAAGCGCCTGAGCAGATCGGGCGCGATGTCGGGCGCGAATTCGCCGACCGAGTTCCAGGCCTGCGCCAGTGCCGAGCCGCCGAGCCGCTGATTGCCCTCGCCCAGATCGATCAGCATCAGTTCGGTCTCGACGCCGTCTTCCAGCACCAGTTGCGGCGTCAGGGTGCGCCGCACATCCTCGACGGTGGCGAACGCGGTGACGATCAGCGACAGCGGGGCGACGACCTGCCTTCTGGCATCGCCCTCCTGCCACGCGGTTTTCATGCTCAGCGAATCCTTGCCGACCGGAATCGCCACGCCCAGCTGCGGGCAGAATTCCAGGCCGACCGCCTTCACGGTTTCATACAACTGCGCATCCTCGCCGCGATGGCCGGCAGCGGCCATCCAGTTGGCCGAGAGCTTGACGCGGTCCAGACTCGTCACGTCGGCCGCCGCAAGGTTGGTCAGCGCCTCGCCGATCGCCATGCGCCCGGCCGCCGGGCCGGACAGGCAGGCCAACGGTGTGCGCTCGCCCATCGCGAAGGCTTCGCCGCGATAGCCCTGGTAGCTCATGCAGGTGACCGCCACATCGGCCACTGGCACCTGCCACGGGCCGATCATCTGGTCGCGTGCGGTAAGGCCACCGACGGTGCGGTCGCCGATGGTGATGAGAAAGCTCTTCGATGCCACGCTGGGCATGCGCAGCACGCGCTGACAGGCTTCGGCCAGTTCGATGTCGGTGGTGTCGAACGGCGGCAGGTAGATGGCCCGGGTCGACACCTTGCGCTCCATGCGCGGCGGTTTACCGAGCAGCACCTCCATCGGCATGTCGACCGCGTTGTTGCCGAAATGTGGATCGGCTACCACCAGTTCGCCGTCTTCGGTCGCCTGGCCGACCACCGCGAACGGGCAACGCTCGCGCTCGCAGATCGCCCGAAACTCGGCCAGGCGCCCGGGCGGGATCGCCAGCACATAGCGCTCCTGCGCCTCGTTGCTCCAGATCTCGCGCGGACTCATGCCGGGTTCCTCGATCTGCACCGCGCGCAGATCGAACTTCGCACCGCAGCCGGCATCGTGCGCAAGCTCGGGCAGCGCATTCGACAAACCGCCGGCGCCGACATCGTGGATGGCAAGAATGGGGTTGCCGTCGCCCGCCTTCAGTCCGTCGCTACTCGGGCTTGACATCTGCCAGCAGCGGTCGATGACTTCCTGCGCGCGCCGCTGGATTTCGGGATTGCCGCGCTGCACCGAGGCGAAATCGAGGTCGGCGGTGTTGGTGCCGGTGGTCATCGACGAGGCCGCGCCGCCGCCGAGGCCGATCAGCATGCCGGGGCCGCCGAGCGTGATCAGCAACGTGCCTTCGCCGAAGCGAATCTTGTGCGACTGCTGCGCCTGAATGCTGCCCAGCCCGCCGGCGATCATGATCGGCTTGTGGAAGCCGCGCACTTCGCCCTGCACTTCCTGCTCGAAGGTGCGGAAGTAGCCGGCGAGATTCGGCCGGCCGAACTCGTTGTTGAATGCCGCCGCGCCGATCGGCCCGTCGATCATGATGTCGAGTGCCGAGGCGATGCGCTCCGGCTTGCCGTAGTCGCGCTCCCACGGCTGCTCGAAGCCCGGAATCTTCAGGTTGGAAACGGAGAAGCCGGCCAGTCCCGCCTTGGGTTTGGACCCGCGGCCGGTTGCGCCCTCGTCGCGTATCTCGCCGCCCGAGCCGGTCGCCGCACCCGGAAATGGCGAAATCGCGGTCGGATGGTTGTGCGTCTCGACCTTGGCCAGGACGTGGGTCAATTCCTCGTGGAAGCCGTAACCGCCATCGGCACCCGGATAAAACCGCGGCACCGTCGCGCCTTCGATGATGGCCGCATTGTCCGAATACGCCACCACGGTGCCCTGCGGATTGGCCTTGTGCGTCTCGCGGATCATGCCGAACAGCGTGTGCGGCTGCGCCACGCCGTCGATCACCCAGGTGGCGTTGAAGATCTTGTGCCGGCAGTGCTCGGAGTTGGCCTGCGCGAACATCATCAGTTCGACATCGGTCGGATTGCGGCCGAGCTTGCCGAAATTGTCTACCAGATAGTCGATCTCGTCATCGGACAGCGCGAGGCCGAGTTCGCCATTGGCGGCGACCAGCGCAGCGCGGCCCTTGCCGAGCACGTCGACCGTGCTCAGCGGCCTGGGCTCGTAGTGGTGGAACAGCGCCTCGCCAGCCTCGAGAGTCTCGAGCACCGACTCGGTCATGCGGTCGTGGATCAGCGGCAGCACCGCGTCGCGCGATTTCGCATCGAGTCCGCCGCGCAGGTCCAGATGCCAGGCGATGCCGCGCTCGATGCGCAACACCTTGGCGAAGCCGCAATTGCGGGCGATATCGGTCGCCTTGGACGACCAGGGCGAAATGGTGCCCAGCCGCGGCGTCACCAGCAGCAGCGCGCCGACCGGCGCTGCGCCGGCGGGTCTGGCGCCGAGCAGGTCGACCAGTCGCGCATGCTCGTCCCGATCCAGCGCGCTGCGCAATTCGACGAAATACCAGAACTCCGCAAGCAGCGATTTGAGTTTCGGCAGTCCGGATTTGCTGCTTTCGGTGAGACGCGCGAGACGGGTCGCGGAGAGGGCGGGAGCGCCGCGCAGCTTGAGGATTTCGAACATCGCGGTACGGGCGGTGAAAAGCCTGATCAGGCAAAGGCGGATTATACCTTGCGCTCTGCGGCTCCCCGCCGGCAGGCGGCACGCCAGAACGGCCGACTGCCCTGAAAGGCGCATGGATAGGCGCTCTGCGGCCATCGATGCGCGTAAACGCCCTATCCATGCGGATTCCAGCCATGCGTGCTGGGCGAATCCGGTAGCGGTTCATTTTTTTCCCGGACAGTCGCATCATTCGCGCATGGCCCGCCTCGTATTCACCCAGCAGTTGCGTCGCTTCACGCTCACGCCGGAGATCGACTCGCCCGCGGCGACCCTGCGCGAGGCGCTCGAAAGCGCGTTCGCGGCGAATCCGCAGTTGCGCGGCTATGTGCTCGACGAGCAGGGGCATTTGCGCCGGCATGTCACGGTATTCATCGACGGCCTGCGCCTGCGCGACCGCGAGCGGCTCGACGATGCGCTCACGCCGACCAGCGAAATCTACGTGATGCAGGCTTTGACAGGAGGCTGAGATGAAACGACCCCCACGCTCACTGCGTTCGCTGCCCCCCACGGGGGCTGCAGTACCCATGGGGCGGCCCGGCGAGTACTGCCATGACTGATCGCGCCTGGATGGCAACGCGCAAGGGCTTGTTCGAGCTGGAGCGAAACGATGCCGGCTGGCGCCTCGCGCGCACCAGCTTTCTCGGCGAGCCGGTCAGCATGGTGCTGCCCGGCGCAGCGGGCCGGCCGCTGCTCGCCGCGTTGAATCTCGGGCACTTCGGCGTCAAATGCCATGCCTCGGACGATGGCGGCCGAACCTGGCGCGAAGTGGCCACGCCGGCGTATCCGGAACAGCCCGCCGACGTCGAGCGCGACGTGCCGTGGAAGCTGGTGCAGATCTGGTCGCTCGCCGGCAGCGGCGGCACGCTCTGGGCCGGCACCCTGCCGGGCGGATTGTTCCGTTCGGCCGATGGCGGCGCGAGCTGGCAACTGGTCGAATCCCTGTGGCGCCGGCCCGAGCGGCGCGAGTGGTTCGGCGGCGGCTACGACGTGCCCGGCATCCACTCGATCTGCCTCGATCCGCGCGATGCGAATCGCATGGTGATCGGCATCAGTTGCGGCGGCGCCTGGCGCACCGCGGACGGCGGCGCGAACTGGGAACTGGCCGCCGACGGCATGCTCGCCGACTACCTGCCGCCCGAGCAGGCAGGGCCGGAGCATGAAAACTCGTTTACCGTCAGGCAGTTATGACATGGGCTTGTGGACCCGTCTGAAAAGGCGTCTACTCTCGATTTTTCGGAGTCGAGTGCGTGAGCGAGCAGAAGCGGGCGAG
>WBZP01000512.1_pt1 | contig 52338 bp, 33 predicted proteins | sample 5204301 | NCBI WGS metagenome assembly WBZP01 (sample SAMN12412401, study PRJNA552823) | activated sludge metagenome | isolation source: activated sludge from nitrification reactor of wastewater treatment plant... | place: USA: Pennsylvania | collected 2017
TGAGCCACAAATAAATACACAACGTTTGACCACCTGTCAACGGCTTGGAGATGGGCATTTGTATATGTACAGTATCCCAACCGGTTTCCTTAAGCAACATGTTGGGTACAGGGGTACTTTGCCAATGAACACGTTCATTGCCTTGCCAAATTTCGGTGACCAAAAGGCATTCTATGGTACCTTCCTGGCGCATCATCCATTGTGTACGGAGCAAGTACTTTCCTGTTTTTGCCTGTATTGCGCTATCTCGAAAATTTAGGCCAAATGGCTGAAGCGAATCTATTTTACAAGTATAATAACCTCGATAGGGCTTGGTACCCACAATGTTGGAGGGCTTAAACGCATGCAAGCCATACTCAAAGCCAGTTTGATATAATAACGCCTTGTCGGCCAAATATTGTTTAGACCACGGATTGCTTATTCGTTTTTCTTCCTGGGGCATGAAACGGCGCAACCCTACAACTGTGTAGTCATGTTCTTGGATAGCCTGTTGGACAAGCGGTTTCCAATGCCCCAAATCTTGTTTGGCAGCAATGAAGTCTTTCTGGCGCAACCCAAAAAAAAGAGCACTCATAAGCATAAGCAGCACACTGACCGGTTTAAAAAGAGGGTGGGCGGCCCATAGCGACCAACAGTACAGTGCATACCAAAATGAAAGGGGCAACAACAAGTAAAATGTGTGGGAAGCAGGCTGTGAAATGGAAAAACAAAAGGACAGTTGGACCAATACGAGGAAGGCAAATACCGCCCGGCGCGTCTCGCGCCAATGCGGTAGCGGTATTTTTTTTAAAAAACAGGCAATGAGCCAAAGGCATTGCGCTGCGCCTGCTACTGCCAATAATACCACTAAAGGAGCGGCATACGGGTGTTCTTGTAAATAATGGAAACGGGAAGCATGGTCATGCCCAATAAATCGAACAATTTCAAGACAGGAAAAAGATAAAAAACGAACCACGATAAGTGGAAAATATAGCATATTTTGGGGGTGGAACAGAATAGCCTTCTTTGACGTGTCGAAAAATGCCTCCCAACCAATATCCCTAAAAACAGGCCACAAAGTTATGCCGCATAGCAAAAAGCCGACACCCCAAAAACCTCCCCCCCGCCAAACGACCAATTTTTCTTTCCTTCTTTTCCAAAACACCCAACCTGTCGGAGGCAACAAGAGTACCCACGACAAGTGGAACTGCATGACCCATCCCAACGAAAAGCCAAGTGCAAAAAAAGCTAACGAGGGATGCCATAGTCGGTTTCCATAAAAGAGAGTCAGCTCTGCCAAACCAATAAAAAACGCAATACTGCCAGTCAACACATAAGAAGGGTTCTCAATGTGCGTCGAAAAATGTAAAGTCCATGGCGACAACAATACCCAGAGCGCCAGCCACCAAAAGGGGAAGGCCCCTGTTCTTTTTTCCAAATAGCGGGCTAACAACAGCAGGGAGCCAAAAGAAAGCAAATTGAGTACCCAATAAGGGCTTTCTGCTTCCGGCCACCAAAACAAGGGGCCACCTGTCAGCATGCCCTGCAAACCTCCTGGTATTTGCCCTCCAACGGCATCCGCGCCCCAGTACGGGTAGATGCCTAAGCAGTAATACTTTAGGCCAATCAGGAATATCTGTATTTCGTCCTGGCCAGAAAATTTGGACATTCCAAAGTACAGGCGAAATAGGAATATCCAAAACAATAAAAGTGAGAAAATTATACGTTTTTTCATTATTCTATCTTTATAATGTAGTGCGCCTCCATCTCCCTAGGTGTTCCAGTATTGGGCGGGCCATTTACATCCAATTTGGCCCAAATATACAGGTGAATAATCTTCTACCAGCTTAGTTAGCATTTTCAGGGTTATGCTCCAACCTCAAATTGACCTCGTCCATCCATGCCCTTCCCCCATTCCTGGTGAGCCACAAATAAATACACAACGTTTGACCACCTGTCAACGGCTTGGAGATGGGCATTTGTATATGTACAGTATCCCAACCGGTTTCCTTAAGCAACATGTTGGGTACAGGGGTACTTTGCCAATGGACACGTTCATTGCTTTGCCAAATTTCGGTGACCAAAAGGCATTCTATGGTACCTTCCTGGCGCATCATCCATTCACAAAGATAGGTATTTTTTAAATTTGCCGGATCAGGGGCAAAAAATTATTTTACTATTTAAAGGGCAGGCTGCGTCCGCGTCCGGGCCTTTTTTGCGACCATTTCGACTTTTAAGGCACAGGGCATTCCCGAGTTTCATAGTAAAGAATCCCCTCTCTTCCCGCAGGCAGTCCCTCCGATACGTCAAAAATTCCCTACCTTTGCGCTTTCTTTATTTTTTATGATAGACTTATTGCAACAACTGTTTGAAGTGATGCGCCATTTGGATGTGCATTTGGAAACCATTATGCGGGACTACGAATGGCAGACCTATTTTATTCTGGCCCTTATTATTTTTTGCGAAACCGGATTGGTGGTTACGCCCTTTTTGCCCGGCGACTCCCTGCTTTTTGCAGCCGGAGCCATCACCGCCAAAACGGGCATCCTGAACGTGTGGCTGCTTATTCCGCTGTTGTTTTTTGCAGCCATTCTGGGTGACAACACCAATTACTTTTTCGGCAGATACCTCGGTACCCGGGTGTTTACCCGCGACTACTGGTTTCTGAAAAGGAGTTACATTGAAAAAACACAGGACTTTTACAGGCGCTACGGCGGACGCACCATTGTCATTGCGCGTTTTGTACCCATTGTACGCACCTTTGCTCCCTTTGTGGCAGGGGTGGGCAGCATGAAATACAGCAGCTTTATCGGCTATTGCATTGGAGGCGGTATTTTATGGGTGACTGCCCTGACGCTGGCGGGTTATTTTTTCGGTTCTTTACCCTTCGTCAAAAACAACTTCGAATTGGTGGTGTTTGGTATCATTGGTATTTCGGTGCTGCCCATCCTCATTGAGTTTGTCAAGGCAAGGCGCAGTAAAACCCGTGCCGCCTGATATTTCCCACTCAAAAACTGCTTTAATCATCCATACCGAACCTCCTTCCCAAGACCCGTCTGTTGAGCGGACTTCTGTTCTGCATTATCTCTGGCAGGGCGGCATCGCCCTGCTTATGGCCAGCATACTGTGGCGCGAACTCCGGCAAATGCCCCACGCGGAAGCACTCTGGGTATTGTTTTGCAGGCAGCTCTCCGAAGGGGCGCTGATATGGCTGTTGTTGTGTCTGTTGCTGCTGCCTTTCAACTGGTTTGGGGAAGTGATGAAATGGCAGCTGCCGTTGTCGCGTTATCAGGGTTTTAGTAAAATGCAGGCTTTTCGGGCCGTTTTGGCCGGGGTCGGCGTTTCCCTGCTCACCCCCAACCGCATGGGGGAATTTGGGGGACGCATGCTATTCGTTGCTCCCCAACACCGCTGGAAATCCTTAGCAATCAACGGAGTGGGCAATTTGGCCCAGCTGTTGGTATTGCTGCTGTGCGGGGGGGCGGGCAGTCTTTGGTTGTTGGATCGCTATTTGCATTTTTCCCCGGAATGGCGATGGGCTTTGTTGGCTACAGGCAGCATGGTGCTGTTTGCAGGTGGATGGGCCTACTTCAGTATGGGTTTTGTGCTGAGGGTGCTGGAGCGCTATACACCCCTGTTCCGGTTGCGTGTGCTGGGCGAAATGAGTGCGATCTGCACGGCGCTGACCCGGCGCGATTTGTTTGGCATTTTGCTGTGGTCTTTTATTCGCTATGCCATTTACAGCACTCAATACGTGTGTCTGCTGCAATTTTTTGGCATTCAGGCCACATCTGTGGATGCTTATGCGGCCATTGCCTTCATTTTTTTCGTGCAGGCGGGCATTCCCCTGCCCCCCATAGCGGGTCTTTTGGCAAGGGGCAATCTGGCCATTTGGGTGTGGTCGTGGTTTGGTGCCGATCCGTTGATCAGCCTGACGGTTTCTTTCCTCTTGTGGTGCATCAATCTGGTGCTGCCTGCCCTGGCAGGGGCCGTTTTCCTGATGAGCGTGCGCGACAGGGGCAGGGTGGAATGGAAGCGTTTGTTGCCGATACGCAGACAGCGTTCCGGGGGATAAATCAGCGGGACGGCGGCGAGAAGACTTCCCCACAAACACGCATCGGACAGCCCGCTTTTAACAAAAAAAATTGACTGACCCCTGTACTCCTGTTTTTCCTTTTACCTTTGCCGACACATTTCAAACGCCCTCCCCGGTAAGATATGCTTTTTCGTCCCCTTCCGTTTCCACGTGTAGCCGGTGCAGTTCTTTTGCTGCTCTTTCTTGCTGCCTGCACCGCACACCGCGCCCGACAGACAAGCCGCATGGTGCGCCGCTCTCCGGTGTTCGAGCAGGCATTTACAGGTTTTGTGCTTGCGGATGCGGCTACCGGGAAAGTATGGTGTGCAGAAAATGCCGATACATACTTCACCCCCGCTTCCAATACCAAAACCCTGACTTTGGCAGCGGCTTTGCATACGCTTGGCGACTCCCTGCCTGCTTTTCGCTATGCTGCCCGACGCGATACCCTGTACGTCCTTCCTTTCGGAGACCCCACTTTTTTGCATCCCGATTTTGCAGCCTGGCAAAGTGGTTTTCGCTTTTTGCAACAGCACCCGGCCCGATACATCGCGATGGGCGATCCGGCCCCCCGGCTGCTGCCATACGGCCCCGGCTGGATGTGGGACGATTTCACGAGTGAGTACTCGCCCGAACGCAGCATCTTTCCGGTCTTTGGCAACCTTCGCAGCCTGTCGCGGGTCACAGGGGATTCCCTGCGGGTAGAGCCGCCTTACTGGAATGCCTTTTTGAAAAAAGCCGACACCGATTCGGCGCAGGTCGTGCCACAGTGGGGCAGCAACCAGATTGTATATGACCGGCGCGCCCGTTTTTCAAAAAACTATGTATCATGGTACCCGGTACAGGATACCCGTACCCACAATCCCCGTCTTTTGGCGGATACCCTGAAAAAGGCAGTGATGTTTTCCGACCGCCTGCCTGTCCTGCCCGGCTGGAAAACCTGGTATTCCGTACCTGCCGATACAGTTTATCGGCGCCTGATGCATCAAAGCGACAACCTTTTTGCGGAACAGCTACTGTTGATGAGTGCGGCAACTGCCACAGGGCGCATGGAAAGCGCGGCTATGATTGAAAAAATGAAAGGCACCCTGTTTACTGACCTGCCCTCCGATCTAAAATCTGCACAAAGTCCCCAATGGGTGGATGGCAGTGGCCTTTCGAGGTACAACATGTTTACACCGCGCACCAATGCAGCCGCGCTCTATCACCTTTGGCACACCCAAAAGCGCGTGCGCCTGTTGTCCATTTTTCCGGCAGGTGGTGTATCTGGCACCATCTCCGGGTGGTACGGCATCGGAAGTACGCCGCAAACGCCCTATACCTTTGCTAAAACAGGCAGCATGACCGGTGTCCACTGCCTGAGCGGGTATTTGGTGACCCAAAAAGGCCGGGTACTGATTTTCAGTTTCATGCACAACAATTTCAAAGGAAGCAGCAAGCCCTACAAGGAGGAAATGCAGCGCCTGTTGTATCATATATATCGGCGTTTCTGACAGAAAAAAAGCACACAGGCAGGGCGGTCGTCCGGGCCGTCTGTTTTTTTACAGGGCCACGCGTTCCACCCCCTCACTGAGCGTCACCGGAAAGGTGCGCAAATAGCGCCCGAATTTTTTAGCGTACAGGGCCGCTATTTCCTTTTGAAAGTCCGGCATTGCGTCGCGGTGCAGCAAATGCAGGGTGCAGCCGCCAAATCCGCCGCCCATCATCCGCGCACCCGCCATAAAGTCGCGCTGCGCAGACGTTTCCACTAAGTAATCCGTTTCCGGGCAGCTCACCTCATAATCGTCGCGCAATCCGGCGTGGGTGGCCAGCAACAGGCGACCCAGTGCGGGAACGTTTCCCTGTTGCATCATCGCTCCGGCTGCTTCCACACGCTCAAGTTCTTCCACCACGTATTTGCAACGCCGATATACAACCGGCGGCATTTTGCGGGCGTACCGGGCCAGCAGTTCCGGGCCGACATCCCGCAAACTACGCACTTCCGGGTGTTCCTTTTGCAAAAATGCTACCCCCGCTTCACACTCCCTGCGGCGCGTATTGTATTCGGAATGTACCAATGCGTGTTTTACCCCCGAATCGCACAATAAAAGCATGTAGTCGGAGCGTTGCAACGGAAAATAGGTATAAGAAAGATCGCGACAGTCCAACCGCAACACATGCCCTGCACGTCCGTGCAGCGAAGCAAACATGTCCATGATGCCGCATTTCATGCCTACAAAATTATTTTCCGCCCGTTGTGCCAGAAAGGCCATTTGCACCCGCGGCAAACCGAACCCGCACAAGGCATTCAGGGCAAACAACAAGCCGCATTCCACCGCCGCAGAAGAAGACAGGCCGGCACCATTGGGAATGTCACCTCCAAAACACACATTTATGCCACAGGGCTTGTAACCCGCTTTCATCAATTCGTCCAATACCCCCAATGCATACTGAGGCCACAAAATTTTGTCAGAACGCGCCAGACTTTGCAAATCCGTCTGATAAGCAGATTTGTAATTCCATGCGTACAGGTGTACTTCGTCATCCGGACGGGGCGAAACGGCAAACCACAGCGCTTGATCTATAGCACCGGGCATTACGAGGCCCTCGTTATAATCTGTGTGTTCGCCAATGAGATTGATGCGGCCCGGAGCGCGCACTAATACCTGCGGCAATCTGTCGAACAAAGAGCGAAAATATTGGATGGTCTGTGTTTTAGACATGTTCATTTAACAAGGCTGTGCTACGCCGTCGAAGGTACTCAAAAAGGTAAGCAAAAAAAGTATAAAGCGCATCATATATGAAGAGACAGAAGAAGTGTGCAGGCAAAGGTACTTCATTTGTCGAAAAAGGCAGGAGTTCCGCTGCCCACTTTCGGTAAATAAGTGTTACTTTTGCGGCCCCAATGAAAAAGACATTCAGACAAGCCGCTCCATGATTGTAAAAATTGCTTTTCAAAATATGTTCCATCGCCCCCTCAGCTGGCTCCTCAGCTGGCTGCTGCTGGCGGCGGGCATTGCCACCATTTCCCTGCTCCTCCTCCTCCAACAACAATTGGAAAACAAGGTGACGCGCAGCATAGACGGCATAGATATGGTGCTGGGCGCTAAAGGCAGCCCCCTGCAACTCATTCTAAGCGCCGTCTATCATGCCGACAGCCCCACCGGCAATATCCCGTGGAAGGCGGCCCGCCCGTGGATGCGCAGCCCACAGATTGCCAGGGCCATTCCCCTGGCTTACGGCGATTCGTACAAGGGATACAGCATTGTGGGAACCGACACCACCTATCCGGGCTTTTACAACGCCCGACTTGCGCAAGGCACCCTGTTCAATAGCGATTTTGAGGTGACGGCAGGGGCCAATGTCGCAGAAAAAACAGGATTGAAGCCCGGCGATACTTTTTACAGTGCGCACGGCAGCGAAGAGGGCGGGGAAGAACACCGCGACCATGCCTACCGGCTGACGGGGGTGCTGGCTCCCACGGGAACCGCCATAGACAATCTGTTGCTGTGTACCATTCCCAGCGTGTGGGCCATGCACGAACACGCTGCCCACGCAGAGGAGGACACAGCGGGTGACCCCGCGTCTCCGTCCGCGTCAGAAGGGGCCGCAGACCACCACAGCCATGCACACGACGAGGCGGCAGCGGGCCAGGCACACGAGTACGAACACGCTACTTTGGAAACAGCCGAAGATCAGCAGATTACGGCCCTTTTAGTGAAATGTCGCGGCCCGATGGCTGCCATTACCTTGCCGCGCCTCATCAACGACAATACGCAAATGCAGGCCGCTGTACCGGCCATAGAAATCAACCGCATGTTTTCGTTGTTGGGCGTGGGTTTCGATGGTTTAAAAAAAATGGGGTGGGGCATATTGCTGTTGTCAGGTTTCAGCGTTTTTATTGCCCTGTACAGCAATTTGCGCGCCCGCCGCTACGAATTGGCTTTGATGCGCACCCTGGGAGCCGGGCGGTTTAAGTTGTTCTGGTTGGTGCTGTTGGAAAGCTGGATGCTGTGTGTAGCGGGATTCTGGAGTGGCTTGGCTTTGTGTCGGCTGTTGTTGCCTGTTATCAGCGGGGCTATGGAACAATCTTATAAATTCACTTTAGACCGCATCGCTTTTGTCAGCGGGGAAGAATGGAAATTGCTGGGAGCCACTTTGTTGCTCGGCTTTTTTGCCGCCCTGATTCCCGCCTGGAAAGCGTATTCGATAGATATTTCAAAAACCCTTAGTCATGCGTAACATTCATTTTTTGTTTTTGGGAATGGCCTTAGTGGCGGCTGCCGCTTTGTACAGCTTCTTTGCCAATCCCCTGCACACTACAGCCGTCCGGAGCGAAACTGCTTCTGTGGCAGCGGCCAGCGTGGGTGCTGCTGCTGCGTTGCCTGTTGCAACGCCTCAGAAAATTGCTGCTTCCGGCGACCACTTTAATTTCGCAGTGGAACACCGGCCCGGCCCGGCTGGCACCGGCAGCTTACAGGCCGCTTTCGATGCCGGTCAATACGATCCTGCGCTGGCGGCGGATTCCCTGCCCAAACTCACATGGCAAATGCTGCGCGATGTGAAGTACAAAGAAAAATGGAACGAGGCAGAGCAAATGCACTTTAATTATCCGGTATTTGGTGCCAAAGTCAAAGCGCTGGCAGGCAAAGAATTTTACGTCACCGGCTACATGATTCCCTTAGATGCCAAAGGGGGCCTCTATGCTGTTTCGGCCAATCCCTATGCAGCCTGTTATTTTTGCGGGCAAAGCGGCCCGGAAACCATTGTTTCTATCAAATTCAGCAAGCCGCCCAAGCGCTACAAAACCGACGACATTGTAAACATCCGGGGTACGCTCCGCCTCAACGATACGGATGTGAATGATTTCATCTACGTCTTTGAAAGGGCCTCGGATTACGATAGTCAGTAAGGAATTAAGAATGCGCATCATAAATAGTGGCCTCGGAACAGGCGTAGCCATGTGGACTCAAAGATATTCCTCTTCTTTGGGGACCCTTTGGAGTCAGAACAGCATCGAAACCCGTCTAAAGTTTTCCACTTAGACCAGGGTCGTATTATGAGGAGAAAAGACGAAGGGGCAAACGAGCCGGGAAACCATCCACTTTTTTTGTAAAAAATGCCTTTCGTCTGGTGGCTCACACAGCATCTCCGAGGTCGGGGATTTGCTTGCGGCCGGGCATATCTGTCAACGTATCGCCTCTCCGAAGGCTGTTGGGTATTTGTGTGAATACCGTAGCTCCTTATAAAGCAGGCGGGGTAATTCGGGGGTTCGACCTTTGCTCAACGCTCCCCTTCGTGTCGTATTTGCCAAAAAAATGGATTTGTGCAGATTGGTTTTAAGTGCCTACCTTTGCTCCGACATTCCACGCCGCGCCTCCTGTGCAGGAGCATTTTCAGGTTGTGGCGGAGATCCGTGTACACCTTAACACCTTGTCTTTTTTTATGAATTACCTCATTCTCCTCGTTTCTGTTGGCGCTGCGGCGCTGTTGTTCTGGTTTTGCAAAACCCCCGACGGCCAAAAAAAAAATGACATTCCGCGTGCCCTCCACTGGGGAACCGGAGGCGGTTTCACCGGCGTGGAAAGTATGTATGCCCTGACCCCCGACAGACAATTGCGTACCCGCACGTCTATAAAAGACACGCTCCGAAACGTTGACCGGATTGGCAAACGAAAAGTGAAAAAGATCTTTGCCTTAGCGGACTCTCTGCAACTGCTGCAATTAGACTTCAACCATCCGGGCAATACCTATAAATATCTGGAAGTGCAGGAGGGCGATCAGCTGCGTCGCATCGTCTGGGGAGATGCCCGCTATCCGGTGCCTGCGCAGATACAGAACCTGTTCGACCAACTCTCCGAATTGTCTAAAAAGTAAGCAACACCGCTGCAAAAGGGACATTGATGTGCGCTGAAAAATTCCCCCCGGCATTGTTGCAACGCCGGGGGGAATGTCAAGTCGGTTTATATAACTTATTTCAGTTCAAAATCAGAACCGTTGCACGGCTAAGCGCTTGGTCGCCTTTGCTGCACCTGCCTGCACACTAATCCAGTACAGCCCCGCAGGCCAGGCTTCTACAGGCAGCAGCACGCTTTGGGTGCCTGCCGTCAGTGCCTGCTGTTGGTACAGCCGTCCCTGTGCGTCATAGACTAATAGTTGTCCTTTCAAGGTTTCCGGCAGGGCCGTCAGCGACACCAGCACCTGTTGTTGTGCCGGGTTGGGCGACAGGGTAAAGTCGAAAGTTGCTTCCGCGTCTTTCATTGCACCGCGCTCTGCTGCGCCCTTGTTAGCCGCTCCCGAACAGGTCACCGTGACGCTGAACGAACAGGTCGCTGTAGTACCCCGCGCATCAGTAGCGCGGAATACATTGACCGTTGTACCCGCCGGGAAGTTTGAACCCGACGACAAACCCGACTGTAAGAAAAGGGTGGGTGTGCCGCAGTTGTCCGTAGCCGTCGGGGTCGCATACGTTACATATACGGAACAAGGGTTGCCTACCCCCGATACGGCTACTGATCCCGGACAGGTGATTACCGGCGGCGTGTTGTCGGTCACCGTCACTGAGAAAGAGCAGGTGGCCGTGCGTCCCGAGGCATCGGTGGCGCGCCACACGACGTTGGTGGTGCCTGCGGGGAAGGCGGAGCCGCTGGCCGGGCCGCTGGTGCGTGTCACCGTTGGAGCCGGGGTGCAGTTATCCGTGGCCGTCGGCGTGGCATAAGTCACCGCTGCTGAGGTGCAGGACGTTGCCGCAGTGTTCACCGACTGGCTCGGCGGACAGGTAATGACCGGCGGCTGCGCATCCAGGACAATCACCCGGAAGGTGCAGCTGCGGGTCAGACCGCCCATATCGGTGGCACGCAGGGTCACAGTGGTAATGCCCTTGTTGAAAGTGCTGCCGCTGCCGGTGCCTGCTACATAGCCCGCTGTGGTGGTCGCTCCGCTTAAATTATAGTCTATTGTTGGTAAGGGGGTGTTACAGTTGTCCGACACGACCGGATCGGCGTAGGTGGTTGCCGCCGTGCAGGCATTCGCATCGGTATTGCGGGTTTGCTGGGCGGGGCAGCTAATGGATGGGGCCTGCACGTCCGACACCGTTACGCTGAACGTACAGGTTTTGGTGTTGTTGGCCGCATCGGTGGCCTGCCATTCGACGGTGGTGGTACCTATATCAAAGAAACTGCCGCTGAGGCCGCCGCTTATGTAGTCGAGACCCACGCCGCTACAATTGTCTGAAGCCGTCGGAGTGGTGTAAATGACGGTGGCACCACATTGGCCGGGCGTATTGCTGACCGACACGCTGGCCGGGCAGCTGATGCCGGGCAGCTGCGTATCATTGATGGTGACCATAAAGCTGCATTGAACGGCATTGGTGCCATCCGTGGCGTTGAGCATCACAGTGGTGGTACCCACCGGGAAGTAGGTGCTGCTGCCGCTGCCGGCGCCGCTGCCCGTTACGGCACCGCTCATGGTGTAGGTCAGGACCGGGGAGGCGCAGTTGTCGCTGAGGGTATGTCCATAACCTACTGTGCGCCCGCACTGGTTGAGGCTGTTGGGCTGGACGATACTGGCCGGGCAGGTCAGCACTGGTGGCTGATTGTCCACCACCGTGACATTGAACTGGCAGGTGGCCGTTCCGCAGTCGTTGGTGGCGCTGAACGTCACCTGCGTGACCCCGCGCTGGAACACCGCCCCGGTGCCGGTACCCGCTCCGCTGCCTGACGTGGCACCGACGAAGGTGTAACTCACCGCAGGCACGGGATTGCCGCTGATGGTGGCAGCATAGTTCACCACTGCCGTACACTGGCCCGGCGCGGTATTCACCGTCTGCGCGGTGGGGCAGGGCGTGGTGGAGGGCGAAATGCAGTTGACCGTTCCGCTGATGACGAAGTCATACGCGGCCTCATCACAGTCGTTGGTGGTGATAGTCAGTACCGAGGTGCGCAGATACAGCCCCGTGGGGTTGAAAGTCACCGTGAAGGTGGCACTTTGTCCTGCGGGGATGGGGCCGGCCGGGCTGAGCGGCCCGGTAACGTAAAACTCCGTGTTATTGGAGGAAACGATGCTGCTGATGGTCAGGGGTTCACCGCCTGTATTTTGGATGGTGAAGGTGCGGGTGAGGGGATTGCCGAGGGTGGTTTCAAAGAAATAAGTGTGGTCGGCGAGGTCGGGGGTGTTGTCGCCGTCGGCGATGGTAGTTCCGTTGCCCTGCACATTGGCTTCGGGCGCGCTGACGGTGAGGGTGACCACGCAGGTGGCGGTGTTGGCCGGTACAGCGCCATCGGTGGCGGTGTAGGTCAGGGCGATTTGCGCGCCGTGTACCACGCCGTTGGTGTAAGTCCCCGGCGGGATGTCCTGATTTTCCAGAATGTCGCCTGCGGCCGTGCAGTTGTCGGTGGGTGCCAGCATATTCGCATAATTGGGAATATTGACCGCACAGGCATTTCCGCTCAGGGTGCTGATCGTCGCGTTGGGCGGGCAGGTCAGGGTGGGCGCGTCGTCGTCATTGACCGTGAAGGTGACCACGCAGGTGGCCGTATTGGCCGGGGTTGCGTTGTCGGTCACTGTCAACGTGACCGGGATGGTCATGCCGTCGGAAACGCCGTCGTAGTTGCCTGCGGCAATACTCTGGGTCACCGGATTGGTAGTGCGCAGTGCGCAGTTGTCGGCTTCATTTAAGACCAAAGCCACCAAGTCGGGGATTTGCACCTGACAATCCGAGCCGCCCGTGGTGTTGAGGGTCAGATTCAGCGTGGGGCAGGTAAAGGTCGGTGCTTCATTGTCACCGACCGTTACGGTGAATGTACACTGATCGCTGCCCACTGCGTTGGTGGCCGTGGCGGTCACTGTGGTGGTACCCACATTGAAGGCTGAGCCGGAAGCGGCGGAATAAGTGATGGTGGAGGCAGGTATCCCGACTGCGTCGGTGGCTGCCGGGTAATTTACCACGGCGCTGCACTGTCCTGCGTCGTTATTTACCGTCATATTGGCCGGGCAGACCACGTCGGGAGCCATGCCATTGACCGTTATGGAGAAGGAGCAGGTGGCAGTATTGCCCGCCGCATCGGTTGCCGTGAAGGTCACGTGGGTGGTGCCGATCGGGAAGGTGGTGCCACTGGCCGGGCCGCTCGTGCGAGCCACGGTGGCAGCACAATTATCGGTCGTAGTGGCATCGGCGAAGGTGGCCATCGCACCCGCTGCACTGGTGGCCGTCAGGGCCTGATTGGCCGGGCAGCTGATGGTGGGCGCTTCATTGTCACTGACCGTGAAGGTCACCACACAGGTAGCTTCATTAGGAGACGCTGCGTTGTCCGTCACTTTTATCGTCACCGGAATACTCATGCCGTTGGAAATGCCGTCGTAATTGCCTGCCGCGATGCTCTGGGTTACCGGATCAGTGGGGTGTAGGCCGCAGTTATCCGCTGCATCTGTTACCAAAGCCACCAAATCCGGGATTTGCACCTCGCAGTTTGCACCGCCCGTGGTGTTGAGGGTCAGGTTTGGGGTAGGACAGGTGAAGGTGGGCATCTGATTATCTACTACGATAACATCGAACAAACACGTATGCGTTCCGCAGTCGTTGCTGGCTGTTACCTCAACATGGGTTGTTCCCCCATAGAAAACGCTTCCACTCCCGGTACCTGTTCCACTGTCTGTCGTGGCACCTGTAAACACATAAGAGTAATCAGGCTGGGGATTTCCCTGTACCATTGCAGTATAGCTGACACTTGCAGAGCAAGTATTTGGATCAATATTTTCAGTGACAGGCTGTGGAGGACAATCTGAAAAGAGGGGTACAAAGCAAGGGAGCCTGCCTTTAATAGCAAAATCGTAGGAGGACTCATCACAGTCTTCACTGTTGACCACCACCGTTGCGGTGTGTGTGCCTAAAACCGAAGGACTATATGTTACTGTGAAGGTGAGGCTTCCGGAGGGGCCGTTGATCGTAGCAGGCAAGGTCACACCGCCTAATGTAAACATGGAAGCGTCAGTACCCGTAATGGTAATGCCTCCGGCTTCAAGGGTGATGGGTACAACCCCTGTATTTTTAATCGTGTAGGTACGGGTTACGGAGCCTGAGCCGTTCAGTGTACCAAAATCTGTATGGTCGGACGAAGAAGGCGTGTTATCGCCGTCTGCAATACTGATGTTGTTGCCCTGGATATTTGTTTCAGGCGCTTCCACAGTAATAATTACTGTACAGGTTTGCGTATTCGAGGAAGCATCAGTGGCACTATAGTAAAGGGTGAGGGGGGTGGTTACGCCATCCCATGTATAAGATCCGGCAGGAATACTCTGCTCTTCAAGGATAGCGGTGTTTGCAGTACAGTTGTCGGTAGCTGTTACTGCATCTTCATAGTCCGGAATGGTCAGCTGACAGGGATCGCTTCCACTGTTGACGGTCAGCGTGAGCGTAGGTGCAGGGCAGGTGACCTGCGGTTTTGTTACATCCTGCACCGTCACGGTAGCCGAACAGGTCGCCGTATTATTGCTCGGATCGGTCACCGTCAGTCTGACGGTATGGGTACCTATATCTGCACAATCAAAGTCTGTTTGGTCTAAAGCCAGACCGACGGTTCCGCAATGGTCGCTGGAACCGTTATTGACCTGAGAAATCAGAAGCGTATAATCACCCTGATTATCCAGATTAGCCGTTACATTGCGACACAAAGCGGTCGGAGGTGTAATGTCTGTGATCTCTATGGTAGCCGTGTAATCGGCTGTACACCCGTTGGCATCCTGAATGCTGAACAGATAATCGCGTACGCACAGGCCCGATGTAGCGGGATTCAGGGCATTGATCCGCCAGTTATCGGTGAGGATCGTACCCGCATTGACTGTAAACCCTACACGCAGGCTGCTTTCCGATGAGTAGCTGCCGGAATACAATAATACATAGCTGCCTACATCGGCTTTTCGGATGTAGTAATCAGCGCCCGCTGCTTTAAGCACTATTTTCACCTCGTACCAGGCGTTCGTGGCATATCCACCCGGCACAGAACTGGTGACGGTGGTGTACAAACTACCATCCTGATAGATGGAAAGGGAGCTTGTATTGAAGTTGAGGGCGTAGAGCAGGTCATTGTAGGTATTGGAAGTAGCTGAAACACTGTTTCCGTACCATCCAATCATATTATTGCCACCTGTGGGATGGTAATATCTAAAATAGAGTTCTTTACCTGTAGCACGTGCAAAAGTTGTGGTGGTATAGAATTTTTTATTCCAACTGCCATTGCCCGTAGCACTCAATTCGTTATTTTGTGCATAGGCACCTGAATTATTGTCTCTGGCAAAAAGGGTAGTGGATATAACAGTCCCGTCAAAGGTATGGTTGTATTCCGCTCCGTAGAACTGATAAGGCGCAAGACCTTCAGAAGGCAACAAGACCGCGATACCGTTGCAGGTATTAGGCGCACAGGTGGTGACATCTGTGATATTGGCACTCAGGGAAAGCGCATTCGTAATAGACAGGGGAATGGTAACTACATCTGTACAACTGTTGGCATCCGTTGCAGTCATTACGACCGAGTAGGTACCCGGGCTTGTATAAGCATAGTTTACTGACTGACCTGTTTCTGTTCCGGTATTTCCGAAATCCCAGGCGTAGGTAATACCTGTGCCTGTGGCGTTTGCGCTAAAAATAATCGGATTTCCGATGCATTTAGTGGCAGAAGTAGTGGCGGTCGCATTCAGATCGGCCCTGCTGCTTACTACCGCGCTGTTGAAGCCCCTGCAGCCAGCCGCATCAATCACCGTTACAGAATAGGTGGCCGATACCAATCCGGTCGCGGTAGCGGTCGTAGCACCACTTGTCCAGCTATATGTAAGAGGAGCGAGGGCAGTGGGAGCCGATACAGAAACTTCCCCATCCGCACTGCCGAAACAAATCAGATCTCCTGTTGTCGTCGTAGAGAAATTGTAAGAAGCAGGTTGAGTAAGGGTCGCCGATGCCGTGGTACTACAACCGGCACCGTCATTGACCGTCACAGTGTAAGTGCCTGCCGACAGGTTAGAGAGGGCAGCAGCAGTGGAGGACGTATTCCAGACGTATGTATAAGGTGCTACCCCTCCGCCTGGCACCGCTGTCAGTGTCCCATTGTTGGGGGTGGGGCAGGTGGGATTGGTGGTATTGATATTCAGTGACAAGGTGGAGAATGCCGGGAAATTCCATCCGGAGTTATTCCCAAGGTCTGTTGCCAGCCGGGCGTTGAAAGTGGCTCCTCCGGTAGCCGTATTGTCCTGCAAACGAATGAAATTGGCATTGACCGTGCCGGAGGATTGTCTGAACGTCGCAGAAGATCCGGTAGTAGTGGCATCCACAGTGACATTTTTGGTACAGCTACCGGAGAGTTCAAAGGTAGTTGCTGTCTGCACACTGCCGGAGGCCAGAGAAAGCGTAGTGCCAGGCTCTAATGTAAGTTTATTGAAAGTATTGGAGCCGGTCATAGTTCCGGTCATGGTGGTATTGGTATGGTAGCGCACCCGATGATAAGTCATACCTCCGCCAAAGAAATCTGTATTGGTGGCTTCACCTTGCAACAGTATTTCGCTGGTGCCGGCATTTAGCGTAAAGTTGGTAGCATCCTGCACATCCCATTTACCATCGGTAATCGTTACAGTAGAAGCGCCCAACGACAGGGTTTTGGCATCAGCGCCGACAATATTAAATTCTTTGGTTGAAACAGGTTTTCCCTGTGTCTCCAGAACGCCTTTGGACAAATCAATTGCGTTGCTGACCACCAAATCATTTACCAATCTCACGGTACTTCCTGCAATGGTCACAACGTCCATGTCGGTCAGGGTCTTCCCGGCAGTATTGACTGTGACAACATTGCCATTGAAGGGTGAAAAATTCCAGGAACCGGTCCAGTTTTGGTTCATGTACGGAGAAAGCAGCAAGGTGCCATGAATATTCAGATCCGTTGCGCTGCCCGATAGAGTCGGTGCATAGAGAGAAGAAAGCCAGTTCATGCTGAGGCACTCCGCTTCCACATCCAAGCGCACAGTCTGTCCGGTGGTGGTGAATGAGTTGACATCGAAATAGACGTTGTCCAGATTCGTGGGCGGACTTACGTGGAAAGTGGTTCCGCCGGAAGAGGTAGCCCAGTGGTTGGCGTAGTCCGACCAGTTGCCACTGTTGCCCACCCAGTAATAGCCTGCGCAGTTGGTACCAAAAATAATACCATTGTTGTTGCCCAGGTCTACACCATTGATACCTGCCTGGAAGGTAGCCCCGCCAGTGGCACTAATATCTTTGGCCCAGACATAGTCGAAACAAAGATCGCCCGATGCTTTGTATAGAATGGCTTGTGTGCCGGATGTGGTAGAATTGAACAGGATGGGCGTGCTGCCTGTACCCAGTACCTGCACCTCGCCCGTAAAGGTCTGCGTTTTGGCGGATCCGAATAAAAGACGGGTGTTGCGCCCGACGGAGACGAAGTTGCCAAAAGTATTATTCTGGAAAAAGCTGATCCTCGGCCCCTGTACATTAGAGGAAAGAATCAGGAAGGTACCGAAAGTGTTCGAACCGGATACCTGGAACTCGGGGATGGAGGCGGTATTGGATTGATCAACATTTAATGTAAAATCCCCGTAAGTACTATTCCCGTTTACATATACGTCCTTGCGGGCCGCAAAACCCAGTGAAGTCTGACCAAGGGTATTGTTGCCATAAAAATAAATGGAGCGGGTATTGGAGTGCAGATGCTTTACGTCCACGTCTCCATAGACCAGATTTCCTCCGTAAAAATACTGATCTTCATCCTGATTGGTTTCCAATAAAAGTTTGGCACCTCCCATCGTAAAGGTAGTACTGGTAGCGTTTGCATACCATTCTCTGCGTACCTTCACCGTGTTGGTACCCGTAAAATCAATCACCTTCGGATTTGCAGAGTTAAAATTAAAACTATATCCGAAATCTATTTCATAGCCATTGGAGTAAAATTTACCCTGTTGGAAATTGGTAGTAGCACCTGTGGCAGCTTTGTAATCGCTCATCATCGTCCAAACGGCATTGGCATGTCCGTTGAAAAATACATTCCCGCTCAGTGTTTTTCCGGCAAAATTCAGACTGTAATTGCCTGCTACGCTTGGTGCAAAGTAAGTGGCAGCATTGTGATTCCAAGTCATTGTCGGGGAAAAGGTGACGGAGCCATTTAGGTACAAATTGCCGTTTTGCGTCCAGTTCAAAGGCCCATTTACCAAAAGATTGCCCCCTACCGTGAAATCGTATGTCCCGCTGAAATTGTGTGCATAGGCAGTGTTGGTCCAAAGCATATTGTTACAGGCTGCCGTGGTGTTCAGGCTCACCGTTTGCCCGTTAGCCGTAAAAGAATTGTTATCAAAGACCACATTGTCTTTGGCTAAAGGAATGATGCACCCGTTACCAGGCCCGCCGCTGGTATAAGACCAGCGATTCGGATCGCTCCAGTTGCCGCTGCCTCCTACCCAATAGAAAGTAATGGCTTGTACGGGAAGTGCAGTCCAACCTGTGACCGTACCGGAAATAGTTACATCACTGGCCGTGAAAGCAGCGCCTCCCTGTACGGTATGTGTAGCGAGCGTAATCCATTCTGTATTGACCGTCCCGGAAGCCTGCGATATTCTTGAAGTCGTACTGGTACCTGTAATGGTGGATCGCTTCAGGCAGCTACTGCGCGGAATAAAATTGCCGGTGGTTTGAGTAAGACCTGACCCCATGTACATGTAAAACCCGTTGGGAAGATCAAGGGTGTTAAATGTATTGTTGGAATACATATATAAATAGGCAACTCCCGTACCTGGGGTAAGCACTTTGAAATTATTGAAAATATGAGGACCCGTACTAAACTCTGCCCTTGTACGATAGGTGCCTTTGTATTCTATGTTTACATTTCTGAATGAAGCCGAATTATTGAACATCACTATTCCTTCAATTCCGCTTGTCTGTGGAAATAACACGAATACATCGCGGACTGAATTGTTTCCATTCAAATATACACGAGGGTAAGAGGTGTAGTAATTGGAGTAGTTCCTGAACACCAAATCGCTATAGGTACGATTTCCCCCGTCAAAGGTAAGGTCATAATCATAATAGCCATTTTGCAGCAAAATAACCGCATTTCCCACGGTCAGGGAGGTGTTTGCATTGGTAGTCATCCGCCAGGCATTTCTGACCCGCAGGGTATCGGTACCCGTCAGGTTGATATTGCGAAAATCTGTGCCACTGTTGGCAATAAACTCACTTCCGGCATCTATGGAATAACCGTTGGAGACAAAATTGCCTTCTGTGACGATTATACTATAGCTGTTATTTACCCGGAAAGCACTGCCGAGGGTCCAGCGGGGACCGGAACCGGTTGTTTTTGCATCAAAATAAACGTTCCGCTGTAGGGTTTTGTTGGCTAAGTTAATGACATTATTGGTGGAGTCTGAATAGAAATATACCTCGTAACCGAGGTTCCATACCATACTGTTGCTCAATTTGAAGTCGCCCCCTGCATAAACATAATAGCCGGAAGACCAGTTCATAGTACCGTCTATTTGCAAGTCGCCTTGTATATTTATCTGGTAAGAACCCTGAAAGGTAGGGTTGAGTGTTACCCCGTTGGTCCAGGTCATGTTGCGGCAGGTAGTAGTGCCGGTCAGATAAACAAACTGGCCGGTAGCCGTGAAAGAGTTGACATCAAAAACCACATTATCCTGTACGCCGGGTACACAACCGCCCGACACTCCGCCACTCGATAAAGACCAGTGTAAGGGATCTGTCCAGTTTCCCGTACCGCCAATCCAATAATAAGTGAGCGGGAGAGGGGCCACGATGGTCCAGCCGGTATTGTTGCTGTTGCTGAACACATTGGAAGCAGTCCAGATTGCTCCGCCCTGTGCACGTATATCCCGGAAATTGACAAAGCTGATGTTATTGGTGCCACTTGCATCGCTCAATATAGCCTGTGTACCGGAACTACCGGAGTACAGGTCAATGGAGCGGGTACAGGTGCCGGCAGCCACCAACGATTGCAAAGTTTGTGTCTGGCTATAAGCAAAATAGACATCCATGCCGTGGTGCAACTGCAACGTATTGATGGTATTGGCCGTATTGAGCCGTAAAACAGGCTGCGCGAAGGGCGAAGTAAATTGCAGGCGATTCATAGTCTGTGCAGCATTGACTATAAAATAGGGGATATAGCCGGTGCTGGTGTTTGTATAATTCACATACACGTCCCGGCTGTTAAATGAGGTTAGCCACCTCACCATTTGTGTTCCTGACATATTGAAATAGACATCCCGGCACACGGTACCGCCGTCATACAGGTCTATGTAGTGGGATATATATACCGTAACCAGAATCGTAAACATTGGAGGAACTGGTAGAACGACTGTCTATTACAATATCATGATAAATTTTACCGCCCCCATAAAAATACATCTGACTTGACGACGTATTGGGCTGTCGCAGAAGCAATACTGCCGTACCCATTGTCAGCGTAGCATTCGTTCCGGAAAGCATTTGCCAGGAGGTTTGTACGCGTACCGTATCAGTACCTGTAAAGTTCAGCACCTTGGGTACACTATTGGTTCGGGCATCCAGATAGTTGCCAAAGTTGACTTCGAATCCACCGGATATAAAGGTTGCATCATTAAACAAGGTATAGTGGTTCGAGGATACCGTAAAATCGCCTCCCAGTGTCCAGGCACCCGTGGCACTGTTGCCTCTGTTATCAAATACCACCGGGCCAACGAAGGTCTTTCCTGCCATGTTGATCGTATTCCCCGTTGTAGTCCCACTGAAGGTAACGGTGTTACTATGGGTCCAGGTCATGTTACTGTTGAGCAAAATGGACTTTCGCAGCGTCATAGAACTGCTGAGCTGCCAGTCCATATTCCCTGCCACTGTCAAATCTCCATTGATGGTCAGGGAAAACACAGAACTGCCTGCAAAATTAGGACTTGCATTCACGCCTGCTGTCCAGGTCATATTGTTTACTTCGGCCCAGTTATTGAGGGTAACAGTCTGGTTAGAGCCGGGGAAGGAATTTTCGTCAAACACCACATCATCGGGAACACCGGGTATGCAACCCGCAGGAGTGCCTCCACTGCTAAGGGACCATTTGGTGCCATCACTCCAGTTGCCTGTTCCCCCTATCCAATAATAAGTGCGTGTGTCAGGGGTTAAATTAATACCCGTCACATTGAGGGAAGCAACCGGCGTAGCATTCCAAGTCGCTCCTCCGGTTGCCCGTATATCCTGAAGATTCACATATTCTAAAGTATTGGTACCGGCGGCATCGCTTAAAGTAGCCTGAGTGCCATAAGTGCTACCATACAGGTCAATCCAACGAAGGCAGGTGCCGGGCGCTATAAGCGCTTCCAGAGTCTGCGTCAGGCCGGAGGCAAAGTACACATCCATCCCGTGGTGCAATTGCAGGGTATCAATGGTGTTGGCGGCATTCAGATACAAGCGCGGCTGTACCGCAGGGCTTGTAAATCGCAGGCGATTTATGGTCTGTGTAGCGCCGACGGTCACTTGGGGATTGTAGCTGATGTTGCTGCTGCTGTAATTGAAATAGACATTCCGACTGTTGAAACTGCCTCCCCAGCTGACAACCTGATTTCCCCACAGGTTGAAATATATATCCCTGCAGACGGTAGCGTTATCGTACAGGTAAATCAAATTGCTGCCAGACACCAGGCGGCTCTCAATCACTACGTCATGATAAGTCTTACCCCCGCTATAAAAAATCATGGAGGCAGAAGACGTGCCAGGTTGTCGTAAAAGCAACACTGCCGTCCCCATTGTCAGCGTGGCATTGGTACCTGAGAGCATATACCAGCCTGTCTGTACGCGTACCGTGTCGGTACCTGTAAAATTCAAGGTTTTGGGATTGACACTTTGGGCATCCAGATAATTGCCAAAATCCACTTTGAATCCTCCTGATGTGAAGGTAGCGTCATTGAATTGGGTAGTGTATGACGGTGATACTGTAAAGTCTGCCCCAAGCGTCCAGGCACCCGAAGCCGTACTGCCAGGGTTATCAAAAACAACACTGCGGGAAAAGGTTTTGCCAGCCATATTGATTGTATTGCCCGCTGTGGTGCCGCTGAAATACACTGTGTTGGCGTGGCTCCAGGTCATTGCGCTGTTGAGGATAATAGACTTGCGCAATGTCAGCTCTCCGCTCAATTGCCAGTCCATATTTCCTGCCACTGTCAGATCGCCGTTGATAATCAGGGTGTTGCCGCCACTGAAATTGGGACTGGCATTTACCCCCGCCGTCCAGGTCATATTCGCTACTTCAGCGTTGGTATTGAGCGTTACCGTCTGGTTGCTGCCCGGGAAGGAGTTATTATCAAATACCACATTGTCCAACCGTATGGGCAGGCAGTTGGCAGGGCTTCCTCCGCTGCTCAATGCCCATTTGGAGGGGTCACTCCAGTTGCCTGTGCCGCCTACCCAATAGAAGGTGCGAGAGACCGGGTCGGTAACCGCAATACCCGTTGTGTTCGTAGCACTCAGAGTAGCTGCTGTCCAGGTAGCCCCGCCTTGCGCTCTGATGTCCCGAAGCGTAACATACTCCAGCGCATTCGTACCCGCAGCATCACTTAAAATGGCCTGACTACCCGAAGATGTAGAATACAGGTCAATGGTGCGAAGACAGGAAGTAGTCAATTGTAGAGATTCCAGCGCCTGTGTCTGACTGTAGGCAAAATACACATCCATGCCGTGGTGCAGGTGCAGGGTGTCAATGGTATTGGCTGTATTCAGATACAAAGTCGGCTGCACAAACGGGGATGTGAATTGCAAACGGTTCATTGTCTGCGCCGCAGCAACCGTAAAATTAGGCACGTAGCCAGTATTGGTATTCGTATAATTGACATACACATTGCGGCTGTTGAATCCATTTTGCCAGCTCACATATTGGATACCCGACAGATTAAAATAGATGTCCCGGCATACGGTCGCATTGTCGTAGAGGTAAATATAGTGGGAATAGGGATTGTTATAATAGTACCCGCCTGAATAATATTGAGAGTAGGTGGTATATCTGCCGTCTATCCTGATGTCATGATAGGTTTTACCCCCTCCATAAAAGTTCATACTTCCAGTACTGCTATAACGCATCAGTAAAACCGCCGTCCCCATTGTCAGCGTGGCATTGGTACCTGAGAGCATATACCAGCCTGTCTGTACGCGTACCGTGTCGGTACCTGTAAAGTCCAACACTTTGGGTACATTATTATTTCTGGCCTCCATATAAGTGCCAAAGTCCACTTTAAATCCTCCTGATACAAAAGTGGCATCATTGAACTGGGTGTAATATGATGATGACACTGTAAAATCTGCTGCCAGCGTCCAGGTACCCGCAGCCGTACTGCCGGGGTTATCAAAAACAACACTGCTGGAAAGGGTTTTGCCAGCCATATTGATTGTATTGCCCGCTGTGGTGCCGCTGAAATACACTGTGTTGGCGTGGCTCCAGGTCATTGCGCTGTTGAGGACAATAGACTTGCGCAATGTCAGCCCTCCGCTCAATTGCCAGTCCATATTTCCTGCCACCGTCAGATCGCCGTTGATAATCAGGGTGTTGCCGCCACTGAAATTGGGGCTGGCATTCACCCCCGCCGTCCAGGTCATATCCACCACTTCAGCACTGGTATTGAGCGTCACCGTCTGGTTGCTGCCTAGGAATGAATTATTGTCGAACACTACGTTATCTACTCTGGAGGGAAGGCAGCCTGAAGCGGTACCCCCACTGCTCAAAGACCATTTCGACACATCATTCCAGTTGCCTGTACCCCCAATCCAATAAAAAGTCTGGCTCGCAGGCAAACTAATGGTAATGCCGACAGTGCCTGTGGCATTGAGTGTGTTGGCGGCCCAGGTGGCTCCCGCACCTCCAAAGTTAATATATTGTAAGGTCGGGCGCTCTATGGTGTTGGTTCCGCCATTGGTGTCAGTGATGTTCGCCGCAGTTGGAGAGGTGCTGACGATAGACACATTTTTTTGACACGTTCCGTCTGCTATTAAGCCTGTCAAAGACTGCGTTCTCCCCGCTACAATACGCCAACTTGTCCCGGGACACAGGTCCACCTGACCAAAAGTATTGTTATTTTCACTATACAAACGGGGAAGTACACCGGCAGAAGTGATGGTAAAATTGCCAAACGTATTGATGCCCGTAATAAAACTTTCCGAAGTGGTATTATTAGATGTGCCGGTGTAATGCAGCGATACAGCCCCAAAGGTGTTGGCTCCGTTGACTATGTACATTGCCGACAAATTGTTGACCCGCATAAATACGTTCCCATATACTGTATTGGCATCGTTAAAATACATGGAGTAAGCCGAAGAGGTATTGTGGTGATTGATAACCACCGTTCCAAAGGTCTTTCCACCGCCCTCTATGGTTTGATTGGTCCCCAGAGTCGTCCGCAACAACAAAACTGCACCGCCCATCGTCAAAACAGTACTGGCGCTGGTGTTCAACCGGTATTGATACTGCACCCGCACGGTATCCGTACCGGTATAATCTAATGTTCTGACCGTCCCGTTGTCATCTCCGTTGAAAATCTGTCCATAATCCACTTTTTTTCCATTGGATCGGAAAGTACCGGTATAATGTTCTGTAGTCCCCGTTGCCTTGAAGTCATCCTGCAAAATCCATTCCCCGCCCGCGCCGTTAAAACGCACGTTGGTAAATGTTTTGCCTGCATTCGTTATGGTTTTACCTGCAGTTGTAGCGGTAAAAATGACAGTAGCTGTCTGATTGAAAGTACAACTGCTATTCAGCGTAAAGCTGCCCCCGGTACTCAGCAATCCATTATTGGTAAATGCACAGGAAGCATTCAATATGGAGAAATCCCCTCCGACCGTGATAGATCCCCCTGTTTTGGAAAAAGACATATTCGATCCATCTACCAAAAAGTAACCACTTATTGACACATTTGCATTTGTATGGTTAAACACAAAGGGAGTGGACATCACGACGAAATTCCCTCCTACATTCAGGTTTAAGTTAGTGGCTGAAAATGTAGGATTGTTTGTCACGCCCGTCCACCTGAAGTCTTTACAAAAGCCTTCCTGATTGAGGGTGACCGTCTGCCCCGCTGCTGTAAAAGAATTGGCATCGAAGATAACATTGTCCAACACACTGGGTATAATGGTGCGTTTTACACCGCCGCCCGAAGTAGTGGCCCAGTGGTTCAGGTCATTCCAGTTGCCGGAACCACCTACCCAGTAGTAGTCGGCTGCACGCAGTGGTTCTGCTACCATAAAAACAGAGAAGATCAGGGCAAAGATGCCTGATAAGTAAGTGGCACGGCGATCGTCCCCTTTTTTATTGTTCATTTTTGAAAAATTGGGTGTGTTGTTCGCTTGTGTAATGAAAAATTTCATAGACATGCTTTTAAAGTGACAATGCATTTTAACTGATTGCGCTTGTGATCGCTCTGACATTTCAGAGGATAATTTAAGGCGGTGCAAAGATATCGGGTGTCCATTTTTTTTTCTACCGACAAATTTCGGCACTTACCACAAAAAAAATGCATGATTTTTTTGTTGTTATGAATTGATTTTCAGCAAATTAAGTGTTAAAAATGAGTCGAAATTACCACAAAATTTTATATAATAATTTTTTTTAATTTGTATTAAATTTTAGACAAATGTGTTAAAAAATGAAGCGAACGACAGGAGGGCCGTCAGAGGGCCACTACATCATTTGGCTGCCGCTCTGCTGCCTGCCATTTTTTTCCCGTGTGCTGTGCCGGTTTTTTCTCCTGCCAACGCCCTTTTTTTATCCCATGTGCAAGGGGAAGCCGCCTGCTTGCTTTGTAGAAATGGTGAGTACCTCATCATTCCCGCTGCAATGGCGCTGACAGCGCTTTCCGGAACCTTTGCGCTTGCTCCAGGCACACCACTCCCCCCACAAGCAGCCCAAAAACCGAATAGCACAAAATGCAGAAGGGTGGATACATTGTTCAATGATTAAAAGTATTATACAAAATAAATAAATAATTATCAATTAATTACATATAATTTTATTTACATATAATAATTTTAATGAAAAATTTATCCGAAAATAATTAAAATACGCTTACGGCCTCCTTAAAAAGCTATACTCTTGTGCAAGAATTTCATTGATTCAGCAGAACTTAGTAACAAGCGCTCTTTTAATCCCTCGGTATGACTTTCGCATTATATATGGATTCCGTCCGCTGAGCAGGAATAGAGCAGCTCTGGACGAGGATAGGTATGCGACACGCGTATGCTAAAAGGCAAAATTTTATACTGGCAATCACTTCATCCACTTTACCCTGAGATTATCTCATAGTGTGACTATTTGGAAATTAACACCTTCGCAAATTCACAAATTGACACATTCACTTATGTTGATACGTGTTCGGAAGATGTGGCAGAGTGCTGCATTGATATGTTTGCTGGCCCAATACGCAACTGCCCAAACGCTCAGCGTCGCCGACCAGCATGCTTTGGAGCGTGCCCGGCATTTTTTACATGCCTACAATTTCGACAGTACGTTGGCCATTGTTCGGCCTCTGTTGGCCGATTTGCACAGCAAAAAATTGGCGGACAGCCCCATCGGATTGCACCTGCAACTCATGGAGGGCAAGGCCCTGTTACATACCACCCCCGACACTGCGCTGACCCGACTGCTGCCCCTCATTCAAAAGAGCAGCGCCGCCGGTGCCTGGGACATTTTTGCCGAGGCGAGCCTGCTCAATGCCCTGATCTTCGAATGGATGGGCCGCAAGGAAAGTGCACGCGAATGGTTGGACACCAGCTTAGTGACCATTCGGCGTTTCGGGCTGGACTCTGTATATCCGCATTACGCCATCAGGAATGCTTCCTGGCACCGCCTGTTTGACAGTACTGCCACAGGTGAGGCTACCTCCCTCTACTATGCGCAGAAAGCATTGCGAACAGCCATACAGCACCGTCGCCCCAAGGAGACAGCGGACGGACACCTCTTTATGTCCATTTTGCAGCCACATTTGCCTTTGCAATATCACCTTGACCATACCCGAAGTGCGTTGCGTCTTTTCAGGGCAATGGGCGATTATAATGGCGTTTCTTCCGCTATGGGGCGGCTCGCCTTCGTCTATACGAACGCGGGTCAATATCAAAACGCCCTGAAGTTTCAGGATTCTTCTATACACATTGTGTTGACCTGCTTTCCGGAAGGATACGATAAGCTCAGTCGCCTTTCTGCAAATTTAGCCTCTAAAAGCAGGTGTTACGAGCGGATGGGGCTTTTGGATTCCGCCATGGTGTATTTGAAAAAATCGCACCAGGCGGCTCTGTCCGGTAAGGACTACAATTTCGCAAAAAGCATTACCGGGATGGACAATGAATTGGTGCGCCGCCGCATGAAGGAGCAGGGCCTGGTGTTGCGCACCCGGAATACCCAGCTGCTGTTCGTCCTCCTCACAGGCGTTGTGGTACTGCTCTTGGCAGCCGGACTTTTCACCGCCTACCGCCGACAACAAAAGGCAAGGAAAGCACTGGCTGGTCAAAATGCCCTGATCCGCCAACAAAGCGAGCAGCTCAGAACCTTGGACTCCGCCAAAAGCCGATTTTTTACCAACGTCTCCCACGAGTTCCGCACGCCCCTGACCGTCATTTTGGGGCTGACCGAACAGTTGGAGCTTGCCAATACGTCCTCTTCTTCTGATTCCAATCTCAAAAACCATGCGGGCCACAGCAGCCCTGCCGGAGTCAAATTACAGGAAAGTTTAGTACTTATCCGGCGCAATGGAGAGAGCCTGCTGCGCCTCATTAACCAAATTCTGGATCTCTCCAAAATGGACAATGGCGTTTTGAAGGCCCACTGGCAGCGGGGCGACATCGTGGCCTACCTGCAGTACCTCACCGAGTCTTTCTATTCCCTGGCGCAGGAGCGAGATGTGCGGTTGGTGTTCTATCCCGAAACCAAATATTTGGAAATGGACTACGATGCAGAAAAAATGCAGGCCATTGTCACCAACCTGCTTTCCAACGCCCTGAAATTCACCGGCCGTACCGGCAAAGTAGTCCTGCACGTCAAACTGGCACCGCCTGCTCAATCCGATCCGGCAGGGCCGGAATGCCTGCAATTGGTCGTCCGTGACACTGGCAAAGGCATTCCGGAGGCCGAACTGCCCCACATTTTCGATCGCTTCTATCAGGTGGACGACTCCACCACCCGACGCGGCGAGGGCACTGGCATTGGCATTGGTTTAGCTTACGTAAAAGAATTGGTGCAGTTATTGGGCGGCGGCATCAGCGTAGAGAGTACAGTGGGCATGGGCAGCTCATTTAGACTGTTATTTCCCATTCAAAAGCAGGCGGAAGTCTCCGCCCTCCCTGTCCCCCTACAGTCGGCCACCCGGTTATCTCCCCTGTTTACTCAACCCGCTTCTACTCTCTCTGATGCTTCCCCGCGTCCGACTGATGCACCCTCGTCTAAGTCCCTGCTGCTCATTGAAGACAACCCCGATGTAGCCGCCTATCTGCGCAGTCTGTTGGAAGCCGACTACCAGATAGAATGGGCGGACAATGGTCAGGCGGGTATAGATAAGGCCATTGCCTTCATCCCTGACATCATCATCAGCGATGTGATGATGCCTGAGAAAGACGGCTATGAAGTGTGCGACATCCTCAAAAACGATGAGCGCACCAACCACATTCCCATCATCCTGCTCACTGCAAAAGCCGCACAGAGCGATAAAATAGTCGGGCTGCGCAAAGGCGCAGATGCCTATTTGGAAAAACCTTTCCACCGCGAGGAACTCATGATTCGATTGGAAAAATTGGTGGAATTGCGGACGATCCTGCAGGCGCGTTATGCCAGCAATCGCGCCATGCGCTCGGGCGCGGAAAATTTGCGCGTTGATCTGCCCGCCGCCAAGGCCCACGAATCCCTTCCCATTCAGGATCCCCTTTTGGAGCGCCTGCATCAGATCGTCCTCCAGCGCCTCGGCGATGCTCGCTTAGATACTGCCCTCCTGTGCCGGCAGCTGCAACTGTCTAATATTCAACTGCACCGCAAACTGAAAGCCCTGACTGGCGAGACCCCCCTGCAGTACATTCGGCAGGTTCGGCTGTCTCGGGCCAGACACATGCTACAGACCACTTCCCTGAACGTTTCGGAAATTGCCTACGAAACGGGTTTCAACGATCCCAATTATTTTTCGCGCCTTTTTCAGGAACATTTTGGAGAAACTCCGGTTTCTGCGCGGCGTGGTAAGCAGCAGAATCTCCCTGCCGTTCAAACAACTGAACCGGGAAGCGCCCCGTTATAGCATCACCTGTATCACTTAAAAGGTCTGCCTTTTCCCTTGCCAATATGCACCAAATCGTGTTGCAGGGCATAGACAACCAGACCGGCCACATTTTTGCAGCCCAGTTTTTCAAGTAAATTGTTGCGGTGCCCGTCCACTGTGCGCGAACTGATGTACAGCTTTTCCGCAATTTCCCCTGCGGTGTACTCTTCGCAGATAAGTTGCAGTATTTCCAATTCGCGGCTGCTCAGTTCAACCCCAAAAGGCACGCGCAGTTTAGGTCTGGATTTTTCCTGCAAATTTTGGTGTATGATCTCCAGTACTTTTTGATTATAACTGAAGCCTCTGGCCACTACTTCGAGAATGGTCTGGCGCATCTCGTCAGGATCGGTATTTTTGGTCAGATAGGCAGAAGCACCGATTTCGATCATATTCAAAACAAAGGTACTGCTGAAATGGGTAGAAAGTACTACAATCTTCAGCTCCGGGTATTTTTCATGCACGATTTTGGCGGTATCTATACCGTTTAGGCGGGGCATATTCAAGTCGAGCAGTAGTATATCGGGGACTTTTTCAGCGCTTTGCAGCCCCTGCAACAGGGCCTCGCCGTCTCCAACCTCCAGCACGATGCTCATATCCTGTTCCTCCTGCAAAAGGGCGATCATGCCCTTTCTGAACAGGGCTTCATCGTCGGCAATAGCCAAATAAATCATATTTCGCGATGTTTGTGTTGAATGTGGACGTTTAAACCGGCACTAATTGCGCTTTCCATCCGATATTCTGCTCCGATCATGCGCATGCGGCTTTCGATATTTTGCAGACCGAGGCCGGGTTTGTAGTCGGCAGCAGTCATGTCAAAACCGCAGCCGTTGTCGGCGTAGTCTAAGAACAATTCCAAAGGCATCATGCCCACACGCAGGGATATAGAAGTGGCGGAACCATGCCTGACAGAGTTGGACAGCAATTCCTGCACTACGCGGAAAATACTGATTTCCGCCGTCTTATCCAAGCGCATCGCCGGGTCTCCCCCGACTTCATATTCAATGTCCAACTGGCCGCTTTGGCGGTACTGGGTGCAAAGTTCGGAGAGGGCCTCGGGAAGGCCAAAACTTTCGAGGGCAGGCGGCAGCAGATCGTGTGAAATGCGCCGGGTGGTATCAATGGTCGTATGGATGATCTGGAAGAGATCGCGTACCGTCGTATGAGCTTCCGGCAGGGAAGTGGTTTGTTTTTGCAGCCGATAAAGATTCAAATTCAGCACATTGAGTTTGGAGCCTACATCGTCGTGCAGGTCCTTAGCAATTCGACTGCGCTCGTTTTCCTGAGTTTGCAGGGTGCTGAACAACAATTGTTCGCTGTGTTGCAATTGCTGTTCATGCGCTTTTTGCCGCTCGTTGTTGAGTTTTTGTTGCGAAAGTACAAAAAAAGCGATCAGCACAAAAGTCAAAAGGAGCATAATGAACACACCCGCCGTAATCAGGATGATGATTTCCTCGCTCTGAAAATTTCTATCCATATTGCAAACAGCAGGATAAGTTGAAAAACGCAGTAAAGCAGACTGTTAACCATCCAAATGCCACTTTGCGATTGGGGAGTTGCGAGTCCATTGTTCAAAATTTTCGCAAACATAAAGATAAAAAGACTTCCGGCATTATAAATTAAAATGCCCATATTGGCCAAGCCCACCGAGAGGTCTGCTGCGTCTAAAAAATTCACCCTTCCGAAAGCATCAAACAGATAATAGACACTGTACGCAATGAACAGACACTGCACCACTGCTTTGGCGATGCTGTTGAAACCCGTTACCGGCTCCACCCAGCAGCTGTTGGCCAGCAGCAGCATGGAACAAATGGCCATATAAGGCCAAAAGTAGTGCCGGACAAAAGATTTGTGTCGGAATTGCTCCCTGAAATACAATGAAAACAGCCAAAAACTCACCAAAGTGTAGAAATGCAGCAGCGGCATGTTGTTGATTTTCTGCGAAAACAGCCATTTGGCATACACTTCTGTACACAATTCGTTGGCCAGCACCACTGTCCATATTCGAAAAACAGGCCGCGCTCTTCGGAAAAACAGCACCAGCATGAACAGCCCTGCTGCCCCGCAATATTGTGCAGCAGTAGCAAACCACAGCCGTAAATCGTACAGAGATTCCATAGTTCAGACCTCTTAGCAGTAATACACTAAAAAGTTAGTGAACGGTTTCACAGGGAGGGCAGGGGTGGGTAAAATCGTAATAGCGCGTACCTACTACACCCATCAGGGGTTCATCTACTTCAAATATCAGATCTATCGTATCCACGACTGGTGTGTTGCTACCAGGACACAAAGAAAGGCAGGCACGCACCTGGGTGATTGCATCTCTGTTGATTATATCTGCCATGGCTTGTATTTCCCTTTTATGGAGGCGGAAGTATTTAACCCCTCCGTTCATGATTTGACAACTGTCCCAGGCAAAACGCTGTGCCTTTGGTGCATACAAGGTGTCGTACTTATGGATTCGCTTCTGTGCCGTGGAATCAGGTATTATGTAAGGCGAATCGCCCGAATCTGCCAGGCCTTTGGCAGATGCCCTGCCCATATAAGTCTGATAGCCAAATGCCAGGGCTGCCAGCACAAAAAGCAGCGTCCAATAGTTCGTTTTCCAATTCATGTTTTATTATTTTTAGCGTGGTGAAAGGTAAAAAAGACTTGGCAAAGATAGATATATTTACAAAAGGCCAACAAGACATTTGTATAGAAACAGGTAGAAGTACCCGCAGAACAGGTTGAATTACCTGTTTTTACATTTCGCGTTTTTTAACGCTACGCTGATTTCGCTGCCGGTCGCACCTTTGCATGGTCTTAAGGGCGTGTATTGCGCTTTCTTAAAAACAGAAAAATATGAGTCTTTCAAACAAATTAGTGCAGGACAGAGGCGAAAATCATTGGGTTGCCATCAGCCCAATGAAGACGGGTGTGTACCTTGTTTTTCTCTTTCTTCTGGGGGAAAAATGTCTTTTTTTTGTTCAAAATGCGTTCAGCGATACCGCTTCCAATGCACTTGGGCAATCACTGGCAGCACTAAATCCGGTACTCTGTGTGGTACTCTCGTTGCGGGCAGAAAAATTGCTTTTTGTTGTTGCTGCGCTGGCGCTTTTGCTGGCCGCCGGGCTTGCCTTCACGTTGTTCAAATACATCAGGAGGATGCGGAAATTAGAAGAAAAAAACCGCCTTATACAACAGCAGGAGGAACAATTGCGTGTGCTTGACAGCGCCAAAACCCAGTTCTTTACCAATGTTTCCCACGAGTTCCGCACCCCTTTGATGATTATTTTGGGCCTGGCGGAGCAGCTGCACTCAAGTGCCGGGGTATCTCAAAGTAACGCCCATAACAAGGATCGGGAGGCCATCGCCATGATTCAGCGCAATGGGGAAAGCCTCCTGCGCCTCATCAACCAACTGCTCGATCTTTCCAAAATGGACAGCGGCCTGCTCAAGGCCAATTGGCAACAGGGCAATGTAATGGCGTACCTGCAATACCTGACCGAGTCGTTCCATTCGATGGCACAGGAGCGGAATATCCGCCTCGTCTTTTACCCTGAAACGGAATGCCTGCTAATGGATTACGAAGCCGGGAAATTGCAGGCCATTGTCAGCAACCTGCTCTCCAATGCCCTAAAATTCACGGGACGCGGAGGTATCGTGGTGATGCACGCCAAAACTGTTTCAAGTGTCGCTGCACCCCGGAATCGCCCCAATACTGCTGATGAGCGCCCCCAAAGCCTTCAAATCATCGTACAGGACACAGGCAAGGGCATTCCAACATCCGAACTGCCCCATATTTTCGACCGATTCTATCAGGTGGAGGACCGCAGCACCCGCCGTGGAGAGGGAACAGGCATCGGCCTGGCCTATGTGAAAGAACTGATGCACCTGCTCGGCGGCAGCATAGCAGTAGAAAGCACCGAAGGCAAAGGCACCACCTTTACCCTCTTGTTGCCCATCACCCAAAATGCACCCGGTGTCCAGACACCTCACCAAGCCCCTGGCGCTCCCCTCCCGGCATTCGATACCCGACACCCGATGTCAAATACCCCGGACACAACGTCAATTACTCCACACCGCACATCACCCACCCTGTTGATTATTGAGGACAACCCCGACGTAGCTGCCTATCTGCGCAATTTGTTGGAAAACGACTATCAAATTGCATGGGCGAACGACGGCCGGGCGGGCATTGACAAAGCCATTGATCTCATCCCCGACATCATCATCAGCGATGTAATGATGCCTGAAAAGGACGGCTACGAGGTATGTTACACCCTCAAAAACGACGAACGGACCAGCCACATCCCCATCATTCTGCTCACGGCCAAAGCCACGCGGGCCGACAAACTCACCGGCCTGCGCACCGGCGCAGATGCCTACTTAGAAAAACCCTTCGACCGGGAAGAACTTTTTGTGCATTTGGAAAAATTGGTAGGGCTGCGAGTAGCCTTGCAGGGGCGATACAAGGACGCAAACGCCGATACGGCAGGTGTTGTCCGTCTTTCAACGGCAACCCAAGTCGAAATACCCGCCACAGCAGCACCTGCTTTGGACGATCTTTTCCTGCAAAAACTGCGTGAAATAATCACACAAAAAATCAGCGATCCCCGTTTGGACATCGCTTTCCTGTGTCAGACCCTGCAACTTTCCAACACCCAATTGCTCCGCAAACTCAAGGCGCTGACCGAGCAGACACCTGTGCAGTACATCCGCAGTACCCGCCTTGCAAAAGCGAAGGAACTGCTGAAAACCTCCCACCTGAACATCTCTGAAATTGCCTATGAGACGGGCTTCAATGACCCGAACTATTTTTCAAGGATGTTTTTCGAGGAATTTGAAGAGACACCAGTTTCTGTACGGCGCAATGCGCGGCAGAATGTCCGCCGTATAGACAACTAAAACCGAATGCGCACCGTTTTAGCAGCCTCAACGCTCGAACCATGCGCTACCTCCTGTTTTTCGTTTTCTTCGCCGCTGCCTGTAACAAACCCAGTCCCGCTGAACCCCTGACCGGAGGGCCTGCCGTCCCCCTTTTGGACTGGAAAAAGTTTTCCCTTGGCGGCGACCTGTCCTATGTCAATCAGGTGCAGGACAAAGGCGGCGTTTTTCGCGATTCTGCACAGGTACGCGACCCCTTTGCCCTCCTCCGGCAGCGCGGCGGCAATACCGTGCGCCTGCGCCTTTGGCACAATCCCGTATGGCAACTGCCCTACACGGGCGGGCGGTGGTACAGCGACCGCGCCGATGTGGCCCGCAGCATACAACGCGCCAAAGCACAGGGCCTCGCCGTCAACCTCGATCTCCACTACTCCGACGACTGGGCCGACCCCGCCAAGCAGGAAACCCCCGCCGCCTGGAAGGGCCTCTCTCTGCCCATACTCGAAGATTCCGTCTATCGCTATACTTTGGAGACCCTGCGCTTCCTGGAGGCCCGTCAACTCCTCCCCGAAATGATCCAGATCGGCAACGAAAACAACAGCGGCATGCTCCATCCGCAGGGAAAAATCGTCGGCAACGACTTCGCAGCCTTTGGCCGGTTGCTCAATGCGGGCATCCGGGCCGTGCGCGACTTCTCCAAACAGGCGGCCGTACAGCCGCGTATTATTTTGCACGTCGCCCAATTCCAAAATGCAGAATGGTTCATCAAAGGACTGACCACCTCCGGTCAGGTCACCGACTTTGATTATCTCGGCGTGTCCCATTATTTCAAATGGTCCACCGTAAAAACCCTGACCGAAGTCGGCAACCTCGTGCGTGCCATCGGCACCCAATACGGCAAACCCGTTATGGTGGTAGAAACCGCCTACCCGTGGACGGCCCAAGATGCCGACAGCTACCCCAACATCATCGCAGGCGACACGGGCGCAGCCGGTTACACCGTCAGCAAAGAAGAACAATTGCGCTATTTACAGGACCTGACCCGGCAAGTCTGGCAAAACGGGGGTGCAGGCGTACAGTACTGGGAACCCTGCTGGATTACTTCGTCGCTACGCGACCGCTGGGGTACGGGGTCTTCCTGGGAAAACTGCGCCCTGTTCGACTTCACGGGGAACGCCCTGCCCGGCCTCGACTTTTTGAAAACGCGGCTTTAGCAGCCTTACTCGTACCCCCGATCCCCCGATCGGCGCACAGCGCGTCGTGCTTCCCAACGCCGTCCCCTTTCCCTGCCCGTCACAACCGTCTCCCCGCCCTGTTTAGCAAGACCCCGTGCACAGGTTCCCCGCGTTGCCTCGCCGATCGGGGGATCGGCGTTACGTGGTGGCACTCCGGGGCGGGCGCAACAGAAAAAAAGCCGCCAACAAACACAACCAGCCCAAATGCACATTGTGGTAGCGCCCTTCCGTACCCGTTATGCAGAAAAACACGGTACTCATCCCTGCAAACCATACAAAAAAATCGAACAGCAAAGGAGACCGTACTCCTGCCCACTTCGCGCCCCGGCCCCACAGCGCCAGCGCTGCCAGCAACAGCACCGCCTTGTGCCAAAAAATCAGCCAGAAACCCGCTGCCCGTTGTCCCCCGCTGCCTGCCGCAAACTGCTGATTCACCCAGAAAGAGCCGGAGGGGTCTCCCCAAAAACAATAAGGCTTGAACAAAAAAAACGCTCCCGCCCAGTGCAGCGGAAAATCCAGAAAGCGTTCTTTGGCGAAGTGCAGCGCCAGGCGGTCGCGGTAAACAACCGGATGCGCGCCCGGCGGAGCCGGATGCAGCGCATACACCCCCTCAAAAAAATCCACATCCGCCTGATTCCAGTTGCCGAGATACACCGGATTGGTGGATAAGTACAGGCTCCACCCGCCCATTTGGTAAGAAGAAATGCTCACAATGCCGAGGTCGCGGCAGTTGTGGGCGATAATGGGTGCAATAGTCAGCAAAAAGGCTGCCCCTGCTATGCTCAGACTTCCGGCTGCCCGCCGCAGCGATTGCCTGCCCCCTGCTGCGGCCAAAAGGTGTACCGCTCCCCACGCCAAAAAAAACAACGGCGTGGTAGAACGAAAATAATGCGCCACCCCCACGGACAAGCCTGCCAAAGCCCAATACATCACCGCCTGTCGGGGCCTCTCCCAGCCACATACATAGCACCAAATGGCCACATGGATGCCCAAAAAGTAGCCCGGTTCGCTGCACAGATAATTGGCGTGCAGTATGTGTTCGGGATACAGCGCCAGCAGCAGGGCACCCGCCAGCCCGATTTCCCTGCCAAAAAGCAGCGTGCCGACACGACCCACTACATAAATGGAGGCTACCCCAAACAGCACATTTACCAACAGGGGCCACACAACCTGCACCCCAGCCACCGCATAGCACCCCGCAGCCACCCACGAAATGCCGGGGGGCCTGCCCGGATCCCACCACACCCCCCTTTCCAAAAGCTGCACGGCAATGTTGTGGAAATCGGCATAATCCGAAAACTGTGTCAAATCGCAGAAAAGCAGCACGCCACAGCGCAACAACAGGGCTACACCCAAAATGGACGGCATATTGAAGCGCAGGAGCCAGGTGGCCAACACAGGCAGCCACTGCCGCCGCGTGCGCCAACCCCCTGCCAGCAGCAGACCCGTCACCCCGGCCAGCGCATAGCCCGAAACATCCAGACGCACGGGATAAAAAGCGCTGACAAACAGCAGAAGGGCTAAAAACTTAGAAAACGATACGCGTTGAATAGCGAAAACCTTGAAGAAATTATCGTTTGCTTAAAAAATACACGGGTACTCCGAGCAATACAATCCCCAGACCCGGCACTGTAAACTGGGGCTTCATCCACAGCAGGTTGACCACAAAAAAAGCGGCCAGCACCACATATAAAAGCGGTACTATGGGATAGCCGAACGCCTTATACGGACGCTCCAGATCGGGGCGGCGCATCCGCAACAAAATCACCCCGCCAATGGTCAGGATATAAAAAATGACCACCACAAACATCACATAGTCCAGCAAATCGCCATAGCGCCCCGAAAGGCAAAGCAGGGCGCACCACACCAGCTGCATCCGCAGGGCAAAGACAGGCACCTGCCGGGCATCGGTTTCGCGCATTTTGCGAATGAACAGGCCGTCATCGGCCATGGCTTTGTACAGCCGCGCCCCCGCCAGAATCAGGCCGTTGTTGCAGCCAAAAGTAGAAATCATAATCATGGCAGCCATCAGCAATCCCCCTGCCGTACCCAGCATGGCCGTCAGGGCCGCTGTACCCACGCGATCCTGGGTGGCGTGCTGAATGCCACGCTGCAACACGTCCGTGCCATTCGCATCCCCCCAGAGGGGCAGCACACACAAATAACTGATATTGGCCAAAATAAACAGAATCGTCACCCCCAGCACCCCCAAAAACAGGCTCAGAGGGACATTGCGGCGCGGGTTTTCAATATCTCCGGCGATAAACGTGACATTGTTCCACGCATCGCTCGAAAACAAAGAGCCGACCATCGCCATGCCGATGGCCGACACAATGGCAGCCGTAGTAGTTGGTCCGCCTTTCAGTTGGTCAAAAAACTGCCCGAAATTTTGGGATGCCACCTCTGCATTGTTGAAAATGAAGATACCCATCAATACCAGGGCCGCCAACATGCCGATTTTCAAAGTGGTGAGGAAGTTTTGCACAGCCACCCCCGCCTGCAAACCCCGTTCGTTGATCCACGTCAACACCACAAGCGAAACAATGGCCAATATCTGTGCGGCATTGATTTTTACAAAACCGAGGTCCATCAGGATATGGTCTTCCCGAAAAAACGGAATCAGCACCCCCGTGAACTTTCCGAATCCCACGGCCACTGCTGCAATGGTGCCGCTCTGAATCACTGCAAACATCCCCCACCCAAACAAAAAAGCCACAAAAGGCCCGTAGGCTTCTTTCAAATACTGGTATTGACCGCCCGATTTGGGGAACATGGCCGCCAATTCTCCGTACGACAGGGCCGCTGCCAGCGTCATAAGTCCCGTAATCACCCACGTCAGTAACAACAGAAAAGGGCTTCCCAAAAGCCGCGCCATGTCAGCGCTGACAATGAAGATACCGGAGCCGATCATACTCCCGAAAACGATGAAGGTAGCGGAGCGCAGCGAGACAGTGCGCGGTGTAGAATTTTCCATTTCGGGGCGAATATCTTTGTTAATGCGCAATTCGCAGTATATTTGTGACCAAAAAATATTTTCCCGTTAAAAAACATAGCAGGAGACCCGCGAAAACTTCACCTGCTTCACCTTAAAATACTTTCAACCATGCTCATCAAAACGTTTATCCCATTCATTATTGGCCTTTTTTGTGCTTTTTCCGCGCAGGCACAGTCCAACCCTGTTTATGAAACCGACCGCAATATGTCGTTTGGCACCCGTCCTGCTTTCCGTATGGAATTCAGCAATGCCGATGCCGGTCTGGTGGAAGACATGTGGAAAGATTATGCGAAGCGTACCTACAGCGCAAAGTTGAAAAAAGATAAGAAATCGGGCGAATGGACGGCTACCGGCCTCACCTCTTCTATGATCAGCAGCAATCCTTTTTCCATCTATTCCACCATTGACAAAAACGGCAACGGGGCAGCCCTGACCATTTGGTACGATGCAGGTTCCTATTTCCTCAATCGCCGCGACAATAATGGTGCCACCGAGGAAACGGTCCGCAGCCTCCGTACCTTTTATTTCGATGTGCGCCGGGCCATTATCCAGAAAGAAATTACTGCCGAAGAGGACCGCCTGAAAGACATGGAAAGCCGCCAGAAAAAATTGGCCAAAGAAAACGACAAACTCCGCAAAGACATTGAAGAATACAAAGCCAAAATCCGCAAAGCCGAAGAGGAAATTGTGACCAATGAAAAAACACAGGAAACCAATGTGGCCGACATGGAGGGTCAGCGCCGCCTGATTGAAAGTGTGCGTCAACGCCTCAATAACGTCGAAAGCGAGCGCAATTAAAGGAGAACTGGACTTATCGGCGTTCTTCCAAAAGTCGGGGGTTGATTTGCAAAGCCTTTTGCTGCAAATCAACCCCTTTTGTTACATCACCCTCCTGACGCAGCGCCGTACCCAGATCGTACAGATAGGTCGGATTGTCGGGAGAAAGTGTCAATGCCCGGTTGTACCATTCGGCAGCCTGCCGATGGTCGCCCTGCACCCCATAGGTGACTCCGGTGAGCCAGGCCGTTACCGGGTCCTGCGCTGAGAGTTGCCACGATTCGGCCAGATAGCGGCGGGCGGTGGTCAGGTCGTTGCGCTGTTCCCCATAAAATTGACCGCCGTCGCGCAGGCTCATCGCCAGATTGCGGCGATATTCGGGTCGGTCGGGCAGCAGGCGAATGGCTGCGCGATAATGTTCGATGGCCGTGTCGTAGTTGCCCAGAAAATGGTGGCTTTTGGCCGCCGTGGCGTGGGCGCTGGCCATATCGGGATAGAGTGTCAGCGCTTTGTCGGCATACTGAATGGCGGAACGCCACAACTCCTGCTTTTTGGCCCCGTCTTTTTCTTTCAAAGACCGGTTGAACTGCACCCCGGCGGCGGCATCGTTGGCGCGGGCGCTGTTGGCCGAAACCTTCACATCGGTCAGTACCAAACGCTCGTCGCTGGCCCAGACCGGATTGCGCAAAACGGTTTTTCCGCCCCACAGAACGGCGATCAGCCCCAGCGCCATAAGCATACCGGAAGGCCATTTGGCAGCTGTTCCGGGTGCTGTCTCTGTGTTTTTCGGAGTTTTGGTTTTTTCCCGCACCACCGTTTGTGGCACCGTTTTTCGGAAAAATTTCTCCTGCAACATCCAAATACTCCCCACTACAAAAAGGCAAAACCCCACCGACGGCATAAACAAAAAGCGTTCATTCAGGTGCGTACCAATGGGAAAAAACAAGTTGGACACAACGCTCATGGTGATCAGATACCACGCTGCCCCGAAACGGATCAACCGGAAGCGGCGACCCCCTGCCAACACAAAAGCAGCCAGCCCGACATGTACAAGCAGGCTCAACAAGACCAACGGATGGCCCCAGGTCAGGCGGTCTATATATTTGGGGTAATAATCGTGGGTCAGCGGGTGCGGAAACACCAAAAGTTGCAGGTATTTGCCCAATGCGTAAAAAATGGCAGCTGTTTTTTCGCCTGTGCTGAAAGGCACCCACTGCCCGTTGACCTGTTTCAAATAAGGGTTGTTCAGCAGTTCAGCAGGAGCCGACCCCGCCGAAAAGCCTCCCGTCACCGCACTGCGGAGCAGCAAAAACAGAAGCGCGCTGACTGCCAAAGCCCACATAATATGTCCTTTCCAGAGTACTTCCTTAGACCGTCCCCATGCAAGGGCCAACGGAATCACCGCCAAAAAAGTAATGGCATTTTCCTTGCCAAGGCAGGCCGCAAAAAAGAAAACCCCTGTACCCACCGACCACTTCCGTGCGGGCGTGTCTATGGCCCGCAACGCTGCATAAAGGGCCAGCAGCCCACCGCCTAAGGCCAGCAGCTCGTCGCAGCTTTTTACGTTGGCCACCACTTCTGTGTGTACCGGATGGACGGCAAACAACAGGGACGTGGCAAAAGCCACCAGAGGGGATGATTCCAAAAAAACAGGTTGCAACAGCCGCAACAGCGTTCGGTAGAGCAGACACACCACACCTGCATAGAGCAGTACCGTCACTAAATGAAATACAAAAGGCTGCGCACCAAACAGTTGATACAGCACAGCAAACAGTAGCAGCGACAAAGGCCGGTAGCGCGCTCCCGCCACAATATGCGCCGCTTCCGACGAGCCGGAAAAACCAAAAAAACTATCCTTTGTCAACAGATCGCCGATGCCTGCCACGCCTGCCCGCACCGCTTTGTTTTCCGTTATCACAATGCCGTCGTCCAGCACAAAACCGTGCGTCAGCGTATTGGCATACAGTAAAAAGGCAAGTACAAATAAAAAAAGCCCCTGTAAGCGGCTGTTTTGAGCAAAAAAAGCCATAAAGTAAGTAAATTTGCTAATTTGTTAATTGGGTAATATATTAATTTAAATCAGCTGATTAGAAAAATTTACTGTGGCTCTTCCCGCCCGCTGTCTGTTGTTCGGAAAATTATTTCCCGTTGAGATGCAGCCCGACACCCAGTATGAAAGTACGGTTTAACATACGCACGTTCTGTTTCACGCCGTCTTCGGTGTAATAAAAGTTGGCAATAGCCGACAATCCATGTTGATACTGATAGAAAAAAGTGCCGTACCGATAGGTGAGGGCAAGTCCTCCCAGAACTCCCGCTTCAAAATTGCGGAAAAACCCCTTGAAAGTAGAAGCCAAAGGTTGCCACTCCGTCACATCCGGATCGCGGTACTGCCTTCTTAGCACATGGCCGCCGTACCCCCCTGCAAACAGGCTGATTTCATTCCACCGCCAAAGCGCACGTGCCGTGTACTCAAATTGCCGGAACCGAAAACCGGCTCCTTTCACATTCCCTGCCTGTACGGCCGATTTATAGGTGCGGTCGTCGTAACCCTTCACAGCGTACTGCATACCGCACTCCATGCCCCAACGCGACGGCCACCAGTAGCCCGCAGAAATACCTGCCAGTCCTAAGGGATTGACACGTGGAGCCAGATCTACATTCACCTGGCGCGAAAGATGCACTAAGTTGGCACTCGTAGCCAGCCGAAACTCATAGAAAGCCTGTGCCGAAGTGCGCCCCCACACCGCAAGCAGGATAAAGGCGGTATGATATGCGGGCAGCGCAACCAGCCGGGCCAAAACGCCCGCTTTCCTGATAAATGAAGAACGAAAATATATACAGCAGCTCATCTCATATAAAGGTAACTATCCAGCCGCCTGCACAAATGACCTCGGCAAAGGCCAAAGGTTGATAGAAACGATTGATTAACAAAATCTTGCGACCTCGCAGAGGTCGAACGTCAGGGCAAAAATTGATCCTGTTCAGCGATTCTCGCTTTGGAAAAAGCGACCATTTGTTTTTAACCAGAGTGTCACGCTGAACGGAGTGAAGCATTTGATCAAGCGTTAAAAATGGGTGTTTGAAACTGGCCCGATTCTTCCCCCTGCGTCGTCAGAATGACATCTTTTAGAATTTTAACATATAATAACCCGAAGCGGGAATTGCTGGACCCTGTTTTGCTTTGCCTCAAACCCCCGAAAATCAAAACTTTATCAGTCGCCCCCCACTCATCACCCATCCCTCATCTCTCATCCCTCATCCCTCATCACTAATTCAGTCGCTCGTAAATCCCTGCGATGCCCTGACCACCGCCTACACAGGCCGTTACCATTCCATAGCGATGCCCCTGCCGCCGCATTTCGTTCAGCAATTGTACTGACAGCTTGGCTCCCGTACAGCCCAACGGATGGCCCAGTGCAATGGCTCCGCCATTGGGATTCACCCGATCCGGGTCCAGCCCGGCCTCCTGAATCACCGCCAGCGCCTGCGCCCCAAATGCCTCGTTCAATTCGATCATCTGAATATCTTCCAACTTCAGGCCACTTTGTTTAAGGGCCTTGGGGATGGCGGCGCAGGGGCCAATGCCCATATAGATGGGTTCCACACCTGCTACCGAGCAGGCAGCCAGACGGGCAACCGGCTGTAAGCCCAATGAATTCATCATCTCTTCCGACATCACCAACACAAAAGCGGCTCCGTCGGAGGTTTGGGAAGCATTTCCGGCCGTCACCACGCCGCCCTGCGCAAAAGCCGGGCGCAACTTGCTCAGCCCCTCCAAGGTGGTATCGCGGCGCACCCCTTCGTCGGTATCCACGATATAGGTGCGTTCTTTGCGTTTGTCGTTTTCCACCCATACTTCCGGTACGCTCACCGGTACAATCTCTTCCCTGAATTTACCCGATTCAATGGCAGCTCCGGCGCGTTGGTGGCTGCGCACCGAAAACGCATCCGCTGCCTCGCGGCTGATGTTCCACTTGTTGGCCACCGCTTCTGCGGTCAGGCCCATGCCCACCAAATAGTCGGGGGTATTGACCGCAATGTTGTAGTTGGGAGCCAGTTTGTAGCCGGTCATCGGGATGAAAGACATACTTTCTGTTCCGCCTGCAATGTAACAGTCCCCCATACCGGCACGTATTTTGGCCACCGCAATGCTGATGGTCTCCAAACCTGAAGCGCAATAGCGATTTACCGTCATGCCCGGCACTTCTTTGCCCAGTGCGCGATTGGCAATAATCCGCCCGATTTGAAGACCCTGCTCGCCCTCCGGATTGGCACAACCCACAATTACATCATCCACTAATTTGGGATCCAATTCCGGGGTTTGTCCCAGCAGGTGGCGAATAACATCCACTGCCAAATCGTCGGAACGATACGCTTTAAAACCGCCTTTGCCGGCTTTGCCTACCGCCGTGCGGTATCCTTTTATAATATATGCTTCGGGCATGATCGTAGTTTTTTTAAAGGTGCAAATGTAGCATACTCTTTGGCACTCGGCCAAACATTTAGAGAATATTCGCTACATATTTATTTTTCAAACCTATATTCCCCCTTCCAGCACTTCCCACGTGTGGTCGCCCAGCAGGCGCACCGTTGCTAAGTGGTCATAAGGCTGTCGGCGGCCCCATTCCGGCGGGGCAATCATGGAGAGCAGTTGTCGGCCATCGGACTTGCGCTGGTACAGGTAATAAATATGGTGTATAATCGGCTGAAAAGGCACCTCTGCCTGATAGATCATTTCAGAAACACTCATGCGCTCCTGCAAAGAACGCGCCTGCCGGACCAACGTCTCCATCTGGCTGCGCAATTGCTCCATTTGCCGGTCTGTCTGATCGTACATGGCCGTCATGGCATTGCCCCGAATGCGCCCCTTGTCTTCCGGGCGAATGAGGGCACTCCCTGCTGTGTGTGCATACGGCAACAAACCGGGTGTTTCTGTCACCTTTTTCTTGTCTATCGGGTTGACAAATGCCTGCCCTTCAGTGTCTTGTTTCTTTTTCTTAGCCATCGGGCATTTCAACAATCCACACTGCAAATAGTTTGGCGGCTTGCCCGGAAGGTCTATTCTAAGGCAATTTTTTGCACGCCCGTCCGCTTTCCACTGTTCAAACGGGCGATGTGGATGCCCGGCGGCAGTGTTTTTGGAGGAACCAGTTTTATCTGATGCTGGCCTGCTTCCAGGTATTCCCCGCGTTGCGTATAAACAATCTGCCCGGCCATGTTCATCAGGCTGAAGTGGTACATGTCGGCTTCAGGCAAAAAGGCGTTTAGAAATATTTCGCCGTGAGCGGGATTGGGGGCGAGGGAAAAAGACAGCTGTTCCGCAAAAGTGTTTTGGGTGGGTACCGAACCGGAAAGCCCTATATTTTTCACGAAATAACCGTCTTGTTCCCAGTAGTTGCCTGCCCAATCGTTTGTGCCCCTTTGTTGAAAGCGAATGACGGTTTTGGCAGAAAGCACCATGCCGCTGTCCGCAGCAATGCGACCGACCGGCACACTAAACGATGTCCAGATATTGTCGGGGTTGGCATCCCAGTTAAAGTCGTATATCTTTTTGAAACGCACGCCCCCATCCACACTTAACCAGATACCGTCTTCAATCTGTTTTTCTTCCCAGAATTCAAGCAGGTCGAAAGTCAGGATGAGTGAACCGTAGTTCTTTGCATCTGTGTGCATATCTACCAGACTGGTATTATATCCGTTTTGCTCATTTTGTTTTCCTAAATGCCAGCATCTGAAACTGTTGCCGTACAAATGTGCAAGAAAAGCACCAATAGAAGGCGTGGTACCGTCCAATATTTTCCCCTTGTCGTCTATTTGGGCAGTACCCACCCGGTAGTGATCTGTATTCAGACCCGCATTCTCGAAATCGTCTTTGAAGGGTACTTTTTTGTAAACAATGGCAGGAAGTACTTTTATTTGTACATGATCGATAAAGAGGCCGTCTCTTTCCCAGTAATTACCGGCCACAATCTGGTGTCCTTTTTGTTGGAAACGAATCACAAAATCGGAAGAAAACCGCAATCCCTGTTTTCTAATCAGCGCGTCTAAATCGAAAGGCTGAAATGATCCATACTGGTCGGGGGCCCATCTCCCAGGCTCTAAGGAAATCGCAGGTGTCCGGGGGAATGTCCTGCCACCATCATCGCTCAACCAGATGCCGTCTTCAAGGTCTGTTTCGTCGTAATTATTTAGAAAATCAAAGACTAATTCCAGATCGTCGCTTTCACGTCCGGACAGATTGAGATGCAAATCGGCCACACTGCGTTGTTTTTCTCCATTGCAGTTTCTCCATTTGCCGAGATAAAGACTATTGCCATCCTTATCAGAAGCATTATAGGCAATTTTCCCGGTCGCGTTATAAGGAGACATATCCGCTTCGGGTTCGCCATTGCTGTTGAGTTGTATCGTTTGAAAAGTCCATTCGGGATCCTTTTTAAGTCCGCTGTTAAAACCTGTTTCATAAGGGACTGTGGCAGGGGAGACAGGTGGCGCTTCTTCGATGCGCACTTCGTCTATGTACAAATTATCCCTTTCCCAATAATTGCCTTCATGCTTCTGTTTGCCGGAATGTCGGAACTGAATCACAAACCGATCCGTATAACTCAGACCTGCTTTTGCAATAGCCTGATCCAAATCAATGCGGAAGAGGCCCCAAGTGTCGTCGCACCAGCGCTCTGGTTGCAGAGCCAGTACCCTTTTAAAGCCTGAAGTGCCGTCGCTGAGAAAAACCCCGTCATAATACTGGGTATCATCCTGATAATCAACCATGTAAAACGACAGTTCTAATTGTTTGCCGCCACAGTTTGCCAGATTTACTTTGAGGTTCAGTGCATTTTGTGTCTCCAAATCGTTGTTGACGGTCTTACTCATATTTATGTAATAAGCAGAGCCTTCTGCTCCTTTACCGTTTTCAATAACTAAGTAGCCATTCTGACCAGTCAGATTGGGGACAGGCTCCATCGTGGTCAGGTCAAATTCCGGCGGGTTGTCAAAGCCGAAATGAAGGGGCAGGCTGCATTGAGCGGTCATTGCCGCACTGATAGAGAGGGCCGTCCATAGACAGCCAATTGATTTTAGCATGGTGTTGAAGGTGACGGGCATACCGTAAAAAAGGTAAAAGCGTGTACTAACTACAAAATCTAAGTGGTTGGATTGTCAACGACTATTTTGTAGTTAGATATGAAATAATGAGCGGGTAAGAGATATTATTTAATCACCACCACTTTATAGTCATATTGCTGGGAACGCCAATAAGCAGCAGCAATTTCACCTAAGGTTTTCCAGCGGTACTTTTCCAATTCTACCTGATCGTTGTAAATTTTTACGCGCATTTCCCATTCTCTTTTGAATTGTTCGTCGGTAGCGCGGCCCGCTTCGCTGATGAGTGCATTGACATCGTTGTAGCATTTGGAGGCGGGATCAATGAGGCCCAGCTGATACAGGGCATGGGAATAGTCGTTGGCGGCCAGACTGGCCTTAGCCTGTTGCAGGGCTTTGGCACAGATGCGGTCCACATGTTGCCTGTAAACAGCAGTTACTTCTTTTTCGGCTTGCTGATAGCAGGGCACTTCTTTGGGTATGTTCATCAGGCGGGCAATGGCGCGCTCAGTGTCATTGGTGGCGGCGTATTGTTTCGCCTGTGCAATCAGCGTGGGACACATCCGTGCATAATATTCTGCGATCTTTTTCTTTGCGACGGAGGTAAATTCCACCCAGCGTCGGTCGTCGGGCTTCAGATTGCCGATCGCGCTGTTGATGGCAGCATTGCGGTCTCTTCCGGAGCCTTGTGTGCGGACTGTGGTCGAGGTGAAAATGGCTTTCTCGTCCACTTGGCGCACAAACAGCGTGATGTTCATGTCTATCATCAGGATATTGGCCATGCCTGTGTTGGCTTCTTTTTCATCGTATATTTCAGCCACCGGATAGCACACTATACCGTCGGCCACGCCTTGCGAAGAAATGCCGTTTTTGGTAAGGATGCTCATGATTTTAGTCTCTAACTTGCCCAACTGGGCCGCATCAATTCCCTTCTGCTCACGGGGCATGACCAAACCGATGTTGAGCAGGTCGGTCAGGTCCGTCTCTTGGGCCATGGACAAAGTGGCCGCCGCCAACAGGCAGGCTGTGAAGAATAAGCGTATCATGAAAACAGGTTATTTAAAGGTGATGGTGATGAATCCGCCCACAGCGGTGTGGGAGGCTTTGAGCCTGACCGCAGGCGTGTCTGACAAAGTAAGGCTGTTGCAAAACTTTTTAAACTCGTTGGCAAACATGGAGGGCTTTACCTTTTTGCCCTTTTCATTGAGCAGGGGAATGCGCACCCCCGGAAAGTTCATTTTTTTGGCCACTACGCGCACATCGTCGTAGGAAAGGGCGTTTTTCTCGTCGGCCATCCAGTTTTCTAAGGCAGTGCCGAGGGTTTCGCCGCCCGGCTTGACCGTTGAATCGAAGTCATAGTCCTGGGTTTCGAGTACCACCACGATTTTAATATTGCGACCATTTTCACGAATTTTTCCAAATTCACTGTTGATGGTGTTCAGGAAAGTTGTGACTATGTTATCGCCCTTTTTCAATGCGCTGTTGATGATCACGTTCACATCGGACACATTCACAGGATCGCTGTCAATGGTCGAAGACCCCATGAGCTGCTGCGTGAAGGCATCATAACATTTCAAAATCATCGTCATAGCAGTGCCATAAGGGGGTTTGCTGGTGGAAATGAGATCTATTTCCACAAAAATGTCGGCACCGGAATAATCCAGAATGGCGGTTTTAACGTCTGCTTCCGCCATTCCGTTAAAGACCTGTTCCGCCTCTGCGGCTTTCACCGTAGCGAGAAAGTCTATTACATAGGCCCCTTTATTGAGGAGGGCCTCCTGCAATTTGGCTGTGACGATGCGTTGACCGTCATTCCCTTCGTAAATCTTGCGCGGGTCTTCCCCCCGTTTCGTCAGCGGTATGACGATGATCCGGGGTTTTGTGGGGGTGTTATTTTGGGCAGTGGTGACACCCGGAGCCAACAGCAGGCCCAGACTCAAAAAAAGAAGTTTTTTAAACATGGTATAAACAGGAAAGAAGGTTGGAAAAGCACCCTGACGTTTAGTAGGAAAAACCCTGTCGCAGTATCTTTTGATCTTCTAAGTACTTGCGCAGTGCTACATAGTTGAGGGTCATGGTTTTTTCTATCGAGATTTTGCCGCGCATTTCGTATTGACTGCTCTTTACGCGATTGCCCTTTTGCAGCTCCCCTTGTTGGGTAATAAAGGAAAGGTAGGTGCGATCTGCGTAAAACCGGCGCAACCATTCCGGCTCGGAGGCCGGCTGTCGGTCGAACAAGGGCTTCTGCAAATCCACAAAGTCAGCCGATGGAAGCCCGCGATAAAAAATGGTGGTGAGGGCCGTGCGAAAAGCATCTGCTTCGGCTTTATATTTGTCTTCGCCGTACCCCCGTGCCACCAAACGCACCGTGCCGGGTGCACCTTTGCCGACGTAACGGACTTCGGCGGTTTCCGGATACGTCTTTTGAGAACAATGCAGCAGCAGCAAACCGAGGAAGGCGAAAAGGAAGTTTTTCATGACTTTTTAATGTGTTGATTTATCAAAAATGATTTTTTATGGTTTCGATACGACGACAAGTTTTGCCCCACCGTTCATCTTCGTCAAAATTTCTTTTCCTCCTTTTTCTACCTTGCACGTACTGCGGGTTTTGCTGTTTACTTCTGCCACTTCCACCTCTCCGATGGTTTCGTAGTAAGGGTCCTGACCGCTCTCTTCGATGCGCTCCCGCACCAAATAATTCGCGCCCTTTTCCACGCCGTCCTCCGTGCCAATGTCAATCAGGACGGTGGCAGCTTTGTCGCCTTTGGTTTCTTTGATTTTCAATACTTCTGCTTCCACAGGAAAATATTTATTCAAAAACTCAATCAGGTCATCGTTTGCATCATCTATGGCGGCCGTAATGGCCCCGGTGGGCGTACTCTTGTCTCCCTTAAAAGTATCTTTCAACTTTTCGAGATAACTTTTTTGATTGTCTATGGTATAAGACTGCATATTCTGGCCACTTTCCACGTCTATCAGGCGCAAACCGATGCTCAAAAAGGCATCATAAGTCACCGTGGTTCCTGTAGTGCTGACGGTGCGTTTCTGCTCCGTACGGCAGGTGGCCACCTGTGCCAGCAAAAGATAGCGTGCGCCTTCCGATTTTGTTTTGGAGAAAGTTTCCCCGTCAATAAAATCTATGGATGAGGTCAGGTATTTCTCATTCAGCAAATCGTTAAAAAATTCGCGGTTGATGATGTATGCGCGTTTGCTGTTCGTAAAGTTGTTGTACAACAGGTTGGTGACCTGACGGGCAGCATCTGCCTGATCGCTGTGTACGTACTTGACAGGCAAAATGCCAATCTTTACTTTGTTCGCCTGCGCAAAAAGAGCCGGCGGCAAAAGGAGGAGAAGAAAAGAGAGCGAACGAAAAAGAAGTGAGACCTTCATAATGGTAAAACAAGTGAAAATGAGCGAAAAGGGGAGTGGGCGAGGGGGACAGGGGGGAAGTGTATGCGTAAAATAAAAATATCAGGTGGTCATGCGCATCCATGCTTCCACGGTTCGATGCACCCCCGCTTTCCGCCGGATGCGTTTCAGATGGGTTTGCACGGTATGTTCTGAAATGTGCAGCTGCCGGGCAATCACACTGGGGTCAGGACACTCCGACCATGCACGCATCACTTCCAATTGTTTTTTGGAGAACCGACAAGGATTGGAGGACGCTGTACTTTGTTTCATACGAAAAGAACTTACCCGATGGGCATGTACCTGAATATGGGGACAAAGGTAGGCGGCACGACCTGACTGTGTCAAGGTAGAATAAAGTGTGTTTTTATTAAAAAGAGTAAAAAATTAAAATATAATAAATTGATAATCAATATTTTAATTTTTTTAAAAAAAAACAATGTAACAAAATATTTTATGTTAAAAATTCACTGACCTGCTATGGGCATTCGGTGCGCTGTTTTCAAAAAAATGTCGTGCCATGCTCTTCGGGCGGCCCTGTTTCACACGGGGGGCTTTGCACAAACTTTTTTGCCCCCCCGTTGTTATGGGCAGGTACATCCTGCATTTTTTGCTCCTCTATTTCCTGTCTGTCATGTCTCAAGAAACACGCCTGCCTGAAAAGCGCATTGTGTTGCTGCTTTTATGCCTGTCTGCCTCCGAATTAAAACAAATTCTCCTGTTTTATAACTGTAGTGTGGTTTCCGACAAAAAAAATCTGTTTCTGCTGTTGGAGGTCTTTGTAAAGTGCCTCCGAAAACCCTCCAAAGCCGATGATGAAACTGCCCTGCAGGACATACTTCGTCATTTGCCCAATCGCAGAACCCTCTATATCCGGCTGTTCGGAACCACTGATTTTGACAAGAAAGAAGATCAATTACTTGCTGCTTTTCGCGAACTCCACCACTTCATCCGACAATTTATAGCCTGGCAGGCCCTGCAAAAGGATGCCCCTAAAATACAGGAATATGTGCTGCAGAGACTGGCTGCCCACGGCTCGGAGGAACTTTTTAAACACGAGTGGAAAGAATGGGAAGCGCACATCGGGGACGTGCCGGAGGGGCATCATTTTTATTATCAACATCTTTTGTTGCACCTGACCCGTGAGTCTCACTGGACTTTCGATCGGCAGGAACAACTCAGCACAGGTTATACACAGTCCATGCGTGCCTGTCTCGACTTTCTGCAACAGGGTGCAACCAGTGCAGAAAGCAGCAACAGCGGGTTCCACCCCGCCGCTGCCCACCCTGAAACGCCACAGACTTCGCTCTCTCATCCGCCCATGCTCCCCCGGTTGTATGCCCTGCTGACACAGTGGAAGCAGCAACCGCACATTACCCCGGAAGACTGGCAGGCATTCTGGAACCGCTATGACTCCTGTTTTTCTGCGGCCCGATTCGATCAGCAACAATGCGAAACCATCTTTCAAACCCTGATAAATATCCACATAGGGCACATCATCAAAGGAGAGGCCGAAGCGCTGTTGCGTTTTCGGGAAACCTGGCAGCGTGCTAAGGGCTACCCTTTTTACAAAACATGGACCTTGTCGCCTGCCACCTATTTCAATTTTGTTGCGGCCTGCGTGCGCCTGCGCGCCCCCGACGACCTGCGCAATTTTCTCGATACCTACAGCCAGCGCCTGCCCGCCGGCTTGCGGCAAGAAGCCGCCACACTTGGGGCAGCCTACCTCGCCTATTGTTCCGGCAATTTGTACGCCGCCCGACAGCATTTGGACGAGATGAAAAAACGAAAATTGGTTTTCGGTACGCGCCTCCATACCCTCCGCCTGCGCATCGCCTGCGAGTTGTCTGCAACAGAGTACATAGATATAGAGACTGAGCTGGATGCCTACCGCAATTATTTCGATCACAAAGAGCAACGCATCCGGCCGGATCGCCTCGAAGCATACAAAAGACTGGGGCTTTTTGTGCGAAAAATCGTTCGCCTGCAACGCCGCAAAATGTTGCGTGAAGACATAGAAACACAAAAAATCAACCTTCTGTCAGAATTGGAACGTGCTGCAACGCCCAAACCAATCCTTTATGAATGGATCAGAGAACGCGTTGTCTCTTTGTGAGAAATGTCGGGAAATCAGTCCCCGCCACTGCCTTAAAATCGGACTTACCCTGCGGATCAGGGGTTTTTGTCTAAGATGTCTTCTATCACAATAAAACCGAGTACTTCTAAAAGGATTTGGATCAACATGGCTGAAAAAATGGAAAGAATGAAGAAATAGCCCGGTGATCTGCCTGTTATCTGAGCGCAAAGCGCAGCCCCCATGCCAAAGGTCTTCACCTTTCCATGTCACGGAGTTGCCGACAAAAAATGCGCTAAAAAACGGGGCCTATAACACCGGAAGAAAACCGGCCTGCCCCGGAAAAGTGAAGCTTCACATCTCCGAAGAAGGAGACGTAAAAGGCCGCTGTGAACAACCTTTCATCCTATTATGCCGTTTTTTGCTTTTCCTTATCATGCGCCTGCTTTTTTTTTTTAAAAAAAACGAAAAAAATTCCTTTTAGGAACGTGTAAAAAACAAGTTGTCAAATTGTGTACCGAATGAGGTAGTTCCATTTTGGGCATTTTGAATC
>WBZP01000513.1_pt1 | contig 52282 bp, 43 predicted proteins | sample 5204301 | NCBI WGS metagenome assembly WBZP01 (sample SAMN12412401, study PRJNA552823) | activated sludge metagenome | isolation source: activated sludge from nitrification reactor of wastewater treatment plant... | place: USA: Pennsylvania | collected 2017
CGCTGAACGCTTAACCTGATTTGTCCGGATGATAGGAGTCGAACCTACACGGATTACTCCGCCAGATCCTAAGTCTGGTGCGTCTGCCAATTTCGCCACATCCGGAAAGGGGTGCAAAACTAAGGCAATCCGGCCGGTTTTAAGCGAAAAATAAGGGAAAGTCCGGTGCAGGAGGAAGAGGATGGCTGGCAAACGGATGGCCTGCGGAAGCAATTTTTCAACTAAATTCGTAATATTCATGGATATTAAGGAACCAGTACTGAAGTACAATCTCAATGAGGAGGAGGAAAAAAAGGAAATCCTCCGGCAATACCGTGCCCTGTTACGGGAGCTGAAACCCAAACTCAAACCGGGTGATAAAGAGCTGGTGCGCACCGCTTTCGAAATGGCGGTGGAAGCCCATAAAACCATGCGCCGGAAAAGCGGGGAACCGTATATCCTGCATCCGCTGGCGGTGGCCAAGATCTGTGTGGAGGAAATAGGACTAGGGGTGCGCAGTACGATCTGTGCCCTGCTGCACGATACCGTGGAGGATACCGATATTTCGCTGGAGGATGTGCAGCGCGAATTCGGACATGAAATTGCCCGGATTGTGGACGGCCTCACCAAGATCAGCTCGGTGATGGATGCCAACAGCAGCCAGCAGGCCGAGAATTTCAAGAAGATCCTGCTCACGCTTACGGATGATCCCCGGGTGATCCTGATCAAACTGGCTGACCGGCTGCACAACATGCGCACGCTCGACAGCATGAAGCGGGAGAAGCAGCTGAAAATTGCCAGTGAAACGGTGTATGTGTATGCCCCGCTGGCCCACCGGATGGGGCTCTATGCCATTAAAACCGAACTGGAAGACCTCTCCATGAAATACCTGGAGCCGGATACCTATCGGTACATCGCCCAGAAACTCAGTGATACCCGCCGCGAACGTACCCGCTATATCAATGATTTTATCCGGCCGCTGAAGGAAAAGCTGGAGAAGGCCGGATTTAATTTCGAAATAGTAGGCCGTCCGAAAAGCATTCACTCCATCTGGAACAAGATGAAAAAGAAAGGGGTGAGTTTTGAGGAAGTGTATGATCTTTTTGCCATCCGGATTATTGTGGATTCGCCGCACGAGCGCGAAAAAGAAGATTGCTGGAAAGTGTACAGCATGATTACGGATGAATACAATCCTTCCCCGGAAAGGCTGCGCGACTGGCTGAGTAATCCCAAGAGCAACGGGTATGAAGCGCTGCATACCACCGTGATGGGCCCCGGGGGTAAATGGGTGGAGGTACAGATCCGGACAAAACGGATGAACGAGATCGCGGAGAAAGGTCTGGCTGCGCACTGGAAATACAAGGAAGGCGCAACGGATGAAAGCCGGTTTGATAAATGGTTTCACCAGATCCGCGAAGCCCTCAGCAACCAGGAAACCAACTCGCTGGATTTCCTCCAGGATTTCAAAACATCCTTTCTTACCGAAGAAATTTATGTGTACACGCCCAAGGGCGATATCAAAATGCTGCCGATCGGAGCCAGCGCGCTGGATTTTGCCTTCAGTGTGCATTCAGCCGTGGGCAGCCGTTGTATCGGGGCGAAAGTGAATCATAAGCTGGTGCCGATTGGTCATAAGCTGCGCAGCGGCGACCAGATAGAAATCATTACCAGTGCCAAGCAGAAACCCAATGCTGAATGGCTGAACCAGGTGATTACGAGCAAGGCCAAGCAGCGCATCAAGGAAACGCTCCGGGATGAAAAGCGCAAAGTGGCGGAGGATGGAAGAGCGATCCTGCAAAAGAAACTCGATGCTATCGGCGGCATGATCACGCAGCATAACCTGGAGGAACTGGCCGCTTTTTACAAACTCCATTCAACGCTGGACCTGCTGTATGATATCGCAACCCGGAAGATAGATCTGAAAGAACTCAAAGATTTTAAGGCATCCGGCGACCGGCTCTTCTTTCCCAAACCCGAGAAACCCGAACACGAGCATAAGCCTGAACATGAGCATGGCCACCGGCATTTTGACAAGAAGGATTCGGAGCTGATCATTTTTGGAGAAAGCAGTGATAAAATTGTATATACACTGGCCAACTGCTGCAAGCCCATACCCGGTGATGATGTGTTTGGATTTGTAACCACGGGTGAGGGATTGAAAATTCACCGCACCAATTGTCCCAACGCGGCCCGGCTCATGGCCAATTACGGACACCGGGTGGTAAAAACCAAGTGGGCCAAGAATAAGGAAATTTCGTTCCTCACCGGGCTTAAAATCATCGGGCTGGATGATGTGGGGGTTATCCATAAAATCACCAACCTCATCAGCGGGGAGATGAAGTTCAATATCTCTGCCATGTCAATAGAGGCGAAGGACGGCATCTTTGAAGGCAACATGAAGATATTTGTGCACGATAAGGATGAACTGGATGAGCTCTGTAACCGGTTGCTGGCGCTTCCGGGTATTGAGCGGGTGGACAGGTATGATGCGTGAAGTATAGTTTAAAGGTTTAAAGTTTAAGGTTTAAAGTTGGGTGACACCCTGAAAATATAATGATACCATGGAGGAATTAATTGAAAGGCTGAAAGCCGAGGCGCACCTCACCGATGAGCAGGCATTGCAGGTACTCGCCACCGTTAAAGAATATGTGAAGGAAAAATTCCCGATGCTGGGTGGCGCGGTGGATAATCTGCTGGGCGGAAATTAAAAGGCCCCGGTTGCCGGGGCCGGATCAGCCTGAAATGCCCGCTTTATTTTTTCAGTGCCGACCAGTTTTCCTGAAATTCAATATTGGGATTAAATGAGGTATTGTTGGTAAGCAGGTAAGTTCCATCGCCCCGGCTCCATGCCTGTGAATAACCTGAGCTGAGCTCCACCTTATTGCCATCCCCGTCTACCCAGCTGTCGACTCCTCTGATGTATTCGCTCCAGGCCCGGGTATTGTCATCCGAACTTTCTTTTTTTTCCCAGCTTCGGTTGATATTGTCGCTTATTTCCCTTTGACTATTGCTTGTAATTTCAATGATCTGCCCTAAGGTGTTTTGTGCGCCTTGCTGTATGGCCTGAAAAGTTTTTTGCACCGCAGCAACCCATTCAGGATTGGCCCTTGTACTGCTGATAACGGTGCCGAGCAGTTGCTTTGCTTTTGCGGCTTTTCCAGCAGGATGTTTCATCACCAGCCGCATAGATACATAGCATTGCACTGTTTGTATTTGCTGGCTGAAAGCACCGGGTGTTGTTACAATAGTTTGCATTAATGTTACCAGCGACAAACCTTCTCTCCCATCTGTAAAATTTAATGTAGCTTCTGCGGCACTTGGGTTATAATCATAGGCATTGTTGCCTGCTTGTACCGCAGCCTGTTTCATTTGTATGGCTCCCTGCTGCATGGCAGCTTGCAATTGTTGTGGGCTTTGTACACTGGCAACAGTTGCCTTTACGTAAGGTGCCAGTTCATTTTTAATATATGCTGCTGCATCCATTGGTTGCTGTAGTCGGCAACTGTACAAAAAACCGCCACGCCGCATGGCATCTAATGTAAGCTGGTCGTCGCTCCAGTCAAATTGTGTTACAGGCAGCATCATCAATTCATATTCCCCATCTGGCGATGTGGCTGTTAACGATGCCTGCAAAATTTCTACCATGCACTTGCTGGCACCATTCCATTGCAGGTTGCTTTTTACCTGCCAGTTGGCAGGCAGCATTATCGAAAATGCTTCCACAGACTGGTTAAAACCCTGGTTATCGGTTACCCGGAAGCGCTTTAGTAAATGGTAGTCTTTTCCTTCAATGTATGAACCTTTCGCTTTTGCTTTATCATTCTGCATTTTACCTTTTTGATTGCTTTGTGAACAACCAGGAAAGGACAGCAGAATAATACATGCAGCTATTGTAAAATGGAGCTTTTTCATGTTGACAGCTTTTATTGATTTTGAAGCACTATGAATTTTTTTGTGATTACATCGCCATCGTCTGTAATTGCCCTCACCACATATACCCCATTTGCCAATCCGCTTGTGCTATACAGATTTGTTGGCGACACACCCGTTGATTTCATCAGCCTGCCCTGCATATCGTACACCTGTATGTCTTTTAAAACTTTGTCGGTTTTTATTTTGAAAAATTGTTGTGCCGGAACAGGATAGATAATAAACAAAGTGGTATTGGCAGCACTACCAAATGTATGTGACATCTCGGCTTTAGGTAATTTCGCTATTGTGTTGCCAACGTTGTCTATAGCTTCCATATAATATTGCCACTGCTCGCCGGGCCGGCCATTTACAATGAGGGTGTCACCAAAAACATTCCCCATGCTGTAAAATACAGTGTCTGTTACCGTTTTGCCATAAAGTTTTGCCTTTGCATAGCCGGAGCCTTTATCCGTTTTGTTAATTACCAACCCAATGGTAGAATCATTTATCAGCACTTTGCTTTGGATAATACCGGTCGGAGCGGTTGTATCAACTGTATTAAGCCAGGTGTTGGTGAGTATAGGTGCATTTTTATCAAAATATATTTTTGCACGGTTGGTAAATGTTGAATCTGTTCCAAAATATCTTGTATAAATATCAAAGCTTACACTGCCTGTTCCCTTTACGCCGTCGGTGTTGGGCGGAAGAAAGCCATCTAATGACAATGGGTCAATTGTTTTGGAACCATCGGCAGACATGCTGTAGAAATCAAAACGAAGTATGCCTGTGGCCGTGTCCATTTTTGCAGAGAAATTTACCTGCATATTGTTCCTGCCTTTTAGTTTTACCAGCTTGTTTGACTGGTCTAAAAACTTAGGCAGGCGATAAACAGTGTCCCCTATTGTAAAACTGGATAATGTGAGCGACTTCAAATCAAAATCAAATTTGTTCAGCGTATCAATGATATACACATGCTGTGCGTTGGCTGTGGCAGCAGGCAGGTTTTCGAAATTGATTGTATAGTGCTGTGGTGCTTTGTTATTAATCCAGTGCTTCACGGTATCATACTGGCTGTTGCCAATAATATTATTAGGGTCAAAAGAATTTTCACCTTCAAATTTTGAAAATGCCTGCGGCGGTAAAATGTCCTTATTGTTTCCACAACGTTTCCTGAACTCATCAAACGTGGCCTTTTTCAATTGCAGTACATCCCTCCACCTTGATTGTGCTTCTGACCAGCGGGCTGCTATCGCTTTTGATTTTTTATCAAGGTCTATAATAGCCCCAGTAGATGAGCCCGAAACGCCTTGTAGCAAAAACTGCGAAGTAAGCCAGTGGAACATCCAGTCTTCAGTGAGTTCATACTGGTAGCCCTGTGCCACTGCTATTTTAGCCTCAATGTATTCCTGTTGTGCCCTTTCAAAATCAGGGTGCAGGTCATTATAATTTGCTATCTGGCTTAAGTAAAGCGAATAACAGTCACTGATAGATAAATAATCACTGGGTGTTTGATTGGGTGTGCTGATAGGTTCACCCACGGTGGCCTGTATGGGTATCGGCCTTTTAAAATCGCCGGGTTTACGTGGCTGCGGTTTTATTTTCACAGGTATTTTGGCGGTTTGCCCCGGCGGTATTCTTGGTATAATAAATGCGTCATCTTCAAAACGGTCATTCAGGAACAAAGTGCCATCTGGCATCCTGTCCTGCGCCGGATACTTTTTTATATTTTGACGCACATGGTTGCGGATGGTGCCGTCGTTGCGGTCAATGTAACTCACGGGATCAGGATAGTCGTCATCCGGAAAATTGCTTTCACTGGCACCGGGATCATTGCTTGCCCCGCCGCTTTCAGCATCCTGGTGCCGTGCAAAGCCCTGCGGATAATCGCAGCGGCTGTTGGCAGGCGTGCTGTTGCAATAACTGTTCATCCGTGGATCGTTCCACCATTGCACAGCCGTAGTGAAAGTTGTTTGTACTTTATTGTATGGCAAAACCACATGCACTGGTAAATCATTGATTGTTTCGTTGCCATTATTGGTAATCTCAATCGTCCGGGTAAAGCTTTCTCCAAGCCGGCCTCTTACAGGCCCGTTAATATTTATAGCAACTGCACTCAGGCCTCCACTGCCGCCATTTCTGGAGCTTGTTTTTTTGTCAACATAAAAAGGCTGGTCGGGCAAGTCGGCCCATTTGTGATAATAAGATGGGCTTACAAACCGTGTTACAGTACCGGTGTTGTCTAAATAACTGTAATGCCTGTCCCGGTTGTCCACCCAATATTTTTTTCCGTAAATACAAAACACAGCCTCCGGGCTATACACATTTCCATTTATTGTTCCGGGTGAAAGGTTCCTGCCGCTATTAATGATCCTGATGCCATACAATTTTCTCTCAGTATCGGCAGGCATTTGTGCAGCAGGCACTTTAAATTTTACCTCAATGAAAGAGCGGTTGCCATACACTTTTTTTGCAATGGCGTTGATGGCAGGTTCTCCATTAACAGTCTGTCCGGTGTTTAAAAAAGGCCGGTTGCCATCACTTACAGGAACCATTTGTACAGTTAAATTGGTGGAATCAAAACCGCCGCCTGCAATGTAGAGGGTGATATTGCTTGTGCTGTCTGCATAGCTGGGGCTTATTTTAGAAAAGCCTGTTACTGATATGGATTTGGTAACCGAATCCAACTGGCAACCTTCACCAACCACTTGTTTTATTGCATAGCTGCCCGGCGTCCAGTTGTCGGTATTGATGTTATAAACGTAACTGTTGTTTACAGTTGGGATTTGGGTTCCGTTCACATACCATTCCACATTTCTGCTGCTGGTAAATGAAGTGGATGTATCTGTACAACTGAATGTATTACCCGATTGTGTAATGTAAAAACCAGCCCTTGCAGAAGACAACAAACACACACTTGCCGAGTCATACGCAGTATTGCCCACATAGCCGTTTTGGTTATGCAGGCGCATTCCCAGCCATTTTGTGCCGGCGCCGCCTGTTGGGTAAGGCAGTGTAAAAGTGGTATCAACCAATGGTGACAGGCCCACAGGGATAATTGTGTTTTGTCCAACGCCTGCATCGTTGTTCCAAAAATATTCCGCCTTGTTTATTTGTGGTGTGCCTGCTGTACCGGCAAATAAATTAAAGCTGCTCCAGGTAGTGCTGCCCCATTTGTTGTTGCTGTTCTTCAGCCTGAAACCCACACGGTGCATGCCCGGCGTTAAACCACTCAGGCTGAATGGTAAGGTGGAATCTAAATTGTTGGTGTTCAGCGTCAATGTCCTGCCATTACCAATACCCGGGTCGGTGTCATAAAAATATTCAAGCAATGTTATTTGCTGTGCTTTTGCACTGAACATGGAAGCAATGAGTATGCAGAGTAAAAGAATTCTTTTCATAAACAATACTTTAATAGGTTGATTTTCCTTTGATACGTACTTTAACATTGCCGGGGTTGGCAATGTCTCTTGTTATTTGCATGTCGTATATGATTGGCAAATCGGGTATGCCGGATAACACATAAGGGTATTCGCCGCCAAAAGCGCCGGCCTGCCCGCCATCTGTTGCATAGGTATTGGCCGGGCTTGATGCAGTTAATTTCCATTGTCCGTCTGTGGATGGTGTGGCATTGCTGAACAAAGAGGCAAGCGCCACGCCTTCTAAATTTTTGCCTCTTGAAGGAAACAGCCCGGTGATATTGCAGACATTGTTGCTCAGCGTTTTTTGAAAATTGTAAATGCTGTTTTTATTGTATGAAGAAGCCGGTGCAGTGATATAGAAAATATTGTTTACATAAGTATAATCACAAAAAACACCGGCATACGAAGAACTTGCATTGGGCATTCCGGCAATGATGGTATTGTTTACAAATGAAATATCAGATGATACAGACGGCTGGCCATTAAAACCTGTGAACATTATCAACCCGCCCTGGTGTGCATTAATAATGTTGCCAATAAATTTCAGACCACGGGAAGATGTTTGTGTATTGCCTGCATTGCCGGCTTCTCTTATGAATTGAAGATTACCGCCAGGTGGTGTAAGCCTTACCTGGTCGAAATAGCAATTCCGGATGGTGCAGTTGATGGTTTTAACTGGCTGTATATACCACTCTCCTAATTCATTGAAATTATTAAAGAAGCACCGGCTTATTGTTACATTGGCTGTGCTGTCCATTTGCAGTACGCCAAAATTTGTGCGTCCCGAAGTTTGGGAAGCAATCACCAGTCCCTCAATAAATGAACCGCTGCCCCCTTCTTTTATCCAGATGCTGGCAACACTTGCAGTGGCTGCATTGCTTGCAGCATTTGGCGCTGCATTTTCATCAAGAAAAAAGCCATTGCCATACAGCGCCAGCTTTTTATTAATAACAATATTGCCGTAATTAGTTGCACTCGGAAAGACGATAATAGTGCTGCCATCAGGCACACTGTCAATAGCACCCTGCAGTGTGCGGTACTTTGCTGTTATGCCCGGAATATTGCTTACTGTAAAAATATTTTGCCCCAAACATGCCGCAGGCAGTAAAAAAAGAAAGGCTTGTATAATTTTTTTCATTGTTACTATTTTGTCACATGAATAATCAACAGTGTTTTATTGGTTGCCTGCCCTTGCTTTTATTCTCACAGGCAGCGTGCCCCCGGTCGTTGCTTTTGCAGGCACTTTTACTGAAAAGGGATATGGGTAATCGGGGATACCTGAAAGTTTAAATGGGTATTGACCGCCAAATGCGCCTATCTCCCCTCCGTTGGTGGCATAGGTAAGTGCAGCATGCCCGGGTTGTATTTGGTGAAGACCGTCTAATGACGTGCTGCCGTTTGCATAGAAATTTTGCAGGGCATTGGCAGCCTGAGCAGCATTGATGCCTGTTGTTCCGGCAAAAAAACCGGTATCCGTTGCCATGTTTTTATTGGTAGTGCCGTAAAACCGTGTGCTGCTGAATTGCGCGGTTCGTATTGGTCCGGCATTGTTTTGAAAAAGATTGTTGGTGTACGTTATGTTAGTGCAGGATGGGTTTGAAAAAAATTGTCCCGTTGCGGCTTCCAAACGGTCTGTTGGGCCGTAAAAAGTGTTGTGGTCAAAAACAATCTGGTTGCGGAGTGTATTATTATTGTCAAATTGCGGGTAAGATAAATAGAAGGGTCCTGCTGCCCCACAGTGAGCATATCCGTCAAAAATATTGTTGGCGAATGTAACGTTGTGTATTTTATATTTTGATGTGGCCCAACTGCGGAAATTGATGATGTTGAACCTGGGGACATCGCCTGTTCCTCCATTAACTGTTGGACAAAAGCCAACGCCAATTGATAAATAGCATTGTTTGATTAAGCAATTACTGGCAGAGTCCATTGCAAAAATAGCTGCAAACTGGTTTTCGGCCGTTCTGGCATAGCAACGGCTTATGGTAATGTTGGAAACAGAATCAAAAATGAACCTTGCCAGCGTGGCTTTACTGGAAATGCCCCACAACGCACCGCCCAATGTTATGGATTCAGTAAGTTCTATGCCTTCAATCAAACTGCCACTACTGCCTGGCCTGAAGTTTACAGAAGATACAATGGCAGTGCCTCCGGCAGCCTGTGTGTTCGGTGGGAAATTGTCATTTATTAAAAAGCCTGTGCCATAAACATTCAGCCGCTTGGTCATTGTCAAATCACCATAGCTTTTTTGACTGGGCATCAGGTATAAAGTACTGCCTGCGGCGACTGCATTATGTGCTGACTGCAGACTGCTGAAGTTGGCATTCATTTTTGGGTCGTTGCTTACAGTATAAAAATTCTGCGCTGTTGTTGCAAATGAGCTTACGGTAAGCAGGCAGGTGTATAAATATTTCATGCTAAACTATTTTGTACTGGTTACTTTTCTTTTGCAATCTTCATAAAAACACGGAGGCAGGACTATACTCCAAATGGGTAGTTCTTTATTTACAGGCACAGTCTATATTTGATCTGTAATGACATTGATTTCACCAATATTTAAAAAGTATTCGCTGCTGTTTTTTATGACCATCAGCCTTATTAACTGCAGTAAGGCACAGTTTCCGGTCATTGACAGTATTAAGAAAAAGATAGCCTCTGCCGAAAATGTAAGGGAGGAACTGAAGCAAATACAACAATTGCTTCTTTTACGTAATTCACTGAATGGAGACAGCATGATATGGTATGCTGGAAAAGGAAAAAAGCTGGCATTGCAGCTTTCTGACGCAAGCGCACTTGGCTGGTGTGAATATTACCTGCTGGCCGGCGAACTGGCGAAGGGCAAAACAGACAGTGTGATTTTTAAAATTGAAAACGGCCCTTTACAAAAAACCAACTTCAAAAAGGAAAGGGCACTCTACTTTAAAACGGCGTTGCTCAAAGCAAATGTTCTTAACCGGCTGGATGAACGGGTAAAGGCACTGGAACTGCAACTACAATTGCTGGACGAAGCAGAACGGGAAAACAACGTACAGGCGCAGGCATTTATCCTGAATTATATTGGCGCTACCTATCTCAACATCAGTAAACAAGAAGATGCAAAGAGCAACTGGATGAAGGGACTTGCATTAATTGAAAATTACCCATCATTTGAATTAAAAGAAATCCAGGCAGTTATTAGCTCAAACCTTGCACTCTATTACTATAACCAACTGCAGGTAGGGGGTAAAACTGCCGCCGATAGTTTTATGCTTTATGCAACAGTGACAGAAACAGTCTGCAGGAAATACGGGATTTATTCCACTTTGGCCGCTATGCTTGCTATGACGGGAAACTATTACGCCAGCAGAGGGGATTTTATAAATGGCGAAAAAAAATTAACAGAAGCTGTAGATATTCGGAATAAAATAGGAGACCCTTTGTATATCATGAACGACATGACTAACCTGGCTTCCTTCTATTACTATCAAAAAAATTATGATAAATGTATAGCGTTAACCAAGAATATGCTGCGGGTTGCAGCAGAAAACCGGATTTCTGCAGATAAAAAGCAGTTGCTTGCTTTGATGTCTGCCGCGTACAAGGGAAAGGGTGATTTTAAAAAGTACAGTGAGGCCCTGGAACGCTATATCCTCTTTAGTGATTCAACAGCTGAAATTAATGACGCAGAAATGATTGCTGAGGTGGAACAAAGGTTTAAAGTTCAGAGAAACGAAGTCCTCATTGCAAACCAGCAACTTCAGCTCCTGCGGAAGAATATTTTAATTGGAAGTGGCTCTGTGATGGCCTTGATAGCTGCAATAATTGTTTTTATATTGTTCAAACGCTACCGAACTAAAGAAAAGATAAAATCACAACTGGCGCTGGATGAAGAGAAACTTAAAAAGGATATTGCTGTAAAGGAAGCGGAAGAAAATGAACGAAAACGTATAGCCGCAGAACTGCACGACAATATGGGTGTGCAGGCCAATTCCATATTGCATAATACTACCCTCCTTTCCAACCAGTCTGGTGATAACCGGAATCTGATCAGTAATCTCCGGTTTACCGCACTGGAAATGATGAGTAATCTGAGGGAAACTGTTTGGGCGCTGAAATTAAATGAAACGGGATGTGTTGATACCTGGCACCGGATTTTAGGTTTTATTAAACAAATGCAGCGAAATTATACGGGTATTGTTTTTGAAATTACTGGCAGCCAGCCTGAACCTGCAGTGCTACCTTCTATCAGAGCCCTGCATATCATTATGGTGGTAAAAGAATCTGTTAATAATGCAGTAAAACATTCCGGAGGAAGTATAATTAGAATTTCAGGCAGCATGGAGCCGGCATACTGGAATATCCGCATTAGCGATAACGGAAATGGATTTCAAATTTCCGATAAGGATTTTACAGTTACCAACGGCCTGCAGAATATACAGGCACGGGCCGCCGCGGGCAATTTCCTGGTTTTAATAGATGCCGCCGAAGGGAAAGGAACAACCATTTCAATCCAGGTGCCGCGGTAAATATTGATTTGACCAACTCTGAATTTACCCGTTTGGATAATAACAAAGCGGGACTGTTGTAACTTACTTTGTAAAAAAATCGCAGCATGATACGTATTGGTATTGTAGATGACAAGCTTAACAACCGGAGGGTTATTGCTGAAAAACTCCAGGCCAACAGGTTCTTCTGCATCGTACTCGAAGCGGTTCATGGTGGTGAGTTCCTTGAAAAAATGACTGTGCTCGATGTAGAGAAGAGACCGCATATAGTTTTGATGGACCTTGAGATGCCCATCGTGGATGGTGTGGCAGCCATAGCAACAGCGGCTTCCCTGTATCCTGAAATTAAGTACGTGGTACTCACTGTTTTTGACGATGATGATAAAATATTCCGTGCAATCAAGGCAGGTGCATGCGGGTATTTATTGAAAGAGGAAAGTGGTAGTCAGATTACGGATATGCTGCTCGGCTTGTGGGAAAACGGATCTGGTCCCATTTCTCCGAGCATTGCATACAAAATATTGCAGATGGTACAGCAGCCTCCTGGTGCTTCGGCTGATAAAAAGGAAGGAAACGTCTTTCAGTTGAGCGAAAGAGAGAAGGAAATACTGCGATTGTTGTCTGATGGGCTTGATTACAAAGAAATAGCTGTCAGAACATTCATCAGCCCCAATACAGTTAAAAAACACACCCTCAATATTTATCAGAAACTGCATGTAAACTGCAAAGCAAAAGCTTTACGCATTGCTTTTACGAGTGGCTTGATTTAACCGGTATCTGCTTTGCAGGCTCGTAGTTATTCAGCCTAATTTACATGTTACCGCAGCACTTCCCGGCTGATCACCAGTTTCTGGATCTCGCTGGTGCCTTCCCCGATGGTGCAGAGTTTGCTGTCGCGGTAATATTTTTCTACCGGAAAGTCTTTGGTATAGCCATATCCACCGAAGATCTGCACGGCATCCGTACTTACTTTCACCGCTACTTCGCTGGCGAAGTATTTGGCCATGGCGGCCTCTTTCGTCATGGGCAGGCCTTTCATTTTCAGGTCACAGGCCTGCTGGATCAGCAGTTCCGCCGCTTCGATTTCGGTAGCCATATCGGCCAGTTTAAAACTGATACCCTGGAAGTTGGCAATGGGCTGGTCGAACTGGTAACGTTCCTTTGAGTATTGCAGGGAAGCCTCATAGGCGCCCCGGGCAATCCCCAGGCTGAGCGCGGCGATGGAGATGCGACCACCATCCAGTACTTTCATGGCCTGTTTAAATCCTTCTCCCACTTTACCCAGTCGCTGGCTGTCAGGGATGCGGCAATTATCAAAAATCATTTCAGCGGTTTCGCTGGCGCGCATACCGAGTTTGTTTTCCTTTTTACCACCACTGAAGCCGGGTGTGCCTCTTTCCACGATAAAAGCAGTGGAATTATCTTTTACCCTGGGTTCACCGGTGCGGCAGATCACCACCGCGATATCGCCGCTCTTACCATGGGTGATCCAGCTTTTGGTGCCGTTGAGTATCCAGTGATCACCCTCCCGTACTGCCGTAGTTTTCATATTACCCGCATCGCTGCCGGTATTGGGTTCTGTGAGGCCCCAGGCCCCGAGGTGTTCGCAGGTGGCCAGTTTGGGCAGGTATTTCATTTTTTGTTCTTCTGATCCAAAACTCAGGATATGCCCGGTACAAAGAGAATTATGTGCGGCGAGGGATAAACCCACCGAACCGCAGACTTTCGCGATTTCCTGGATGATGGCATTGTATTCAAAATAAGTCAGTCCGGAACCGCCGTACTGTTCCGGTACCAGTACGCCCATCATGCCCAGGGCCCCCAGCTCTTTGAAAATATGCAGGGGAAATGCCTGGCTTTCGTCCCACTCCATTACGTGGGGCTGAATATGCTGGCGGGCAAAGTCGCGGGCGGTCTGGGCTACCTGTAACGTAAGTTCGGATGACTGAAACTGCATATGGTTGGTATTGATTGCAAGATAACAGTAATTCACAGAAACTAACAAGCGTTAGTATATTATGTTTAGTCTGTGCGGAGGTAGGGGCTGATTTTTTGAAGCAGTTCCTCGTTCATAACCGCCAGGTTCAGCAGATCTGTCAGGGATTTAAAGGGTCCGTGCTGCAGGCGGTATTGAATAACTGCATTGGCCAGGTTAAACCGGATATAGGGGTGTGCCTTCAGTTCATCCAGACTGGCTTCATTGATGTTGATGCGGCGGATGCTGCCGGTTTGCACCGAAAGCCTGGGCAGGATTTTATTAAAAACGGAATCCGCCAGTCCGTAGGTTTCTCCTACCTGTTCCGGCCGGTGGAAGCCGCCCAGCTTTTCCCGGAAGGCAACAATGCGTGCCGCCAGTTTACTGCCGATGCCCGGCAGGGCGATCCAATCGCTGGTATCTGACTGATTGATATCGAGGATGGCCGGAGGCTGAAAGGTTTGTTTATAGGGAGTATTCTTTTGAAGGGCCTGCGTGGAAGGAGTTGTTTCGATGCGAACGAAGGGTATCAGTTTTTCCGCAGTGGCGGGATGCAGGCCCCAGATATTTTGCAGGTCTTCCGCCTTTCGGAACCGGCCTCCTTTGGAAAGATAGTTCCGGATGGTGCGCACCGTTTTTTCCCTTAACCCCAGTTGCAGCCAGCCGGCATCATTGAGGCTGTTGGGATCAAAGTAGAATAAACGGGCAGGAGTTGTGAAAGCTGCTGCAGAATTTTCTTCAGACCTGCCGGTGAATATTCGTGTATGCCTTGCTGTTGTATCTGTGTTTCCTGCCGGCAGGCTGCTTAGTTCCCCGGCCAGTGCTGGAACGGCAGCTGGTTCAGGTGGATACAGCAGTGGTAAGAGAAAAGGGATGAGAGAAAGCAGCAGGATGCAGACGAGGAGGGTGATGATGCCGGTTCTGCTTTTACGGGAAAAGCGGGCATAATCATGCAGTACATGTTTACGCATGGTGATTGTTTTAAGGTTACCCCAATGTACAAACTCCTGCCTTTTTTTCCAACAAAGCGGTCAGGTAAAGTGCAGCTGCAGGCCATCATAAGCCAGCCGGATATGCGGGGGCAGTTCAGCTGATACAGCGGCATGCAGGCCCAGCTGGTGGCTGATATGGGTGAAATAGGCCGTGGGTACTTCCAGGGTATGCACCATCTGAATGGCTTCCCCCAGGGAGAAATGGGAGAGGTGTTCCTTATGCCGCAGGGCATTCAGAACCATCACTTCACTGCCGCGGATTTTTTCCTGTTCTGCCGGGTCAATGCGGTTGGCATCGGTGATATAAGTGAATTTTCCCAGCCGGAAGCCGAGTACCGGCATGTGCAGGTGCCATACCAGGATGGGTATTACCGGGATATCTCCGATATGAAAAGGTTCCAGGCTGATGGGGTGGAGCCTGATTTCAGGAATGCCCGGGTATTTATGTTCATCGAATACATACATGAATTCGCGGCGCAGCGCTTTTTCGGTGAGGTCATTGGCATATACATCCATCGGTTTTCCCCCGAAAAAGCAGAAGGCCTTTACATCATCCAGTCCGGCCACATGGTCCTTGTGCGGGTGCGTATACAAAACCGCATCGAGTTGACGCACCTCCTGCCGCAGCATCTGGTAACGAAAATCGGGTGTGGTATCAATGACAAAACTGGTGGATGCGCTTTGTACAAGAATACTGCTCCGAAGTCTTTTGTCGTGTGAATCACCGGAACAGCACACATCGCAGGTGCAGGCAACCATGGGTACACCGGTACTGGTACCGGTTCCAAGAAAGGTGATGGTGATGGGCGGGCAAACCATACTGTTATTGCGCCTGCAAAGTAACCATTGTGCAACGCTCTGCCAAAACCCGTGTACTCTCTATAAAATTATTGGAGAATTCCCCCGTATTGTGTAATTTGTACACTTTGCGGGTCTGCCAGGCCTGCACCTGCCAAAATTGATGTCATGACGATGCTGCCTAACTGCAAACCTCTGCGTTTTCTGCTGTTCCTGCTGTTTATTTCTGTATGCAGCCATACGCTTGCACAGAACCTGCTTATCAACGGGGATTTTGAAAGCGGGGGCGCCGGAACAGGTTTTCAGACCAATTATTTCCTGGCATCCACTCCGGGCACCAGTAACCCGCGGGAATACAATATCCTCACGAACCCTTTCCCCATGAACACTGCCTTTTTTTCCAATGCCACTGATCATACGTTCGGTGACGGCACCGGCCGGATGATGGTGGTGGATGGATCGGGCAATGCGAATGATAAAGTGTGGGAGCTGGTAAACGGAGGCAGCATCGGTGTCATCAGCGGTCGCACCTATATTTTCAGTTACTGGATCCGTTCTATATCCGCTTCCAACACGCCTGCCAATTCAGCTATCATCAAAGTATACACGAACGGCACTACCTCTGCGCCGGTATTGATTGCCGGCAGCCAGACCTGTCCCACGGGCAATCCTTCACCCTGGGTGCAGGTATCTTACCGGTGGACCGCCACGACCAGCAACGCGCAGATCTGGCTCACCGATGAGCAGACGAACGGGGGTGGCGCGGGGAATGATTTTGCCTTGGATGACCTTACGCTCGTGGAAGACCGCGGGCCTCTCGCCATTCGTTTTCATCCTTCCAATCCTTCCTGTCCGGATGTTACCACTGGTGGCATCTTTGTGCAGGGTACGGGTGGAACGCCTCCTTATCAGTACAGCCTGAACGGTGGGCCCTTCCAGTCCGGCGGTTATTTTTCTGTGCCGGTTTCCGCAGGTAACCAGGTAAGGGTGATTGATTCAAAAACTCCGGTACCCGATACGGTTTCCTCGCTGCCATCCTTGCTGGATATACAGGCGGCGGTCAATTCGCTGGTGGTTACCCCCGGCGATCAGTCGGTTTGTAATACCGTCCCCATTCAGTTCAACGCCAGTGGCGGTAATGGTGGGTATGCATGGACCGCCAGTACGGCACCGGCTGTTGCGAATCTCAGCGCCAGCAATATTGCCAATCCCACGGCTGCTCCCACCGCTACAACTACCTATACAGTAACTACCCAAGCCACCAGCGCCAACCTGGTGGCTAATCCAAATTTTGAACTGGGTGACTCTTTATTTTATACGGATTATAAATTCTACATCAGCACCACGAACCAGAAAGCCTATGGTATTACTTCGCAGGCGCAATTGTTTGATGCCAGTTTTTCCAACTGTACTGATTTCAACAATCCGGGCACGGGTAAAATGATGGTGGTAGACGGCTCCACTACGGCCAATGATAAAGTATGGTGCCAGACGATCGCAGTAACCCCCAACACCAGTTACACCTTCAGTTATCGATTACAAACACTGGCATTGCCCAACCCTTCACAGATCGAAACCCTGATCAATGGAGTTTCTGTAGGAATTATTACTGCTCCAGCCACTGTATGCAACTGGACGCAGGTTTCGTATGTATGGAATTCAGGCGCCAGCACTTCTGCCAATATTTGCCTCTATGACCGGGTACTCGCACCCAACGGCAATGATTTTGCGCTGGATGATTTTTCATTCACGACGGTATGCACTGTCAGCAAATCGGTTACGATCAGCGTGGGAAGCTTACCGGCACCGGTGGTCAGCACGATCGTGCAACCCACCTGCTCTTCCCCTGCCGGTTCTTTTACTGTAAGTGCACCGCTGGGGGCCAATTACGAATACAGTATCAATGGTGTCAGCTACCAGGCTGGTACGTTGTTCAGCGGACTGACCCCCGGAACGTATCAACTAACGGTGAGGGAAATCAGTTCCAATTGTGTCTCTTCCGCAACTGCTGTTACTATTAACCCGGTGCCAGTAGCGCCCGCCGCTCCGACTGTGGGTACCCCTACACAACCCACCTGCATTGTACCTACTGGTTCGTTTACGATTACATTGCCGCTGGGTGCCAACCTTAGTTACAGCATTAATGGCAGCACTTACCAGGCCGGTACTTTCTTCGGCGCCCTTTCCCCCAATACTTATTCGGTAACTGTGCTGGATAATATTACGGGTTGTGTATCTGCAGCCACACAGGTTACGATCAACGCGGTACCGGGAGCACCAGCCGCTCCGACGTTGGGTACACTCACACAACCCACCTGTACAGTACCCACCGGTTCGTTTACGATTACTGCGCCATTGGGAGCAAATCTTAGCTACAGCATTGATGGCAGTTCTTACCAGGCAAGCACAACATTCAATGGTTTAGCACCGAATACATATAGTGTGAGGGTTCGCGATAATAATACGGGTTGTGTATCCTCTTCCACTGGTGTTACGATCAATGCAGTACCAGGAGCACCCGCCGCTCCCACGGTGGGTACGCCTACGCAACCCACCTGTACAGTACCCACCGGTTCGTTTACGATTACAGCTCCGCTGGGTGCTAACTTCAGCTACAATATTAATGGCAGTGCCTACCAGGCCAGCACTTCATTCAGCGGATTGACACCGAATATTTATAATGTTACCGTTCGTGATAACAATACAGGTTGTGTATCCGCTTCCACTGCAGTTACCATTAACGCGGTACCAGGAGCTCCAGCCGCTCCGACGGTGGGTACCCCCACACAACCCACCTGTACAGTACCCACCGGTTCGTTTACGATTACTGCGCCATTGGGAGCAAACCTCAGCTACAGCATTAATGGCAGTGCCTACCAGGCCAGCACTTCATTCAGCGGATTAGTGCCGAATACATATAGTGTTACTGTTCGTGATAACAATACAGGCTGTGTTTCATCCTCAACAGCTGTTACTATCAACGCGGCTCCTGCTGCTCCCGCTGTGCCCGTTTTATCACTTATACAGCCGCTTTGCGGAGGGGCTACAGCCCAGATCATTGTATTGAGTCCAACCGGTGTGGAATATAGTTTTGATAACGGCCTATCCTTCCAGGTAAGCAACAGTTTTACCGCCCTGCCCGGGAATACATACCAGGTGGTTGCACGTAATCCGGCCGGTTGTTTATCTGCGGCAACCGCAGCGGTCATCAATCCTGCCCTGCCAAAGCCTCCGGCACCGGTGCTGAGTTTGCAGCAGCCCACCTGTGCAATACCCACCGGTATCATCACGGTAGTAAATCCATCATCGGGTGTTGAATACAGTTTTGACAACGGGGTATCCTTCCAGCCGGGCAATGTATCTGCGCCATTAACAGGGGGAGCAACTTACCCGGTACGGGTCCGCAACACGGCGGGGTGCGTATCGGATGCGAGCCAGGCTGTGCTGAACCCGCAGCCGGCTACTCCTGCGGCGCCGCAGGTGACACCCACCGTCAGTTATTGTGAGGGTGCAGCGGCTGCCGCACTTACGGCAACGGGTAACGCATTATTGTGGTATACCGTATCAACCGGCGGCACGGGCACCGCCGTGGCGCCTGTACCTGCTACTACGATGGCCGGCACATCGGTCTATTATGTAAGTCAGACGCAGAATGGCTGTGAGGGCCCCCGGGCGTCGATTTCGGTTCAGGTAAGCGCTGCCCCGCCATTGCCGGTGGTGAGCAGCCCGGTATCCTATTGCCAGGGCGCTGCCGCATCTCCCCTCAACCCCACGGGTACCGGTTTACGGTGGTATACCACCCCCCTGGGTGGAGCCGGTGTGCCATCGGTTACGCCCGTTACTTCGCAGCCCGGCACTTCTGTTTATTATGTAAGTGAAACACTGAATGGCTGTGAAGGTCCGCGCGCCACCGTACAGGTGCAGGTGAATGCCGCACCGGCATTGGGGGCCGACCGGGAAGCGGTTATCTGTACAGGTGGATTTTATAACCTGTCGGTCCTTTATGCAGGCGCAGGAGTGCCAGTAAGTGTTGAACTGAATGGATCCCCGGTAAGCCGGCCTGATTCGCTGACGGCATCAGGTGTATATGAAGTGATCGCGGATGGTGGCAACGGATGCGCCGATACAGCCCTGGTGAGTCTGCAGGTACAGCCACCGCTGATTGCATCAGCCGGTAATGACACCATCGCCGTTTTAGGACAACCCTTCCAGTTAGCACCTTCCGGTGGCGGTACAGGCGCCACTTATCAATGGACCGACCTGGGGCCTTCCTTTACCGCGCAGTTTTCTGATCCGCGGATAGCCAACCCCACGGTGATCCTCAGGGATCCGGTGGACAGCCTGCGCGTGGATATCACCGACCGCTGGGGCTGCCGCGGCAACGCCGTGATCCGTATTACGGTACTGGCTGGTCCTGCTTTTTATGTGCCCACTGCATTTTCTCCCAATGGCGACGGGTTGAATGATATATTCAGAGCCATACCCGTAGGTTTTGGCAAACTGCGCTATTTCCGGGTGTTTAACCGCTATGGTGAACTCGTATTTGAAACCAGCCGCTACCTGGATGGCTGGGATGGTATGTATAAAGGCAAGGCACAGCAACCCGGCAATTATGTATGGGTACTGCAGGCGGAGGGCCGCAATGGCGGGGTGGTGGAGCGGAAAGGAAATGTGGTGCTGGTTCGCTGACAGGATCTTAATTTATCAAAAAGGCTGTACCCGTCAGGATACAGCCTTTTTGATAATAGGAGCGTGCAGCAGTTTATTTTTCCATCGGGATGCTCATGATTTCATCATACATCTTCTGACTCTCGTGGGTGAGTGCATCGTAACTGATTTCAAGCTGCGGCAGGAGGTCGATCAGGGTGTTGATGCGGCCTTCTGTTTGAAAAAATTTGTTGATAACGATCACTTTTTTAGACTGCAGGATGCAGTATCCGCTCTGAAAAGTGCCTCTTTCATACCGGATCACATAGCCGCTTTCTTCCGCTATCCGCTCAATCTTGTCCAGGTTGTGCTGTGTGTATTTCATCGTTTCGTGGGGTTGGTTCAGTTTCCGGGTACCCGTTCTGTACGCAACTTGCTGTAATACACAGGATTTAAAAAATAAGTTTCTCCACAAACTGTGGATTAAAAAAAGGGCCCGGCGCCCCGGAACGCATAACCGGCCTGTATTTCAGGCCCCTTACTTATTCGTCATTCTTACCACCGGCACAATCATTTCCTCCAGGCTGATGCCGCCGTGCTGGAAAGTATTGCGGTAATAGTTCACAAAATGGTTGTAATTATTCGGGTAGCAGAGGAACAAATCTTCTTTGGCGAAAATGAAAGAGGAATTCACGTTGGGTACCGGTAACCCGGCTTCGCGGGGATCACGGAATGCCAGCACATCGCGTGCTTCGTAGTTGAGATTGCGGCCGTGTTTGTACCGCAGATTGCTGGTGGTTTGCTTATCTCCAATCACTTTCACCGGCGTTTTTACCCGAACGCTGCCATGATCGGTCGCCACAATCAGGGTGAGTTTTTTCTCCGCGATGCGCCGCAGGGCCTGGTGCAGCGGTGAATGTTCAAACCAGCTGTGGGTTATGCTCCGGTAGCTGGTTTCATCACCGGCCAGTTCTTTCAGCACTTCCATCTCGGTACGTGCATGGCTGAGCATGTCGACAAAATTGTACACGATGATATTGATATCGTTGTGCAGAAGGTCGTGTATATTGTCTACCAGCTTTTGCCCGTCGTTATTATTCGTGATCTTGGTATAGGAACAGCGCAGGTCGGACTTTCCGAGCCGCTTCAGCTGTGCCCGGAAAAACTCTTCTTCGTGCAGGTTTTTGCCGCCTTCTTCATCATCGTTTTTCCATTGTGCCGGGAACTGTTTTTCGATATCTACGGGCAGCATACCCGCGAAAATGGCATTGCGCGCATACTGGGTGGCGGTGGGCAGTATGGCATAAAAGGTTTCCTCTTCGTGGATGCGGAAACTCTCGGCAAAAATGGGCTGGATCATTTTCCACTGGTCGAAGCGGAGGTTATCGATCAGCACAAAGAATAAGGGGGTTCCTTTCTCCACATGCGGCAGCACCTTGTATTTCATCAGGGTATGACTCATGATGGGGCTTTCCGTACTCTTCGGTTTTACCCAGGAAGCATAGTGCCGTGATATGAATTTGAAAAACTCGGTATTGGCTTCGGCTTTCTGCGACTGGAACACTTCCTGCATCTCGGGGCTGTCGCTTTTTTTCATCTCCAGTTCCCAGTACACCAGCTTCTTGTAGATTTCCATCCATTCATTGTAATCCGGACTGCTGTTCAGCGCCATGAACAGGCTTCTGAATTCCTGCTGATAGGCGGAGGTGGTTTTCTCTGCCACCAGTCGTTTGTTATCAATCAGCTTCTTCAGGCTGAGCAGCACCTGGTTGGGGTTCACGGGTTTGATGAGATAATCGCTGATCTGGGAGCCGATGGCTTCATCCATGATGTTCTCCGCCTCATTTTTGGTGATGAGCACCACAGGCAGGTTACTGTTCACTTCCTTGATCTGCTGCAGGGTTTGCAGTCCGGTGATACCGGGCATGCTCTCATCCATCAGTACCACATCCACCGCGTTTCCCTTCACGTATTCCACCGCGTCGAAACCATTGGTTTTTGTGTGCACTTCATAGCCCTTGTTTTCCAAAAAAAGGATTTGTGAATTGAGGGTATCAATTTCATCATCCACCCATAAAATTCTGGCAACGCTCATACTGATTGTTTTGATGTAGGTAGAATGGGGCTATAGGCGGTGAGGATGCCGGCTTTGATGACCGTATCCGTACAAATTTAATTTTTAATGCCTGTGATTTATTGCTTTATTTCGCTTTTTCTAAGTTTTAACAATCCAGCCAATACCGGTTTTGCAGTTTAGCGGCATTCATCATATCGCCATCATCTGTTCGGATTATGAACGCTCGAAGGATTTTTACACGCGCATGCTCGGCCTGCAGCTGATCCGCGAAACCTGGCGGGCAGAGCGCCATTCTTTCAAAGCCGACCTGGCCCTGAACGGGCAGTATGTGATTGAATTGTTTTCTTTTCCCGATCCCCCCGCAAGGCCTTCCCGCCCCGAAAGCTGCGGATTGCGTCATCTCGCATTTGCAACCGCTGATCTGGATCAGGCAGTGGCTGATTTGAGGAAAAAGGGCGTGGAAACGGAACCGGTGCGGCTCGATCATCTCACCGGAAAGCGCTTTACTTTTTTGGCTGACCCCGACGGGCTGCCGCTGGAACTGTATGAAACTGACAACCCTGATTTATCCGCTGCATAATGGCTACCAGAAAAATTATCAACGACCCCGTTCACGGTTTCATTACGCTGGATGACCCGCTCATCCTGCAGATCGTGGCGCATCCCTGGTACCAGCGCCTGCGCCGCATCCACCAGATGGCCATGGCACATCTCGTATATCCGGGCGCGGTGCATACCCGCCTGCATCATTCGCTGGGCGCCTATCACCTCATGTGCAATGCCCTCAGTGAACTGAAGAGCAAGGGGGTGGAGATTACCAAGGAAGAAGAGCAGGCGGCTAAAATCGCCATCCTGCTGCATGATATCGGACATGGTCCTTTCAGCCATGCGCTCGAACATGTATTGATCGAAGGCATGCACCATGAACAGATTTCGGTGAAGATCATGGAAGCCATGAACCGCGAGTTTAATGGCAGGCTGGAGATGACCCTCGCTATTTTCAACGACACCTATCCCAAAAAATTCCTGCACCAGCTGGTAAGCGGTCAGCTGGATGTAGACCGCATGGATTACCTCTCCCGCGACAGTTTTTTTTCGGGAGTGAGTGAGGGCGTGATTGGGTACGACCGCATTATAAAAATGCTCACCGTACATGAGGGGGAACTGATGGTGGAAGAAAAAGCCATTTACTCCATTGAAAAATTCCTGGTGGCCCGCCGGCTCATGTACTGGCAGGTGTATCTCCATAAAACCGTGCTTTGTGCCGAACAGATGCTGCAGCAGGTGATCCGGCGTGCAAAAGCCATCAGGGCGCATACCTCCACTGCCCTGGCTCCGCTGATTCACCAGCCGGTGGAATCCATCAGTCTGGAGGATTTCTGCCGGCTCGATGACCATGATGTACTCTGTGCCATTAAAGAGTGGTGCTTTCATCCCGACCCGGCGCTCTCCTTTCTGAGCCGGGGGATCATTGACCGGCGGCTGCTGAAAGTCAAATATTTCCCGGAGCCTGTGAGCGCTGCCCTGCTGGAAGAAAAAAGGGCCGCTGCCCGTAAAATACCCGGCTTGTGCAACGGCGCGGAAGACTGGGTTGTCTTTACCGGGGAGGCTTCCAGCCGCACCTATAATTTTGAGTATGAACGGATCAGGATCCTGTTCAAGGATGGCACGGTGCGGGATATCTCGGAAGTGGACAATGCCCTGATCAGTACCAACCTCGGCGGCAAGATCAAAAAATATTACATTTGTTACGTGCGGGATGACAGTCTGTGATGCACTGGTTCCCGGAACGCAACCACCCAAATTTCGATACCAATATTACCGGCCACCGGCCATCCGCCACCGGCCAACTACAATACAACTATGCAGTTTACAGCGGCGCAGATTGCAGCCATGATCAGCGGAAAAACGGAAGGCGATGCCGGCGCAACGGTGGTTTCCTTTGGTAAAATTGAAGAAGCGCAGCCCGGCCAACTCGCTTTCCTGGCTAACCCCAAATACGAAGAATACCTTTATAGCACTGCGGCCTCGGTGGTGATAGTGAATGAGAGCCTGGAGCTGAAGCAACCGGTGAAAGCCACACTGATCAGGGTGGCGGATGCTTATGGCGCCTTTGCCACCCTGCTGGAGATGTACCAGCAACTGCAGGCGCAACAGCTTACCGGCATTCAGCAACCCAGTTATATTGATCCCTCGGCCACCCTGGGTGAAGCGGTGTATATCGGCGCTTTTGCCTATATCGGCGCCGGTGTTAAGCTGGGTAAAGGCGTAAAAATTTATCCGCATACGTATATCGGAGATCACAGTGTGATCGGAGAAGGATCTGTGATCTATTCCGGGGTGCAGGTATATCATCATACCGAAATCGGCCGGCAGGTGATCATCCATGCGGGCACGGTGATTGGCAGCGATGGATTTGGTTTTGCGCCCCAGGCCGATGGTACTTATAAGAAAGTACCGCAAACGGGGAATGTGGTGATCGAAGACCGGGTGGAGATTGGCGCCAATACCACTATTGACCGTGCCACCATCGGCAGTACGGTTATCAGGGAGGGTGCAAAACTGGATAACCTGCTGCAGATTGCCCACAACGTGGAGATTGGCGGAGATACAGTGATCGCGGCGCAGGCCGGTATCAGTGGCAGCACAAAAATTGGAAAAGGGGTGATGATCGGCGGACAGGCCGGAATTGTAGGACATATCCAGATTGCCGATGGTGCCCGTATTAACGCCCAAAGCGGGGTGAGCAAATCTATCAAAACCCCCGGATCGGCTGTTACCGGATCTCCGGCCTATGATTATACCGCGGCCCTGCGCAGTCAGGCGATTGCCCGTAACCTCCCTGAAATGGAACAACGGATCAAAGCGCTGGAACAGCAACTCCGGGAGCTGCAGGCGAAGTTCTGAGGCCCTTCCCCCGCTTGCCAAATTTCAGATATCTTTGCCCGAACCTTCAATAAATCAATACTATGGGCGGAGGATTCAACCCCGATAAACAACATACACTTCACAATGCCGTGAGTATTTCCGGCACAGGTCTGCATACCGGTATCAAGGTGGATATGACCCTGCGGCCTGCCAATCCCGGATTTGGATTTCAGTTTCAGCGCATCGACCTGCCGGGCATGCCGGTGATCAAGGCCGACTGTGACCTGGTGACGGATACCTCCCGGGGAACCACCCTGGAGCAGGGTTCTGTGAAAGTGAGTACAGTGGAGCATGTGCTGGCTGCCCTGGTGGGGATGGGCGTAGACAACTGCCTGATTGAACTCAATGGTCCGGAGATCCCGATCATGGACGGCAGCAGCGAACCTTTTATTGAGATCATTGAAGAAGCCGGTGTTGCTGAGCAGGATGCTGCCAAAACCTGGTACAGCATCGATACCAATATCAGTTTTTATGATGAGGTGAAGCGGGTGGAAATGACCGCCATGCCGGCCACGGATTACAAAATCACCACACTCATCGACTTTAACTCCCCGGTACTGGGCACCCAGCATGCGAGTCTGAAGACTATGGCCGATTTCAAGCCTGAAATTGCCCCCTGCCGCACTTTCTGCTTCCTGCATGAACTCGAAACCCTGCTGGATAATAACCTGATTAAGGGAGGCGATATCAACAATGCGATCGTGGTGGTGGACAAAGCCGTTACCGATGAGGAGATGACCCGCCTGGCCAAAGCATTTGGAAGGGAGAAAATTGAAGTGAAGAGTGAGGGCTATCTCAACAACCTCGAACTGCGCTTCCCCAATGAACCCGCCCGGCATAAGCTGCTGGATGTGGTGGGCGACCTGGCCCTGATTGGTTATCCCATCAAAGGGCATATCATCGCCAACCGCCCCGGGCACAGCACCAATGTGGCATTCGCGCAAAAGATCAAGCAGTATATCAAGAAGAACAAGCATACCAAGGATATTCCTATTTATGATCCTAACCAGCCGCCGGTATTTACGCTGCAGCAGATTGAAAAGACACTGCCGCACCGGTATCCTTTCCTGCTGGTGGATAAAATCATCGAACTCACGGATAAGCATATCGTGGGCGTGAAGAATGTAACCTTCAACGAATTCTTTTTCCAGGGGCATTTCCCCAATAATCCGGTCATGCCCGGGGTGCTGCAGATTGAAGCGCTGGCACAAACCGGCGGCCTGCTCTGTATCAATGCCATGCCGGAAGGACAGTATGATACTTATTTCCTGAAGATTGACAACTGTAAATTCAAACAGAAAGTGGTGCCGGGTGATACGATGCTGCTGAAGATGGAACTCATTGAGCCCATCCGCCGCGGCATCTGCGTGATGCGGGGCAGCGTGTTTGTGGGGAATAAACTCTGTACAGAAGCCGACTTAACCGCCCAGCTCGTTAAACAAACCTGATGATAGGTTGATACAGTTGTCATGTTCATTTGCACATTTGCACATTTTACATTCCATTCATGATTCATCCCCACACCTACATACATCCCAATGCCAAGCTGGCCACCAATGTGAAGGTGGATCCATTCAGCGTGATTCACCAGAACGTAGAGATTGGTGACGGCACCTGGATCGGGAGTAATGTTACCATTATGGAAGGTGCCCGCATTGGTAAAAACTGCCGCATTTTTCCGGGCGCGGTGATTGCGGCTATTCCGCAGGATCTGAAATACAGCGGGGAAGAAACAACGGTGGAGATCGGCGACAATACCACCATCCGGGAATTTGTTACCGTGAACCGGGGCAGTAAGGACCGCTGGACCACCAGGGTGGGGAGTAACTGCCTGATCATGGCATACAGTCATATTGCGCACGACTGCATCATTGGCGATCACTGTATCATGAGCAACAACACCCAGCTGGCCGGTCATGTGGTGGTGGGCGACTGGGCCATTCTCGGCGGTATGTGCGCCGTGCACCAGTTTGTACACATCGGCCAGCATTCCTTTGTGAGCGGCGGATCGCTGGTGAGCAAGGATGTACCGCCCTATATCAAGGCCGGCCGTACGCCCCTGAGTTACGCGGGCGTGAATTCGGTCGGGCTTAAGCGCCGCGGGTTTTCGCTGGAACGCATCAATCATATCCTCGATATCTACCGGATCATTTACAATAAATCATTGAACACTTCCCAGGCGCTGAATTTTATTGAAGAGGAAATATCCGCCAGCGATGAACGGGATGAAATTGTAACCTTCATCCGTGAAAGCGGGCGGGGTATTATCAAGCGCTTTGTAAAAGGCAGCATGGAGGATGAATAAGCCGGCGCATGCAGATCACACTCACCAATACGGGTAAACGCTTTAACCGGGAATGGATTTTCCGGGGCGTGAGTCTGCAGTTCAACGCGCCGGGGCGTTATGCCATTACCGGCTCCAATGGTTCGGGTAAATCCACCTTGCTGCAGGTGATCGCAGGGGCCCTCACACATACCGAAGGGGAAGTGATTTACCGAAGCGGCACGGCCCTGGTTGAACCGGAACATCATTACCGGCAGGTGGCGATTGCGGCGCCCTATCTTGACCTGGTGGAAGAACTGTCTGCGCTGGAAATGATCCGTTTTCATGCAGGGTTTAAATCCATCACCGCATCACCCGAAAGCATACTCGAAAAAGTTTCCCTCAGTGCTGCTGCCAACCGCCCCATCCGTTATTTCAGCAGCGGCATGAAACAGCGCCTCAAGCTGGCCCTCGCCTTTTACAGTGACACACCCGTGCTGCTGCTCGACGAACCCACTACCAATCTCGATGCGGAAGGAACCGCCCTGTACCACCAGCTGATCCGGGAGGAAAGCGCCGGCCGCCTGGTGATCATCAGCAGCAATGTGCCGGAAGAATACGCGTTCTGTGAAGAGGTGGTAAGGATCGGGGATTTTAAATGAAGAACAGGGAACGAAGAACAGGGAATGATGAATGATGAATTTTAAATGTTGAATTGCCTTCTCCCGGAGGATGACGAATGAACAGGGTAAATTTTTTCAACTACAAAGGCTGCAAGGGAAATCCAGGGAACAAAAGTGGAAAGAAACAGGGAATGGGGAATGTTGAATGAAGTTTCTTAGAAGGTTCCCTCTCCGCCAACTGCCATCCGCCAGCTATTCTGTTCAATTATCAACGCTCAATTTTCAATGTTCCGCTAAGCCCGCTGCGAAGCCAACCTTGAACTTTAAACCTTAAACCTTGAACTTTCTCCTACCTCCTGCTCGCAATGAGCAGATTCAGGTCCGTAAATTTCAGATCAAAGCGTTCACTTAAGTAGAAGTTGGTGAGGCTGCCTTTGAAGAGGTAGATACCGCTGCGGATATTGATTTTGTGCCAAACAATGTGATCAATGCCGCCTTCGTCGGCGGTTTCGAGCAGCAGGGGCATCAGTACGTTGCTGATAGCCTGGGAGGCCGTGCGGGCGAAGCCGCTGGGGATATTGGGCACACAGTAGTGTATCACCTCGTATTTTTTAAATGTGGGCTTTTCGTGCGTGGTTACTTCACTCGTTTCAAAACAGCCGCCCCGGTCGATGCTCACGTCCACAATCACGGTACCCGGTCGCATATTGCTCACCATATCTTCCGTCACCACGATGGGCGTACGGCCGCTGGTGCTGCTGAGGGCGCCTACCGCCACATCGCAGGTTTTAAGCTGCTTGGCGAGGATCTTGGGTTCAATCACGCTGGTCCAGAGCCGGCCGCCGATATTATTCTGCAGCCTTTTCAGCCGGTAAATACTGTTGTCGAAAATCTTTACGCTGGCACCCATCGCCAGGGCTGTACGCGCAGCGTATTCCCCCACAATGCCCGCGCCGATGATGATCACCTTGGTGGGCGGGATGCCGCTGATGCCTCCTACCAGCACGCCTTTGCCGTTGTTGGCATTGCTGAGGTACTGCCCGGCAATGAGCATCACTGCACTGCCGGCGATCTCGCTCATACTGCGCACGATGGGATTATGGCCGCTGTCGTCTTTCAGGTTTTCGAAGCTGAGGGCGGTGATTTTTTTCTCCATCATCTTCTCCAGGATATGTTTTTTCATCACCGCGAGGTGAATGGGAGAGATGATGCATTGCCCGGGTTTCAGTAACTCACATTCCTCTTCACTCACCGGGGCGCTTTTTACCAGGATATCACATTCATACACTGCTTTGCGGTCGAAACTGATGGTGGCGCCGGCATCACTGTAATCTTTATCAGTATAACTGGCGCCTTCCCCGGCTTTGGTTTCCACCAGTACCCGGTGACCATTGGCCACCATCACGCCTACGGCTTCCGGGGTGAGGGCGATGCGGTTTTCGCTGAAGGAGCATTCCTTGGGTATACCGATGAACAGTTCCGTGCCTTTCGGTTTTACATCCAGGGTTTCTTCGAGCGTTTCGTACGAGAAGGAAGGGGAGATAAAAGGTTTCGATGTAGCCATACATTTCAGGGTTATCCTGCAGCGGGAAGCCCAAATTACGCAATTATGCCGAGCTTTCGGGTAACATTATCCACAACATCCAGCTGCACATGCAGGGTATCATCCGGAAGCAGCCCCGGTGCTTTTTCCGGCCATTCCACCAGGCAGCGGCTGCCCGAGCAGAGACAGTCTTCCACACCGGCCTGCAGTGCTTCTTCCTCACCCGACAGCCGGTACAGATCCAGGTGATACAGGATGCTGCCATCCCCGGCCTGGTACTGGTTGATGAGTGAATAGGTAGGGCTGCTCACTGCATCCCGTACACCCAGGCGGCCGCAGAGTGCATGGATCAGCGTGGTTTTACCGGCGCCCATCCCGCCATGAAAGGCGATCACCGGGCGGTTCCCCGCCTGCTCCAGCAACCAGCCGGCTGCTTTATCCAGTTCCTCCGCGGTAAAAATTAAATCCATGTTGCAAATATATTTTCCTGTGTTGGTAAGCAGGCCCTTCCTGCCCTTAATAATTTTGCAGTATGGAAAAAGTTGAATGGAAAGTGGAGGGGATGGACTGCACCAACTGCGCGCTTACTATCAGCCGCTACCTGCAGCAGGAAGGCATGCAGGGCGTGAAAGTGAATTTCATTGGCGGCGAAGTGAGTTTTGACCTGGTGGAGGGTAAGACCAAGGAGCAGGTGGCCCGCGGTATTGAAGAGCTGGGATATCAGGTAAAGGGGGCTGAAGTACCGGTAACGGTTAAACGCAAACCACTCTTTGCCGGGCACCTGCAGCGTTTCCTGTTTTGCCTGCCCTTTACTGCCGTGCTGATGCTGCACATGCTGCCTTCGCATCCGCATTTCCTGATGAATCCGTGGATACAGCTGGGTATCTGCCTGCCGGTATTTGTGGTGGGCATGCAGTATTTCGGAAAAAGCGCCTGGAATAGCCTGCGCCGCGGCGTTCCGAATATGAATGTGCTGATTGCCCTGGGTGCCACGGCTGCTTTTGTATACAGCTTCATCGGTACGGTGGGTGCGCTGGGTATGGACTATATCTTTTACGAAACCACAGCCACCATTATTACCCTGGTGTTCCTCGGCGAATGGGTGGAGCACCGTTCGGTGATGATCACGCAACGCGAGTTGAACAAGCTGTCTGCCGATCAGCAGGTGATGGCGAATATGATTGCCTTTGATGACCAGCACCAGGAGCAGGTGTTCCCGGTAGAAGCATCGCAGCTGCGTTCCGGGGACCTCGTACTGATCCGTACGGGTGAACAGGTGCCGGCTGATTGCCGCATCTTATGGGGGGAGGTACACGTAGATGAATCCCTGCTTACCGGCGAAAGCCGGCCGGTGCACCGGCAGAAAAAAGACCAGTTGACCGGCGGCAGCCTGGTGATGGAGGGAACGGTGAAAGCACAGGTAACCGCCGCCGGAAAAGATACCGTGCTCAGTAATATTGTGAGCCTGGTCAAACAGGCGCAGTCGGAGAAGCCGCCGGTGCAGCAGCTGGCCGACCGCATCAGTGCCGTATTTGTGCCCGCCGTGGTGGGGATAGCCCTGCTCACCTTTATCGTGAATCACTGGGTATTTGATATCAGCACCACCCGCTCGCTGATGCGGGGCATCGCTGTGCTGGTGATCAGCTGTCCCTGTGCCATGGGCCTTGCTACGCCCGCTGCCATCGCCGTGGGGCTGGGCCGTGCTGCCCGCAATGGTATCCTGTTCCGCAATGCCCGCAGCCTCGAGCTGTTCCGTAATATCCGCACCGTGGTTTTCGACAAAACCGGTACTTTAACAGAAGGGAAACTGCGCATCCACCGGTTTGAGACCAGCCTGCCGGAAGCCAGCTTTCAGCAGATCGTTGCTTCCCTCGAAAAGTATTCAGGCCATCCCATCGCAAAAGCCATCATGGCCGAATGGAAACAGGATCAGTACCTGCGCTGGAGCGAGGTGCAGGAGATCAAAGGGTTGGGTGTTCAGGCAACGGATGCGGACGGTAACCGCTATGTACTGGGATCACATAAAGTGGCCGGCTCCCTCACCGCTGATGACAGCCATACGGCTTACCTGATAAAGAACGGCGAACTGGCGGGTACCCTTGACCTCGACGACCGCATCCGGACGGAAGCAGCGCCGGTGATCCAACACCTGCGGCAGCGTGGCATACGTACGGTGCTGCTCAGTGGCGACAGTGCCGCCCGCACAAACGCGGTGGCAGCTGCCCTGGGAATTGAAGAAGTGTATGCCGGTAAAACGCCCGATGAAAAATTACAGATCATCGAGTCGCTGAACAAGGAGGCTCCGGCAGCGATGGTGGGCGATGGCATCAATGATGCGCCCGCGCTGGCAAAAGCCACCATCGGCATCTCGCTCAGTGATGCCACCCAACTGGCCATGCAAACCGCCCAGGTGGTGCTGATGAACCGGGGCATCCATCACCTGCCCCTGGCGCTGGGGCTGGGCAAACATACCTATACCACCATACGTGAAAATCTTTTCTGGGCATTTATCTATAATGTAGTGGCCATCCCCGTAGCGGCAGCCGGTTTCCTGCAACCCGGGTTTGCTGCACTGGCTATGGGTTTCAGCGATGTGGTACTGGCCATCAACTCCATCCGCCTGCATTATAAGAAAGTGGTTTAACTTACCGGTTCATGCCTGTTCCCGACCTTCAATCGCTGCTCCGGCAATACTGGGGATTTGATCAGTTCCGTCCCCTGCAGGAAGATATTATCCGGTCGGTGCTGGATGGAAAGGATGTACTGGCCCTGCTGCCCACGGGGGGCGGTAAATCTATCTGTTACCAGCTGCCTGCCCTGGCCACCGACGGGCTTTGCCTGGTGGTGAGCCCGCTCATCGCCCTGATGAAAGACCAGGTGGCGAACCTCCGTAAGCGGGGTATCCAGGCCCTGCTGATACATTCAGGCATGCATTACCAGGAAGTGCGCCGTACGCTGGAAAATGCCCGTCATGGCAATTTCAAGCTCCTGTATGTTTCGCCCGAGCGGCTTGAATCCTCCCTGTTCCGGGAATATATCCAGGCATTGCGCATCCGGCTGGTGGCAGTGGATGAGGCGCATTGTATTTCTCAGTGGGGGCATGATTTCCGGCCCTCGTACCGCCGGATTGCCGCCCTCCGGGAGGCGCTGCCAGGGGTGCCGGTGCTGGCACTAACGGCATCGGCTACACGATTGGTGCAGGATGATATCTGCACACAGCTTGGTTTTTCAGGTTCAGCCCGCAGGTTTCAGCAGTCATTTGAACGGCCCAATCTTTCCTACAGCGCATTTGAAGTGCCTTCCAAACAGCAGAAATTACTGGAGATACTGAAAAAAGTACCCGGTACGGCCGTGGTGTACTGCAGGAGCCGCCGGCATACCCGGGAAGTGGCGGAACTGCTGAGCCGGGAGGGCGTCCGGGCTTCTTTTTATCATGCGGGCCTGGCTGCAGATGAACGCAGCAGCCGGCAGGACGACTGGATCAGCAACCGCATCCGGGTGATGGTATGCACCAATGCGTTCGGGATGGGCATTGACAAACCTGATGTACGTGCAGTGGTACATTACGATGTGCCTGATTCGCTGGAGAATTATTATCAGGAAGCTGGAAGGGCTGGTCGTGACGGATTGCGCGCATATGCGGTACTGTTATATAACACCCATGAGTTGAAAGAACTGGAGGCCCAGGTGGAGTTGCGGTATCCATCCCGTGAACAGATCCGTTCCGTTTATATTGGCATTATGAATTTTCTGCAGGTGCCGGCGGGCTATGGCGAAGGCCAGCGTTATGATTTTGACCTGGGGGCATTTGCCCGTGCCTTCAATATTCCGGTGCTCACCGCCACCTATTCGCTGCAGTTACTGGAGCAGGAGGGGTTGCTGCTGATGGGCGACGGCTGGCAGCAGTCGTCTACGGTGATGATTACCTGCGGAAGAGCGGAGATGGAAGAACTGGAACAAACCCATCCCCGGCTGGATGAAGTGCTCAAGGCCCTGTTGCGGTCTTATGAAGGCATTCTTGATTTTCCGGCTGCCGTGCGGGAGAATGAGCTGGCCCGTTTTGCCCGGATACACCGGGAGGAACTGGAGTTGCGGCTGCAGGACCTGCATCGCCTGGGATACATCAGTTATTCACCCCGGAAAGAAATACCCCAGCTGCTCCTGCTCCGTAACAGGATGTATAATGACAGCATTCTGATCCGCCTCGAAAATTATGAAGCGCGTAAAAAGCAGTACGCAGAGCGGGTGCAGGCCATGATCAGTTATGCCTGCAGCACGGAAGGTTGCCGGAGCCGGCAGCTGGCGGTGTATTTTGATACCGTCGTACAAGATTGTGGTATTTGTGATCATTGCCTCCGTCATAAGCAGCCCGCTGTTGATTACCGCGTGTTTGAGGAGGTGGTCGTCCATATTGAGCAACTGGCAGCTTCAGGTACCGTACAGCTGGCTGCCTGGATGGAAAAGCTCAGCAACACGGAAAAAGAACGATTTATGGAAGTACTCACTTATCTGCAGGGGGAAGGGAAAATACGTATCAGTGATGCAGGCAGGCTGGAACTGCAATGAGGGACAGTAAAGGATAAAAAAAAAAGGGACCAAGATAGAAATCTAGTCCCGCTTTAAAATCCAATATCCTATGAAAAACCGAAACGAAGATAGGAGGGAAAACCATAAAATGCAAGAAAATCAATAATTTTTTCATGATAATTTCTAGTAATTTTTGTGTTTACATGACACAATGATATTTATATTAATATTGATTATCAATGAGTTATTTTCTTAACGAATACACAATGAAAAATTGGGTTTCAGGGAGGCAAAGAATAAAAAGAGGGAGGGTTTTCGTGAGAGAATCCTGAAAATATCCGCTCATCAGCGCGTAGAATGCGTGAGAGATGAACTGCTTTAAAATAACCTTCTATTTTAGGTGAATGGGGTAAATCGGTCTATTTTTACGGCCGGAAAAATCAATATAAAAACAGTCAACCGCAATACTATGGTGGATGTAATTCTCGGCCTGCAGTGGGGAGATGAGGGAAAAGGGAAAATTGTAGACTATTTCGCTCCCTCTTATGATGTGATTGCCCGCTTCCAGGGCGGACCCAATGCCGGGCATACCCTCTATGTTGAGGGACAAAAAGTAGTACTGCACCAGATACCCAGCGGTATTTTTCATCCCGGCACCATCAACCTCATCGGTAATGGGGTGGTGCTGGATGCGGTTACCCTGAAAAGGGAGTGTGAAAAAGTAGCCGCCATGGGGGTGGATTACCGGAAGAACCTGTACATCAGTGAGCGCACCCACCTGATACTGCCTACACACCGTGCGCTGGATAAAGCCAGTGAACTGGCAAAGGGGAATGATAAGATCGGATCTACTTTGAAGGGCATCGGTCCGGCTTATATGGATAAAACCGGCCGGAATGGTCTTCGGGTAGGCGACTTACTTGATAAAAGTTTTACCTCCCAATACATCAAGCTGCGGCTGAAACACCAGCGGTTGCTGGACAGTTACAATTTCCAGGAAGATATCAGCAGCTGGGAAGATGAATTTTTTGAAGCGGTGGAAGAACTGCGGCAGTTTAAAATTGTGAACGGGGAATATTTTATCAATGATAAAATCCGCCAGGGAAGTAAGGTGCTGGCGGAGGGAGCACAGGGCAGCATGCTTGATGTTGATTTCGGCACATTCCCCTTCGTAACCAGCAGCAATACCATTTCAGCAGGCGTATGTACCGGGCTGGGAGTGGCTCCGCAAAAAATCAGGGATGTGCTGGGTGTTTCCAAAGCATATTGTACCCGGGTGGGCAGCGGACCTTTTCCCACCGAACTGCACGATGAAACGGGTGAATACCTGCGCAAGACGGGCAGCGAGTTTGGTGCCACCACCGGGCGCCCGCGGCGTTGCGGCTGGATTGACCTGGTGGCATTGCGCATGGCCTGTATGGTGAACGGTGTTACCAGGATCATTATGACCAAGACAGATATTCTGGATGACATGGCTGAACTCAATGCCTGCACCGCTTACCGCATCAATGGGCGTGAGACAGCAGAAGTGCCCTTCCAGATGAGCCGTGTACAGCCGGAACCTGTGTACAGCAGTTTCGCAGGATGGAAAACACCGATACCCGCGATCCGTGACTTTGCTGCATTACCTGAGCATCTTAAAAAGTATGTTGCATTCATCAATGAATACCTCGGGGCGCCGGTTAGCTATATCAGCAATGGTCCGGGCCGTGAGCAGTTGATTACAGCGGATTAAAGCATTAAAAAAAACGGGAAAATTATTTGGCGGATTAAAAATCTCTAAGAAATTTTACAACACAATCGTTTGTTATGGCTGCAAAATCAAGCAAGGGTAAGAAGACGACACCGAAAGCGGAGGAGGAAGTGAAAAAGTCTGCTTCCAAAAGTGCTGCCGGTTCTAAAAAAGAGCCGGAAGAAGAAGAGGATGACGATGAGCTGGATGAGGATATAAAGCCGGCAAAGAAAGGACGTACCGCTTCCAAAAAAACTTCGGATGAGGATGAAGAAGATGACGATGTGGAAGTAGATGATGATTGGGAAAAGCCGGAAGAGGACGAAGAAGAATGGGATCCTGATTTTGATGAATTTGATCTTCCCAAATCAAAAACTAAAAAAGCACCCGGAAAAAAATCATCCAAGGATGAGGACGACGATGATTTTAAACTGGATGAAGAATTCAAAGACCTTGGTTTTGATGACCTGGGCGGAGGATTCGATGATGATGACGATGATTTTTAAGGCTGTGCTGCCACGGCAGTGCGGCAGCATGATGCGCCGGTGAAATATTCAGCCAATTTTACTGTTTCTGATCTTCCTGTTTTCAACATACAAATGTTGAACTGGGCTAACCGGTTCAACATTTTTTGTTTACTGGATAATCCCGCTGGCGCAAAAGATACTTCCCCGTTCGACTGCCTCCTGGCAGCGGGTGCCGTTGCATCCGTTCGTGCAAATGCCGGACATGCCCTGGAGCAGCTGCGCACCTTCAGTGAAGCGCATCCCGGTGAATGGCTCTTCGGCCATTTTTCCTATGATCTGAAGAATGAAACTTTGCCAGGTCTTCATTCTGCGCATCCGGATGGCATTGGATTTCCGGATCTTCATTTTTTTGTGCCCGCCGTACTGCTGCACCTGCAGGGAGATCAGCTGCGGATAGAATGCCAGGGTGGTAGCCCCGGTGATTATTTTCATGCCATCCTCCGGTCGCCTTCCATCCTGCCGGATATGATTCTGGTTCCGGTGGTACAGCACCGTTTTGACCGGGAGGCGTATACCGGGCGGGTACAGGCGTTGCAACGGCATATCCACCGGGGGGATTGTTATGAAGTTAATTTCTGCCAGGAGTTTTTTGCAGCAGGCGTGCAGCTGGAGCCTGCTACCCTCTACCGGCAACTGGCAGCCATTTCACCCAATCCTTTTGCTGCCTGTTACCGTGTGGATGAACTTTATTGTTTTTGTGCCAGTCCGGAACGGTACCTCCAGCGGAAGGGCAACCGGTTGATCTCACAACCGATCAAGGGCACTGCCAGACGGCATCAAGGAGATCCGGTAGCCGATCAACTGCAAAAGAAGGCGCTGGCGGCCAGTGAAAAGGAGCGGAGCGAAAATGTAATGGTGGTAGACCTGGTGCGGAATGACCTCAGCCGGGTGTGTGAGCGGGGCTCTGTAAAGGTGGATGAACTCTTTGGTATTTACAGTTTTCCGCAGGTGCACCAGATGATCAGTACAGTATCAGGAACGCCGGATCCGGCATTGCACTGGACGGATCTTATCCGGGCCACTTTCCCGATGGGTTCCATGACCGGTGCTCCGAAGAAAAGGGTGCTGGAACTGATTGAGGAATATGAACAAAGCAAAAGGGGATTGTTTTCCGGGGCTGTCGGGTATGTGACGCCAGGGGGCGATTTTGATTTTAACGTGGTGATCCGCAGTCTTTTGTATAACCAGGAACAGCATTATCTGTCCTTTCACACCGGGAGCGCGGTAACGGCGGCCAGTGATGCGGGCGCGGAATATGAAGAATGCCTGTTAAAGGCGGCAGCCATCCGTCAGTGCCTGGCCGGCAATACGGAATAAAAAAGGCAATATGCAGCAGGCATAGCCTGGCATATTGCCATCAATATCTTGCGGTTGTAGAATGTTGGCGAGCAAGGGCCTTTGTGATTCCGCAGGGGCCGGTTAAGGCACGGGCCATTACGCTCTCACAGGTTTCAATCAAATTGGATTCAAAGCGGGCAACGCAAACCTCCGAATTTATTTTTTCGCGGCATATAGTAGACGAAATGTAATTTGTGTAGTATTTATACTACAAGTGTAGTATAAATACGGTTGTAGCTTCAAAGCAGGTTATTTTCAATAGCATAGAGGGTTAAATTGGCATTCGATTTCATATTCATCTTCGCCATAATTCTGGCCCGGTAAGTGCTCACGGTTGTAACGCTCAGGGATAACAGATCGGCAATTTCTGACACCGCCTTGCCGGCGGCGATCATTTTAAACACCTCAAATTCCCGGTCGCTCAGCAATTCATGGGGCTTTTTATCCGAACTACGGTTAAAGGCATCCGCGATTTTTTCCGCCATGGTAACCGTAATATATTTTTTTCCCATCAGCACCCGCTTCACAGCATTGACCAGTTCTTCCGGAGCGGTGTCCTTACTGAGGTAGCCAGCCGCACCTGCTTTCAGCACCCGGATGGCATATTGTTCTTCGGGGTGAATACTTAGGATCAGTACCGGCAGGCCGGGGTACTGCTGCCGGATATACTGCAGCGCGTCCAGTCCGCTTTTGCCGGGCATGGAGAGGTCCGAGATCACTACATCCCATTTTCCGCGGAGCAGTTTTTTGATCAGTTCTTCGGCATCGGGTACATCTTCTATTTCCGCATCGGTGAACTCTTCAGCCAGTATCTGCCGGAGTCCTTTTCTTACTACGGTGTGATCATCTGCAATTAGTATTCTGATCATAACCAGTTATTTTACAGTTCCGGTTTGATAGTAACAGGAACGATTACCCGAACAGTAGTTCCGTCCCCCGGGGTACTGATGATATCGTATTTACCACCCATTTCCTGGGTGCGTTCCTTCATGCCGAACAGGCCGAGTGTTTTTTTACTTTCCACATTGCTCACCGAGAATCCCTTGCCGTTATCACTGATGGTAAGGATGAGTTCCTGGTCCCTCAGTTCGAGGGTGGCAGTAATCCGGGTGGCACCCGCATGCCGGGCTACATTGGTGAGGGATTCCTGGAATATCCGGAAGAGGCCGGTTTTCACAGCAGCGGGTATCTCCACATTTCCGGCGCGGTTAATGAATTCTGCTGAAATGCCGGATCTTTTTTCAAACTCGTTGCTTTGCCATTCCATGGCAGCGATAAGGCCCAGGTCATCCAGCATGCTGGGGCGCAGTTCCATGGAAATCCTTCTTACCGAACGGATGGTCTCTTCAATCAGGGAGGTGGTGGCTTCAAATTTTTCCTGGATATCGCCCTTTGCCGGCAGCGTTTTCTTACTCAGCCAGGAGATGTACATTTTCAGTCCGGTTAGCTGCTGCCCCAGCTCATCATGAATTTCCCGCGCTATCCGGGTACGTTCCTGCTCGCGGATATGCTGCAGGTGTGCCACCAGCTCCCGGATCTGCCGGTAGGAATGCTGCAGTTTTTCTTCGGCTTTCACCAGTTCGGTGATATCCTGGCCGGTGCCTTTGAGTCCGATCAGTTCACCCTGCCGGTTGAGCATCACTTCGCCGATGCCGAGGATATGTTTGATGCTGCCATCATTGTTGATGATCCTGTGCTGATAGGTATAGCCGGTTTTTGTTTCGAGCGCATGCTGAATCATGCTGTCTAGCTTGGGAAGATCATCCGGATGGAATTTATTCCGGTACCGCATATACAGTTCCTCATCGGGCACATTTTCGAATTCGAATATCCGGTATAGTTCTTTCGACCAGGTGAGTTCCTGGGTTTGCATATTGAATTCCCAGCTGCCGATTTTAGCGAGTTTCTGGGCCATGCTCAGGTTGTCTTCACTTCGTTTGAGTTCTTCTTCCGCTTTAATGCGGTTCGTGATATCCACAAAAGTGACCACTATCTGCCTCAGTTCGTTATGATGATCCCATTCGGGGTAAGCATTTACCAGCACCCAATTGCAGCTGCGCGACTGCGGATTTTCAATACCTCCCAGCATATTGTGGATGGGCTGGCCGGTTTGCAGCACTTTCATCACCGGGTATTCTTCTATGTCCATCTTTTTACCGCGCTCATCAATAAAATGCCAGTCGGGATCGGCGGCGGTTTTACCGGTGAGTTCGTTTTCTTTCAGTCCGAGCAGCCTGGCCGCTTCCTGGTTATAGAGCAGGATGCTGCTGTCGGGCCGGTGCACCACTACCCCCGCATGGATGTGTTCAATCAGGTGACGGTACCGTTCTTCGCTTTCCTTCAGTGCTGATTCCGTTTTTTTCCGGTTGGTAATGTCTTTGAAAAAAACACTGAGCCCGTCCGGGGAAGGATAAATACTGTTTTCCAGCCAACGCTCGAGGGGTTCGTAATAGTTTTCCAGGAAAACGAACTGTTGTGTTTCGAACGCATGCAGGCAGGCCTCGTTGAAACTGGAGCTTTTGAATTCAGAAAAATCATTGAAAATATTCCGTCCCATCATGGAAGCAGGGCTATGCCCCAGTATCTCACCCGCACGGGCATTTACATACGTAAATGTAAAGCGGCTGTCCATGGCGAGAAAGCCGTCGGTGATCCGTTCTACCAGGTTGATGACCTCGGTTGTTTTCAGTTTTACCTGCTTTTCCAGTTCCTGGCTGAACTGCCGCTGGTTCAGTTCCAGCTTTTTCTGTTCGGTGATATCCCGGTGTACGGCCACATACCCGGTGATGGAATCCTCCGTACTCAGGATGGTATTGATGGATGCCATCACCACAATCTTTTCACCATTGCGTTTGGTGATGCGGAATTCATCTGCAAAAGAACCGGTGCTTTGCAGCAGCTGCAGTCTTTCCTCCCAGTTACCGGTACTTTCCAGGGTAAAGAGCTGTCCGATAGGCCGTCCTAATGCTTCGGCTTCGTTCACGCCATACAGTTCCTCCGCGTATTTGTTCCAGCTCCTCACCCTGAACTGGGTATCTGTCGTAAAAATGGCATCGGGAATGGAGTTGATCAATGAGGCCTGGTAGCGCAGTTTGGCAGCCACCCTTTCCCCCTTGGTAATATCACTTGCCAGTTTGTACAAAAAATAAAAAATGATCAGCAGGAATCCCGCTGCCAGTGCGAGAAAGCGGTAGGTGGTTTTACGCGCCATGCTTTCTATGAAGCTGTTGGCTGCATTGATCATTGCGTGATTCTGCGATTCCAGCTGCCGCAGGGATGCCTTCAGTAATTCAGCTGCTTTACGCTGGCTGCCCGAATGTGCGTAGGCTGCTATTGCGGCCTCTCCCTGCGTGCTGAGTTTTACTCTGGCTGATTGATTTTCAGCCACGAGGTTACTGATTTGTACAATTACATTATTGACGGATCTGGTCAGGTTACTGTCAGCTGCAGTTAAAGCCGCCAGCAGCAGGGTATCCTGCCGGAGAGAATCTTCTGCCGCCAGTATCTGTTTCTCATCTTTATTACCCGGGGAAAGAAAGAAATTACGCTGCGCCGATTCCAGCTGATCGGCGTGTTCGTGTATGCGTTCCAGTATTCTTGTAAAGGAAAGGGAACGATCGGTACGGCTGAACTGTGCCTGTGTCTGCCGTAGGTTTTTATAACTGGCTACTACAAAAAAGCCCGTCCCCGTTATGGCGGCAACAAAGAAAAGGAACACGATGTACCGGGTATTGGATTTGATCATATGGGTTTGCGCAGTCTGCAAGGTGGTGGCTGATCACGTAAAAAGTGTATTGGTTTCACCCCGGCTGAATCCCCTGCCCAGGTGCGCATAGGCTTTGGCGGTTGCTTCGCGTCCCCGGGCGGTGCGCTGGATAAATCCCTCCTGTATCAGGAAGGGTTCATATACTTCTTCCAGGGTGCCCGGTTCTTCCCCCACGGCGGTGGCAATGGTGGTGATGCCTACGGGCCCGCCTTTGAATTTATCGATGATTACGCCGAGTATCCGGTTATCCATATCATCCAGTCCGTGTTCATCCACATTCAGAGCCTTCAGTGCATGGCGGGTAATGCCGATATCGATCTGGCCATCATTGAGTACCTGTGCAAAATCGCGCACACGCCGCAGCAACCCGTTGGCAATCCGGGGCGTTCCCCGGCTGCGGCCGGCGATTTCAGCGGCGGCTTCCGCGGTAATGGCACATCCCAGGATGCCGGCGCTGCGCACAATGATACCCTGCAGGGTACCGGCAGGGTAGTATTCCAGCCGTGATTTGATGCCGAAACGGGAGAGCAGGGGCGCGGTAAGCAGACCGCTGCGGGTGGTGGCGCCAATGAGGGTGAAGGGGTGCAGGTTGATCTGTACACTGCGGGCGTTGGCTCCGCTGTCGATCATGATATCAATCCGGAAATCCTCCATAGCGGCATAGAGGTATTCTTCCACCACATTGCTGAGCCGGTGAATTTCATCGATGAACAGCACATCATTAGGTTCCAGGCTGGTGAGCAGTCCCGCCAGGTCAGCCGGTTTTTCGATCACCGGTCCGCTGGTTTCTTTGATCTGTACCCCCAGCTCATTGGCCACAATCCGGGATAAGGTGGTTTTACCCAGGCCCGGGGGGCCGTGAAAGAGGATATGGTCCAAGGCTTCGCCCCGGATTTTTGCTGCCCGTATAAAGATCTGCAGGTTTTCAATAATCTGGGGCTGACCCGAAAATTCCGTGATCCCCGCCGGCCGGATATTGTTTTCAAATTCCTTCTCGGCTGCACTCAGCACGGTTCCGTCCTTATTCAGATGGGGATTTGCCATAGGGTAAAAGTACCAAGAATAATCATTGGTACAAACGGGTAGATGCCCCTGCTGCAGATATCAGGCGCTGGCAGGTTATTGTACGGGATATTCACCGGCAGGCAGCTGCCGGTTCGGGAAAACGAAAGGAGCAGATCAGGATTTTACGGAAACAGCAGTTTGCTGCACGGCTGCATGGGTGGCTTTCCCGTGTCCACCGCCCTGGTGCTTGTTTTTAAGCGGAAGACCGCCATAATACCAAAGCAGGGCTGCGGTAAAGGCGAAAGCGGCTACGATCAGCAGACGGCCAATGCCGGCGCTCATGGAATCAGGGGCAGGAGTAGAGTGGGTATGTCCGGTTGCCATAGTTTATTTATTTCTATAGGGCCAAAATTAGGTGATAGGGGGGAATTTGCCAATATGCAAACCGGTAAGGGAAGTGAAAGGAACATCGATTATTTAACCACCAGGGGCACAAGGGAGAAGTACGATCACGGGGAAGGAGAAAATATTCAATATTCAATATTCAATCTTCAATTTTCAATGATTTCCCCACGGAGCCAACCTTGAACCTTGAACTTTGAACTTTGAACCTTTAAAACCTCTTACCCACCCATACTGCCATTAATCAAAAGGGTTGCGCCGGCCCGTCCGGAGGCCTTACCTTCGCAACAGAATATGAAGAAATTGTCGCGATACTGGGTTTGTCAACTGGGAGGCTGGGGTGCCAACCTGGCCATTTCTGTTTTCTTTTACCTCACCTTGTCGGTGAGGAAGATTGATCATTTCTTCCTGCTCGTTACCATCAGTGTGCTGCTGGGTATACTTGTCTCGCACCTGATGCGGATGGTGATCCGGGAATACCGTTTCCTGGAAAAAGGTCTGCAGCGCCAGATCAGCTCCTTTATCGGCATTACCATTTTGTTCGCCGTGATCTATGCCAGCGCGGATGTGGCTGTTATCCGCCTGATTGGGCTCAAAGACACCAGCGGACCGGAGATTTCGCTGATGAATGAACTGGCCCGTAACGCCATCAACAGTTTTTTCCTGCTATTGATCTGGAACCTGATCTATTATACCTACCATTATGTGGAGCGTAACCGCAAGCAGGAACTCAATACCCTTCGGCTGCAGTCAATGGTAAAGGAACTGGAACTCAAAACGATTAAATCGCATATCAACCCGCATTTTATTTTCAATGCCCTCAACAGCATCCGGGCACTGGTGGATGAAAACCCGGCCCGTGCCCGTACCGCCATCACAGAACTCAGCAATATCCTGCGCAGCAGTATGCAGGCGGAGAAACTGGAAACGGTTCCGCTGGAAAAAGAACTGAATATTGTGAAAGATTACCTGGCCCTCGAAAAAATGCGTTTCGAGGAAAGGCTGCTGATTGAACTGGATATTGATGAAGATACCCTGCACCAGCCGGTGCCGCCCATGATGCTGCAAACCCTGGTGGAGAATGCCATCAAGCATGGTATCAGCCGGCAGATATCGGGTGGGCGTATCCGCATCGTATCGGATTATGTGGGCGATCATCATGAACTGCTCGTACAGAACACCGGCCAGCTGAACGGGATCATCAATGGAGACGGATTTGGTATCCGCAGCACGCAGGACCGGCTCAACCTGCTGTACCAGGGAAAAGCCAGTTTCCAGATCCGCAACGTAGATATGGAAACGGTGGAATCGCGTATTATTATGCCGGTGAATATTTTATAAAACTATCAGTATGCACAAAGCCATCATTATCGACGATGAACGCCTGGCGCGCAATGAACTCCGGAAACTCCTGCAGGACTTTCCGCAGGTGGAAGTGATTGATGAAGCCGCCAATGCCAATGAAGGCGTGGAGAAAATTGACAGTCTTAATCCTGACCTGATCTTCCTGGATGTGCAAATGCCCGGGAAAACGGGCTTCGATATGCTGCAGGACCTTGACAAGGCGCCGCATGTAATTTTCACCACCGCCTATGATGAGTATGCCCTGAAAGCCTTTGAAGTGAATGCCCTGGATTATCTCGTGAAACCGATTGAACCCAGGCGGCTGGCCGATGCCCTCCAAAAACTGCAGCAGGCAGAAGATAAAGAAGCGGCACAACACAGCTTTAACCGCGGTACGCTCACGGCCAGCGACCAGGTATTTGTAAAGGATGGTGAGCGTTGCTGGTTTGTAAAACTGAGCGATGTGCGCCTGTTTGAAAGCGTGGGTAACTATGCCAAGGTTTTCTTCGGCACCAACAAGCCGCTGATCCTGAAATCGCTGAACGCGCTGGAAGAAAGACTGGATGAAAAAACTTTTTTCCGCGCCAACCGGAAACATATCGTGAACATGCGGATGATTGAAAAAATTGAACCTTACTTCAATGGCGGATTGCTGCTGGAACTGCAGGGAGGTGAAAAGATTGAGGTGAGCCGCCGCCAGGCTGTAAAGTTCAAGGAAATGATGAGTCTGTAACCGCAGCAAACCTGCGTCAGTAAAGGAAAAGGATGCAATCGATTGCGTCCTTTTTGTTTTATCGGAAACCGCAATCCAGCTTTTTTGTTAGTATCATTGCGCAAACCTACCAACATGGCTGCTCAACCCTGGCGTACCGGACAGGTGATCCGGATATTGGATGAAACTCCTGATACCAAACGTTTCTGGTTCAAAGTGCCGGAACTGGAACAATTTGATTTTACTCCTGGGCAGTTTGTAACCCTCGACCTGCCCATTCATGAGAAACCCAACAAACGCTGGCGCAGTTATTCCATCGCTTCCCGTCCCGATGGTACCAATGTATTTGAGCTGGTGATTGTGCTGGATAAGAACGGCGCCGGTACGCCCTGGCTGTTCAGCAACCTGCAGGTGGGTACAGAACTACCTTTCCGGGGCCCGCAGGGTGTGTTCACCCTGAAGGATCCGCTGGAGAAGGACCTCTTCCTGGTTTGCACCGGAACGGGTATTGCACCTTTCCGCAGCATGCTGCAGCATATCCATCACCGGCAGGTTCCGCATAAAAATATTTACCTGGTATTTGGTTGCCGCACAAAGTCTACCCTGCTGTACTATGAAGAAATGGAGCAGCTGCAGAAAGACATGCCCGGCTTTCATTACCTCCCGGTATTATCCCGCGAGCACTGGCATGGTAAAACAGGCTATGTGCACCCTGTATATGAATCCCTTTGTGAACAACGACAGGATGCCCGCTTCTTTTTGTGCGGATGGAAAGGAATGATTGATGAGGCCAGGCACCGCATCACCGAAATGGGCTATGATAAAAAAGCCATTCATTTCGAAATTTACGGGTAATGGGAAGGCTCCGGTTTCCAGCCAATGACAGAGATCATTCAACGGGCTGATGAATGCCATCGGAAGCTTCCGGATGTATATCAATTTTTTCACTACCTTGGCTCTTCATTATTTTTCCGGTTAAACCAACTGCGGTTATATGGGAGCAGCCTCGATGATTGTACTGATTCTTGCCGGCCTCACTTTTGGAATCATTGCCATATTGCTGGCCCGCATGGTAAACAAGGGCAGCACCAATAAACAAAAGGGGCAGCCCTATGAATGCGGTATCCCCACGCACGGAAAAACCTGGATACAGCTGAATGTGGGCTACTACCTGTTTGCCCTTATCTTCCTGATTTTTGATGTGGAACTGGTTTTCCTCTATCCCTGGGCGGTAGTGGCCAAACAAACAGGCCTCTTCGCGCTGGTGGAGGTGATCATATTCTTTTTCATTCTTTTTATGGGCTTTTTATACGCGCATAAAAAGGGAGCCCTCAAATGGGTATAATCTATCCCGGTAAACTGATTCCGACGCATGCACATGAGCAAGTCAAACAATCCCACTGAAACCCCCGGCCAGGTGCCTTTCCCGGGCCAGGTACACGATCTGCCCGGCGGTGGTATCATGCTGAGCAAGCTGGATGACCTGATCAACTGGGCACGAAGCAACTCGCTCTGGCCGCTTACGTTTGCCACCAGCTGCTGCGGCATAGAATATATGTCTGTGGCAGGCGCCAAATACGATTTCTCCCGCTTTGGATTTGAAGTTGCCCGGGCTTCTCCCCGGCAGGCGGATGTGATCATCATTGCCGGTACTATTGTAAACAAGATGGCGCCTGTACTGAAGCGCCTCTACGACCAGATGGCCGATCCCAAATATGTGATTGCCATGGGCGCCTGCGCCATCAGCGGCGGACCTTTTTTCTACAATACCTATTCTGTGGTGAAAGGAGCTGATCATGTGATACCGGTTGATGTGTATGTAGCCGGATGCCCGCCCCGCCCGGAAGCCCTCCTGCATTCACTGATTACGCTGCAGGAGAAAATTAAAATGGGATATACCCGCGAACAGATCAAACAATAACCCTGAGCCGTTACCATGAGCAATGAAGCCCTGAAAGAAACCCTCACCGCCCTGCTGCCCGCCGCCACTTTTGAAGAAGGCGGGGAGTTTGTAACGGTGAATGTGGAGGCAGCTGCATGGAAGGCTTTTGCCCGTCACCTGCTCTGTGATGAATCGCTGCAGTTTGATTTCCTGGGATTCTGCACCTGCATCGACTGGAAAACGCATCTTACGATGGTCTACCACCTGGATTCCCTGAGCCGGAATCATAACCTGGTGGTGCAGGTAAAACTGCCGGCAGATCAGCCGGTGGTGGATACCGTATGTGATCTGTGGCAAACGGCCGCTTTTCATGAACGGGAAGTGTATGAACTGTTCGGTGTGCAATTTTCCGGGCATCCGGATCTGCGGCTGCTGATCCTCCCGGAAGGATGGGAAGGGAAAAACCCGCTGCGCAAGGATTTTGATGACCCGGTGAATATGATCCGGCTCTGATAAAAAGGAGCTGTCGTGCTTACGATAAAATGTAAAAGCCCGGAAGGCTTTAACCAACAACCTGCGGAACGGCCGCAGGAATAACCTGACTACTGCATGTATTCGCAAACCGATATCATCCGTGAAGCAGACGCCGAAACCGGTGAGTTCGTCATCAATGTCGGACCCCAGCATCCCGCCACCCACGGTGTGCTGCACCTGGTGATTACCCTCAACGGAGAAACCATTCAGAAAGTGGATCCACACCTCGGCTATATTCACCGGTCCATTGAGAAGATGTGCGAAAGCCTTACCTACCGGCAGTTTATTTATGTTACCAGCCGGATGGATTACCTCAGCAGTCATATCAACAACCACGCCTGCGCTCTTTGTGTGGAAAAGGGGCTGCAGGTGGAAGTGCCTGCCCGTGCCCGGGTCATCAGGGTGCTGATGGATGAGCTTACCCGGATTGCCTCTCATGAACTCTGGCTGGGAGCGATGGCCATGGACCTGGGCGCCTTTACGCCTTTCTTTCACACTTTCCGTGAACGCGAGGCTATCAATGAAATCATGGAAGAAACCTGCGGTGCGCGCCTCACCATGAACTATATGGTACCCGGCGGCGTGATGCAGGATATCCATCCTAATTTTCAGCGGAAAGTAAAAACCTTCCTGGAGCAGTTTAAACGGAAGATAGGAGAAATGGATGAAATCGTTACCGGCAATACCATCTTCCAGAACCGGATGAAAGGCGTAGGCATCATCACGAAGGAAGATGCCGTTAATTTCGGGTGTACGGGACCGGTAGCCAGGGGCAGCGGTGTAAGCTGCGATACCCGTAAGCGTTATCCTTATGAAGGATATGCTGATCTTCAGTTTGATGAAGTGCTGGAAACGGCCGGCGATTCCTTTGCCCGCTACATGGTAAGAATCCGTGAAATGATGCAGTCGGTGCGCATCATCGAACAATTGATTGACAATATACCCGAAGGGGATTACCAGGCAAAAACAAAAGCGGTGCTCAAGCTGCCGAAGGGACAGTTTTACCAGCGTGTGGAAACGGCCCGGGGACAGTTCGGCGTGTATATCGTAAGTGAAGGCGGCACCACGCCTTACCGGATTAAATTCCGTTCACCTGGTTTCAGTAACCTGTGTATCCTGGATCATATCGCCCGTGGAAGTAAGATCGGCGATCTTGTGGCCATGATGGGTACCCTGGACCTGGTGATTCCGGATATTGACCGGTAAAAGGAATTTTGAATGATGAATGATAAATTTTGAATGAAACGACTGCGGTTCATTCAAAATTTAAAATGTAAAATTTAACATAGCACTACGTGTGGAGTTTGTCCGAAATATCAAAATCAATTGACACCTGGCTCCGGAGTTATCTGAATGATACCTGGACGCTGGTGGTGGAAATGGTACTTGCCGGGGTGGCCGTGATCGGCCTTTTTGCAGTGCTGGGACTGGTACTGGTAATCATGGAACGGAAAGTGTCGGCCTGGATTCAAATCCGGCTCGGTCCTAACCGGGTGGGCCCCAAAGGCATGCTCCAATCGATGGCGGATACCGTGAAGCTGTTGGTAAAGGAAGGACTCACCCCCGACGGAGCGGATAAATTCCTGTTCAACCTCGCCCCGCTGATTGCCATTGTGGTGGCCATGCTGCTGATGGCGCCCATTGCCTTTGCCCGTGACTTTCAGCTCTGGAACATCAACATCGGGGTATTGTACGTTTCGGCTGTTTCCTCGGTGATGGTCATCAGCATCCTGATGGCCGGATGGGCAAGCAATAATAAATATTCATTGCTCGGCGCGATGCGCAGCGGTGCCCAGATTGTAAGCTATGAACTCAGTGCAGGACTTTCCATCATGGCGGTGGTAGTGCTTACCGGCAGTCTCAGCCTGCATGATATCGTGGTATCCCAGGCCGATGGCTGGTGGATATTCAAGGGGCATATACCTGTACTGATCGCATTTGTAGTGTTCATCATTGCGGTAACGGCGGAAACCAACCGGGCCCCTTTTGATCTGGCGGAAGCAGAATCGGAACTCACTGCCGGGTTTCACACAGAATATTCCGGGATGAAATTCGCCCTGTTCTTCCTGGCGGAATATGTAAACGTATTCATTGTATGTGCTATTGGCGCCACCTTATTCCTGGGAGGCTGGATGCCTTTTCACATCGGTCACTGGGAAGGATTCAACCGGGTGATGGACTATATACCATCGAGCATCTGGTTTATGGGTAAAACCTTTTTCCTGATTTTCCTGATCATGTGGTTCCGCTGGACTTTCCCGCGGCTGCGCATTGACCAGCTGCTGAACCTGGAATGGAAATACCTGCTCCCCATCAGCATGTTCAACCTGCTGCTGGTAACGCTGATGGCCATTATGGGCTGGCATTTCTGACGGGTAATGCCGCCTTAAAATAAGTTGATTATGTTTTTAGTGAACTACATAAAAGAAGTGTACGGCGCGGTGAAATCCTCCCTGGTAGGGATGCGGCGTACGCTTTACTACTTTACGCATCATAAGGAAATCATCACGGAGCAGTATCCCGATAACCGGGCTACCCTGCAACTGCCCGAGCGGTTCAAGGGCGAAGTGGTGATGCCCCATGATGAAAAAAATGAACACCGCTGTACCGGCTGTACGGCCTGTGAACTGGCCTGTCCGAATGGTACCATCAAAGTGATTACCAAATTTGACATCACCCCGGAGGGTAAGAAAAAGAAGGCGATTGACAAACTGGTGTATCATCTTGAACTCTGCACCATGTGTAATCTGTGCGTGGAAGCCTGTCCTTCTGACGCGATCAAAATGGCGCAAACTTTCGAGCACAGTGTGTTCAACCGGAATGATCTCACAAAAGTGCTGAACAAGCCGGGATCGAAAATAATGGATGGGGTGGAATAGGGAACAGGGAATGTTGAATGTTAAATGTTGAATGAACCTTCTCCCAGAGCCTAATGAATTAAACTTATTAAACGAACCCGATACGGAGCCAACCTTAAACTTTGAACCTTAAACTTTAAACTACCATTCATCTTGACGCCTGCTGATATCATATTTTACCTGCTCGCCTTCACCACCCTGGTGTTTGCGGTGCTGGCCGTTACCACGCGGATGATTTTCCGCGCGGCGATTTACCTGCTGTTCTCACTCATCGGGGTGGCGGGTATTTATTTCTGGATGCAGTATGAATTTATTGCGGCCGTGCAGATCATTGTGTATGTGGGCGGGATTACCGTACTCATCATATTTTCCATCTTTCTCACCCAGCAGGCAGGTGAACTGCTGCCACGCCAGCACCTGGGGCGGCAGCTCTTTTCCGCCCTCGCGGTGTTCTGCGCCCTCGCACTGATTGTGCTGCAGCTTACCAGTCATGTATTTGTTCCCACCCAGGAACAGGCCGTTGCACCTACCATTCAGCAGATCGGAGAACGGATGCTGAGTGTGGAAGAAGGTGGTTTTGCCCTGCCCTTTGAACTGGTGAGCATGCTGCTGCTTGCAGCCATGATCGGCTGTATTGTGATTGCCATGCGCAGCGGATCTGATCAATCAAAAGAACTCTCCACACCATGACAGCTGCACCCGGACTATACCACCTGCTTTTTCTGAGCACCGCCCTCTTCCTGATCGGTGTGTACGGATTTTTCACCCGGCGTAACCTGGTGACCATGCTCATGAGCGTGGAGCTGATTCTCAACAGTGTAAACATTAATTTCATCGCGTTCAATAAATACCTCTGGGCCCACCGGCTCGACGGGGTTTTCTTCAGCATTTTCATCATCGCCATTGCAGCGGCCGAAGCAGCCGTAGCCATCGCGATCATCATCAACCTCTACCGCTCGCACCGGTCGATTGATGTGGATGAAACCGAAGAAATGAAATACTGAACCTGCTTATAAATTCAACGCAATGCCCAACGTTGCCTTTGTTTTACTGATTGTACTGTTGCCGCTGGCCTCCTTTGTGCTGCTGGGATTGTTTGGCAGAAAATATCTTTCAGGCTTGTCTGGCCTGCTGGCAACCGCATTGATGGCGGTGGCTGCCGGTCTGGCTTTTTATACGGCTTACAGTTACTTTTTTACGTACGGACAGGTGAACGGCGCCTACCAGCCCATCACCGTGTTTAAATATACCTGGCTGGTATTCAGCGAGGGTATGTCGATTGACATGGGCGTGGTACTGGATCCCCTCAGTGCCATGATGCTGGTGGTGGTGCCGCTGGTATCGCTGATGGTACATATCTACAGCCTTGCCTACCTGAAGGGCGAGGAGCGTTTCCCCACCTATTTTGCTTTTCTCGGCCTCTTTACTTTTTCCATGCTGGGCCTGGTTTTATCCACCAATATTTTCCAGTTGTATTTCTTCTGGGAACTGGTTGGGGTATCTTCCTTCCTGCTCATCGGCTATTATTTCGACCGGCCCAGCGCGGTGGCAGCCTGTAAAAAAGCGTTTATAGTTACCCGTTTTGCTGATCTCGGATTCCTGATCGGTATCCTGGTGCTTTCATTCTACGCCCGCAGTTTTGATTTTGCCACCATCATAGAAAGGTTAACCGCCTATGGTACACCTGAAACAGAATCGGCAGTGGCCGCCTCTTTCCTGGGTATCTCCGCGCTTTCCTGGGGGGTAGTACTGGTTTTCATCGGCGGGGCCGGCAAGAGTGCCATGTTCCCGCTGCATATCTGGCTGCCCGATGCCATGGAAGGTCCTACGCCTGTATCCGCGCTCATCCATGCGGCTACCATGGTGGTGGCCGGGGTATTCCTGGTAGCGCGTCTTTTCCCGGTATTCAGCATGTCGCCTCCCGCGCTTGAACTGGTTACCTGGGTGGGCATCGGCTCGGCGATGTTCGCGGCGGTGATAGCCTGTACCCAAACCGATATCAAGCGGGTGCTTGC
>WBZP01000514.1_pt1 | contig 52265 bp, 53 predicted proteins | sample 5204301 | NCBI WGS metagenome assembly WBZP01 (sample SAMN12412401, study PRJNA552823) | activated sludge metagenome | isolation source: activated sludge from nitrification reactor of wastewater treatment plant... | place: USA: Pennsylvania | collected 2017
GCGCATTGATGGTGCCCGGATTGTTCACCTGGTCGCTGGCGATCGCCGAGGTATCGGATGTGCCGGGGCGCGCATGGGCGAACATCTGCCACTCCAGGCTGTTGCTCTGCATGCCCGAAACCATGATCTCGGAGAAGCGGGTGTATTGGTTGCCGAGCAGTGCCTTGATGTTCTCCCACTTCGGATTGGCCGGATCGGCCGGCGGATTGAGCGGGTCGAACGCGATATGGCATGAACCGCAGGAGGTGCCGATCAGGTAGGGCGGTTCGACCGAACCGTCGAGCAGTCGACTGACCTGCGCTTCGCCGTCGGACCCTTTGTCGTCCAGACGGCGGTTGTAGCCTTGCCAGGTCGCCGTAGAGCCGTTGAGCTTGAGCCAGGCGTCGCGATTGAACTTGGGATTGGGGAACTTGCGAATACCGAGCGCACCGGTCGAGGTGCCGAACTTCAGATCGCACGACGACTGGCGCTGGTCGCCATTCTTCGCGTGCAGGTCCTGCGGGTCGAGCGGCGCGTCCTTGAAGTCGCAGGCCGGATCGCGATAGCCGGTCTTGCCGACGAACTTGAGCAGTTCCTCGTCGCCCGGGCACCAGTCGAAGCCGTAGGTTTCCTCCAGGCTCTTCGCCGGGCAGTTGGGCGAACCGGGCGTGCAGCAGCCGGGGTCGTTGATCGCGCCCCAGGCGCGAAAGCGGTCGCCGCGCTGATCGGAACGCAGCACCCGAAACCAGTCGATAAGCACGCCGACACGCTGCTGGAAAACGTAGGTGTGGAAGCGCTCGTTGCCGGCGGTGGCCTTGTACCAGATCTCGCGCCCGGCCCGCTCCGATGGCGAATAGCCCTGCGCGCCGGCCTCGAAACCCGGCTCGGCGTAGGCGCTGGCGGACGCCGGGCCGGGACCGGCGGCGGACGCCGCCTCGCCTGCAGGCACCGGCTGCTGCGGCGCGCTGAGCGCCATGGCAACGGTGACGCCGGCGACCAGCAATACCGCGACAAGAGCAAGGCGATGTCTCATGTGTCTCTCCTGGCAGGGTTCGGCGACCGATTGTCGGCCGCGTGCTGCGTCTTCCGGCAGCGACGCCGCGTCCATCCCGGCGCCGCATTGCATTCGGACGCCCCGTGCGGATGCGCTACGCCGAGGTGGCGATAGTCTTTATAGCGGCGCAGCGAAAGGGTGTAAATCAGACGCTTGGCGCGCCAACGCGCGTTCGTCTAGGTCGAAAAGCCTAGCCCGAATGTTTGGCGAGCCGCGTCCGGGAAAGGTCGCGCTGCCGTCGCGCGGGGTCCGGGTGCAGCGGCCGATCGAATTGGACCGGGGTCGCAGCGCCAGCACCGGCGACGAGGGCGCCGAAGCGCTCGTCTGGGAACCGCATGAACAGGGCGTCTACAGGCATATCAAGCTGCGAACGAGCAAATATGCGGCCGGCAGGCATGGCATCTTGTAGATCGCCATTCCGCGCGCCTTCCAGGCCAGCATACGGTTGGGCGCGTCGAATCGGCCAATCCGACCCGAATCCGACCCGACCATATGCGCGCTACTTGCCTGCCAGCAGCAGCCGCATGTCCTGCGCGACGCGCTCGGGCGTCTCGCCGTGCTTGACGAACAGACGCAGCCGGCCCTGCGGATCGAACACGTAGGTACCGGCGGTGTGGTCGATCGAATAGGAGGTTGGCGTGCTGCCGGGATGCTTCTCGTAGAACACCTTGAAGTCCTTCGCCACCTTTTGGGTTGCGGGCAAATCGCCATACAGCCCGAGGAAAGACGGGTGAAACTGGGGCACATACTGCGCGAGCATCGGCGGTGTGTCGCGTTGCGGGTCGACCGTCACGAACAGCACCTGCACGCGCTTGGCGTCGGCGCCCAGTTGCTTCATCACCTCCGCCATCGCCGTCATGCTGGTGGGGCAGACGTCGGGGCACTGCGTGTAGCCGAAGAACATTGCGACCACGCTGCCGCGAAAGTCGGCCAGCGAACGCGGCTTGCCGTTGTGGTCGGTGAGCTGGAAATCCTTGCCGAAGTCGGCACCGGTGATGTCGGTGCTGGCGAACGTGACCGTGCGCTCGCCACAGCCGGCCGCAAGGACGGTGAGCCACGCCAGCAACAAGACACGCAGCAGGCGCATCAGAACGGCAGGTAGTGATCGACCAGCAGGGCGGCGAACAGCGCGCTGAGGTAGAGGATCGAGTAGCGGAAGGTTCGCCGCGCCAGGTCGTCGCTGTAGCTAATGTTGAGGCGGATCGCATAGGCCAGGAAAACGCCGCCGAGGGCAAGCGAGCTGGCCAGGTAAATCCAGCCGCTCATGCGGGTGGCGAAGGGCAGCAGCGAAACGCCCAGCAGGATCAGGGTGTACAGCAGTACGTGCAGCCGCGTGTATTCCGGCCCGTGCGTCACCGGCAGCATCGGCAGGCCGGCGCGCGCGTATTCCTTGGTGCGGTAGAGCGCGAGCGCCCAGAAGTGCGGCGGCGTCCAGGCGAAAATGATCAGGAACAGAATCAGCGCGTCGTGCGAAATCTCGCCGGTCACTGCCGCCCAGCCGAGCACCGGCGGCATCGCGCCAGAGGCGCCGCCTATGACGATGTTCTGGGGCGTCATCGGCTTGAGCAGCACCGTGTAGACCACCGCGTAGCCGATGAACGTGGCAAAAGTGAGCCACATGGTGAGCGGGTTGACCAGCTGGTGCAGGATGACCAGACCGATCCCGCCGACAATGGCGGAAAACACCAGCGTCTGGCGCATGCCCAGTTCGCCGCGGGCGGTGGGGCGTGCGCGGGTGCGCGCCATCAGCGCATCCACCGTGCGTTCGACCAGACAGTTGATCGCGGCCGCCGCGCCGGCGACCAGTGCGATGCCGACAGTGGCCGCAAGCACAGTTGCCATCGGCGGCAAGCCCTGGGGCACGGCGAGAAACATGCCGATCACCGCGCAGAACACGATCAATGTGTTAACGCGCGGCTTGGTCAGGGCGAGGTACTGCTGCAGGCGCAGCGCGAGGGGATTGTGTTCGAGCGAAACGGCTTTCATCGCGGACTCTCAAATAGGGATTTCGGATGCAAGGCCAACGTCACGGCAGAAGTCGATTTCGCGACATGCAAGTTTATCATGGCGTGCGGCTTTGCCGTGGCGCGAGGCCAGCGTTGCGCGCACTCGGCAACGCATTGCCGGCAAGCCCTTGCACGGGTGGCCGACCTGGCGCAGGAGCGTTGTTTGCGGGGCATGTCAGCCGACGCGCGAGGCCTTGAGCAGTCGTTCGAGATCCTTGAGCATGCGCTTGGGCTCCGGGTTGGCGGGAAAGCGCAGCATCAAATTGCCCAGCGGATCGATCGTCATGACCGATCCGGGCGAGCCGGCGCCGGCGTCGATCTGCGCGAGCAGGGCCGAGCGTTCTGCCCGGATGACATGCAGCCCGGGGTGTTGCTTGAGCAGGGACTCGTCGGGCAGGCCCGCGTCGGTGAGTAGCCAGACCCGCTCCACCCGGTCCATCTCCTTGCCCAGCGCCGTCCGTACCTGTCGCATGTAGTAAAGCGTCTGGCGGCAGGATTCGTCGCAGGTCGATGCGCCGGCATACGCGAGAATCCAGCGGCCGCGCAGTTGGCCGGGCGAGAAAGGTTTGCCGTCAAGCGCGGACATCGCATCCTGAACGACCGGTCTCGGCTTGAGCAAGGCACCGTAGTTGGTGGTCTTGTCGGGCGACCATACATAGAAGGCGAGATAGGAGGCCACCACCGGCAACACGCAGACGGTGGCAATCAACAGCAGGGTTAGTCGACCGGTGAGTTTCATGGCTTCCTCAAGTCTGCCGCAGGCGCCGTCGGCTGCGCCACGCGGAGACGGCAAAAAACACGGCCGCCGCCACTGCCAACCCGAACCACTGAAAGGCGTAGCCGCGATGTTTGTCGATGCCCAAATCGGGGCGATCCCATGCGCGCAACAATCCGTCGTCCGTCTCCGAGGTCTGCAGCAGGACAACCGGCTGCAGCGCCAGCCCGGTCGCGTCGCGGTATCGATCGAGGGTCAGGTTTTGCCAGACCCGCCCCTGCGGCGCCGCACCGGGCAGTTCGAACACCCGCGCCGCCGGCGGGCGCAGTTCGCCAGTGACCTCGACTGCGCCGGCCGGCGTCCGGATGGCCGGTTCACGCCGGTCGCCGAACCCGGCTATCCAGCCGCGCTGCACCAGCAGGTGCATCTCACTGCCGGCAAGCTTGAGCGGGGTGACGACATGGTATCCGGCAACGCCGCCGTGCACCTTGTTGTCGATCAGCACCGTCCGATCCGCCAGCCAGGATCCGCGGGCGCTGGCGCGCTGGTATTCGACGTCCTTCGGATTGACCGGCGCCGCCCCGATATCGATCGGCGCACGGCCCAGTCCCTGACCGAGGGTTGCCTGTAGCGCCAGCTTCTGCGCAGCGCGGTCCAATTGCCAGCGGCCGGCCAGCACGCCCGTCCCAATCAGCACGGCGCAAAGCAGGGCCGGCAGCAGGCGTTTCACACGCCGCCCCGGCACGGGGTTGGAGCAAGCGCACCGCAGCGGGTACACTTGTCTGTCCGATCCAACACTTGCCCCAAAATGCGACTCATCGTCATCGTGTTTCTGGTTCTGATCGTTGCCAGCCTTGGCTCGGCGCTGATGTTCCTGTTCAAGGACCGCGGCGATCCCGAAGTGAGCAGGCGCATGGCCAAGGCGCTTGCGTTGCGCGTCGGATTGTCGATCACGCTGTTTATGCTGCTGATGGGCGGCTATTACTTCGGTCTGCTTACCGGCCGCCTGTAGCGTCGCCCAAAAAAAGCGCCGCATATTCTGCGGCGCGACAACTCTTTTCCCGTTTTTGTGTTCTCGCTTGGAATTGCCGGGAGCCCCTCCACCGTTCCTCTTGGAACTGTTCTCTTCTGACCGCTATAGCCAATAGACGACAACGAACAGGAACAGCCAGACCACGTCGACAAAGTGCCAGTACCAGGCGACGGCTTCGAAAGCGAAGTGATGGTCGGGCTTGAAATGCCCCTTCATGACGCGCAGCAGGATGACGATCAGCATCGTCGCACCGATGGTGACGTGGAGGCCGTGAAACCCGGTCAGCATGAAAAACGTGGAGCCGAAAATCCCGGAATTGAGGCGCAGATTCAAATCGCTGTAGGCGTGCGCATACTCCATGATCTGCAGACCGAGGAACACAAGACCCAGGGCGATGGTGAGGAACAGACCCAGCTTCAATTGCCCGCGGTTGTTGTTGAGCAAACCCCAGTGCGCCCAGGTCAGCGTGGCTCCGGAAGTCAGCAGCAAAAGCGTGTTGATCGCCGGAATGCCCCAGGCGCCGATCGGCGTAAACGGGTCGACGATTTGCCCCGGCGACACCTGGGTCGGCCACTGGGCGGAGAAACTGCCCCAGAGAAACTGCTGATGATCCAAGCTGGACAGATCGGGCAGCGCGATGACGCGAACATAGAACAGGGCGCCGAAGAATCCGGCAAAGAACATCACCTCCGAAAAGATAAACCAGCCCATGCTCCAGCGAAAGGATACGTCCACGTTCTTTCCGTAACTGCCACCCTCGGATTCACGGATAACCTGCCCGAACCAGCCGAAAAGCATGTAGACCAACGTAGCGAAGCCGAGCGCGAGGATGAGCGGGCCCGAAGCAACCTTGTTCATCCAGAACACTGCACCAGTGGCCATCAGAAGCAGCGCGATCGATCCGAAGATCGGATAGCGCGAAGGCTCCGGAACAAAGTATTTTTCTAAGTGAGTCATCCGATATCTCCCCTCGGGATTGGCTACTGTGATACGACGAATCTAACAACTAGCACAATGGTAAGCACGAACACGACTGCGGCGAAGATGCCGGCGACAATGACATGCACCGGGTTGAGCGAGGTTGCGTCCTGATGATAGTCCCTGCGCTTGCGCACCCCGGCAAACGACCACAGCACCGCCTTGACGGTAGACAGGAATCCGGCGCGCCGCTGGGTGTCTTGGTCATCGTTCAACTTCTGCCGCCTTGCCCGGCCGCTGATCCCGCCGCCCGATCCACAGCGCCCTCGACCTCGAAGAACGTGTAGGACAAGGTGATCGTGCCGACGTCGGCGGGCAGTGCCGGATCGACGACGAAGGTGACTGGCATCTTCCGTCGCTCGCCCGCAGCAAGCGTCTGCTTGGAAAAACAGAAGCAATCCAGCTTGCGAAAGTACTGCGCAGCGTTCCGCGGTCCGTAGCTCGGAATCGCCTGCCCGGAAACCGGCCGGTTCAGGGTATTCACCACCTCGTAGGTGATGGTCGTCAGCTGGCCGGGATGAACCGCGACACTGGATTCGAGAGGCCGGAAGCGCCACGGCATGTCGTGCGTATTGGCATCGAATTCGACAGTGACCGAACGCGTCAGATCGATCTGGGTGTTGGAGATGGTATCAGCCCGCAGAAGGTTGTTGATACCGGAAACTTCACAGATCTTCTCGTAGAAAGGCACCAGCGCGAAACCGAAGCCGAACATGCCGATGGCAATCACCGACAGCTTGACCAGCATTCTCCGGTTGTCCAGTACCGCGGATGTCATGCGACCAGCCTGGCGGTCATTTGCCGAACGCCCATACCTTGAGCATGATGCCGAAAAAGAACACCGCAACGACGGACAGAAGAATCATCGCGGTGCGCTTGTTTGATCGCCCGTCCATGGCGGGCCTCCGGTCAGCCAACACCGCTTACTTGACAACCGGTGCAGTTTCGAAGGTGTGGTAGGGCGCTGGCGAGGGCACGGTCCACTCGAGGCCGTCCGCACTATCCCAGACCCGCGCGGTCGCCTTCTGTCCGCCCTTGACGCACTTGAGCACTGCCGCGAGAAAGATCAGCTGCGACAGACCGAACCCGAATGCGCCGACTGTGGCAATGGCATTGAAGTCCGCAAACTGCAGTGCGTAATCCGGAATCCGCCTGGGCATGCCCGCCAAACCGAGGAAGTGCATCGGGAAGAAGGTGATGTTGAAGAAGATTATCGACGCCCAGAAATGCAGCTTGCCCAAGCCTTCGTCGCACATGTGCCCGGTCCACTTCGGAATCCAGTAGTAGGTGCCGGCAAAGATTGCGAACAGCGATCCGGCGACCAGTACGTAGTGGAAATGCGCCACGACGTAGTAGGTATCCTGGATCTGGATGTCGATCGGCGTGATGGCGCAGATCAGACCGGTGAAGCCGCCCATCGTAAACACGAAGATGAAGCCGACGGCGAACAGCATCGGCGTCTCGAACGTCATCGAGCCCTTCCACATGGTGGCAACCCAGTTGAACACCTTCACCCCGGTCGGCACCGCGATCAACATGGTCGCGTACATGAAGAACAATTGGCCGGCCGCCGGCATTCCGGTGGTGAACATATGGTGCGCCCACACGATGAACGAGAGAATCGCGATCGACGCTGTGGCGTAGACCATCGAGGCATAGCCGAACAACGGCTTGCGGGAGAAGGTGGGGATGATCTGCGAGACGATGCCGAAGGCCGGCAGAATCATGATGTACACCTCGGGGTGCCCGAAGAACCAGAACACATGCTGGTAGAGGACCGGGTCGCCGCCGCCGGCGGCGTTGAAGAAACTGGTACCGAAATGCCGGTCGGTCAGCAGCATGGTGACCGCGCCAGCGAGAACCGGCATCACGGCGATCAGAAGGTAGGCGGTAATCAGCCAGGTCCAGCAAAACAGCGGCATCTTCATCAGCGTCATGCCGGGCGCGCGCATGTTCAGAATCGTGGTGACGATGTTGATCGCCCCCATGATCGACGAGGCACCCATGATATGCACGGCGAAGATCAGCATATCCATCCCCATGCCCATCTGTACGGACAAGGGAGCGTAGAGCGTCCAACCTGCTGCGGAGGCGCCGCCCGGGACAAGGAACGAACCCATCAGCAGAATCCCCGCGACCGGGAGCAACCAGAACGACCAGTTGTTCATCCGCGCGAACGCCATGTCCGGCGCGCCGATCATCAGCGGAATCTGCCAGTTGGCGAAGCCGACAAAGGCCGGCATGATCGCGCCGAAGACCATCACCAATCCGTGCATGGTCGTAAGCTGGTTGAAGAATTCCGGCTGGACGATCTGGAGCCCGGGCTGGAACAGCTCGGCGCGGATGGTCAGGGCCATCACGCCGCCAGCCAGGAACATGATGAACGAGAACCATAGGTACAACGAACCAATGTCCTTGTGGTTCGTCGTGGTGATCCAGCGCATTACTCCGCTCGGATGGTGGGCGTGGTGGTCGTGTTCGTGGCCGTGCGGGGGGTTGTGTGCGATCGAACTCATGCTGGTTGCTCCTGTCCCGAATGCGGTTTGCCGTAGGGCGTTGGTCGATTTGCCTGTTTCAGTCAGCCGGCCGGATTGAGTTCGACGCGGCGCGCTTCCTTGTTGTCGCCGTCGCCCGTTACCGCCTCGGGCTTCTTCATGTTGATGCGATCGGCCGACACACCGGCTGCCTTGAGCGCTTCACGCACGGCTTTCGCGCGCTCCTTGGCCAGTTCGAGGTTCTTGTCAAGGCTGCCGGACTTGTCGGTAAAGCCGGTGATGTCGACCTTGGCATCGGGTTTGGTGGCCAGGTAATCCGCAACCGCCTTTACGCTATCGATCGCATCGGCGGGGAGGGCCGACTTGCCGACCTGGAAGTAGACCTTTGCCGGCAGCGCCGCGGCGGGGGCCGCGGCCGGTGTGTCTTTGGCGGCGGGTGCGGGCGCCGCAGCACTCGCCACTTGCGCGCCGCCGCGCATGGCCCTGATGGCGGAGGGCTGCACAAGATCTCCGACCGCATTGCCCCAGTTGTTGCGCTCGAAGGTGACCACTGCGGCGATCTCAGTGTCCGATAGTTGCCGCCAGGCCGACATCGAGGTGCCCGACTTGCCGTTGAGGACGATGCCGATATGCTCGGCGATCGGTCCGGTGGCGATCTTCGAGCCGTCAAGCGGCGGAAAAGCCGGCGCCAGCCCCTTGCCGGTGGCCTGATGGCATGCCGCACAGTTGGCGTCATAGACCTGCTGACCCTTCGCCTTCAGTTCGGCCAAGGAGTAGGTCTTCGAGGGATCCTCCGCCGCTGCCGCGGCTGCCTTCTTGCGGCCGGCAACCCAACTCGAATACTTGTCGGCCGAAACCACATGGACCTCGATCGGCATAAAGCCGTGGTCCTTGCCGCACAACTCGGCGCAGTTGCCGCGGTATATGCCTTCCTTGTCGGCGCGGAACCAGGTATCGCGAATGAACCCGGGAATCGCGTCCTGCTTCACTGCAAAAGCGGGGACCCACCAGGCGTGAATCACGTCGTTTGCGGTGGTGAGAATACGGATCTTCTTGCCAACCGGAACCACCAGCGGATCGTCGACTTCAAGCAGGTACGCGGTCTGGCTCCGGGCGGCCTGCTGGTCGCCGCCGATCTGGCTTTGCGGCGTGCTGAGATTGGAAACCAGCCTGATGCCTTCACCCTCGCCTTTGAGGTAGTCGTATCCCCATTTCCATTGATAACCGGTCGCCTTGATGGTGATGTCTGGGTTCGAGGTGTCCTTCATTGCCAGCACGGTCTTTGTCGCCGGCCAGGCCATGCCCAGCAGGATGAATACCGGAATGATCGTCCACAGTATCTCGACCGTGGTGTTCTCGTGCCATTGCGCCGCAACCGCACCCTTAGATTTGCGGTGCGCGTACACCGAGTAGAACATCACGCCGAAGACGGCAAGGAAAATGACCAGACAGACCACCAGCATGGCGGTGTGCAGGTCGTAAACCTGCTGGGCGATCTGCGTCACCGGGGTCTGAAGGTTGTAGCGGGCCTCGGTCGCATGCGCCATGCCAGCCAAAGACAAGCCTCCCACCGCAAGTGATGCGCCAACACAAGTGCCGAAAGGTGCCGCCATTTGCCGAATCAACCTGCCGACTGTCATCGTTGTAACCCCGTTCGTATGAATTCGTGTTTGCCGTCCGGCCGACCACTAAGCGGCCTGCCGCAGCAACCGCCCCAATTCGCCAGCCAGCTTGCGACGGTCTGCGCCGTCCAGATGCCGACCGATTTCCAACTCCTGCCCTCGTGACTGCAAGGCCAAGCGGGTCTCGCCGGGCGCATTGCGCACAACCAGACGCACCCATGGCTGACTGAAGCGATGACAGCGGACGCAATCGCCATCGCAAATCTCTACTTCGATCTGGCCGGCCTCGACGCTGATCCGCTCGTAGTCCGCCGCATGGCGCGCATAGCAGACGAAAGCCAGCGCCAAGGCCGCCACTTCGAATCCGGCGAAAGGCAAAACCAACCATGCACCCTGGGAAGCGAAACCGATACCGATCAGCACCGAGACGGCGGCGACGATCATGAAGGAACCCATCAGACCGCGCGGACCAATCGAACAATTGCGCCGTGCGATGTAGCATGCAGCGGCGTCCCCATGACTTCTTGCGTCGATTGTTCCCGTAAGCGGCACATTCACTCCCTGCGGCACGGCAGCATTCTTCGGTGCTCTGTGGCATTTTGCCGCGTCCGGTGGGCCGAATCATGCCACAGCATCGAGCGGCCCAGCAAGAACGAATTGACTCGGGTCAATCAGCCGCATTGCGGCGCATGCTACCCGAAAACGGCGGCTCCGATGACAAACGGGACGCGCGACGCCGGCCTCGGATCAGATCGAAAGCGCGGCCAGCAACTTGTCGTGAATGCCGCCGAATCCGCCGTTGCTCATGACCACGATCTGGTCACCTGTGCGCGCCTCTGCGGCGACCTCGGCGACGATGTCCTCGATCCGGTCGAGGACGCGCGATTTTTCTGCGATCGGCGCCAGCGCCTCTTTCGCATCCCAGCCCAGATTGCCGCCGTAGCACCAGACGCGATCGGCCTGGGCGAGACTCGCCGGCAGTTGCGATTTCATGACGCCGAGCTTCATGGTGTTCGAGCGCGGCTCCAGAAGGGCGAGAATGCGGCGGCTCCCGGCTTGTTGGCGCATGCCCTCGAGCGTCGCGGCGATTGCCGTCGGGTGGTGGGCGAAATCATCGAACACCGCGACTCCGCGCACCGTGCCGCGCAATTCAAGGCGCCGCTTGATGCCGCCGAAAGTCGCCAGCGATTCGATCGCCTGGCGCGGCGCCACGCCGGCATGCCGCGCCGCGGCCACCGCAGCCAGAGCATTGAGTCGATTATGGGCGCCGGACAAAGGCAGGGCGGCGCGCCCAAGCACTTGTCCATGGCAGGAGAATGTGCATGCACCATCGACTTCGGGCTCGCCGACCTGCCACCCATCCGCGCCGCCGAAGCGTTCGATTTCGCTCCACAGCCCACGCTCGATCACGCGATCGAGACTCGCCTGGGCGCCGTTGGCGATGATCCGGCCATTGCGCGGAATCGTTCGAACGAGGTGGTGGAACTGGGTTTCGATCGCACCCAGATCGGCGAAGATGTCTGCGTGGTCGAACTCCAGGTTGTTCAGGATCGCGGTTCGCGGACGGTAATGAACGAATTTCGAGCGCTTGTCGCAGAACGCCGTGTCGTACTCGTCGGCCTCGATGACAAAGAATGGCGAATCGGACAACCTTGCCGAGACGCCGAAGTCCAGCGGTACCCCGCCCACCAGAAACCCCGGCGCAAGTCCCGCCCGCTCCAGCAGCCAGGCAAGAATCGATGTGGTGGTCGTCTTGCCGTGCGTTCCCGCGACTGCGAGCACCCACTTTCCCTGCAACACATTCTCCGCCAGCCACTGCGGTCCGGACACATAGGGCATACCGCGGTCGAGAATTTCTTCAAGTAGCGGATTGCCTCGCGAAATCGCGTTGCCGACCACATACACGTCGGCCCCCAGCCCAATCTGGCCCGGGTCGTAGCCCTCGATAAGGTCGATACCCTCGGCCTGCAACTGGGTGCTCATCGGCGGATAGACGTTGGCATCGCAGCCGGTCACCCGGTGTCCGGCCGCGCGCGCCAACAACGCGATGCCGCCCATGAAGGTGCCGCAGACGCCGAGGATGTGTATGTGCATGTAGAACCCGCGCGGTTAGAATGGGCTTGAATTCTAACAAGCGCCGCCCGGCGGCGCCCTGCCCGGAGCCGCGGAGTACGCATGACCCGCCAGCCCAAACCGCGCATCGCGCGCGAGAGTCTTGCACGCCGGGAGATCGCCGGCACCGCCGCCCGGCTGATGGCGGAGGATGGCATCGACGATTTCGGCTATGCCAAACGCAAGGCCGCGCGACAGCTCGGCCTGCCCGAAGACGGGGCGCTGCCGACCAACAGCGAGGTCGAGGCGGAATTGCGCACTTACCATGCGCTTTACCAGGCGGACGAACAACCGGCATTGCTCCACCAACTGCGGGTCGTGGCAATCGCCGCCATGCGGTTTCTCGCGGCCTTCAATCCCTACCTGACCGGCCCGGTACTCGACGGCACCGCGGGTCGATACGCCGAAGTCGAACTCGAACTGTTCGCCGACAGCGCAAAGGATGTCGAGATCTTTCTGCTCAATCACAACGTCCGTTACCATCATGGTCGGGTTCCGCATGGTCCGGGTGAAATGCCCGAGGCGATTCTCCTCGTGGAACTGGACGAGACGCCGGTCCGGCTGAATATCTACGGTCAGGTGGCAGAGCGCTCGAAACGCACTAATCGTGTCGGTAAAATTCACGAACGTGCGAGCATCGAGCGGGTTGAAACGCTTCTTGGAAATCTGGGCGAATGATCGCGCTGAAACAGAAAGTCCTGATCGTACTGGTTGCGCTGGCCGCGGGGAGTGCCGGACTGGTCCTGAGCCAGAGTCGCAGCGGCGCGATCCGGTCAAGCGGCACCGCCGACGGTACGCCGCTGCTCAACTTGACCTTGGTCGATGCGAATGGCAACAAACAAGGGGTCGCCCAATGGCGCGGCAGGGTTCTGGTGGCCAACTTCTGGGCGACCTGGTGCGCGCCCTGTCGGGAAGAGATGCCGGAATTTTCCCGCGTCAGTGAGCAATATGCAGGCAAAGGCGTCCAATTCGTCGGCATCGGGATCGATACTGTCGATAACCTGCGAAAATTCAACAAGGAGATGCAGGTTGCCTACCCGCTGCTGATCGGCGAAGGCAATGCGATGCAAGCGGCGGCTGCAGTCGGCAACAATCTGATGGCCCTGCCGTTTACCGCCGTACTGAGTCGATCCGGCAAGGTCACCCAGGTCAAACTCGGCAAGATGGATGAGTCGGAGTTGAAGAGCGCGCTGGACAAGGCGCTCGGCGCTGACTGATCGGAATATCGACTTCCCGCGCCCGGGGGCGTCGGTGCACTGCGGAAAAGCTGGCAATCTGCGGCGATTTGCGGCAAACTCCGCCGCATGCAGGGCAAAAAGCGCGAAAAAAACCAGATTGAACCGGAGTCGGCAGTTGCGCCGATCCTGGTCTTGCATGGCCCGAACCTGAATCTGCTGGGTGCGCGTGAGCCGCAAATCTACGGCCGAACCACGCTGGCCGATATCCATCTCGCGATGGAAGCCCAGGCCCGTTCCGCGGGCGTGCAGATCGAAACATTCCAGAGCAACCATGAAGGCGATCTGATCGACCGCGTGCAGGCCGCTGCGAGCGAAGGGGTGCGCTTCATCATCATCAACCCGGCCGGCTATACCCATACCAGCGTCGGGCTGCGCGATGCGCTGGCAGCGGTCGGCATTCCCTTCATCGAAGTCCATCTTTCCAACATCCATGCGCGCGAAGCTTTCCGCCACAAGTCCTATTTCTCGGATCTGGCAGTCGGCGTGATCTGCGGGCTGGGCGCGCAGGGATACCATCTGGCGCTGCAATACGCGCTGGACCGGTTGCGCAACGATTAGCGCAAGTGCGCCGGCCCGTGCCGGCGCCGACACAGGAGCATTCATGGATCTTCGCAAGCTGAAGAAGCTCATCGACCTCGTCCAGGAGTCCGGCATTTCGGAACTCGAAGTCACCGAAGGCGAGGAGACGGTCAAGATCGTCAAACACGGCGTGTCGGTGCCGGCGCAGACCGTCGTGCATATGCCTCAGCCATCGGCCGCGCTGGCCGCAGCGGCCTTGGCGCCGGCGGCTGTCTCCGCACCCCCACCGGCCGCGGCCCTGCCGGAAGGCCATGTGGTCAAGTCGCCGATGGTCGGCACTTTCTATCGCGCCTCGTCGCCGGAGTCGAAGAAATTCGTCGAACTGGGGCAGAACGTGGCCGAAGGCGATCCGCTGTGCATCATCGAGGCGATGAAGCTGATGAACGAGATCGAATCCGACGCCGCCGGCGTCGTCAAGGCAATCCTGGTCGAGAACGGCCAACCCGTGGAATTCGGCCAGCCCCTGTTCGTTCTTGGTTGACAACGTGCGGGCTTTGACGCCGATCGTAGTCGATCGGCGCCGATCAGGCAGCTAACAGAGGCACCATGTTCGAGAAGATTCTGATTGCGAATCGCGGCGAAATCGCCCTGCGAATTCAGCGCGCCTGTCGGGAAATGGGGATCAAGACGGTCGCTGTCCATTCGACCGCAGACATCGAAGCAAAGTACGTCAAGCTGGCCGACGAGTCGGTCTGCATCGGTCCGCCGCCCTCGAAGGACAGCTACCTCAACATCCCGGCGATCATCAGCGCCGCCGAGGTCACCGACTCCCAGGCGATCCACCCCGGCTACGGCTTCCTCTCGGAGAACGCGGATTTCGGTGAACGGGTGGAAAAGAGCGGTTTCGTCTTCATCGGTCCGCGCCCGGAGACGATCCGGCTAATGGGCGACAAGGTCAGCGCCAAGGACGCCATGAAGGCCGCCGGCGTGCCCTGCGTCCCCGGTTCCGACGGCCTGTTGCCGGATGATCCGCGCGAGATCGTCAAGATCGCCCGCGCCATCGGCTATCCGGTCATCATCAAGGCGACGGCCGGCGGCGGCGGACGCGGCATGCGCATCGTGCACACCGAAGCCGCCCTGCTCAATGCGGTGCAGACCACCCGTTCCGAGGCCCAGGCCGCCTTCGGCAACATGGGCATCTACATGGAGAAGTTTCTCGAGAATCCGCGCCACATCGAGATCCAGGTTTTGGCCGACTCGTTTCGCAACGCGGTCTATCTGGGCGAGCGCGACTGCTCGATGCAGCGCCGCCACCAGAAGGTGATCGAGGAAGCGCCGGCGCCGGATCTCAATCCGCGGCTGATCGCGCGCATCGGCGAGCGCTGCGCCGAGGCTTGCCGCAAGATCAACTACCGCGGCGCCGGCACCTTCGAATTCCTGTTCGAGAAGGGCGAATTTTTCTTCATCGAGATGAACACCCGGCTTCAGGTCGAGCATCCGGTGACCGAACTGATCACCGGCATCGACATCGTGCAGCAGCAGATCCGCGTCGCCGCCGGGCAGAAACTGGCCTTTCGCCAGCGCGACATCGACTTCAAGGGGCACGCCGTGGAATGCCGGATCAATGCCGAAGACCCCTACAAGTTCACCCCCTGTCCCGGCACAATCCTCAACTGGCATACGCCGGGCGGTCCCGGCATCCGCGTCGATTCGCACGTCTATTCGGGGTACACGGTGCCGTCGCACTACGACTCGATGATCGGCAAGCTGGTCGCCTATGGCGACACGCGCGACCAGGCGATCAAGCGCATGCGCATCGCGCTCTCTGAAATGCTGGTCGAAGGCATCAAGACCAACATTCCGCTGCACCAGGAACTGATGCTCGACGCCAATTTCATCAAGGGCGGCACCAGCATCCACTATCTCGAACAAAAGCTCGCCGCCCGGCTGGAAGTTGCCAAAGCGCGCTAGCCGCTCGCAGGTCATGTGCTCGAAAGCCGCATCAGTGCTGGGTCTTGGCGATAGATGGCCGGAGAGCGCCATTCCATGCGGCTCCCAGCCTTGCCGGCTTGCAGATCGCCATCCGGCGAGGCTCTCCGGGCAGGGCATGGCCTGAAATGTGGCTCTCGGTCGCCTTCGTCACCTCCTCGGCGCATGCCGAACGTCTGTCAGATGCGCTGTTCGAGCAGGGCGCGCTTTCGGTCGGCATCGACGATGCCGACGCCGGCACCGAGCGCGAGAGCCCGCAGTTCGGCGAACCGGGCTCGCCCGCCGCGCCGCTGTGGGAATCCTCCCGCGTGACCGCGCTGTTCGACCCGGCCGACGATCTTGCCGCCCGTTTGGTGGCCGCCGCTGCCGATATCGTGCCCCCGCCCCGTTACCAGATCAGCGAAGTCGAAGAGCAGAACTGGGTGGCATTGACGCAGGCGCAATTCGAGCCGATCCGCATCACCGATCGGCTGTGGATCGTGCCGTCCTGGCACGACGCCCCCGACCCGGCGGCAGTCAACCTGGTGCTCGATCCCGGCATGGCCTTCGGCACCGGCTCGCACCCGACCACCTGGCTGTGCCTGGAATGGCTGACCCGCCAGGCGCTGCCCGGCAAGCGCCTGCTCGACTATGGCTGTGGTTCCGGCATACTCGGCATCGCCGCGCTGCGCCTGGGCAGCGCGGAAGCGCTGGGCGTCGATATCGACGACAAGGCGCTGCAGGCGGCGCAGGAGAATGCGGCGAGCAATGGTGTGCCGCTGCGCCTGCAGCACTCGGCCCAGGCGCTCGATAGCCGGTTCGATTTCGTGATTGCCAACATCCTCACCAATCCGCTTTGCGTGCTGGCGCCGCTGCTCGCCGGCCGGGTCGCGCCGGGCGGCCGGCTCGCGCTCTCCGGCGTGCTGGCGGCGCAAAGCGGGCAAGTGATAGACGTCTATGCGCCCTTCATCGACCTGAAAGTCGCGGCAATCCGCGATGACTGGGCCTTGCTCAGTGGAGCGCGTGCATGCTGACCCGCTGCCCCGGCTGCGGCACCACCTTTCGCTTGCGGCCGGAGCAACTCGGGCAGGCCGAGGGGCGCGTGCGCTGCGGCAAGTGCAATTTCGCCTTTTCCGCACTCGACCAGCGGATCGACGCCGACCCGGACGAGCAGCCGCTTGCGCCGCCTGCGTCCACCGAAAGCAATGGTTTTCCGCCGCTGCCCCCTGCAGCGCCACATTTTTCCGCCGTTGGCCAGCGCAAACGGTTCGTCGCGCAGCCGGAACCCGAGGCAGAACCGGTTGGCGAAGAGGCGGTAGGCGAAGAAGCGGCAACAGCAAGCGATGTCGGAAATGCCGGCGAAGGTTTTTTACCGGCCAGCGAGCTGCCAGACGAGCAACCCGAGGAGCCGCAGCCCGAACCGCCGCCGCAACTCGCCGCAGCCGGCGATGCCGGCGCATCGCCGTCGCCCGGGAGTGCGCCCGCCACCGCGCCCGAAGCCGAGCCGGCCGCGCTGCCCGGAAACACCTTGCCGGACGATATCGCCGATGCGCTCGCTGAAAGCGCGGACGACGACCACGGCGACGACTCGCAGACCGCAACCGTCGCCGGCGCCGACTACCTGGCCGACGCTGCGCCCGCGCGCCGTTGGCCCTGGCTGGTCGGCGTGCTGCTGCTGGCGGCGGCGCTGCTGTTCCAGGTCGGCCATGCCTATCGCACCGAACTGGCCAAGCACTACCCGGGTCTGCGCCCCGCATTGGAGGGCGCATGCGACTGGCTGGGCTGCACTGTGGAATTGCCGCGCGAAGCCGACCGGATCAGCATCGAATCGTCGGATCTCAATCCCGAAAGCGACAAGACCCGCCTGCAACTGGTCGCGACACTGAGAAACCGCGCGCCCTATGCGCAGTCCTACCCGCATCTCGAACTGACCCTGACCGACGTCAGGGATCAGCCGCTGTTGCGGCGCGTATTCACGCCGGGCGAATACCTGGCCAAGGACGCGCCGGCGAGTTTCGCGCCGGAGGCGGAAGCCGCCGTCAGGCTGATGCTCGAAGTCGTCGACGGCAATGCATCGGGATATCGCCTGTACCTGTTCTATCCGTAGCATTACCCGCAGTTGCGCGCCGGAAATGCAGTATTCTCAGCCCTTGCCTTACCCTACAGACGCCCAGACAACAGGAGAAATACCATGCCAACCGTCACCCTTGCAGGCAACCCGATCCATCTCGCGGGCCAGTTCCCCAAGACCGGCGCCACCGCGCCGGGTTTCACCCTGGTCGGCACCGATCTGGCCAATGTTTCGCTCAGGGACTTCGCCGGCAAGCGCAAGGTGCTGAACATCGTCCCCAGTCTCGACACGCCGGTGTGCCAGACCTCGACGCGCAAATTCAACGAAAGCGCCGGCAGCATCCCCAACACCGTGGTGCTGGTGATCGCGGCCGACCTGCCGTTCGCGATGAAGCGCTTCTGCGAGACCGAGGGCCTGAAGAACGTGATTTCCCTGTCGACCATGCGCGGACGCGAATTCATGGCCAACTACGGCGTCGAGATCATCGACGGACCGCTGGCCGGCGTCACGGCGCGTGCGGTGGTGGTGCTCGACGAGAATGACAAGATCATCCACGCCGAACTGGTTCCCGAAATCAAGGACGAACCCAACTACGATGCGGCGCTCAAAGCATTGAAGTAGTACGTTGCCGGCACGCTTTCGCCAGCCGCCACAGCGCGGCGCCGCAAGCGTGCCGGGCCGCCAACCATCGTGAGCGATAGACCGGAAGGTTCGTCGATTCGTGACGACCCGCATTTGGAGAGCCCGTTCAAGGGCAAGACCGGGCTGGTGCGGTTGTGGAACGCATTCCACTATTCACGCGCCGGATTCGCCGCGGCGTTCCGCAATGAGGATGCGTTCCGCCAGGAGGTGCTGCTGGCGGCGGTTTTGATCCCCCTTGCCTTCTTCGTGTCCAGCAATGGCATCGGTCGCGCAATGCTGGTCGGCAGCGTGCTGCTGGTGCTGGTGGTCGAGTTGCTCAATTCCGCGATCGAAGCCACCGTCGACCGCATCTCGACCGAGCGCCACTTGCTGGCCAAACGTGCCAAGGACATCGGCAGCGCCGCCGTGTTACTGGCGCTGGTCAACCTCGCCGCGGTCTGGGCGCTGGTCATTTTCGGATAGCCGCACCGCCTTCCGGGGCGATGAGGGCGCGGGCTATAATCCGCAACTTCTTCGACGCCCCTCGCCACTGTCATGACCACACTGATCTGCGGCTCCATCGCCTACGACACGATCATGGTTTTCCATGACCGCTTCAAGCATCACATCCTGCCAGAGCAGATCCACATCCTGAATGTCGCCTTCCTGGTGCCCGACATGCGGCGCGAGTTCGGCGGAACAGCAGGCAATATCGCCTACAACCTCAAGCTGCTCGGCGGCGATCCGGCAATCATGGCCACCGTCGGCGACGACAGCGGCCCCTACCTCGAACGGCTGCGGCGGCTCGGCATTTCGGATGCGCATGTGCGGACCGTCCCGGGGACTTTCACCGCACAGGCGTTCATCACCACCGATCTCGATGACAATCAGATCACGGCCTTCCATCCGGGCGCGATGAACCACTCTCACATGAACCATGCCGCCGATGTGCCGAACGTCCGGCTCGGCATTGTCGCCCCGGACGGCCGCGACGGCATGTTCCAGCACGCGGCGGAACTCCACGATGCCGGCACTCCTTTCATCTTCGACCCTGGCCAGGGCATGCCGATGTTCGAGCGCAAGGATCTGCTGCATTTCATGGACCTTGCCGACTATTGCACCGTCAACGACTACGAGGCGAAGCTGATGTCGCAAAAGACCGGCTGCTCGATCGAGGAACTGGCGCGCAAGGTGCGCGCGCTGGTTGTGACCCTCGGTGGAAAGGGCTCGAATATCCACGTCGACGGCCGGGTAATCGACATACCGTGTGTCAAGCCTGACGCCGAGGTCGATCCGACCGGCTGCGGCGACGCCTTCCGAGCCGGGCTGATTCACGGTATCGACAACGGCCTTGATTGGCAGCAGACCGGCCAACTCGCCTCGCTGATGGGATCGATCAAAATCGCCCAGCGCGGCGGACAGAACCATCAACCTTCACGCGAGGAAATCGGCACGCGCTATCGCGAGGCGTTCGGCAGCAGCGTTTGGTAACGGTGCGGGCAATCGCTCGGCGTCGGGCCCGGCCCATGGCCGGCTGTGCCGTCGATTGAACCACTCGGCTCAGTACCCGGTCTATCGAATGGTCCGACTGTTCTCTGCGCCTGTGGGTGGCTGCCTATGCCGGTTGTCGGTAATTTCGATTCGAGCACGTCCCGTTTCCGGGGAACGGCATTCCTGCGCCGTCCGTGGCCGCCGCGGCCGCGGCGATCGCCCAAGCCCCAGCCGCAGCCGACGCAGCCCTGATCGGGCCGGCGCAATGCGGTTGTTCTCCCGCCAACCGCCTTAGCCGTGACCGACGGGACAAGTCACGAGCGACGGGACGATCACCAACCGTTTGGCGCGAGACGGCGTGCGCAGCGATACTGAAAAACCTTCCGGTCTTCTAGGCGCACACCGGTCAGGCAACCGCCCCACAGACAGCCCGAATCCAGCGCAAGCAGCTTCTCTTCGCGTCGAAATCCGAGCGCCGACCAATGTCCGCACACGACAGTGTGGGTTGCACTGGCGCGCCGGGGCGCCGCAAACCATGGCAGGTAACCGGGCGGTGCCGAATCGAGCGGACCCTTCGAGCGGAACTCCATGTGTCCGTCGGGCGTGCAGAAGCGCATGCGCGTCATCGCATTGACGATAACCCGCAGCCGATCCCAGCCGCGCAAATGCTCGCTCCATTGCGCCGGCTCCGACCCCCACAGGTTGGCCAGGAAATCCGCATAGTCCGTGCCGCGCAGCGCCAGTTCGACTTCGCCGCCGAGTTCGCCGGCCTGCGCAATCGACCACTGCGGCAGCACGCCGGCATGGACCATCGCATATTCCCCTTCGACATGGAACATCGATTGCGTTCGCAGCCAGGCCAGCAACGGGTCGCGGTCGGGTGCGGCGAGCACCGCATCGAGTGTATCCTCCCGGTTGAGTCGGCTGCAGCCTTCGGCCAGCATGATCAAGTGCAGGTCGTGATTGCCGAGGGTCGTCACGGCGGCGCTGCCCAGATCACGCACAAAACGCAGGACCTCAAGCGAGGCATCCCCCCGATTGACCAGGTCGCCGACCAGCCAAAGCCTGTCGCGTGAGGCGGAGAACCCGATCTCGCCCAGCAGCCCCTGCAGTGCCGCGTAACAACCCTGGATGTCGCCGATCGCGTAAGTCGCCATGTCAGCCCGTTGCCGCCCCTGCAGGCCCGCTCGGGACCGCGCGCAGTTCGGCCCGCTGGCTCGGCTGATACTCGGGGATCAGGCGCCGCAGGTCGCGCCGCACCTCGGCATCGGGCACCACCCGCGGCTGCCTGAGCCAGATCAGGGTTTCCTCCAGCCAGCCCGGGTCGACTTCACGCGCCTTGGCCACGCGCAGTTTCGGGTGCGGTGTCGGTATGGTCTGCTCGTCGTCGGCGAGCAACTCCTCAAACAGCTTTTCCCCCGGCCGCAGCCCGGAATACTCGATGCGGATTTCCTTCTCCGAGGCGCCGGAGAGGCGGATCATGTCGCGCGCCAGGTCGGCAATCTTCACCGATTCGCCCATATCCATGACGAAGATCTCGCCGCCCCTGCCCATGCTGGCTGCCTGCAACACCAGCCGCGATGCCTCGGGAATCGACATGAAATAGCGTGTGATCTCCGGATGCGTCACTGTGACCGGGCCGCCGCGTGCGATCTGCTCCTGAAACTTGGGAATCACGCTACCCGCGCTTCCCAGGACGTTACCGAACCGCACCATCTCGAATCGCGTCGCGCCGGCGCCCTGTTGGAGCGACTGGCAGACCATCTCGGCCAACCGCTTGGTCGCGCCCATGACGTTGGTCGGGTTCACCGCCTTGTCGGTCGATACCAGAACGAATTCTTCTGCGCCGTGGCTTACGGCCGCACGCGCAATGGTGGCGGTTCCGAGCACGTTGTTGCGCACTGCCTCCCAGGCGTTTATCTCCTCCATCAGCGGGACGTGCTTGTAGGCCGCAGCATGAAAGACGACCGTCGGCACATATTGCCGCATCACCTGATCGACACGCACCGCATCCTTGACGTCCCCGGCGACGCCGACTGTCGGTAGCTCCGGAAAAGTCGACTGAAACTCCTCGATCAACCGATAGAGAAAGAACTCGTTGAGTTCGAAGAAAACCAGTTGCGCCGGCCCGAACTGCGCGATCTGCCGGCACAACTCCGAACCGATCGAACCGCCCGCCCCGGTGACCAAGACCACCTTGCCCGCCAGGGTCGTTCTCAGCAGCGGGGCGTCGATCCACACCGGATCGCGGCCCAGCAGATCCTCGACCTCGACGTTTCGCACCTTCGAGACCGTGACCTTGCCGCTCATCAAGTCGTCGAACGCCGGCACAGTCAGCGGCCGCACACCTGCACGCGCGCAAAGGGTTGCCGCCAGCTTGCGCACCCCATGGCTTGCGCTTGGCATGGCGATAATTGCATGTTGCACGCGCAGCTCGCGCGCCCACCGGTCGAGTTCCGATACTGGTCCGAGAATTCGCTGGCCGGCGAGCGTGCGCCGGAGTTTGCGCGGATTGTCGTCAAGCAGTCCGACCACCCGCCATTCGCTAGAACGCGAGAGTTCGCGCAACAGCGAAGACGCCGCCTCGCCAGCCCCCAGAACAATCACGGGCTTGCCCTGGATGCGCAACGGTCCGTACAAACGGTGCTCCTTCCAGGCGCGGTAGAGTACGCGCGCGCCGCACATCAGGAGCAGGACCAACACCGGCTGCAGCAACATGACCGAGCGCGGAACCGACGGCTCCGGCCGGGCGATCAGCAATACCATCGCGAGCAGCAGGGCGGACACCGCGACCGCGCGGACAATCCGCAACAAGTCATGGATGCTGGCGAAGCGCCAGATTCCCTCGTAGAGACCGAACGCACGGAACACAATAGCCTGGAGGGGTGCCGCCCACATCATTGTTCGCAGCATCGAGTCAACGTATTCGGCGGGAACGGACAGATTGAACCGCAACAAATACGCGCCCCACCACGCTGCCAGCAACGCTGCAAGATCGAAAAGCATCACCAGCAGAGAACGGAAACGAAGATTCAGCATGGCCTTCCCTGATCGATGCGGCAGCGGTACCGGACATTCACCAAAATGACGAGCGCGGCGTAGGCAACGCTCCACAAACCCAGCAGCAACCGCCAGTCGGGTGATCCAGTTGTCAGCGCAGCGCAAGCACTTGCGCCCGCCGCCGCCATCAGCGCGTACCAGAGTAGTGCGGTGGTGCGATGGCCGAGGCCGCTGCGCACCATCACCTGATAGTGATGCTCGCGATGCGCCTGCCAGAAGCGGTCGCCGCGCAGCACTCGCCGTAGCAGGGTAAGGCTGGCATCGACGATAAACGGGGAAAAGACCGCGATCGGGAACCACAGTGGCCAAAGATCGCGGCGCATCCCTTCGAGTCCGAGCGCGGCAGCCAGAAAACCCAGGGGAATGGACCCGACATCACCCATGAAAATCCGCGCCGGATGAAAATTGAACAACAAAAACCCCGCCGCGCCGGCCGCGATGCATCCACATACCAGTCCCATCTGCGCATCGCCGCCCTGAAAACCGGCATAGCCGCAAGCGGCAAAGCCGAACAGCGCCATCCCGCCGGCGAGGCCATCGGCGCCGTCCATGAAATTGTACAGATTTGTCATCCACACCACAGCGACAATCGCCGCCAGCGAGCCCGGCCAGGACATTGCCGGCAACCCGCCGCCTGCCCACAACCCCAGCGCGGCGAGCAAGTGCGCAACGAAGCGCAGTGCAATCGGCAAGTCGAACTGGTCGTCCGCCGCCGAAACTGCTGCAAGCGCGAGTGCCAGCGTCGTCACCAGCCATGGACCATCCGCGTGTACCGTGCCTATCGCCATGGCCAGGAGAATGCCGACGCCACCAGTCCGCGGAACCGGGCGATGGTGAAGCGAGCGGTGGTTCGGCTCATCCAGCGCGCCGTGCAGGCGCAGGCGCAGCATCAGGTAGATCGTGGCGGTCGATGCGGCCACCGCCATCGCCAGGGTCGTCGCGTTAGCCGGCATCTATCGTCGCGCAGACAAGTGCCGGTTGGAACGCGCGTGGCGCATACCCGAAGTCTCGCGCTGCATCCGAGTGGTCGAAGGCCAGATCCTCGTTCATGCGGCGCGCCATCTGGGAGTTGAAATCGCGATAGCGCGGGATTCGCGAAATGGACCACATCGCAAGGCGAAAGAACAGCAAAGGCACGCGCACGAAACGCGGTTCCATATTCTGCGCGGCAAAGATCCGCCGAACCATGTCCAGGTAAGTCAGCGTCTCGCCCCCGCTGAGGTTGTAGGCCATGCCGTAGGTCGACGGGTTGTCCAGAGCGAGTCGGCATGCCTCGGCCAAATCGGCCGCATGTACGGGCTGACGCAATCCGCGAGAGGCGCCGAGCAACGGGAAGCAGTGGTAACGGCGGATCATTCTGGCAATCAGCGTAACGTTCCTGTCCATCCCGGCGCCATAAATCAGGGTGGGACGAAAGATCGTCCATGCGATTCCGCGCTCACTACAGAGCCGGGCGATCGCCGCTTCCGCCTCGGCCGTGCCGGCAACGAAAGCCCGCTCGTGCATATTGTCGGAGTGCGACTTCGAGTATCGGCCCGTCGAACCGAAGGCGATCAGGCGTTTGCCGCCCCGGGCGGCAAACGCCGGCACAAGCCGCGGCAAGGTCATCAACGGTGCGAGATGGATCAGCGCCTCTGCCCCTACGCCGGTATCTCCATCCGGACAATGACGGATATCGCACTCGATCCAGCGAGCGAAGCTTGCGGCACCCCCAGCCAGCCGCGATCCATCGCGGATCGCGCCGACATTGCGGGTCAGCGCGACCACATCCAGATTCTGGCGGCACAAGGCGGGCAACAGATACACGCCGATCTGGCTTGCGGCACCGGTGACCAAGACTGTTTTGTTCACGCTATTTCCAGCATCCGGCGTGGCACCGAGAGTCCGGTCTCAGCCGACCCGGATAACGACAAAGGCGACCGGCCCCTGTCCATATTGCCTACGAATCAGGGCCGGTGGCGCCGCCCCGCGAGGCACGCCACGGTTGGACGCGGCACGACCAATTGCGTGCGCAGTTTATCAGGCTCTGGTGACATCAATGAGAGAGGCAATCGTTACGACGACGCCAGATCGCTCCGCGGCCCATCGAACTCCGAATAGATGGCCAGGAATTCCGCAACGACCAATGCTTCGCCAAATTCCCGCTCGGCCAGCGCGCGCGACTCTTCGGCAAACCGCCGGCGCCGCACCGGATCAGCCAGCAGGTCGGCGAGCGCGTCGGCGAGCGCGAGCGCATCCTGTGCCGGAACGAGCAAGCCGTTCACCCCCTGCCGCACCACTTCCCGGCAACCGGGCACATCGGTAGTCACGAGTGCAATCCCGCAGGCGGCGGCTTCCAGTAGCGCCTTGGGCATGCCCTCCCGATAGGACGGCAGACAGACAACAGTCGCCAGTCCGTAGACGGCAGGCATGTCATCGCGATGCCCCCACCACTCGACAACGCCATCCTGTTGCCACCTGGCCAGGGAGGTCGCGTCGATCGACTGCGGGTTCTCCTCGTCGCGTCCACCGACCAGAACGAACCGCGCGTCGCAGCCGCTCATGCGAAGGCGCCTTGCCGCCGCGACGAATTCGCCAACGCCCTTGTCCCACAGCATGCGCGCAGGCAACACCACCACCGGCGCTCCCGTCGGCGGCTCGACCGCGGGTCGAAAGCGACCGAGGTCGACGCCCGAACCGCGGACGATTCGAACCTTCGCTCGATCGACCATACGCTTTCCGCATAGCAGTTCCGCATCGTCCGCATTCTGCAAGACCAGAACGCCGCGCGACAAAGCGGCCCTTAACAGCAGTCGGACCAGCACGCGCAAGATCCGGCCGCGCCAGGAGCGCGCGATGAAGGAAAACCCCAGTCCCCCCAGCGCATTCACGACATGTGCAACGCCGACGATCCTGGCGGCAATCGAACCGAAAATCACCGGCTTGATCGCAACTTGGTGTACCACGGTCGGGCGTTCCCTGCGATACACGGCGATCAGGCGGACAAGCATTCCGATATCGCGCAGCGGATTTGTGCCGCCGCGACTGATCGCGAAAGGAATCACGCGGATTCCCTCTGCTTCGATACTCGCCTTCAAATCGCCGACGCGGGTCACCAGCACCACGTTGTAGCCGGCATCACGCGCTGCGAGTGCCAATGGCCTGCGATGCGACCAGTAGTACCAGTCCTCCGAGATGAAGAACAGCAGCTTAGGCTTTCGGCTCATGCCAGTGGGCGTACCAAGCCTGAAACATCAGCACGTTCCACAACGCGTACTGCCAGTTGCGCCGGCCGCTCAGGTGCTCGGTCCATCGTTGGCGAACGATCGACGGGTCGAGAAATCCCTGCAAGCATAACCGGGACTCATCGAGCAGTTCCTCGGCCCAGGCTCGCAATGGTCCGCGCAACCAGGCATCGAGCGGAATGCCGAATCCCATCTTCGGACGATCGACGAGTGCGCGCGGCACATGTCGATACAGCACCTCGCGCAGCAGATGCTTGCCGATTCCGCCCCGCACCTTCATCGACAGCGGCAGACGCCAGGCGAACTCGATGACCCGATGATCGAGTAGCGGAACGCGCGTCTCGAGACTGACTGCCATTGCCGCCCGATCGACCTTGACGAGGATATCGTCGGGCAGGTAGCTGACAAGGTCGAGATACATCATGGTGTGCGCCGGATCGGCGAGATAGCGCCACGGGCGGTCATCGCACAGCACACCGTCCGGCTCCCGCGAACCGGGAACCAGGCGGCCGGGCTCATGCCAGAGCGACACCAGCCTGCGATAGACGTCGCGCATCGACGCCGCATCCACGATTCCGGCGAGCTTGTGTAGCTTGTCGCCAGGATTCGCGAAGCGGTAACGCGTCGGCAGCAGAAAGCCCGCTGCGCCTGCAAGACTGTTCCAGCGCTCGGGCGACACGCCTTTCAGAAGCGATGCCAGTGTCGCTCTGACCCCCGATGGCCAACCGCCGACCCGATCCCAGATGTCTCGCGCCATTAAGTAGCGGTGGTAGCCGCCGAACAGTTCGTCCCCTCCGTCGCCAGAGAGGCTGACGGTGACATGCTGGCGGGCCATCTGCGCCACCAGGTAAGTCGGTATCTGGGAAGAGTCGCCAAAGGGTTCATCGAAAATCCGCGGCAGAAGGTCTACCACGGAAAGCGACTGCCGCGAGTCAACGTAGAGTTCGGTATGCTCGGTGCCGAGATGACGCGCCACCGCTTTGGCATGGACCGCTTCGTCGTAGCCACCTTCGTCGAATCCGATGGTAAACGTCCGTACCGGCGTCGCGCTGCGCGATTGCATCAGCGCCACGACGGTCGACGAATCGATGCCACCGGAGAGAAAGGCGCCAAGCGGCACGTCCGCCGCCATTTGCAATCCGATTGCCTCGCCAAGCACGCCTTCGAGTGCGTCGACAGCGCGGCGAATGTCTGCTGCCGTCGACGCCGGAAAGAGGCGGGGGGACTCATCGGAGCCGCCGGCTGCGACATCCCAAGCCGACCAGTAGGTTTCCTGAACGGGCGCAGACTCCCCGAGCCGAAAAGTCAGCACCGTTCCCGGCAACACCTTGCGCGTCTCGCAGTAGATCGTGTGCGGGGCAGGCACGTAGGCATGACGCATATACAGTGCAAGCGCATCGCGGTCGATCTGCGGGCGCCACTGCAGATCGGCGTGCAACGCCTTCAATTCCGAGGCGAAGCGCAAGCGACCGCCGACCTGGCTGTAGTACAGGGGCTTCTCTCCAACCCGATCGCGCGCAAGCTGCAGTGTTCGAGCCTCGCGATCCCACAAGGCCAGCGCGAACATGCCGACCGCACGCCGCAGCGCACTGACCAGCCCCCAGCGAGCGACGGCACCAAGCAGCACTTCGGTATCCGCGTGGCCGCGCCAGGAATCAACACCGACAACGCGCGAAAAGCCAGGAACGGCTTCCAGTTCGGCGCGCAGCGCCACATGATTGTAGATCTCGCCATTGAACGCGATGACGTAGCGGCCGCATGCGGAAAGCATCGGCTGGTGCCCAGCCGGGGAAAGGTCGACGATCGAAAGGCGGCGGTGCGCGAGGAATATCCCTGCTTCGGGATCGGACCAGTCCCCCGCGTCGTCGGGCCCGCGGGTGATGATTGCGTCCGCCATCCGGCGCACTACGCTCTCGCCGTCGGTCGCCTGCATGCCGAAGATCCCGGCCAGTCCGCACATGGCCGACTCAGCGCTGCTCAGGTGCGCGCATAGACGTACTCGTCGCAACCTGAGCCGAGGATTCCGATCCGGTGCTTCAGCGCGGTCTGAACGAAACGGCGGCGCAGCGCAAATCCATGCGCCCGCATCGCATCGTCAACCTCCTGCGCGGCGATCGACTCGTAGGGATAGCCGCCGAGCCAGTCATGAACATCGTGATCGAAGTCCATCCCGCGCTTGCCGACGTATCCGCGCACATAGTCGTCGAAGCTGCGGCCGGACGCCAGGAGCCCGAGCCGAAGAATCGATGCATAAGTCTTGCGGGCACGGAGCTGGATGGCTTGCGAAGCCTTTGAGTACCATTTCTTCTCCAGCGTCCATAGCGGGCACATCCAGGTTCGGCGATACAGCGCGAAGACGAACTGCCCTTGCGGCACCACCATGGCTGCGGCAGCGGCGATCGCGCGGTGCATGGCGCCGGTATGGTGAAGCACACCCCACGAGTAGACGAGGTCGAATTTCCCGAGGCGATTCGGGTCAAGATCAAAGACGCTAAGCTCGAGAACCTGACAGCGATCTTCGCCATGACGCTGCAGAACCTGGCGGGTCGTGGCAACGGAATCGGAATCGATATCGACCGAGACGACTTCGGCCGCGCCCAGCCGCAGCGCCGCAAGCGAATGAATTCCGGAACCCGAGCCGATGTCGAGCATGCGCCGACCGTTCAGATCGGCGCCGCCAAGAAGCCGGCACAGGCCCGCCACCGCTTCGGCAATCTCCGCTTCGTCGATCGATTCGGCATAGCTCGCCCAGTTCTTGCCAAAGGCGAAATGCGTTTCGAACTGAGTCAGGTCTTGTCCGCTCATCGTGCGACACCTCGACGGCCGCATCCGAATTCGGGCGCACGAGTCTGCTCGCAATGCAGGTATAGGGTGTGGTTCGTCATGGGTATCGAGCTTCGCGTCAGGCCGATGTCAGTAGCTTGCTCGAATAGTGGTCGAGATAAGCTTCGCAGACCGCATCGAGCGAGAACAAGCTCGCGACACGCTGCCTAGCGCGTTGCCCGAGTTGCCGGCGCGCGGCGGCATCGAGGCCGAGAATGTCCGAAATTGCCGCGGCCAGGGCGACCGGGTCCCGAATCGGTACGGTGGCACCGGTATCGTCGATGATGTAGCGCGCCTCACCCAGATCGGTAGACACGCAGGGAACAGCGCATGCCATCGCCTCTCCGAGGACGTTCGGGAAGGCTTCGCCCCAGTTGGAAGAAAGCGCGCACACATCCAGCGCCGGATAGAGGTTCTCGGTGTCGGACACTTCGCCCAGGAGTAGGAAGTTGCGATCGAGCTGGTGGGCGGCAATCCGGCTGACCAGCAGCGCATTCGAGGCATCGACGTCGGTTCCGGCTAAAACGAAAAGGACATCGGGAAACGCCGCTCGGACATGAACCGCAGCGTCGACCAGCGTCGCGTGATCCTTCATCGGGTGGCTTCGGGCGACGACACCGACGACCGGCGCGTCCGGCGCAATTCCCAACTCCGCGCGTTTTCGCGCTCGCTGCGCTTGGTCCGGTCGAAAGCGTGTCAGATCGAATCCATTCGGAATGATGATTGCACGATCTCCGGCATAGCCGGCAGCGGCGTGTTGTTCGGCACTCAGCCGGCAGTTGTAGATCAGCCCTTCCGGCAGCCTGGACAACGCAGCGCCAGTGCGAACGATCTGTCTGGTGAGCCAGCGTTCGGAAACGAGATTGTAAAGCGTCTGCCGGATGCCCCAGAACAACCGGCACTTGCGCGGGCGAACGAGAACAGCGAAAGTCGCGAGCAGATTTCCATGGTACATCCAGCCCTGGACGACATCCGGTTGAAATGTCCACATCATTCGCACTACCCGCAGCGGAGTCAGCAGGAAGCCGGCAGTGCTGTCGATTCGGAACTCATCGACCACAACGCCGAGCCTGCGAATCGCGATGCCTTGGGTTCCCGCGTCGCGCAACGATGCCGCGCGGCATTCGACGCCCCGACGACCGAGCGAGTCGATCAGCTTGACGAGCATGCGCTCCGCACCGCCGGTTCCCAATCCGGTCGAGATGAAGAGTACACGCAACGTCATGCGGTGCGTGCGTCCGAAACGCCCAAGGCTGGCGTGCCGGCCGTCGAATCGACCCCAAACCGGCGATCAACAAATGCGGGCAAATGCGGGCGAGACGCGTTATGCCTCGCGAATGCGGTTCCGACGACGGCCGCGTTGCGATCGATCATCGACTAGGGTTTCTCCGCCGAATACACAACCACCCCGTGGGTCAGTCGCCTCGGTCCGAAGGTCTCGAACAGCGGCATCAGCATGCGATCGATCACGGTCAGCGGATTGCCGAGCACGTACGCAAGTTTTGCCGTCAGGTCACTGCGACCGATTCTCTCGAAATAGGCGGCCGGCCGCTCCGGCAAGGTCGTCCACGGCAAATGCCGCTTCAGCACGCGGCTATACCAGAGGTAGCGTAACCAGTTCACCGGCCGCAGCACGTAGATCGAATTCGTGTACTCTGCGCCCACAAGGCGCAGACCGACCGACTCGAGATAGCGCCGCACCGTGCTTTCGGTGAAGAAATGCAGATGACGCGGCGGATCCTCACGATACAGATGGCGCGATCCCCAACTCGAGAAGTTCGGAACCAGAAAGACGAAACGTCCCCCAGTCTTCAGAACCTGCGCCGCGCGCTTGAAGTATGCCGAAGGCTGATGGACATGCTCCATCACCGCCCATGCCGTCACTGCATCGAAGTAGGATGCCGGCAACGGGGCATCCGGGAACTCGCAGCGATGAACTTCGAAGTCGTCGATCTTCCTCGCCTGCTCGCCGATCTCGACGCCAGTGACATGCCAACCCCGCTGCCGCATGAGCCGCGGAAAGTCGCCGTTGGCGCAACCGATGTCGAGCAAGCGCGCCCCCGGCCGGGAGAGATCGGCAAGATACTCGGCCTCGCGGCGATAGCGCGCCTGGTGCCATGCCTCGTCGAAGAAATCGAAGAACGCGTCGGGATAGTACTTGGCGATCTCCTGCCGCGTCGGTCGTGGATTGACAAACCCGAGACCGCACTGCACGCATTCGACGATCGTAAACCATTCGTCCTGGTGGAAGAGGATGTCGGGCATTCGGTAGACCTCGCGATAGTCGTTCGAGCCGCACAGATCGCAGCTAACTTCTTCCATTGCCCACCGCCTCCCTGACAATTCCGCGCAACCTGAATGCGCAATAGACGAAGGATGCGCAATACATTCCCGACACAGCGATCGCGACGCCCTCGAGGCCGCGCGCATCCACCAGCAACCAGCACAGTGCGACGCAAACGGCCAGGTTGATCGCCGCAGCCTCGACCAGCACGTTGTTGGCCCGACACGCCGACAGCGCCCGCGTGACCAGCGCGCCGGCGACATGCCATGGCAATTGCATCGCCAGCAGGAACAGTATGCCGGCAACCTCTGCCGTCTGTTCCGGCGAGAAGCTGCCACGCTGGAACAACAGGCCGACGATCGGCTCGGCGAGCAGATACAACGCTACAGCGGCTGCGCAGCCCGCCGACCAGGCTACCGATACATGTCTGCGCAATGTCGCGATGAACCGTGGCCAGTCGCCAGCCGCAGCCAGTTGCGAGTAGTCGTTGAGTAGCGGCCCACCCACGACCTTGAGGCCGAACCCGACTACGGCGGTGATCGCCACGTTCGCAAAACCCAGGGTCGCCACGCTGCCGGCGCCCAGGCTCGCCGCCCAGGCATTCGCAATTACAGTGGCGCCGGACATCAGGCCGGTTGCCGCGGCGGCCGACGCCACCTGCGAGGCCAGCGGCAGATGCGCCGGCACGCCCCGACGCGGGGCCACGCCAATCTGCGCCGAACGGACAAGGATGTACAGCACCAAGGTCTGCAAAGCGAAGCCCACCGAGGTACCCACGACGGGCGCCCAGGCTCCCCAATCGCAGGCCAGACAGAACGCGGCTGCCAGCGCTGGCGGCAAAGCCGTAGTGAGTGCCGGGCGCGAAAACCGGTTGCCAGCCTGGAGCAAAATGACCCAATAGGCGCCGACACCGGCAGGAATTCCGCTCAGGCACAGCACTAGCAGGACAGCGCCCAGCAGGCTTGCCTTGGCGGCCGGGAACCCTGGCGCAATCAAGGGCACATACAGGCTCGCCGCCAATCCGGCCGCAAGAAACACGATCGAAACCACGGCGTAGACGGTTGCATGGATACGGCCGGTTTCAATGCGTTCATCTGCAGTTTCGCCCATCGCGCGCGCGACGAGGTGGGGGACCAGCCCGGCTCCCAGGCTGCTGGAGAGGACGTTCAGCAACAACGTCGGTATCTGGATCGCGGCAATGAACACATCGGCAGCATCACGCGTGCCGAACCGGTAGGCTACTGCCTGCTCCCGGAACAATCCGCACAACGCGACAACAATGGTTGCGCTCCCGAGGCCGAAATACACACGATAGCCTCGCATCAAATGCGACGACGATCAGTCGCGGCTGCGGGCACCGCGTCAGCCCGCATCACCAGCCCCGCCAGAAGCCGGCCACCGGTCTCCCAGAAAGATGGCATCGGGTTCGCTGGTGCGAGCCGTTGTTGCGCTCACTGTCGATGCAGCGGCAGGCACGGCTCGTCCCCCCGACGATCCGAGTGGTCACGCGAAGCGGATTTCGCCGAATGCGGCCGCCACGTTCAGACACCTGGCCCGATCCGGTAGTACGACCGATACCACTCGACGAATCGTCCGATGCCTAACTGCACAGTGGTTGCAGGTGCAAAGCCTGTGGCTGCGGCAAGCTCGCTGGTATCGGCACTGGTTGCGGGCACATCGCCGTCCTGCATCGGCAGGAAGTTCTTCTGCGCCTTGCAGCCGAGGGCGTCCTCGAGTGTCTCGATGTACACCATCAGATCCACCGGCTGGCTGTTGCCGATGTTGAAGACCCGGTAGGGCGCGGAACTGCGCGCCGGATCGGGTTTGTCGGGATCAAAGTCGGGATCGGGCTGCGCCGCACGGTCGAGTACGCGAACCACGCCCTCGACGATGTCATCCACATAAGTGAAATCGCGCTTCATCCTGCCATTGTTGAAGACGTCGATCGGCCTGTTTTCGAGGATCGCCTTGGTAAACAGGAACAGCGCCATGTCCGGCCGGCCCCATGGGCCATACACCGTGAAGAAGCGCAGGCCGGTGGTCGGCAGTCCGAACAAATGGCTGTAGGTGTGCGCCATCAGTTCGTTGGCTTTCTTGGTTGCCGCGTACATGCTGATCGGATGATCGATGTTGTCGTGCTCGGAAAACGGCAGCCGGGTGTTGCCGCCATAGACGCTGGAACTCGAGGCATACGCCAGATGTGCAACGCTGGTGTGCCGGCAGCCTTCGAGTATGTTCATGAAGCCGACCAGATTGCTGTCGACGTAGGCATGCGGGTTCTGCAACGAATAGCGCACGCCGGCCTGCGCCGCCAGATGGACCACCCGATCGAAGCGCTCGGACTCGAACAGCCGGGGCATCGCCTCGCGGTCGGCCACATCGCACTTGACGAAGCGGAAACCGGCATCGGACGTCAGCCGCGCCAGCCGCGCCTGTTTGAGCCGCACGTCGTAGTAGTCGTTGAGATTGTCGAGCCCGACCACGTCATCGCCGCGCGCCAGCAGTGCCTGCGCCACATGCATGCCGATGAAACCGGCGGCGCCGGTAACCAGTACCTTCACGAGTAGCCCCGACGTTTCTGAATCTCGATCATTTTCGCATACTTGCAAAAGCTGTTGAAGCAACCGATGACGATATGCACGAGCCCCGGCAAGCCGTCGAGAAAGCCGAGCCGGAAAAAGTAGAACTTGACGAAGCGGAACAGCGGCGACAACAGCATCTGCAGGCGCGAAACGCCGCCGCCCTGGCCGACCAGTTCCTCGGCGGCCAGGGTCGTGTAGCGGTTCTGCTTGGCCAGATAGCTGTCGAGGGTCTCGGCCGATTCGTGGAGCAGATCGCCGTCGAGCCGGCCGACCGTGCCGAGCGTGATCACCTTTTCATGCACCACGTCTTCGGACCAGCGCGCATGGCTCTTGTGGAACAGCCGCAAGCTCAAGTCCGGATAGCCCTCGCCGTGGCGCAGGTAGCGGCCGAGGAATCGATTGCAGCGCGGGAATTCGTAGGCATGCTGTGACGGACTGCGCAGCGCCACCTCGATGGCGTCCCGCAACTCTGGCGTAACCCGCTCGTCGGTATCGAGGCACAGTACCCAATCGTGCGTTGCCTGCTCGACCGCGAACTGCTTCTGCTTGCCAAAGCCCAGCCACGCCTGGTGCACAACCCGCGCGCCGCGTGCACGCGCCAGTTCGACGGTGCCATCCACGCTGCCTGAATCGGCAATCACGATCTCCTCCGCCCACGCCACGGAATCGAGGCAATGGGCCAGGGTGTCGGCGCAATCGAGGGTGATCAAGACGACGGACAGCGCGGCGCGCGAACCAGACATGGGGCAATCAACTGACCGGGAGCGAATTGACCGGAGTTATATAATCCGCCGCGGACCAGCGCCGTGGCAATTGCCCAGCATTCTAACCCGGCCCGCGTGGCAGCCCGACAACAACCCGTCGAACAGAACGACCGATCGCACCGCGCCGCCATGCCTTCGCCCGCCCCGAACCGCATCGTCCTGCCGCCACCGCAAACGACCCTGCTGGTCAAGACCTCCTCTCTCGGCGATGTGATTCACAACCTGCCGGTTGCCAGCGACCTGCGCCGGCTCTTTCCGCATCTGGCCATCGACTGGGTGGTCGAGGAGTCGTTTGCCGCCATCGCGCGCCTGCACCCGGCGGTACGCAATGTCATCCCGGTCGCACTGCGGCGCTGGCGCAAGCAGTTGTTCCAAGCCGGCACGCGGCAGCAATGGCGCGCCTTCCGCCAGGCGCTCGGCGAGCACCATTACGATCTGATTCTCGATACGCAGGGGCTAGTCAAGAGCGCGCTGATCGGCTGGATCGCCCGTGGCAATCGCTGTGGCTATGCCGCCGAAGCGGCGCGCGAGCCGCTGGCAGCGCGCTTCTACAACCGCAGCTTCGCCATTCCGCGCAATCAGCACGCGGTGGCGCGCAACCGCTGGCTGGCCGCCGCCGCCTTCGACTATCCGCCGCCGGATGCCGTCGACCCGCTGCTCGACTACGGCATCCGCGCGCGACCGCTGCTCGCGCAATGGCTGCCGCCAGAGCCCTACGCGGTGCTGCTCTCCGCCACCAGCCGCGACGACAAGCTGTGGGCCGAAGCGAACTGGCTGGCACTGGCCGACGAACTTCATGCGCATGGAATCACAGGGGTGCTACCCGGGGGCAGCGCGGCCGAGCGCGAGCGCGCCGCCCGGCTCGCCGCCGCCATGCGCAACGCGGTGGCGGCGCCACCGCTCGACATCCCGGCCCTGGCAGGACTGATCGCCGGCGCCGCCATCGTGATCGGCGTGGACACCGGGCTCACCCATCTTGCCGCGGCACTCGGCCGGCCGGTGATCGCGATCTTCGCCGGGTCCGACCCCGGCCTCACCGGCGTGCTGGCGGCCACCCCCGCGATCAATCTCGGCGGCCGGGGCGCGCCGCCCGGCGCCGCGGAAGTCTGGTCTGCCGCGCGGCAGATGCTCGGCTGATGGCGCGCACCCTCTACACCGCGCTGCTCTGGCTGCTGCTGCCGCTGATCCCGCTGCGCCTGTGGTTGCGCGGCCGGCGCCAGCCCGAGTATCGCGAACACTGGCGCGAGCGCTTTGGTGACTACAAGCTTGCCGGCGGCATGGCGACGATCTGGATCCACGCGGTCTCGGTCGGCGAGACACGCGCCGCGCAGCCGCTGGTGCAGCGCCTGCTCGCCGAATACCCGGCGCACCGCATCCTGCTCACTCACATGACGCCGACCGGGCGCGCCACCGCGGGCGAGTTGTTCGGCGCCAACCCACGGGTCGCCAGCGCCTACCTGCCTTACGACTATCCGTTCGCCGTGCGCCGCTTCCTCGATCGCTTCACGCTGAGCGTCGGCCTGATCATGGAGACCGAACTGTGGCCCAACCTGATTGCCATTTGCCATGCCCGGCGCATGCCGCTGCTGCTGGTCAATGCGCGGCTCTCCGAGCGATCGGCGCGCGGCTACCGGCGGCTCTCTGCGCTCACCCGCGAAGCGCTCGGCAAACTGGCCGCCGTCGGCGCGCAGACCGGCGCCGATGCGCAGCGGCTGCGCGAGCTCGGCGCCACAAAGGTCGAAGTCACAGGCAACCTCAAGTTCGACGTCACGCCGGACGAAGCGCAACTTGCTTTCGGCCGCCGGCTGCGAGAGCGCTGGGGCGCGCGCCCGGTGCTGCTGTGCGCCAGCACGCGCGAAGGCGAGGAGGCGCTGATCCTCGATGCCGTGGCGAAAGCCGGCGGCCGCTTCCTCACGGTCATCGTGCCGCGCCACCCGCAGCGTTTCGGCGAGGTGGCGCAACTGATCGCAGCGCGCGGCATCCCGTTCCGGCGGCGCAGCGAAGATGGGGCGATCGGTGATGACACCCAGGTCGTCCTCGGCGATAGCATGGGCGAGCTGTTCGCCTATTACGCAGCGTCCGACGTCGCCTTTGTCGGCGGCAGCCTGTTGCCGCTCGGCGGGCAGAATCTGATCGAGCCGTGCGCTGTTGGCACGCCGGTGCTGATCGGTCCGCACACCTTCAACTTCCTCGAAGCCGCCAAGCAGGCAATCGATACCGGCGCGGCCCGGCGTGTGAGCGACGCCCGCGATCTGGTCGCGCAGGCGCAAGCCCTGCTCGCCGATCCGGTGGCACGGCGGACGATGGGCGACGCCGGCCGGCGATTCGCCCGCGTTCACGCCGGCGCTACCGCGCGCACTCTCGACCTGATCGCCCGCAGCCTGGCGGCGGCCGCCTGACGCCGCCCTGTTAGACTGCGCGGCTTGCCACCCTCCAGTGCGAACCGATGCCACGCCGCCCGACTTTGAGGCTTCCCGCCAAGCCGCGCGCCGAGAAGACGCGCAGCGGCACCGTGCGGCCAAACGCGCCCCGACCCAAGCACGCCGGCAAGACGGCCGAATACAGCGCCCGGCCCAAGCCGGCCACGGCGCCGGAGCGCGAGCGGACTCCGCGCACAGCCACCGTGAGCACCGAGCGAGCGCCCCGCCCGCGGCCCGATACGGCGCCGCGCAAAACGCGAGACGACGATCGCGCGCCGCGCCCGCGCCGCGAATCCGCCGACAGCCCGCCGCCAACGCGTCGTCCGGCGACCGTCGGCGATGCGGCGGCGAGGCCGAAACGCAACCAGACATGGCCGGAGAAGCGCACCACACGGACCTCGCAGCCTGCCCGTGCCGCAGAGGACCGCCCGCCGCGGCCCTCACGGCCCCCCCTGCCAGGAACGCCATCCGGTGCGGCTTCCAGCGGTGCACGCGGCGAGACCCGGCCGTTTCAGGCGCGCGCCAAAGCCGAGCCGCGCAGCCCCTGGGACAAGTCGCGCCCGCCGCCGGATCGTGCGCGCGCCGGCACCGACACCCGGCGCGCCGACGACGGACGATTCGCCGACAAACCGCGCCGGCCACGCGCCGACGAGCCCGGCGGCGCGCCGCGCCCGCGCCCTGCCGGCGCCAAGCCGTTCCCGGCGCGCAACGTTGCCAAAGCCGGCGAAACCCGGTCGCGCCGGCCGCCGCAGACCGAGCCACGCAAGGCATCGCGCACCGAGCCGCACGCCGGCACCGAAAATTCGCCGCCGCGCAAGTCATCGTCACCCGAGTTGCCACGGCTGTCCAAGCGCATGAGCGAACTGGGCATGTGCTCGCGCCGTGAAGCCGACGAGTGGATCGAGAATGGCTGGGTCAAGGTCGATGGCCAAGTTGTCGAAGTACTCGGCACGCGCGTGCATCCGAACGCCACCATCACCGTCAGCGAAGCCGCGCGCCAGCATCAGAGCGAAACCGTGACCATCCTGCTGCACAAGCCGATGGCCTACGTCTCCGGCCAGGCCGAGGACGGCTACCAGGCGGCAGCGGTGCTGATCCGCCCCGAAACGCGCTGGGAAGAAGACAAGTTGCCGATCCGCTTCAAGCGCGGTCACCTGCGCGGCCTGGCGCCGGCCGGCCGGCTCGACATCGACTCGACCGGCCTGCTGGTGTTCACCCAGGATGGCCGCATCGCCAAGCGGCTGGTCGGCGAAGACAGCAAGGTGGAAAAGGAATACCTGGTGCGCGTCGAAGGCACGCTCGACGAAAAGGGCCTCGCACTGCTCAACCACGGCCTGTCGCTCGACGACAAAAAGCTCAAGCCGGCGCATGTGAGCTGGCAGAACGAACACCAACTGCGCTTCGTGCTGCGCGAAGGCAAGAAGCGCCAAATCCGCCGCATGTGCGAACTGGTCGGCCTCACCGTCACCGGCTTGAAACGCATCCGCATCGGCAGCGTCACCCTGTCGAAATTGCCGGTCGGCACCTGGCGCTATCTGCGGCCGGACGAAGCATTCTGAGGGGCAGCCAAAGCCAGGCTTGCGCGGCGTGTGGCAATCGGGCAGCGTGTCGACACGGACATGTTCGCGCGAAACTGTCGGGCGCGTACCGCGGAATCCGCACGTCCCGTCAATGATTCCCTCGGCGAGGCCGGTGTGTGGCAGGGTGTCTTTTGTATCCAGTTGGCGAACTCCGCCATACTATCGACTCACCACCCACACCAGAGTCATGCGCACACCTGCATTCGCCATTGTCGTGGCCGGTCTGGTTGCCGGTTGCGCAACCTTCGACTCGCCACATCGCGAACACCTTTCCGCGGCTGACGCAACCGTGCGCGATTGCGCAGCCTGGTTTGCCTCACTCGACCGGGCAATCGATGCGAACGGCGTGCGCGACGCCGGCGCCCACCGGATCGATGGGTTTCCATACCTGCGCGTGGATCGCTTCGCTGCCTCGTTCCGCCATGAAGAAATGGACGATGCCCGTCAGCGCGCCTGGGTCGCACAACTCGGCACGCTGGACTCGACCGCGCGCCGTTACGAAGTCCGCAACATGCCCGAGGCAGCGCTCTCGGAACTCGGTGTCGCGCAGCGCGACGCTGCACTGACGCGGACGCACACCTGCAGCGAAACGCTGATGCAACACGACCTCGCCGCGCCGGCGACGCACGGCCGACTTGCCGCTCGCGCCGCGGTGCCCGACGACTACGCGACTTGGAAGCGCGTTGCCGGATTCTATGCGCTGACACGAATTCCGTTCTTCGCCGGGGTCAGCGACTGGCAGGAAGGGGCCGCGGCGCTGTTCGGCAAAGCGGCGGGCGACGCGCCGGATGGCCGTTCCCGCTTCGGGCCGTCCGAACCTTCACCGGGCGCTGCGCGAGTGCGCGACACGGTTTCGCGCATCGGCCGCGATGCGCTCGGCATTCCGCGCCCCGACCCGACGCAACTGCGGCTGCTGTTCGCCGCATTCGCCCCGGTGTTCGCGGTCGAAGTGGGTGGCAGTTTTGATCGACCGGGTGCTCTGCATTGGTCGGTCAGTGACCCCAGCGTACCGGCGGTAGACGTCACGCGGCCCCTGGTCTACCACCGCCTCGCCCATACGCGCTGGGGCGGCCGCGTGCGCCTGCAACTCGTGTATTCGCTATGGTTTTCGGAAAGGCCGCGCACGGGCGCGCTCGACCTGCTCGGCGGCAGGCTCGATGGCGTGATCTGGCGCGTCACCTTAGACGACGACGGGACGCCGCTGATCTACGACACGATTCACGCCTGTGGCTGCTATCAGCTGTTCTTCGCCGTCAATGGTGTCGTGGCCAAGCCGCCGCCGGCAGAACCCATCGAATGGGCGTTCGTGCCGGCGACCTTGCCCGCGCACGACGCGGACAGCCGCATGCTGATCAGGATCGCCAGCGCCACACACTATGTCACTCATGTCTCGCTTATCGATACCGCGGTGACCGGCAAGGGCACGCCCTATTCGCTGGCTCCCGAGGACGAACTGCGTGGCCTGCCCCTGCCCGGCGGGGGCAGCCGCAGCCTGTACGGGCCGGACGGCATCGTACTCGGCAGCGAACGGCGCGAGCGCTTCCTGTTCTGGCCGATGGGGGTCGCCAGCGCCGGCGCGATGCGCCAATGGGGCCGCCACGCGACGGCCTTCGTCGGACGGCGCCATTACGACGATGCGGACTTGCTCGAGCGGCGGTTCAGCCTGCCGCCGGCGCGGCCAGCGGCATCGGACTAGCTATCGAGGGCGACCGCCGGCCTCCGGGCGTGGCGTCAAAGACAGATGCCGGGTCGAAGTCCGTCCGCGCGCAGCATCAGACGCAGGCAGGGTTTGCCGTTGTCCACCCCGCTTTGGGCGAACATCCGGCAGGGGATGGTTTCGCCGTCGGACTGAAGCACACGAAAGGCGATGCCGCAGTGGCAGAGGAACCCAAGGTGCGGGTCGACGCGCGAGTCGGAAAGCAGCCGCCGCCCCTCCAGGGCCGGTACGAAGTTCCAGATCGCTTCGCCCACCAATTCGCCCGGTTCGCGGCCGAACAATGTCGCGGCGCCAGCGCTGCACGCCCGGATGTAGCCCTCGGCGTCGACATGCAGGATTCCACCACCCTCGCTGTCGTCGGGCAATCGCCGATCCGGCAGACGATCTGCGGGCTCCTCGCCGACAAGATCGAAGGCAGGGCGAAATGCGTCAGTGACGACGGGGGCGGATAGACTGGATGGATGGTTCATGAAAGCACCGAGCCTTTCTGGGATCGCCGAACCGCAGCAGCGCCGCGACAACGCCGATTCCGTTCAGAAGAGAATGCCGACTCCCAGGCCGGGGCTGTACTGTCCCGTTCCTGAGAGTGGCTCGGCTCCCGAGGCTTTCGCTCTTCAAGGGCTGCAACGTACGCGTGGAACACCTGACCTCCACCTTGGCGTCTCGCCTCTTGTACGACTGGAAGCAATTTCATTAGACGCTGATCGAGTGTTTTTGGGAACTCGTGCAAACACGTAAACGTCGCTCGAAGCGGTTGGTCCGGTTCCGGCTGTCCGCCGCGCCGCAGCGGCCCGGCTAACCGCCGCTGTTCAGCCTGCCGACCGGCGGGCCAGCTGGAGCAGCGACGTCGCACCCGTTTTGGCCAGGATGCGCGAGCGGTGGAACTCGACCGTTCGATAGCTGATGTCGAGACGACGGGCGATTTCCTTGTTCGACATCCCGGAAAGCGCGAGGCTCATGACTTCGCGCTCGCGCTCGGTCAGGTGCTCCTTGCGCGCACCGGCGCCCGAATCGTCGTTTCGTCGCTCGTCCGCTCCGGCGGCGCAGGCAAGCGCGCCGCGTACCCGTTCGAGCAACAGGCCTCCTTCCACCGGCTTGGTCAGGAAGTCGTATGCACCCGCCTTGACTGCACGTACCGTGGTCGGGATGTCTCCGTGTGCGGTGAGAAAAATGATTGGCAGCCGGCAATGCTGTTCGACCAGGAATGCCTGCAAGTCGATTCCGCTGCTGCCGGGCATGCGCAGGTCGAGCAGCAGGCAGCCGGCCATTTCGCTGCGCCATGCCGAGCGGAATGCCTCGGCGTCGACGAACGTCTCCACGTCGAGGCCTGCGGTCTCGAGCAGCAGGGCGATGCTGTCGCGCACCGCATCGTCATCGTCGATCACGTAAACAGTCGAACGGCTCATGTGGAGAATGGCAGCGTGAAGTGGAAGCAGGCACCGGTCTCGCTGGCGGTGTCGAACCATAATTCCCCGCCATGTGCCTCTATCAGCGAGCGCGAGACCGCCAGGCCCATGCCGATACCGCGCGGCTTGGTGGTGAAAAATGGATCGAAGATGCGCTTGGCGGTTGCCGGATCCAGGCCGGGGCCGCTGTCGCTGATCGTCACTTGTGCCATGCGGGCTTCGCTGTTGGTGCGAATGGCGATACGTATCGATCGGGTCGGAATTCCCGCACCGCGCATTGCCTCGACGCTGTTGCGCATGAGATTGACCATCACTTTCTCGACTTGTACGCGGTTCGCGCGGACGGGTCGCAGATCCGGTTCCAGATCGAGTTCCGCGCTAAAACCGCCGAATCCGTTGGACTCGACGATCGCCAGCGCATTGCGCACGGCCCGGTTCAGGTCGACGTCTTCGGTTGCGGTCTCACCCTGTTGCAGAAACTGCAGCAGTTCGCGCGCCACTTTTCCGGCGCGTTGGGCCTGCATCACGCTTTGTTCGATCGCGTGGGTCAGGCGGGCCGGATCGGGGTTGCCGCCGCGCAGCATCAGCAGGGCCGCTTCGGCATAGGTCGATAGCGCATTGAGCGGCTGGCTGATTTCGTGCGCAATGGCTTTTGCGGTCTGGCTGGCGACGTTGAGTTCGAGCAACTCCTGCATCTCGGCACGAAGTTCGCGCAAGGCTTCCTCTGCACGTTGGCGGGCCGTCACGTCGTGCACGCATGCAAGCACGAAATCGCCGCCGAGCGGGCTCAGGCTGATCTCGATCGGAACCTCAGCGCCGTCCTTGCACAAACCGGAAAAGACCTTGGCCTCGCCCATGGGGCGCGACCGCGCGCCCCGCAGATATTCCTGGTGATGCATGGAGTGGGCCGCGCGGAATCGTTCGGGTATCAGATCTTCGACCGACAACCGGAGCATCTCGGCCTGCGAGTAGCCGAAGAGTGTTGCGGCCGATGGATTGGCCAAAACAACGCCCCCCGCTTTGTCGGTGATCAGCATGGGGTCGACCGCTGCGTTGAACAGGCGTAGCAGGTTCGGGTCGTCGACTGCAAGGCTCACGAAACTCTCCGGCCGCGATCCATCGATGTGTTGCAGGGTCACCGCAATCAATCGTAGTCGAGAAGGCGTGTGCGCCCACTTGATGGGAGTCAATAGATCGCCGCTGCAGCCCAGCTCAACCGCTACTCGCGCAGCGGAGAAACGATTCCGATCGAATGACTGGCAAGCCTGACCGCGATTGCCGCATGTCGCAGCCGTCAGAGAAACCCGCGAATCTGGCAAGAACTACTGTTGCGGGAAGATTCGTACGATGACGTCGACCTGCTCGAGCCTGGTGCCGGGCGGCAGTTCGGGCAGTCCGATTACGCGCATCTGCTCGGCCGGAACATCGGTCAGGTTGCCGGTTGCAATGTTGTAAAGATGGAAGTGTGGTTCCGTATTGGAATCGAAGACGACATGCCCCGGGTCAACCACCAGTTCCTTCAACAGGCCCTTCTCGACAAACAGCTTGAGCGAATTGTATACGGTGGCACGCGAGGTTTCCGGCACCCGTGACTTCACCAGCTTGTGCAACTGCTCGGCCGTCAAATGGACCGGACGTTCGAGGAGCGCAACGGCAATCGCCAATCGTTGCAGCGTTACGGGTATGCCCGCGGCGCGCAGGCGATCGGCAATCGCTGCATGCTCGAGAACGTTCATGCGGATACTCTCCGGGTTGGCCAAGCCACTGCTTTTTCGCGCTTTTATTGTCGCTTGTCTGCATCTTAGCCCAGACTCGTCGGTACGGCAAAGTATCGGAGGGCGCACGGCGCGCGATCCTGCCGCGTCACCATCGGTCCGACGCGGCTTGGCACAAAACCTGTGTTTGCGGACAAAAACGGTGGACTGAAGTCCGCCGTCCGTCCGGGCGTGCAATACACTACTTCGCGTCGGCGATTTGCTTGAGTCGCTTGTCGACCTGCGCCGCGGGGATGGCGCCGCCGACGCGCTCTCCGTTGGAGAAGAAAAGGGTGGGTGTACCTGTAATGCGCAGCTTCTCACCCAGCGCCTTGACCTTCTCGGTCGGGTGGTTGCATTTGCCATCGCCGGTCGGGGCGTTGCCTTCGACCATCCAGCCCAGCCAAGCCTTGGTCTTGTCGGGTGCGCACCAGATCTGCTTGGCCTTGAGTTCGGAATCGGCCGACAGGATTGGGTACAGGAAGGTATAGACGGTGATGTCATCAATACCCTGCAGATCCCTGGCAAACCGTTTGCAGTAGCCACAATTGGGATCCTCGAAGGTGGCGAAAACTCGCGTGCCCTTGCCGCGCATTGTCTTGACGGCAAGATCGAGGGGCAACTCCGAGAACTTGATCGACGAGAGTTTCTGCAGCCGCTCCTGCGTCACGTTCTGCATATTCTTGGTATCGATCAGATTGCCGGCAAAAATCACCGCAACCTTCTCGTCGGTGTAAAAGATGTTGCCGTCGACGAATACCTCGTAAAGTCCCAGGTAACCGGATTTGGTGACGGTATCGACCTTGCCACCGAGCTTGTCCTCGACCGCCTTCCTGATCGAGGCTTCGTCGGCATGGGCAAGGCCGGCAAGGAGGGCCGCACAGGCGGCGATTGCCCGAAAAAGATGTTTCATCGCTATCTCCAGTTGGGGGTCACCCGAGAGCGTATCGCACGAGTGAGTTGCGTAAGACCGGCAAACGGTTGGTGAGGTTCAGACCCAGGTTGCGTAGCGCGGCGAGCGGCACATTGTTTGGACGGAAAAGCCGTTGCAGGCTGTGCGTCGTGTATTGCAGCAAAGCGACCTCTTCGGCCCTAGCGCGGGCGTACCGGCGCAGCAGGGCCGGGTCGCCCGGATCCTGCCCGGTGGCCGCGCCGGAGAGTGTCCGGGCGAGTACGGCGGCATCCTGGAAACCGAGGTTGATGCCGTGTCCGGAAAGCGGGTGGATCGCATGGGCCGCGTCGCCGATCAGGGCAAGCCGCGGCAGCGTGGTTTGCGCCACACGCATCAATCGCAGCGGGAATGCAGCGGCCGGCGTGACCACTTCCAGCGTACCCAGCCGATGGCCGCCGGCTGCGGCGACCCGTTCGCACAAATCAGCGGCGTTCAGGCCAACCAGTTCGGCCGCATGTTCCTCAGGCGTCGACCAGACCATCGAGATCATATTCCCCGGCAGCGGCAGCCAGGCAAGCACGCCGTCGGGGCGGAACCACTGGTAGGCTTTGTCGAGATGGCGTCCGGAGATGCGGAAATTGGCGACCACGCCCGATTCGCCATAGGGCGTGAAGCGGGCCTCGATACCGGCGGCGGTGCGCACCCAGGAGTTCGCGCCATCCGCCGCAACGATCAGGGAAGCCTCGACCTGCCGGCCGTCGGACAGGGTGAGGCGTGCGGTATCGTCGTCCAGCGCTAGCGCCTGCGGATGGGCAGGGCACAGAATGGTCAGGTTCGGCAGGCGCTGCGCGGTTTCCCACAGCTCGCACTGCATGGAGGCACTCTCCACGATTCTCGCCAGTTCGGCGACGCCGGCGCCGTAGGCGGAAAAATCCAGCCGCGCGCCCAGATCGCCGTAGATCTCCATATCGTACACAGCGCAGGTGCGCCCCTGGTCGAGTCGTTGCCAGACGCCGAGATCCGACAGAAATCCGATGTTGGCCGGGCTCACGGCGTAGATGCGCGCATCCCAGTCAGCCGGGCGATGCGGCGGCCGCGCCTCGACCAGCGCCACGCGCAAGCCAGATCCGCCAAGCGCCACTGCCAAGCTGGCGCCGGCAAGTCCGCCACCCACCACGATGAGGTCGAAACGCTGTTTCAGCATTGCCGGGATGTAGTCTGGAGTTTGACGCCAATTGTCTCACTCTTGGAAGCGGGACCGACGGGGCGCCACATCCGGAGAAGCCGTGCGGGAACGGGGGCGATTGGTGGTGATGGGGGGACTTGAACCCTCGACCTACGGATTATGAATCCGTCGCTCTAACCAGCTGAGCTACATCACCCCGCGGAAGGCCCGAAAGGATAGCAGAAGCCGGACGTTCCGGGCAAGGTTGCGTTGGCCCGGCCAGCATTCCTCAAGACAGCACCGTCGCCGCCGTAGAAGCGTGTGCGAGCGTGAGGTTTGCCCGGCAAACTGGAAAACATCGAATATAATTGAGTGCTTGCCTGTCATTTGCGGCAATTCGAGGTGTTAAATGAATCCCCTGATTCCGGCCATCATCACGACGATCATCGACACGGTCGCTCCCGGCCTATCCGAGGGAGATTTTCCCCAGTCGCCGCCTGCTCCCAGCGTAACGGCCGGCGTTTTCCGGACGATTCCTGTCGATGCGCCGAGGGCGGAAATGTATCCTCCGCAGGGCGGGTTCGTCCTGCTCGATGGCACGGCGATGCCTATGGCGGCCGGCGCGCAGATCCGCGACCAGTCAAACCGCGTCGTCATGCCCGCGTCGCTCTTCGACAAGCAATTGGTGCGGTTCAAGACCGATCCGGCGGGCCAGGTATCTCAGGTCTGGATTCTTACTCCTGAAGAGCGCGAGTTCCCGGCACCGAAGTTTCAATGACCAAGGTGTTCATCCGCACCTTCGGCTGTCAGATGAATGAGTACGATTCTGACAAGATGGCCGATGTGCTGGGCGCCGCCGAAGGCGCCATCAAGACCGACAATCCCGAAGAAGCCGACGTAATTCTTTTCAACACCTGCTCGGTACGCGAGAAGGCTCAGGAGAAGGTGTTTCACGATCTCGGCCGCGTGCGTCACCTCAAGCAACTCAATCCCGAACTGATCATCGGGGTCGGCGGCTGCGTTGCCAGCCAGGAGGGCGCGGCGATTGTTGCGCGTGCGCCTTATGTAGACGTCGTGTTCGGACCACAGACGCTGCATCGCTTGCCGGCGTTGATCGCAAGGCGCCGCGAGTCGGGCAGGGTGCAGGTCGACATCAGTTTTCCGGAGATCGAGAAGTTCGATGCCATGCCGCCGGCCAAGGTTCAGGGCGCATCGGCATTCGTCTCGATCATGGAAGGTTGCAGCAAGTACTGCACTTTTTGCGTCGTCCCCTATACGCGCGGCGATGAGGTTTCGCGGCCGTTCGACGATGTGCTGAGCGAGATCGCCGGCCTCGCGGAGCAGGGTGTGCGCGAGGTCACGCTGCTGGGGCAGAACGTCAATGCCTATCGCGGTACGATGGGCGACGCCGACTCCGCCGATCTGGCGCTGTTGCTCGAATCCATCAGCGATATCCCGGGGATCGAGCGCATCCGTTACACGACTTCGCATCCGCGCGAAATGACGCCGCGCCTGATCGAAGCCTATGCACGGCTGCCCAAGCTGGTTTCGCAACTGCATCTGCCGGTGCAGTCGGGTTCCGACCGAATTCTCGCAGCGATGAAGCGTGGCTACACGGTGCTTGAATTCAAGTCTATCGTGCGCAGGCTGCGGGCGGCGCGGGCTGATCTTTCCTTGTCATCCGACTTCATCGTCGGCTTTCCCGGCGAGACGGATTCCGATTTCGACGCGACGATGAAGCTGATCGACGATATCGGATTCGACGGTTCGTTCAGTTTTCTCTACAGCGCGCGTCCGGGCACGCCGGCGGCGGATCTGCGGGACGGCACGCCGCACGAGGTCAAGGCGGCACGGTTGGCACGCCTGCAGCGCCGGATCGACGAGCAGTCCCATGCTACCAGCGAAGCGATGGTCGGCACGCGCCAGCGCATTCTGGTCGAAGGTCCGTCGAAGAAGAACGCGGCGGAACTGGCCGGCCGCACCGACAACAACCGGGTGGTAAATTTTGTCGGGCAGTCGCGTTTGATCGGCGAGTTTGTCGATGTCACCATTTCCCATGCCTATCCGCACAGCCTGCGCGGCGAAATCGTGTTGCACGATTTGCCTGCCGACGTCCACACTTGAAAAGCAAGGCGCTCGAGGTCACGCTGGATCCGCTCGACAACGGGCGCCTGGCAAGTCTTTGCGGTGCGCTCGACGAGAATTTGCGCCAGATCGAGACTGCGTTCGACGTTGCGATCGCCCGGCGCGGCGAAAGGTTTCGCGTCAGCGGGTTCCCGGCACAGGCACAGCGCGCTGCGGTTGCGCTGCAGCATTTCTACGAGATCGCCGGCGACGGCTTGACTGTCGACGAGATCCAACTTGGTCTGGTCGAACTTGCCAATCGGAGCCAGGTCGCGCAGCCGGCGCCGGCCCTGCTGACAAAGAAGAGTGACCTGCATGGCCGCACCGCCCGGCAGGTCCAGTACCTGCGGCAGATCCAGGAACACGACATTACCTTCGGCATCGGCCCGGCCGGCACCGGCAAGACCTACCTGGCAGTCGCCAGCGCGGTAGATGCCTTCGAGCGCGAACACGTGTCGCGCATCGTTCTCACGCGTCCCGCCGTCGAGGCCGGCGAGCGGCTCGGCTTCCTGCCCGGCGATCTGGCGCAGAAAGTCGATCCATACCTGCGGCCGCTATATGACGCGCTTTACGATCTCATGGGCTTCGATCGGGTCGCCAAGCTGTTCGAAAAGCAGGCGATCGAAGTTGCGCCGCTCGCCTATATGCGTGGGCGCACGCTCAATCACGCATTCATCATTCTCGACGAGGCGCAGAACACCACGCCCGAGCAGATGAAGATGTTTCTCACGCGTATCGGAATCGGCGCCAAGGCCGTGATCACCGGCGATGTCACGCAGATCGATCTTGTGCGCGGTCAAAGGAGTGGTCTGGTAGAGGCGCGCGAGATCCTCAATGATGTGCGGGGGATCGCCTTCACCGACTTTACCGCCGAAGACGTGGTGCGCCATCCGCTGGTCGCACGCATCGTTACCGCCTACGAAAAGCATCAGGCGAAACAAGCCGTGGACAGCAATGGTCAGCCGCGCGGCCGCCAAGCGTGAATCCGGGTCGGGCCGGCGGCTGGCGCTGTCGGTGCAATACGCGATTGAGACGGCTGGCGTGCCGGATCGTGCGACGGTGCGCCGCTGGGTGCGTGCGGTCTGCGCGGGCGCTGCCGAGGTAACGGTACGCTTTGTGGCAGAGGAGGACGGGCGGGGCCTCAATCGGGCCTATCGCGGCAAGGATTGCGCGACCAACGTGTTGTCGTTTCCCTATTCGCGCGAACCGCTGCTGGCCGGTGATCTTGTAGTATGCGTGCCGGTGGTGATGGACGAGGCGACAAGCCAGGGCAAGCCGGCCGAAGCGCATTTTGCCCACCTCGTCGTGCATGGTATGCTGCATTTGCAGGGATATGACCACGAAGTCGAGGCGGATGCAGTCGCAATGGAAGCCCGCGAACGCGACATACTTTTCGGTCTGGGTTACCCGGACCCTTACGAGGGCGAACGCTGAGAGTCGCCGTCAGCCTGCGCATGGACAGTTCCAGTAGCCGACCTTCCTTCATCGAACGGATCTCCGCGCTGTTGATGCGCGAGCCCGAAGATCGCGAGCAGTTGCTTGCGCTGCTTCATTCAGCCTACGAGCGGAATCTCCTCGACAGCGATGCCTTGTCGATCATCGAGGGTGCGCTGCAGGTTTCCGAAATGCAGGTTCGCGACATCATGGTGCCGCGGGCGCAGATGGACTGCGTCGACGTCGACGAGCCGATCGACAAGATGGTTGAACGCGTTATCGCCGCCACTCATTCGCGGTTTCCGGTGATCGGCGAAAACAAGGACGATGTCATCGGCATCCTGCTGGCGAAAGACATGCTCCGCCATTTTGCCGGCCGGGAGTTCGATCTGCGGGACATGCTGCGTCCGGCCGTGTTCGTGCCCGAGTCCAAACGGCTGAACGTACTGTTGCGGGAATTCCGGGTCAGTCGCAACCATATGGCGGTTGTCGTCGATGAGTACGGCGGCGTCGCGGGACTCGTCACCATCGAAGACGTGTTGGAGCAGATCGTCGGCGACATCGAAGACGAGTATGACTTCGACGAAACCTCGGACAACATAAAGCTCGACCAGACCGGGCGTTACCGCGTCAAGGCGACGACCGAGATCGACGATTTCAACGTCGCCTTCGATACCGCGTTTTCCGACGAAGCGTTCGACACGGTTGGCGGGTTGGTCATCCATAACCTGGGCCGCTTGCCCAAGCGCGGCGAGGTGATTCTTTTGGATGGCCTGCGTGTCACGGTGCTTCGCGCCGACAGCCGCCGCGTGCATACCCTGCTGGTCGATCGTACCGCCACCGCAGACGAAGCTGTGCACAGGCGCTCGCACAAGCCCGCTGCATGACCCTCGGGTTGCGGCTGGCCGTCGCCTTCTGCTCGGGCGCGCTGACCGTCGCTGGCTTCGCACCGTTCTTCCTGTTTCCCCTGCCGTTGCTGACGCTCGCCATGCTGACCGGATCGTGGTCGACCGCATCGGCAAGGCAGGCGGCCGCGCTCGGATTTGCCTTCGGACTGGGACTGTTCGTAACCGGTGTTTCGTGGATCTATGTCAGTCTCCACGATCATGGCGGGATGCCGTTTCCGCTGGCAGCCCTGGCGGTACTGGTGTTTTGTGGGGCTCTTGCCTTGTTCCCCGCGGCGTCTGGTGCGGTGTTTGGCTGGCTGCGCAGCGGTATTCCCTGGCGGGATGCCGTGCTGGCCGCGGCGGCGTGGACGACGTTCGAGTGGATGCGCGGCTGGATCCTGAGCGGGTTCCCGTGGCTCGCCATCGGCAACACCCAGGCGCCGCCGAGCCCGCTTGCCGGATTCGCGCCGTTGTTCGGCATGTACGGATCAAGTTTTCTACTGGTGACGTGTGGCGCTTGGCTGGCCTTCAACCGCAGCAGTCGCCGGCACCTCATTGCGGCGGCGGGGTTGGTTGCGGTTGTTGCGATCGCCGGCATGGGCTTGAGCCGTATCGAATGGACGCAGCCCGTGGGCGCGCCGATTTCAGTGAAACTGCTACAACCGAACATTCCGCAGAGCCTCAAATGGCAACCCGAACTGCTCGGACGTTGGTTGACGGACAACCTGAATCTGGTGGAGGCAAATCCGGCACAGCTCATCGTCTTGCCCGAAACAACACTCCCGCTGCCGCTCGACGATCTGCCCGCCGCATACCTGGACCGCCTCGAAGCAGCAGCGAAACGTGCTGGCGGCGATGTGATCTTCGGCACCTTTACCCGGGAGCAGTCAGCGTCCGGGTCGCGCTACTTCAACACTGCGATAAGCATCGGGTCCAGTCCTTCGCAGCAATACCGCAAGCGCCACCTTGTTGCCTTCGGCGAGTATTCGCCGCCCGGACTGTCGTGGATCTATCGGTGGCTCTCGATTCCGATGTCCGACCAGACCCCAGGGCCGCCCGGACAGTTGCCGCTGGCGATCGCCGGCCAGCAGGTGGCGATCAACATCTGCTACGAAGACGCATTCGGCGAAGAAATCATCGAGGCGCTGCCTCAGGCGACGCTGTTGCTGAATCTGACCAACACAGCCTGGTTCGGCCGCTCGCTTGCGCAGCCGCAGCATCTGCAGATGTCGCAGATGCGCGCGCTCGAAACCGGCCGTCCGATGCTGCGTGCCACCAATACCGGGACCACCGCGGCAATCTCGCCGCAAGGCGTGGTCACGGCGCGAGCACCCGACTTCGAGCCGGCGGTGGTCGCGGCAACCGTCCAGGGGTATGCTGGTCTAACGCCGTATTCGCGCATCGGCAACTGTGGCGTGATCGGATTGTCCATGCTTGTGCTGTGTATTGGCTTGGTCAGACGCCGGGGCGGTACATAGCCGGCAGCATGCGGTTTACGGAGGTTGCGATCATGCGCTCGACTGTACTCGCCCTTGCAGTCTTGATCTGGAATGCGCCGGCGCATGCGGCAGTGGTTGTCGATACTGCTTTCGTCCGGCAGGCGATCGAACGCGGCGCACTGATCTGGGATGTGCGGGCCAAGCCGGACTACCGCAAAGGGCACATCCCTGGCGCGGCCTCGATCGGCGAAGCGGCCAGCGAACTGCGCGATCCGAACAGCGAGGATTTCATTGCGCAGTCGGACATCGAGGAGATTCTCGGCAGCGCGGGGATCGATCCGGCAAAAGAAGTGATCGTCTACGGGTGGCGCGGCAGCACTACGCCGCATTTTGTCCGGTACACCCTGCGGTATTTCGGCGCGCAGCGAGTTCATGTGCTCCACGACGGGTTCGAGGGCTGGCGCGAAGCCGGCGGTGCTTCCGGTACCGAGGAAGTCGGGCGCCCCGCCGTCAGGCTCGCGCTCAAGCCGGCAGCCGACCAGGCGATAGGCACGCGCGATGTTGTGGCACGGATCGGGCGCAAGGACGTGCAGATCGTCGATGCGCGCACGCCGCGCGAATTTTCCGGCGAGGATATTCGGGCAATCCGCGGTGGTCACGTCCCCGGCGCAATCATTATCCCTTACTGAAATATTCACAAATATAGCCTCATGACGTATAATTCGAGGTATGAAATGCAAGAAGATCTTCGACGGGCGGCAATTGCCGCGCAAAGCAAAGGAGCAGCTGCGCATGGCGGCGGTCAAGC